>Ga0070739_10004785_pt1 | contig 15788 bp, 16 predicted proteins | sample Coa_R1_7_FD_66445 | JGI IMG/M metagenome (GOLD analysis project Ga0070739, IMG submission 66445) | Surface soil microbial communities from Centralia Pennsylvania, which are recovering from an underground coalmine fire - Coalmine... | ecosystem: Environmental > Terrestrial > Soil > Unclassified ... | reverse complement strand
GCACGTAGGGGATCACAGCGTCCCGCACTGCCGCCAGGTAATCGCGCATGGCGCCTAGCTCCTGGCGCGTGCTGATCGGGCCGTGGCCCGGGACGACCGTGTCTAGCTCCATCGCCTGTAGATGGTCCAGGGCCGCGATCCAGCCTTGCAGGTTCGCGCTGCGCGCCACGGGGAAGACGCGGGTGAATAGCAGGTCGGCCACGACGGCGAGGCGCTCGGCGGGGAGGAATAGCACGGTGTCGCCGGTGGTGTGCGCGGGGCCTGGGTGCCATAGGCGCACCTCGCGGCTGCCAAGGTACAGCGTCAGCACGTCCGAGTAGGTCAGGTCGGGCAGGACGATCGGCACCGCGGCGTACTCGGCGGCTAGCTCGGGCCGATGGCGGCTGAAGTGCGCACGCTCGCTCTCGCCGTACAGGGCGATGTTCGCGCGGTTGCGCGCGTGGCCGATCACCACGGCGGGTGGGGCGAAGGTGCCCAGGTGCAGGATGTGGTCGCCGTGGTAGTGGCTGCTGACCACCCAGCGGATGGGCGCCGAGGTGAGCCGGCGGGCATACCTCTGCACCGCCTCGGCGAGCGCGCGCGTGTACGGCGCGTCGACCACCAGCACGCCTTCGGCCGAGGCGATGACCGTGCAGTTCGACATCAGCTCGGGGCTGAGCATGGTGTGGATCCCATCGGCTAGCTCCACGAACCGTGGCTCGTCGTCCACGTCTCCCTCCCAGGCCGGCCCGTCATCGAAACCAGCGTCGGCGGCATTACGACTCGGCGCGGCACGCACGATTCTGGAGTACCCGCCGGCCCGCCATCCAATCCACCGCCCGCGGCTGCGACTCGCCGATAAGAGCCGCCGCGCCAGCCCGCGTTAGCTTCCGGCCCGCCATCGAAACCAGCGTTGGCGGCTGCGACTGCCGGCGTCTAATGCGGGCTCGGGGCCGGGACGCGGCCCGCCACCGAACCCACCGCCCGCGGCTGCGACGGCCAGCGTTCATCGGCACGCCCGCGCTGGCGGATCAATACGTCCGCCATCGAATCCACCACCCGCGGCTGCGACGGCCAGCCCGGTGTACCACGCGCCGGCCCTCGCGGCGAATCGCGGCATCGGGCGCGGAGCGGGCGAGTGTCCGCCGACGTTTTGCGGTCCATCGCACGGCCCCACCACCCCCGGACGACTGCCCCTCCCCAATGCCTTCTTGTGTAGGGGCGCAGCAAGCAGCGCCCTGCCCGGTCGCCACCCGGCCCGGCGTCCCAGCGAATCCGGCACGCGCTTCCCGTCCTCCCCCTCTCCTACGAGAGAGGGGGGCAGCGGGGTGAGGTCCGTCCCTCCCCCTGTCCCCCTGGGAGAGGGCCGGGGTGAGGGCGCCTTCCCTCGTCCCCCCCCCTGTCCCCCTGGGAGAGGGCCGGGGTGAGGGCCCGTCCCGGTCGGCCAACCGCCCGGCTGCATCGTGTATCACCCGCCTGCGCCGGACGCGAGCCCCCCGTCAATAGCTTCCTCGTTAGAAAGGCCGCGAGGCGCGCAGGAGAGCGCCCGCCGTCCGGCGCGACGTGGTCGCCGTCCCGGCCCGTACACGCCTCCCCCGCGCCCGCCGCCCGCGCCCGGCCCGGGGTTTCCCCGCCGGCCCGGCCCGCGGCAGGCCCCCGGGGGAGTATCGTACGGGGCAAACGATGCGACCTTCCGCGCCCGACCAGCACGCGCAGGCCCGCGCCCGGCCTAGCAGTTAACCACCCGGTTAAGGAGCATCGTTTGACCGTTCCTCGGATAAACTAACGCGCCCACGAGTGGCTCTATGGGCGCTACCCAGCAGGCTGTTGCCGCGTGCTGCAAGAACGCGGGGGCCACCCGGGGCGAGTCGCTGACTTGTCGGGCCGGCCGCCGTCCGCCATACTGACCACACCTACCTGTCCGTTTCGACGGACGCACGACCCGGCCACCCACGCGGTCGGGAGAAGAGAGGTCGCATGTCCGAAGCCGACGTTCAGCGCCTACGCCAGCAGCTTGCCGACTGCACGCGCATCATGGTCATGCAGGAGATCATGGACTTCAGCGGCCACATCAGCGCCCGCGTCCCGGGCACGGATCGCGTGCTGATCCAGCCGCGCGATACCAGCCGTGCGGGCCTGACGGCCGACGACATCCTCGTGGTCGACCTGAACGACAACGTGCTGGAGGGGAAGGGGCCGGCGCCGTCGGAGACGGCGCTGCACACCAGCGTCTACAAGGCGCGCCCGGACGCCGTCGCGGTGTGCCACGGTCACCCGACGATGTCCACCCTGTTCACCGTCGTCGATCGGCCGTTTCTGCCGGTGCGCAACTTCGCCTATCGCTTCGCGAATGGCGTACCGATCCATCCGGACACGACGCACATCCGGACCGAGGAGCAGGGCCGGGCGATGGCCGAGACGCTGGGTCAGAACCGCGTCTGCCTGCTGCGCGGCCACGGCACCTGTGTGGTGTCGCGGAGCGTGGAAGAGCTGCTGATGGACTGCCTGGACCTCGAGGAGAACGCCCGCAGCCTGCTCTATGCCAGCAGCCTCGGCCCGCTGCTGCCGATCACACAGGACGAGGTGGCCCAGCTGAAGGACAGCTACGGGCGCTCGGACTACCGTGCGGCCAAGATCTGGGAGCACTACCAGCACAAAGGGCGGCTGGCGGGCATTCTCTAAGCGGCTGGCGGGTGGGACGAAGTCTCACCCGCCAGCCGGGTGATCGATGCTACAGGTCGGCGGCGGCTTTCTTGCGGCGCGGGTCGAGCACGTCGCGGAGGCCGTCGCCCAGCAGGTTGATGCCGAGCACCACGGTGAAGATCGCCAGGCCCGGGAAGATGGTGAGCCAGGGCGCCGTGCTGATGTAGTTGCGGCCGTCGCCGAGCATCGTCCCCCAGGTGGGCACGTCGGGCGGTACGCCCAGCCCTAGGAAGCTCAAGCTCGCCTCGGCGATGATCGCCGTAGCCATCGCGAACGTGCCGATCACCAGGCTGGACGGGATGATATTGGGGATGATGTGGTGGGCGATGATGCGCGCGTGCCCAGCGCCCACTACCTGCGCTGCCGTCACGAACTCGCGGTGACGCAGCCCAAGCGCCTCGCCGCGGACCACGCGGCAATAGCTGATCCACCGCTGGGCGACCAGCGCGAGGATGAGGTTCTGCAGCCCCTGGCCGAGGTAGGCCATGATCGCGATGGCGAGCAGCAGCGACGGGAACGCCCAGATCACCTCGACGAGCTTCTGAATGAAGAAATCGACGCGGCCGCCAAAGTACCCCGAGATGGCGCCGAGCGTCACGCCGACGGCGCCGGAGATGATGACGACGGTGAAGGCGATAATCAGCGACACGCGCGCGCCGTACAGCAAACGGCTGAAGATGTCGCGGCCGAGGTTGTCGGTGCCGAGCCAGTGGGCGCCGCCCAGGCCTTGTGGCGCCTGGAGCGATTCCCGGAGCTGCTGGGCGTTGGGATCGTAAGGGGCCAGGAGCGGGCCGAACAGTCCGAGCAGGATGAGCCCGAGGACGATGGCGCCGCCGATGTAGATCTTCGTGCGCAGCCACGGCCGCACCCAGGTGGGGAGCGCCGGCTGCGCCGGCAGGGGACGCGCGACGGCGACCATTGGTCTGCACCCTCCAGCGACCTGGCCGCTCGAAGCCGCGGCCGTCCACGATGCTCCTGTTATCCCACGCCCCGCAGCGGGCGTCAAGGAACGGCGTCGGTGCATCGAATTGGGCCGGCCGGCGCGCCGCGATGGTGGGCGCGCGGCGCGGGGTGGTAGAGTCGCGGTGGCCCCATGGCACAGGGCGCGGGGGTGGGCGATGGCGAGGCGGGCCGCATTTCTGGATCGCGATGGCGTGCTGGTCGAGACACACGTCCGCGACGGGGCGGCGTACGCGGTGACGACGCTGGCCGAGTTTCGCGTGCTGCCGGAGGCCGCGGCGCAGGTGGCGCGGCTCCGCGCGGCCGGGCTCGTGTGCGTGGTGTTCACCAACCAGCCGGAGGTGGCACGTGGGACGATCGCGCGCGAGGTGATCGCCGCCATGCACGACGCGCTGCGGGCGGCGGTGCCCGTGGACGACGTGTACGTCTGCCCGCACGATGATGCGGACGGCTGCGCCTGCCGCAAGCCGCTGCCAGGAATGCTGCACGATGCCGCGGCGCGCTGGGACGTGAGCCTGGTCGACTCCTTCGTGATCGGCGATCGCTGGCGCGACATCGAGGCCGGGCGCGCGGCCGGGTGCTACACCGTGCTGCTGGAGCGCGCGTACAGCGCCTGCGCCACCGCCGACGCGCGGGTGGCGACACTGCGCGAGGCGGTGGACGTGGTACTAGCGCAGGTAGGGACGAAGGAGGGTGGTTAAGTCCGCCAGTGGCCCTCAGGATCGTAGGCCCGGATGACGGCTAGCTCGTCGGCGGTGGGCGGCGGCGTCTCGGCCAGGTCCGGGACCGCGCGCAGGTCCCACCCGGTGTTGGCCTGCACCTCCGCGACGGTTGTCCCTGGATGGTGGGAGCGCAGGACGGCCTCCCGGGTCGCCGGATCGAAGCCGAGGACGCCCATGCTGGTGACGATAGCCGCCGGCCCGCCGCGCGGCAGCCCCACGCGCTCGCGCCAGCCCGGGCCGTCGCCGTAGCCCGGCGACGTAATGTATTCGACGCGGGCGGGCAGACGACGGCGGTCGTGATCGACGATGACCGTCGTGCGCCGCGCGAGGGACGCGAGGTCGGCCGCGCCGCCGCTGCCGGGCAGCTTGATGCGCGGGTGGCGCCAATCGCCGATGTACGAGGTGTTCACATTGCCGTAGCGATCGACCTCGGCGGCGCCGATGAAGGCCATGTCGGCGTAGCCGCGGGCGAGCAGCGCCATGACGTCGAGCATGCCGGTACACCAGACGGCGTCGCGGTTGTTCGGCGGGTCGGACATGGTGTAGAGCAGCTCGGGCGGCGGCGTATCACGCACGATGCCGACCTCGAAGAGGCCGATGGCGCCTGGCGCGTGCAGGCTCTTGGCCACGCAGAAAGCCAGCAGGGGCAAACGCATGCCCGTGAAGACGACCTCGCCGTCGTGGATCTCGCGGGCGGCGGCCACGATCATCAGCTCGCGCAGCGTGTACTCGGGAAACATCCGCTCTGCCTCATCGCGCGTAGTCACTGTAGGGCGGGATAGGGCCGCGCGTCGCGGGACCCGGCCAAGCCCACCGAGATGATACCAGGCGGGGCGGTGCGAGCAGCCGACGGGGCTGCTGCCGCGCCGGGTCGACTGCCGCACGTTATCGCCGCACGGCCGCGAGGGCAAGCGCGGCACGTAACGAACGGCGCACAATTGCGCCTGCCGGGAAGGCGACCGGCACGGCGCGGCAGGTCGGCGCTAACCACATGGGCGTCGTTCGCGGGCCTGGCTCGAATAGACAGGGCCCTACCCCCGTGCTATGATCCTTGTGGGCTCGCGGGGCCGCGGCAGGCGGCCGTACGCGGGGAGAGATGATAGTTGGTGTGCTGCACGTGGTACTCAGTCTGCCAGCGAGCGAGTCGCTGAAGGACAAGCGCCAGGTGGTCAAGTCGGTACTCGCGCGGGTGCGCAACCAGTTCAACGTCGCAGCTGCTGAGGTCGACACGCAGGATCACCGGCAGCTGGCGACGTTGGGCTTTAGTTGCGTGAGCAACGACGGGCGGCATGCGGAGCAGATGCTGGCCAAGGTTCTGGCTTACATCGAGGGGGCGCGCTGGGAGGCGGAAGTTACGGATTACCGGGTGGAGATCATTCCGGTCGGGTAGGTGCGGCCGGACGCGGCGTGTGGCGCGCCGCGAGGCGGCCCGCCGCCCGGACGGCTGCTGGCACGGGGCCTGCCAGAGCGGTACCGCGGTGTCACGGGCAACGCGCTACCGCGAGGGACACACGATGGCTACACCGGAGCACCCGCCGCTCGATCGGACCGAGTTCGAGCAGGTCGTGGCGGAATACGCGGACCGTCTCTACAGCATCGCGCTGCGCATCACGGCGTCGCCCCCTGACGCGGAAGACGCGGTGCAAGAAGCCTTCGTGAGCGCCTACCACCACCTGGGGGATTACCGCGGCGAGGCCAAGCCGGCGACCTGGCTGTATCGCATCACCGTGAACGCAGCCCTCCGCCGCGTGCGCGCCCGGCCGCCGCACGAGTATCTGGATATACTGACCGAGACGAGTGAGCCGCTCGACGATTGGGCGACGCGCGTTCGTGACCCAGCGTTGGCGGCCGAGCTGCGGGATCAGCTCGAGCGGGCGCTGCAAGAGCTGGCGCCGGATCTGCGCGCGGCGGTAATCCTGCGTGACGTCGAGTGTCTCTCAGCGCGCGAGGCGGCTGCGGCATTGGACATCGGCGAGGCCGCGCTCAAGTCCCGCCTGCACCGTGCGCGGGTGCTGCTGCGCCAGGCGCTCGCCGACTACCTCAGCAGTTAGGCACGCGCGGGCGCGCTCCACGCGGGCGCAGAGGACTACATGGCCACGACTGAAGCCGGGGCGCCCCCGTTTCCCGACTGCTGGACCGCGTACGGCGCGACGAATCCGGAGCTAAGAAGCTATCGGGGCGTACCACGGCTGGCCACGGGGGTGGCCTGGGTCGTGCTCGTCGGCCAGGTGGGGATCGCGCTCGTGCTGGCGGCAGTCGTGCCCAGCGCGGCGTCTCCGGTCCTCCGCGTGGTGGTACTGGTCGCGGTCTGTGCGGTCCTTGGCTCCGCGGTCATTGGCGCGCTGCGGCTTCTAGCCACTGCGCGCCTCATCGCGCCGGGTATGGAGCATCTGCGGTTGACGCGTGCGCTCGGGCCGGCGGTGAACGTAGCCTGGGAGCAGATTGGCGAGATCGCGCTGGCGCAGCTTCCCGCGCGGCAGGCTGTTGGTTTGCGCCTGCGGCCCGGCGCCGCGTCCGGCTTGCCGACCCCCCTGCGTGCGATGCAGCGCCGCGTCTGCTCGGACTTCGACTTCTTGCTGTTCCCGGCCGACGGCAAGTGCGACCTGTTGGGCCGCGTGGTGCTCCGCTATTGCATCGACCGCGAAGCGCGCCGACGATTCGCGGGCGCGCCCGAGTGAGCCGCGGCGCCAAAGGCGAAGTTAATCGACCTCTCATCGGCTGGGCGAGGCCCTGCCAGGCTCGCGCATTGTTCACTTGGGTCTGCTGCTTTCCGTGACATAGCTGTTCCGCGCGGCGCCTGCGCTGCCATCCCCTGGACGCTTTGTAAGCGTTCACGCGGCCTGAGCGACTGAGGCCGCGGGACCGAGGCCTATGCATCCGGCCGAGGTCGACTAGGTCCTTAGGCCGGAGTCCAGTCGGTACCGGAGGTACACGACGCCGCTGGCGAACCGCCGGGTTTCCACCAGACGAAGGGACAGGCTTACGCCTTCGAGGAGGCACGGCTTGCCGCCCCCAAGCACGACGGGCCATGTCAACAGGCGGAGTTCATCTACGAGGCCGGCAGCGAGGGCCTGCCCAGCGAGATTCGCGCCGCCGATGGTGAGGCGCCGAGCCGCAGCCGCCTTCAGGCGCCGCACGGCCTCGGGGTCGAAGTCGTGCTCGAGCCTCGTCCGGGCACTGGATACCGACTCGAGGCTGCGTGAGTACACCACCTTGTCCGCGTCCCGCCACATCTCGGCGAATTCTCGGACATACCCTTCGTCCGGGACGGCGCGCTCCCAGTAGAGCATGGTCTCGTACATCCGGCGTCCGTACAGGTACGTCCCGGCAGGCCTCTCGAGCTCAGTGACGAAGGAAAAGAACTCCTCATCCGGTGCGGACCAGTCGAGCCGACCGTCAGGGTCCTCCGTGTAGCCGTCGACGGAGATATTGGCGGTGTAGACGAGATCGGCCATCGGTTTGGCCCCCTTCCCGTGTCGTTCGTGGGAAACCAGAGGCGACCAGGTCGGTCATCAGCCCTGAGGGTTGGTGGGACGTGTTCACTGCGTCTGCGGTGCAGGGAGGAGCGATGGGACTGCGGTGCCTTGGACTGCTGCCTCGCCTGCCGCCACCAGGAAGTCTACCAAGTGCCGTCCTTGCTCACGGCAGGAGCCTACCCCCGTCAGGAGCCGCGCGGCGAACCGACTCCCCGCCTCGCTGTGCGCCCCGACGCTGCCCTTGCGCCACAGCACCGCCGGCCGCAAGGCCCGCTCCGCCCCGTTGTTGGGCGGCTCGACGCCTTCCACCCGCGCAACGGTCCACAGCGCCGCCCACCACTTCGTCACCTCCCGGCACAACCCCCGGCCTTGCCGTCTGAGCTTTCCTGCCCACGCCGCAGCAGCCGCCCCAGCCGCGCTTGGAGCGGGATCAATCGCCGCTGCAACGCCTTTCGGTCGCACTCGCCGGCTCGGAAGCGGTGCAGAGCGCGAAAAGGCGCTCGATCTCCGCCAGGCCCCAGCGACCAACCGGTGCCGCGGCTCCGCCGCGGTCGATCAGCGCCTGGGAGTCGCCTTTGAGGGGCGCGTAACATATGGGCGCGGCGGTCGGGGGGGAACCGGTTGTAGGCCGATCAGCGATCCGACCCGACCACGCCCCTGAATTCGGGCCCCAGCAGCGCCGCCACTGCGGCCCCACTGCGGGCGCGGTCAATCCGCAACACCGTCAGCGTGGCGGTCACGGCCGTCCACCGCCACGCCCGCTGCTGCGCTTCCCGCCAGCCGGTCTGATCCACCTTGACCACGGCCGCTTCTTGTACCACGGCCTGGGCTTCCGCCACTACCGGCGCCAGGGCGGCACTCTGCGTCTGCTCTTGGCGCACCACCGCACCGAGGGTCACCCGGCCCTTCCACAGGTCCTGCAGTAGCTGCCACACTTCCCGGCGGCTCAACCGATACCGGCCACTCAGCAACGCCACCACCGCGGTGAGCCGTGCGCCGAACGGTCGCCGGCAGACTGTCGCGCGTGCGGCGGCTACAATGGGCACACCGCCGCACCATCATCTGGTACTCAGTCACGCGCACCGCCAGTGGGAGCAGTTCCACTACTTGATGTCGCCACACCCGCCCACGGGGGCGGCCGGCGGGTTCAGGAAACGGCTGCTGACGATGCTGGCACCGCTCCGGCACGACCACCACGACCTTGTCCACCTGTTCGATCGGCAGCAACGCGCGGAACGCCCCTCGATGTCCCGGTTGGCCGCCCCGCTTCCGGCCGGAGGGCGGCGCTTTCGGGCGCACCGGGGCCTGCGGGGAATCCGAGGAAGGCGGCCGGGAGGAGTTCGCTGAGTTCTGGCCCAGCCGGGCTTCCAGCTCCTGGACTCGCGCGTGCAAGGCCGCATTCTCGACACGCAGGGCGGCATTCTGTTCCCACAGGGCAGCGTTCTCCAAGAGGTCGGGCGCCGGCCCCGTCGCCCACAGGTTGGGCGCCAGCGGCAACGTCGTCTCGATCATGCCGCTGTTCTAGCGCGTTGCCCCTCCTGGAGCAAGCCCGCCGCGGCGTCTCCTAAAGGGGGAGGTGAACGCTTACGACAATTTATGCTGTAACCCATCTTGGAGACCGGCCACCAGCTTGTCAGCTCCTGGAGACACCCGTACCATGCGCGACGAGCCGCTACTGCGGCTGCACGGGCTTGCCGATAACATGACTGAACTGTGCATCTGCGAAGACTATGTAGCTAGTATCACGTACAGAACCTGCCTGATCTTCCGGAAACGTATTGCCAAATTTATGCGGTATCCGGCGATTCGACGAATTCTAGTGCGCGATGGTCCTCGCTACGCCACATTGCGCCTCGAAGACAGCCATGGTCAGGTCATCAATATCATTGGAGCGAGTCCCGCGGAGATGCAGCAGGCCGGCATGCTGATCAGTGAGCGGATCTATCGTGCTCACGTAAACGCCGAAGGCTCGCCAGCAGACGGAATGCTAGTATTTCCCGAAACGCTAGCTGCGCTACACGAGCGCGGCCTGCTGACCGACGCCTATTTCGCGGCCAAGCAACAAGAGGCCTAGGAACACCCCAAACCTCCGGCGCCAGGCGAGCATTCCTGCCAAGTACGGCCCGGGATAATGTGTACGCTCGGCGAAACCGAGCGTACACATTATCCCGGGCCGGCAGGTTGGTAATCCTCTCGAAGTGCGCCACCAGCAGATTCCAGTGAGGTCGATTCATTCGTCTATCAACATAACCGGAGATGGCATAGCAAGGACCGGACGGATTCGCCGTCTACTGCGGTCAGACGGGTGCTGTAACGTTTTTACTCGGGGATCGTTATCTATTATGCCGAGCAGAGATGCCAACTGCGTTTCAAGGAGAGCATATCGACATAATCTGAAGAACATAATAGAAGGGGTCTTGGTATTGCGCGGCTGCCCTGGCAACGTGGCTTGTTGACTATCGGAGGATGGAATGGCCAGGCCCTGCTGCCCCTTGTGCGGCGATAGCTTTAGCGTAATCAAGATCAGCCGCCTTCACCGCGCGCAGCATGTGCGATGGGCGACCGACACGGCGCAGGCGCAATTCCTCTTGGATCAATTGGCTCCGCCCCACCTAAGTGAGATCCCCGGCCGCTATATCGCGCTGGCGGGACTGGTCGGAGTGCTGCTCTGGCTAGCCAGCGGCCTCACCCTGCTGTGTTTGGCACTGCCACTCTGTATTGGGACCGTGGTTGAAGTCGTCCTGGGTGGAGACCAGCTCCAACTGCTGCACTGCTATCGACAGGCCCGGGGCGTCTGGCACGCGGCCTACTACTGTGCCACGCACGACCGAGTGTTCTTACCCGACGACGGGCAGATGCTGGTTCCGGCCGAGTTTGCGCGATTGCTGGGCAGCGATGGCCCCACGCTAGCGCGCCCGGGCGCCGCGACCGTGGACGCGCGCTGAGGGCCGGGGCACGCACGTTGCCTCCGTGCCCTGGCCCCGCCTTTCTACGTGCTGCCCAGCGCTGCCGCGAACCCTCGGCCGGCCTCAGGACGCGGCGGGACGGAGCGGCAGGGTGACCCGCAGTAGCGGGGCGCCGTCGGGGGTGCGCCGGTAACCTACGGTGCCACCGTGGCACTCCACTACTCCGCGCAGCAGATAGAGTGTTGCATCGGCGTCAGCGGCCCACTCGCCCTCGCGCGGCCAGGACTCATCCGCCGGCGGCGCGCCCACCCAAACCTGGGCGATGTCGCCCGCTTCCACGACTTCAATCGGAAGGCTGCCGCCTTCGGGCGCCACGCTGCAACGCAGGCCATCGAGCGCTGCGGCGAGCGCACGCCGTAGGCGCCCGGCGTCCCAGGTCCCCGGCACGGCCGAGGGCGGCAAGCGCAGGTGGAGCGACGGTGCATCCGTGCGCGGCAGCTCAGCGGCGACGGCCTCGACGATCTGGCGCAAGTCTACTTGTTCTCGCTCGAGCGCCACTCTGCCGCCGTGCAGGCGGCCGAGGTCCACAAGGGCAGTGAGCGTTCCGACCAGCGTGCCGACCTGCTCCTCCACGATCCCCGTCCAGCGGTCGGCCCGCGGCGCGACATCAACCGGCAAGTGTCGCCGTAGGAGCTGCGTGTACCCCTTGATAGATGTGGCGATGTTCTTGAGATCGTGCGCAGCCACGGCAAGGAACTCGGCGTCCTCGCGCCGTGCCGCCAGCGGCGCCGCAAGGGCGACCGCCGCCTGGGCCGCCTGGGCGCCGAGAAGGGCGAGCACACGGCTCAGGAGAACGTCCGCCGCGGCGGGCCGGACGGCCACGAGGTAGGCCAGGCCCACTCGACGCGGGCCGGCGATCAGCGGCACGACCCATATCGGCACGTCGTGCCCGTTGCTCAGCCCCACCGCGGCGGACCCGGCCCTTGCGAAAGTGAAGAGCGCCACCCCGCGAGCGAACGCCTCCGCAGCATAGGGGGCGTCGGTGAGGGCGAGCCTTTCGGTCGGCGGCGCGTCCGCAGTTTCGGGCCACGCCCCGGCGCGCGTCAAGCGCGCGTTATCTCCCGAATCAACGAGCCAGACGGTAGCCTGTTCAGCCACAGCGGCACGCGCCAACCGGCGCGCGATCGCCTGCCCCAGCGCCGGTAGGTCCGGCGCCGCGGCGAAGGCGGCGACCCCGTCCGCGAGCAGGTCCAGAGTCGATCTAAGCGAGACGCTCTCAGCCGCAAGATCGCGCGCGCCGTTCGGGTGGGCGCGGTTGGCGGCTGGGCGCTGGGACATTCGATCAGCAGTCAATAGTCGCTCGAGCACAGCGTTTGCCTCCTCGGCGAGGCAATCACGCAAGATGTTTGCACGAAGCGTGCCAGGACCGGGGATGCCGTAGATATGGTACGCTTCTTGCAAAGCGCGGGGCGGCCGACCGTCCGGTCTCGTAAGGCCTCTGTGATCCGGGGCCGGCACGGCAGCGGGGGGCAGATGGCTACTGAGGATACGACGACGACCACCTTCACCGACGACGCCCCGTCCGGCGAGCGACTGCTACTGGTCAGCAACCGCGGACCGGTCACCTATGACGTGACGCGCGACGGCCGCTTGCGCCCTACACGCGGGAGCGGCGGCGTGGTGACGGCCCTGGAAGCCGTGCGGGGCCAGCGGCCCGTACGGTGGATCGCCTGCGCGATGACCGAGGGCGACCGTCGGGCCGCGGCGGAAGGGCTTACCGCCTCGGACGAATGGTTCTCTCAGGGATTTGTCGTGCTACCGCGCGACGTCTACCGCAAGTACTACGAGGTCTTTGCCAATCGGGTGATCTGGTTCCTGCAACATTATCTCTGGAACGCGCCGTACGAGCCGAAGATCGACGCGCGCATGTGGGACGCCTGGGAGAGCGGCTACGTGCCCGCCAACGCCGCGTTCGCAGACGCCGTGGTGGCCGAGCTGGAGCGGGGCGGCGACGCAGCCGTGATGCTGCAAGACTATCATCTCTACCTGGCGGCCGCACGCATCCGCGAGCGGGTGCCGGACGCGGTGCTGCAGCACTTCACGCACATCCCTTGGCCGGAGCCGCGCTACTGGCAACTGCTGCCGCAAGTGATGCGCCGCGCGATATGCGAGAGCATGGTAGCCAATGACATCGTCGGCTTGCAGACCGAGCGGGACGTGACCAACTTCCTGGCGACGGCCTACGACAACCTGCCGGGCGTCGAAGTGGATGCGGGCGCGGGCCTGCTGCGCTACCGAGGACGCGAGGTCGCCGTCCGGGCCTACCCGATCTCGGTGGACCCGGCGCGGCTGAGGCGCGTGGTGCGGTCCGCCGAGGCGCGGCGCCACGTCGCCCGGCTGGCGGCGCTGGCGGGCGAGCGCACGATCGTGCGGGTGGACCGCATGGACCCGAGCAAGAACATCGTGCGCGGCTTCGAGGCGTTCGACCGCTTGCTGCGGCGGCGGCCCGAGCTGCGCGGCCGGGTGCGCTTCCTGGCCTTCCTGGTGCCGACGCGCGAGAAGGTACCCGCGTACCGGCGGTACCGCGAGCAGGTGATGGCGCTGGTGGAGCGCATCAACGCGCGCCACGGCCGGCCGGGCTGGCAGCCGATCGAGGTGTTCTACGAGAACCATTACCTACAGGCGCTGGCGGGCATGACGCTGTACGACGTGCTGCTGGTGAACCCGGTGCTCGACGGGATGAACCTTGTTGCCAAAGAGGGGCCGATCGTCAATGAGCGCGCGGGGGTATTGGTGTTGTCCGAGGGCGCGGGCGCGCACAACCAGCTGGCGGGCTGGGCGCTGTCGGTCGCGCCCGCCGACGTGGAGGGCACGGCGGAGACGCTCGAGCGCGCGCTGCTGATGCCGCGGGCAGAGCGCGAGGCGCGGGCGGCGGCGCTGCGGCTGGGCATCGAGCGCGAGGACGTGCAGGCGTGGATGCGCGCCCAGGTCGACGACGTTGCGCGTCTGGTCGGGCCACGCCGCGGCCGCTCCACGGCGCCGGTCGGGCCGGCGGCGCCCCGCGCCGCGGCCGCCGCGCATCTCCCGGTCTAGTGCCGGCGCTTGCGCGCGAGGCACCGACAAGCCCCCGGTTGCTGAACCGGGGGCTTGTGTGTGACGCCCACACGGCACGCTACCGCTTGTCAATGGGCACGTACTCGCGGTTGGTGGGTCCGACGTATTCGGCACGCGGGCGGATGAGGCGGTTGTTGGCGTACTGCTCCAGCACGTGCGCCGTCCAGCCGGAGATGCGGCTGCAGGCGAAGACGGGCGTGAACAGGTCGATCGGGATGCCCATCAGGTAGTAGGTGGACGCCGAGTAGAAGTCCACGTTTGTGTAGAGACCCTTGGACTTGAGCAGGCTCTCCTCGATCTGCCGCGACATCTGCCACCACTGGGGCTGGCCCGCTAGCTCGCCCTGCTGCTTAGAGAGCTGGCGCAGGTGCGTGGCCCGGGGGTCCTCGGTGCGGTACACGCGGTGGCCGAAGCCCATGATCTTCTCTTTGCGAGCCAGGGCCTCTTGCAGGTAGCTGTCCACACGGTCGGGGGTCTGGATGCGCAGGAGCATGCGCATCACCTGCTCGTTCGCGCCACCGTGGAGTGGTCCGGAGAGCGCACCGATGGCGGACGTGATAGCGTCGTAGATGCGCGCCAGGGTCGCGGCTGTCACGCGGGCGGCGAAGGTGGAGGCGTTCAGCTCGTGGTCGGCGTGGAGGATGAGCGCCACGTCCATGGTGTGCTCGTTCAACTCCGACGACCGCTTGCCGTGGAGCATGTACAGCAGGTTTTGGGCGGTGTTCAGCTTCGGGTCGGGGGCGACCAGCGGCTGGTTCTCGCGCAGGCGGTGGGTGGCCGCGACGATGGTGGGGATGCGCGCCGTGAGCCGCACGGCCTTGCGCAGGTTGGCCTCGCGCGAGTCGTCGGGCAGCTCAGGGTCCCACATGGCGAGCGCGGAGACGGCCGTCCGCAGCACGTCCATCGGGGTGGCGTCGCGTGGGAAGGCGCGCATCACGTCGACCACGGCGGGCGGCAGGGACCGCTCGGCCGCCAGCTGCTCGTTGAGGGCCGCGAGCTGGGCCCGGGTGGGCAGGTCGCCGTGCCAGAGAAGATAGGCGACCTCTTCGAAAGTGGAGTGCGCGACGAGATCGTGGACATCGTAGCCGCGGTACAGTAGACGGCCCTGGATGCCGTCGAGGAAGCAGATTTCGGAGACGCCAGCGACGACGTCCTCAAGCCCCGCAGCAGCCTGAGTCATGGCTCACCCTCCCGCATCGAGTCGGCCGAGCGCACCGCCGCGCACGGGCCTGCGCATTCAGTATACTCATAGTTCGGGCAGCCGTGCCGCGTCCCGCGAACGGGCGGGGGCGCACGGCGCAGTCGGCCCCACGGTGACGAAGAGATGGCCGTTGATCCCGCCGCGATCCAGCCCGGCTATGCTGTTTACGCGCACCACGTCGACCCGGCGAATCACATCGACCTCGGACAGTTCGTAGGGGAGGTCGAGGGGGTGCTGGAGCGCCACGGGCTCCACTACGTCCAGGTGGGCGGGGGCCTCCAGAATGCGAACCAGCTCTACCTGCCAATCGACGCGGTGCGGTCGGTCGTGGGCCGGCAGGTACACTTGAACCTCTCGCGGGAACAGCTGAACGGGCGGGCCTGGCACCTGCCGCCCGCGTGAGCCCGCCGCGCGGGGCCACTCGCGGGCGTATGAGTTTATCCGAGGAACGGTCAAACGATGCTCCTTTACCGGATGGTTAAGTGCTAGGCCGGGCGCGGGTTGGCGCGTGCTGGTCGGGCGCGGAAGGTCGCATCGTTTGCCCCGTACGATACTCCCCGGCTCTCCTGCCGCGGGCCGGGCCGGCGGGGGAGGCCCCGGGCCGGGCGCGGGCGGCGGGCGCGAGGGGAGGCGTGTACGGGGAATGCCGGCGACCACGTCGCGCCGGGCGGCGGGCGCTCTCCGGCGCGCCTCGCGGCCTGTCTAAAAGAGGAAGCTATTGGCGGGG
>Ga0070739_10004781_pt1 | contig 15798 bp, 17 predicted proteins | sample Coa_R1_7_FD_66445 | JGI IMG/M metagenome (GOLD analysis project Ga0070739, IMG submission 66445) | Surface soil microbial communities from Centralia Pennsylvania, which are recovering from an underground coalmine fire - Coalmine... | ecosystem: Environmental > Terrestrial > Soil > Unclassified ... | reverse complement strand
CCCTGTCACCGATGTGCACGAGCGCCTGGTGGAGGGCATTGGCATAGGTGAAGACGTGGTGGGCGGTCTCCCAGTCGGAATGCTCGTTGGCGGTGCCGAAGCGCGCCACCCGGAGCGCCGCGGCATAGGCGAGCGCGCGCCCGAGATCGGCGGGAGCGGCCCCCGCCCGCGCCGCGGCGAAGAGCGCGGCGATCGTCGCGGCCGGGTCGTCGCCGAGCAGCTCCTCGGCGAGCCGCGCGTGATCGGACCAGCCGCATCTGCCGCCGGCGGCGAAGAGACGAGGGAACTCCGCGGCGGCCTCTGCGCACAGCGCGATCAGATCGACGGGCTGACGCCAGGCCGTCCTCTCCTCGGCCCCCCGGGCCTCCGCCATCTGGCCGATCACGCTCGGCAGGATTTCGGCGGCATGATCCCAGCCGATCAGGTCGAGGCATTCGAAAGCCTTGTTGACGAAATCGAGCGAGTGCCCGCCGTCGGCATAGGCCCGGTCCGTCTCGGCGGTGAACAGCAGGTCGGCGAGCGCGGCCGGCGCGGCGCCTTCGGCAATGGCGGTCAGCACGGTGCGCTCGGCCGCCTCGCGATGGCGCACCGCCACCCAGCGCCGCAGCCAGCGCTTCAGGGTCGGAAGATCGGGCCGGCCTGCGAGCGGCGCCCGCTCGCGGCGCGGGGTCGCCCCGTCGCAATCCGCCGCCACGCGCCGCGCCCCGTGCAATAGGGCGAGCGCTCTCTGCTCCTCCGGCAGCAAGGGCAAGAGCCGGGCGAGCGCGCAGAGAATGGTGAGGCCGGTGTCCCAGCCGTCGCGGTTGCGGACGCCGAACAGCGCCACCTGCCGCACGATCTCCGCGGGCGGCAGGCCGGCCGCCAACTGACCCATGATCGCCTTGGCGACGACGAGGCCGAGATTGTGGGCGAGCCCGTCGGCGAGCCGCCGCCGCCAATGCCCGGCCGGATCGGCATAGCCGAACACCGGCCTCAACCAGATCTCGTCGCCGGCGCGGATCTCGACGGGACAGGTCGGCACGTCGTCGGCCCACAGATCGAAGGTGCAGCCGCTCGCCAATTCGAAGCGCGCATGATGCCAGTGGCAGGTCAGAATGCCGTCCTCGACGCTGCCGCGATCGAGCGGGAACCCCATGTGCGGGCAGCGATTGTCGAGGGCGAACACATGCCCGTCTTCGTAGACGAGCAGGACCGGGCGATGGCGGCCGTGCACGACGAGCCGCCCCTTGGCCGCGAGCTCGGCGAGGCTGCCGGCATAGACGAAATCCGAAGCTGGCGTATCCATGTCCGTCATTTCAGCGCCAAGGCGCCGAACGGCGCAAGCGGCTCGGTCGTCCACGGCGCATCAATCTCGAGGCCTCTCGTCGGCCGCTCGGGCGGCCCGCAACCGCGATCAAAGCGCTAGAGAACAACGCGATTGACGTATGGAGCAACTCGGCTTTCGCCCTCTTCGGCGACAGAACAATGTCGTTTGCGCCGCCGGAATGCCCCGGCGATCCTCTGGATGGGCTGTATGCGGCGTTGCGCCGGGCACTCATAAATCTTAGAAAGTCTGGCGCCTCTCGGGGGAGGACAAGAGAGGGGTGGGGATAAAACTGTGAGAGAGAAAATTTTTGCTATGCAATCTTCGGGTGTATTCTTGAAAGCCCTGGCGAGAAAGCCGCTTCGCCCGTGTCTTCGCCGGCGGGGCGGAGCCGATCCCGAACGATGACGTCCCGTTTCTCGTCCTTCCCCTCCCGAAACCTTGGAAATACAGGCCAAACCGACAGGCTAAACCTACAGGGGCTCAGAGGGATGACCGAACCTACGCCGCCGCTGCGCGATGCCGACCTCGCCAAACTTTCCCGCATGGCCGATTCCGGATCCGACCGGAGGGAGAGGGAGGATGCGTCTCTTCGGGCGGCGCGGCCGCGCTCCGAGCCCGGCACGGTTCTGGCCTCGTTGCAGGAGATCCGCCAGATCCTGCGCGATCACGAAAGATCTGACGGGGAGAGGGCGTACCCGGAAGGCGGACCCGGCACCCTGATCGGCAGCGCCACGGCGGTCGACGAGCCCCGCAGAGAGGGGACGGCAGCGCTCTCCGCGCGCCCCTTGGTCCCGCCGGCCGCGCCACCGCGTCGCCGCAACGGCGCCGCGCGCGCGGTGCTGGCGGTTGCCGGCCTGGCGCTCCTCGGCGCCCTGAGCCTCTTGGCGGTGCGGGGGAGGGATCTTCCCGATCGCGCCGCGAGCGCCCCTGGGAAGGGAGCGTCGCATGCCCACGGTCACGCCGCAACCGTCGCCCGCGCCGCCTTGCCGGCCCGCATCGCCGCGGTCGCCGGCAACGCCGCCGCCCGACCGCCGACCGCCGCGCCGCAGCGTCTCGCCGCTTCTCCCGGAGCCGCAGCTCCGGGTTGGATCAACCCGCTGCCGGAGTTGCGCACACTGGCGGCCGCGCCGGTCGATCCGTCCGTGCCGCCCGCGCGCGCGGCGGCCCGGCCCTCCGGCGGCGGCTTGGTCCGGACGCCGATCGCCGTGACGCAATGGAGCTTCCGCAGCGGCAACAGAGAGATCGCGTCGGCGAGCGGGAATGTGCCGGCGGGGCGGCCGCTGACCTTGCGGATCGTCTTCGACGGCAATCTGGCGGCGGCGCAGCAGATCCGCGCCCGCGGCGGCATCGCGGTCGAGGTCCGCTGGATTCGCGAGGCCTCCGGCGGCGCCCCGAACCTGGTGACCCGGTTGACGATCGGCAACAGGGGTCTTGCCGGCACGCTCGCCGCAGAAGCGCGCCGCGCCGGCTTCTTCGTATGGCACAGTTGGGCCGAGAAGAGATCGCTCAGCCGGGGGACGTGGACGGTATCGCTGACCTATCCGAACGGGCAGCCTCTCGCCTGCGGCCGCCCGCCGGCGCCCTGCCGGTTCCATATCGCCGCCGGCTAAGCAGAGTTTCGTCGCGCGGTGCGTAAATGCCCTCTCCGCCCTTCAGGGCGGAGACCCATCGCGTTGGCGATGGCGAGGATGAGGTGGGCGCCGGCGGCTCCCCACCTCGCCTCCCGATCTTACGGTGCCTGCTGTTCCCGGTTGTGACCGGACCGAAGGCTCAGAAGAACTGCCAAGTCCCGTCGGTCGGCTGCTGGCCCACCCCGGGCACGGAATAGTCGCAGACCCCTTGCGGAAAGATCGCCTTGAGCTGATCCATTTCGCTCGGGGTGAACGTCGCTTTGTAGTCGCGCGGATCGATCGGCTTCAATCGGCACTTCAGCACGTTGTTCTCCAACGGCTCGCCGGCGACCATGCGGGGGGTGGAGAACGCGGGATACAGTTGGTTGCAGGTCGTATTGCCTTGGTAGACCTGAAGCTGGGCGATCTTCACCGTGCCCCCGTTCGTGAAACAGGCATCGACCAGATCGCTCGGTTTCGCGCGATCGATCTTCTCGAGGGTCGGCGCGCCCGGCTCCTCCGCCAGGTCGGTCAGCCATTCGTCCATCTGGGTCAGGGCGTGGCTAAGGACCGGGCTGTTGTCGCTGAACAGGCCGTAGGTGAACCCGTCCTCGACCAGCATGACCTGGTTGTCGAAATTTCCGTTCGCGTCGACCAGCCGCTGCCGCATCGAGAAGGAGTGAAAGCGCGAATGGACCTCGCCCGGGTTCTCCGGCTGATCGACATAACCTCGATAATCGATGATCGGGGTCGATTTCAGCCCCAACCCGCCATAGGTGACGCGGCCGCTCGCATAGGCGGCGGTGATGGCGGCGACGTCGCCGACCGTGCGGGTCGGGACGTAATTGCCGTCATTGTCGTAGCCGCCGATGTTCCGGTTGAGATCCAGAAACTGTGCCGTGGTGATGGCGCCGGCGTTGAGAGCTTCCAACCCGTACTGGACCCCGACATTGTCGAGCGGCCGGCGCGCGAACCCGGTCTTCGGATCGCGCCCGAAGACATTGACCAGGTGATCGTAGACGTCGCAGCGGATGCCGGTCGGATTGGTCGCCGCGTCGTATTGCGCGCTTTTCGGGATGACGGCATTGCACACGCCGCCCTGCGCCTTGACGCGGACCGCGTTCGGGGGGCCGATCGTCGCCACAGTGGTGGCGGTCGGATAGCCGGTGGCGGCCTCGATCTGCGCGTCCGCCCAGGTCAGCGAAGTGTTCTGAAGATAGTGATAGAACAGGTCCGCGTCGGTGATGTTGTTGATCATCCCGGCGATCACCTCCGGGAAGGAACATCCCATGATGAGCCCGTTCACCAGACCGGGATACGCGTCCGCGATCGGGTGACCCGCTTCGGTGCCGCCGGAGCAGCCATACCCGATCGTGAAGGCCGCCGGCCCGAAATTCTCGATGAAGCGCGCCTTGACCATCATCAGGGTTTCGGCCGCCAGCAGGTCCTGGCAGTTGTTGCCGTAGACATTGAGGGTCGAGGCCGCGATGCCGTAGCCTTGGCGGAGCAGCAGGTCTTCCAGAATCCCGCCATTGCCGAGGCTCGCCCCCTGGATGTACCAGCCGCCGACGCAGCCGCCGCCGAGCGTATAGACGAGGCGATGGTTCCAGGCGGCGGGCGGATTGAACGGGGTCGGCGGTCCTTCTTTGGTCGGGTCGTGCAGAACCGCCGTCTCGTAGATGCCGCGATTGATGGTTCCGGTCTCGACGCGCACAATGTAGGGGACGGCCTTGCCCGCGGTCGTGGTCGTATGAGCAAGATCCGCGGGATAGCCGGTCAGGCTCGGCAGCGGCTGGAACGTCCCGCCGGTCGTGCGATAGACGTAATCGACTCGCGTCGCAATCGAGCAATCCGCATCGAGCGGCGGCCCCAGGGTCTCGGTCGACGCCGGCAGTTTGAAGAGCTGCGTCATGCAGTAGAACGGCTGCTCGTGCGGACCCGAAAAGATCGGGCCCGTGATCGGGTAATTGGTCAGCGTGATCTTGGCGGAGCGGTAGGCCTTGTTTTGCTTGTTCAGCGCCGCGGCGATCAGCGTGTTGCGGCCGAGGACCAATCCTCCCAGCAGACCGAGAAGGGAGTTATGGCCGGTTTCCGGACGGAAGGCGCTCGTCACGTTCCGGCTGTTCAGCAAGGCGATCACGTCGCCGGGGGGCACATTGGGGGGCAGATTGATCCGCACGAGCACGTTGCCGCCGCTCACCGTGTCGGGGCGGGACGACAGAGTGACGATGTCGAAGTCGGGATCGGGCCCCGCGATTGCGCTCGCCGCGCCTCCGATCAGGAGGCCGGCGGCCATCGCCAAGGAAAATCGCCGTGAAAACCAGGAGAAGCACAGGGTTCGATAGCGCACGGCTTGCCCTCCCTTCGGTTGTGCGACAGAATTACCGCACAACGATTGCTTTTGGCATGAACAGTTCGTGCCAAGTCGTACAGAAGGGCCCCTCGCGATTGAGCATACATCAAGGCGGAATCGAGTCCAGGCGAATTGCGCGCATCAGTTATGCAGCGGCAGAGAGCGGCGCGGACCGCGTCCTGCCGACCGGCGCCGGTCTTGCGGTCGCGGCGGCAAGCCCGGCGGCGGTCACGTCTCATGCGGCGAGGAGCGTCGTCCGGCGTGGATCATCGCGCGCCGAAACCCCCGTGATGATCCGCCCCGGCTCCTGCTATTATGTGCAGGAGAGGGAGGATCCGGGGATGGGTACCGCTCGGAAATACGTCGCCATCGACCCCGCCACCGGCAAGCTCGACCGCCGCATCTTCAGCGAGCGGGCGATCTATGACGACGAGATGGAAAGGATCTTCGGGCGCGCCTGGCTGATGATCGGGCATGAAAGCCTGGTGCCCGCGGCCGACGATTTTTTCCACACCTATATGGGCGAAGATCCGGTCATCCTGACCCGCGACGATAGGGGCCGGCTGCACGCGCTCTTGAATATGTGCCGCCACCGCGGCAACCGCGTCGTGCGTTGCGACGACGGCAACGCCAAGCGCTTCATGTGCACCTATCACGGCTGGACCTACCGCAATGACGGCGCCCTCGAATACGTCCCCGGCGAGGCCGAGGCTTATTACGGCGCGCTCGACAAATCCTCCCTCGGCCTCGTCGAGGCCCGCGTCGAGACCTATGCGGGCATCGTCTTCGCGACCTGGGCCGAGGACGCCCCGAGCCTCGAAGCCTATTTGGGCGATGCGCGCTGGTATCTCGACACGGTGTTCAATCGGCGGGATTGCGGCATGCAGGCGCTGGGCCCGATGAAATGGCTCGAGCCCGTCAACTGGAAGACGTTGGTGGACAATTGCTCGGACAATTATCACGTCCCCACCAGCCATCTCTCCAGCGCCCGGGTCCAGACCCGCTGGCTCGGCCGCCCGCCGCTGTCGCACGAGGACCAGTTCGCGAGCCCCAACAAGCACGCCTTCGTCAACGGTCATTCGATCACCTTCCGCGACGCGGACGACAATACCCCGCGCTATGTGCACGGCCTATCGAGCGAGACCTTCCGGCTGTTCCAGGAGTATCACGAGGCGACAATGCCCGAGGTCGAGCGGCGGCTCGGCGCGCTGCGCGCGCGCCGGGTGCAGCTCGGCAATCATTCGATCTTCCCGAACGGGATCCTGGGACTCCGGCTGGCCCTGCCGCGCGGCCCGCAGAGGACCGAGTTCTGGCATTTCGTGCTGCTGGACCGGGATATGCCCGAGGAGTTGAAGCGCGCCGTCCGCATCGGCAGCCAGGCCAACAACGGCGCCGCCGGCATGTTCGAGCAGGACGACGTCGACAACTGGCGTCAGGTGACCGCCGCCAGCACGAGCCATATCGCGCGCCGGTATTCCCAGGATCTGTCGATGGGCCTGGGCCATGCGGGGCCGCATCCGGATTATCCGGGGCTGGTCTCCGAGCGCTACATTTCGGAGAACAACCAGCGCCTCTTCTATCGGCGCTGGGAAGAGTTCATGAACGCGGCGAGCTGGGCGCAAATCCCGCTCGACCCGATCACCGCCCGCTTCGCCGGCACTGCGACGATGCGAGGGTAGAGCAGGTTCCGCTGATGTTGTGCCAGACCGGCCGAGATTGCTTCGTCGCTTCGCTCCTCGCAGTGACACCTTTTTTCTGCGTCATTGCGAGCGAAGCGAAGCAATCTCGATGGAGCAAACTCTACCGGGCAGCGATCCGGTGAAGACGAAGCGCGCGCGGGAAGCGGCCCGCCCATGATGGAGCCGACGATGGCGTTGACGCCGCAGCAGGCGCTGTGGTTCGAGCTGATGCAATTCTACATCCGGGAAGCGTGGCTGCTCGACGAGCGCAAATTCAAGGAATGGCTCGATCTGTTCACCGACGACGTCCTCTATTTCATGCCCCGCCGCAAGAACGTGCTGCGCCGGGAAGCGCACCGCGAATTGACGCCGCTCGGCGATCTGGCGATCCTCGAGGAGGACAGGCGCTATCTCGAAATGCGGGTGGCCCGGCTCGACACCGGCATGGCCTGGGCCGAGGATCCCCCCTCGCGCACCCGTCACCTGATCGGCAATCTCGAAGCGGCGCCGCTCCCGAACGGCGAAGCGCGGGCCAGGACTGCGTTTCTGGTGTACCGCTCGCATCTGGAGAGCGATCACCAGCTCCTCTCCGGCTGCCGCGAGGACGTGCTGCGCCGGGTCGACGGCGCGTGGAAGGTGGCCCGGCGCACAATCGTGCTCGACGCCAACGTCCTCTTGGACAAGAACCTCAGCGTCTTCCTCTAGCCCGCCCCAGTTTCTTTCCTGATGCGATCGTCTATTCTTAATCGAGACGCTATCCCGTCAAGGCGCGCAACACGGCTTCCGGCTCGCGCTCGATCACGCGAAGAAAGGCGCGCGCCGCGCCGTCGGGTCGACGGCGGCCCTGCTCCCAATTCTGCAACGCATCCAATTTGAACCCGAAGCGCGCAGCAAACTCAGCTTGAGACAGGCCGAGCCGCGTCCGGATCGCCGCGACGTCCACCTCCTCGGGAACGTGGGCGACAAAGCCGTCGCGAGCGCCTTTTGCGTATGACAGAGCCTGATGTGCGCCTCGAAGAATGCTCTCTCCCGCCTTCGACATCTCAATTCGCCCTCTCGCGATACTCGGCCGCCAGCCTCGCCAGCACTTGCCGCAGCTCGTTGCGCTCCGCTTTCGTCAAATTCACCCGTTCGCCTTTGGCAAACACCGTCAGTAGGAACACCGGCACACTCGGGCCGGCGTAATAGGTGATTGCCCGCGCCCCGCCCCGCTTGCCTTTCCCTTTGGCGCCCCATCGCAGTTTGCGGGCTCCGCCCGTTCCGGGCATCAACTCGCCAGCGCTCGGATTCGACGCAACGAAGTCGATTAGCTCCCTGTGCTCCGTCTCTGTCAGCACTCGCCTCGCGGCGGCTACGAACTCGGGCGTCTCCACCACCGTCTGCAAAGGCTGGATCACGCTGCTTAATATACGCCACTGGCGGATAAAGACAACCGCACATGCCGGGTATGGGGATCTGGGAAGCGACAGTGCGCCGCACCAGGGTTGGCGCATCGCGTCCTCTTTTCTGTTTCGGCGATGGCGATAGCATGATTGATAGCCTCAGTCGCTCTCGGGCACCGGCCACAGCGGCGGTCGCAGCGGCCGCGGCCTTTCGCCCCTCCAGTGCTGCTGACGCCGCAGCAGGCGCTGTGGCTCGACCTGATACAATTCTACATCCGCGAGGCCTGGCTGCTCGACGAGCGTAGGCTCAAGGAGCAGCTCGATCTGTTCACCGACGACGGCCTCTATTTCATGCCCCGCCGCAAGAACGTCTCGCGCCGGGAATTGCGCCGCGAGCTGACGCCGCTCGGCGATCTGGCGGCCTTCGAGGAGGACAAATGCTATTTCGAAATGCGGGTGGCCCGGCTCGACACCGGCATGGCCTGGGCCGAGGATCCCCCCTCGCGCACCCGTCACCTGATCGGCAATCTCGAAGCGACGCCGCTCCCGAACGGCGAGGTCGAGGCCAAGACCGCGTTTCTGCAGCCGCTCCGCGGGTCAAGGTTCAGTGCCCAAGCAAGACGCGGGGACCTGCGCGGTCCATTCGGCCGGTTTTCGAAGGGCGCTCGGGGGATGCAGTCGGCCGGTTCGTCGCTCGCCGGGCTCTCGTCGTCGATGCGCGCGCGCAGATGGCGCCGGATGTTCCTCCTTGACGGCACGGCACCAAATGCCATTTTGCCATCTGACGCCGGCTTTCCTATTTAATGGACCCGGAGCAGCACTCGGGCAGGATTCCAGCATGGCCGAACCCCAGCTCTCGGTGCGCAGCGCGAAGGCGCGCGACCTGGCGCGCCGTCTGGCGCGGCGCGAGCATCGATCGATCGCCGATATCGTGGAACGCGCGCTCGAAGCTTATGAAATCCGCGAGGCGGGGCGCGAGCCCGCAGCCGCTTTCTACGCGCGCCTGGCGAACGCGTACGGCGGCGATCTCGATCTGGAGGCCGTCATTCGCGAAAACCGGAAGATCGATCCGGGACCGGAGCTTTGATCTTTCTCGATACCAACCTCGTCTCGGAGACGCTGCGCAGGACGCCGGACCCCGCCGTGATCGCCTGGCTCGTGCGCAACGACGCCGAGCTGGCCTTGCCGACGGTGACGATCGCCGAGATCGCCTTCGGCATCGGGAAAATTCGCCCCGACCAGAGGGCGGCGCGCCTGGAGCAGGGCCTCTCCGCCTGGCGCCACCGTTTTGCCGACCGGATCTTCCCGTTCACGGAAGCCGCCGCGCTCGCCTACGGCGACATCATGAGCGCAGCGCTGCGACAGGGCCGACCCATGACCGCGCCCGACGGCATGATCGCGGCCATTGCGCGCGTCAATGGCGGGTGCTTGGCGACCCGGAACGTGCCGGACTTCGCAACGACGGGCCTCGAACTCGTCTGTCCGCGGGATTTCTGAGGCGGTGATGCCGGCGCGATGCGCTCCGCTATCCCGCCCTGCTCCTGTCAGTCCTGCGGCGGCGCGCGGCGATAATGATAGCGATAAACCTCGCGCAGCCCCATCCCCGCATAGAGCGCGCGGGCCGGGGCATTGCCGGCCTCGACTTGCAGGCAGACGCTGCCGGCGCCGCCGGCGCGCGCCCAGGCGGCAAGCGCCGCCATGACCTGCCGCGCCAGCCCTTGCCGCCGCCGGCGCGGGTCGGTGATGACCGACTCGTAGCACAACAGCCCGTCATGGATCGCGCCGTAGGCGAGAGCCGCCGGCGCGCCGTCCGCCGCGGCCAGCGCAAAGCGGGCGGGGAGCGCGATCGCCCCGACGATCCGGCGATAGGTGTCGGCCTGAAGCGGCGAATAGCGCTGCAAGCTCGCCATCGCGGCGAGCCATTCGGGCGACGGCTCGGCCAGCAGCCGCACTTCGGCGCAGGGCGAGGCGGCGAACCGGTCCATCGCCCCGTAGAGCACGACCGTCTCGCCCTCGCGCGTGTAGCCGCGCGCCTCCAGAGCGCGGTCGAGCGCCGGATCGGCGATCGACGGGACTCGGAAGATCGCCGGCTGGCCGTGCGCCGGATAGAGCCGCTCGGCAGCGGCGATCGCCGCCGCGATGCCCGAGCATCCCGGGCGCAGCGGATTGACCGAATTGGCGCGGCGCGACAGCCCGGCGGCGAACCGCAACAGCCAATCTCCGAGCAGCACCTGCTGCAGCGACGGAAATGCGTTGAAGCAGGTCTCTTCGATGCGCCAATGAAGGTCGCTCACCGCCATTCGCTCTCCGGCCGCCCCTCTCAGTACCCCCGCAGGAACGCGAGGACCTGCGCGGTCCACTCGGCCGGCTTCTCGAAGGGCGGCCAGTGCCCGCAATTGTTGAGCAGCACCATGCGCGAGTCGGCGATGTGATTGAGGATCGCGATCGAGACCTCGAACGGCACCATGCGGTCGTAGCGCCCGTGGATCAACAGGACGGGCGCCTTGATGCCGGGCAGATCGGGGGTGTAGTCGTGCGGCAGGCTGACCGATTGCCGGCGCGCCTCGAGGAATTCGGGCGACCAGGTGTGCGCCCGGTGGATGTAGTCAATGAGTTCGTCGGTCACCAGGCTCTCGTCGTCGATGTGCACGCGCAGATAGCGGCGGATGTTGTCGCGGCTCGGGTCGTCGAGGGCTTGGCGCGTCGCCCGGCTGCCCTCGGAGGGGCGATTGGCCAGCAGGTAGCGATCGCCGCCGGTGCCGATGTGCGAGCCGCCCATGACGAACTTGCCCACCCGCTCGGGATAGGTGATGGCCGCCACCATCGCCGACTGCCCGCCCTGCGAGTTGCCGACCCAGTGCGCCCGCGCAATGCCGAGGGCGTCCAGTAAGGCGACCGCGGTGCGCGCCTGAACCGCGTGCACCCCTTCGCGGTAGACGATCGGGCCCGTCTTCGAAAAATTCGGCAGATCCATCAGGATGCAGCGGAAGTGCGTCGACAGTACGCCGACCGTCTTGTGAAACGTGATCCACGCGGTGGTGCCGGGGCCGTAGGAATGCAGGAACAGCACCGGCTCGCCCTCGCCCACATCGTGATAGTGCACATTCATGCCTGCGGCCGCGACGGTCCTGCTGGTGCCCGCCTCGGTGAGGCCATTCGACGCGATGAACGGCATGTCCTTCCTCCCTTTGCCCGTCCGCGGCCGACCGGGATCGGCACGACGCGCGTGCGCGCCGCCCCGATGCCGAAGCTCGCCGTTCCGACGCAGCCGTCCGGACATTCCGATTTGAGGGCGCCCGGGATGCGGCGCCTTGCGGGCCGTCATCTGTGACACCGAACGCTTCGTGCGGTCAACTCTTCCCACCCCGGCCCGGGCCGCATCGCGGATGCCGCCGTGCGGCTTCGCTGCCGGCGGCGATGGCAGCCGACGAAAGCGAAGGCGCTCGAGACGTCATGCAAGCTTTGCGTGGTCCGCCGGGTGAACCGACCGCGCGCCGATGACCAGGCGGTTCCAGGCATTGATCATGGCGATCGCGACCGACAAATCCGCGAGCTCCTTCTCGGAAAACTGACCTCGTACCTCGTCGTAGACGGCGTCGGGCGCATGCGTGACCGCGATGTGCGTGAGCGCTTCCGCCCAGGCCAGAGCGGCCCGTTCACGCGCCGAATAGAGGCCGGACTCGCGCCAGGCGTCGAGCAGATACAGCCGCGCCTCGGACTCGCCGAGTTTTCGCGCTTCTTCGGTGTACATGTGCAGGCAATAGGCGCAACCGTTGATCTGCGAGACCCGCGTCTTCACCAAGACGGTGAGCTTGTGGTCGAGCCCGCAGATTTGAATGTATCTTTCCACGCCGAGCAAGGCGGCGTAGCCGTCGGGAGAGGCGGTGAAAGGATTCAGCCTTTGGGACATGAGTTCGACTCCGTTCGAGTGCGGATGGCGAAACGGACGATCGTGCGAGACGGCTCGGGCGCACGCAGACGATTATCGGGCATCGATCTCCGCCAAAGTCTTGGCCAGGGCCGCGCGGACCGGGGGCAAATGACCGGCAAACGCGACTGCGACATTTCTCAGGGTCTGGCCGGCTCGGGATCTGACGGTCGCCAGGCGGGTCATTCTGTCGGTGCGCGCGACGACGGCGGCGGCGATCCTGCGACGTTCGGCCGCCCAGGCGTCGATCCGAGCCTCGTCTCCGTCCGCGAGCGTGCTCGCCAGAGCCCGGGCGAGCGATGCGCCGTCCTGAATGCCCGTGTTCATGCCCTGTCCGCCGGCGGGACTATGGACGTGAGCGGCGTCGCCGCAGAGGAGAACCCGATCTTTGCGCAGGCTTTGCGCGACGCGGTGATGGATGTGAAACCGCGAACTCCAGACCACGTCGCGAATATGCCCCGGCTTCGTCGACGGGCCCCGCCTATCCAGCAGCGACTGCATGAAATCCGCAGACGGCCGTTCCGGCGCGTCGTCCACCGTGGCGACGATGCGGAAGCGATCGTCGGGAAGCGGCGCGACCACCGCCAGCCCCGCGGGCGCGTAGAACAGGGTCACCTCCTCTCGGCTCAGCGGCCAATGCATATGGACGTCCGCCAGAACGAAATCCTGTTCGTATGCCGCGCCGGCGAACGCGATGCCGGACTGTTCGCGCACCGCGCTGTGCATGCCGTCGCAGGCGACCAGCCAGCGCGCCTTGACGGTCTTTGCCGTCCCTGCGCTGCGGACTTCCGCCTCGACATGCCTTGCCGACGCCTGCCAGCGGACGAGCTCGCACGGTCGGACGACGCCGCCGCCGAGCGCTTCGAGACGGCTCAGCAGGCACCGTTCGACCCTGTCCTGCGGACACATCAGTGTGAACGGATACGGGCTCGCAATTTCCGAGAAATCGACGGTGAGGAGCGCGCGATCGCGGTCGCGAATGCGAAAGATCGGAACCTTGACGCCCCGCGCCAACAGATCCCGGGTGGCGCCGAGCGGCTCCAGCACCTCCATCGTCCGGGCGTGCACCACGCAGGCGCGCGACGTATTGGCGCCCGCCGGTTGGCGATCGATGATCAGCGGGCCGACTCCATGCCGCCGCAATTCCGCGGCGAGCGCAAGGCCGGTGGGCCCCGCTCCGACGATCAATACGTCCGTTGATGCGGCGAGCATCGTCGCTTCGGCCCCGATCGCGTCCGGGCCTGTGATCGGTCGTTCGGCGGGTCTGTTCGACATGCGGGTCTCCTGTCGCACGGGCCGGCGGCGCCGCAGGACGGCGGCGCCGCGATGCGGCATCGGCGCTTTACGAATTGCCAACGTTCGTTTGCCAACATATGTTGGCATTTAAGGGACGCCCGCCCCAAAGTCAACAGCCGTTGGCATTGAAAAACCGCTATGGCAGAGCAGCGCGAAAGGCATTCCCGCTCGGACCGGACCAAGCTGCGGATCTTGAACGCCGCGCGCCGGCGCTTTGCCGAGGAAGGCTACGAGCGGACGACGATCAGGGGGGTGGCCGCCGCCGCCGCCATCGATCCCTCGATGGTCATCCGATATTTCGGCAATAAGGAAGGGTTGTTTGCCGCGGCCGCTTCGTTCGATCTCGCTCTGCCGGACCTCGCCGCGGTGCCCCGCAGGGAAAGAGGGAAGCGGCTGGCGCGGCACTTCCTGCATCTTTGGGAGCATGACGCGGCCGGCGGCGGTCTGGCCGTCCTGCTGCGCACGGCTGCGACCAGCGACGGCGCGGCCGAACGCGTGCGGAGGATATTCCGGGAGCAGGTCCTCCCCGCCATCGCCGCCGTATCGCCTGACGCCCCGGCGACGCGCGCGGCGCTGATCACCAGCCAGTTTCTCGGCTTGGCCTATTCCCGCTACGTCGTCAGGATCCCGGAACTGACGATGCTCGCGGAGGACGTCATCGTTGCGAGCCTGGGCCGGACGATCCAGCGCTATCTGGACGCTCCGCTCGTGTAGGGCTCGTCGATCGCCGCTCGGTGATTTGGCGCTGACGTTGCCGACGGTGGTCGCCGGCCTCGTCCTGCGGATCGCGCCGCTGATCATCGGAAGGCGACCCGCCGGACCGCGCCGCGGTGCGGCGGTCTATCCGGGGTCGTCGGCGACGTCGCCGGTCAGGTTTTCGACCCATTCCGCGGCCGCGCGCTCGCGCGCCGCGTCGCCGGCCATTGCGCGGTAGCCTTCGAGATCTCGCGGCATCACATGCGGCCGCGCCAGATCGTTCAGGAACCGGCTGATCCGTCGCCTGCCGATCACACTGTGCAGCCCTTCATAGACGTCGTCGTCGACTGTGATCGTCAGCTTTTTGGGCATGCCGAACCTCTACGTATAATGTACGCATTCTCTGATGGACCTTTGCAGACATCAGGCACGGCGGAGACCTTTCGGGGCAGGAATTGACGGATGAGCCGTAATGCGCAGGACGAGGGGACGGACAACGTCCTTGCCGATCTCGGGTTTCCGGATGCCGACGAACTCACCGTCAAGACTGTTCCGGCAAAAAGATCAACGACATTCTCGATGACCGCCGGCTGACCCAGTCGGCTGCGGCCGAGCTGCTGGGCATGCCGCAGCCCAAAATCTTGGCGCTCCGCACTTACAAGCTGCGGGGCCTCGCGCTCGAACGCCTGAGGCTGGCGCTGACGGCGCTGGGGCAGCGCGTCGAGATCGTCGTCCGCCCGTCAAGCGCGGCGGCCCCGCCGCGGATCGAAATTGCCGCGTAGGGAGTTCGCGGGCCGGGTAACATATGCGGTCTCAATCGCGATGTCGCCGGCCAGGTTTTCGGCCCGCTTCGCAGCCTTGCGCTCGCGCGCCGCGCCGGCGGCTTCTGCCGATGAGCGATTTGCAATGGAAACCTCCAGGGAGGCGAAATTGCCGCATAATGAACATATCATGAACATTTTGGCCGGTTTGTATGCCCGATCTCAAATCTTGCGTTGATCTCGCCGGACCGCAAAAGCCGATTGCGCATCGACGGGCGGCGGACGGCGCAACCCACGATCTTGAAGGGCATCTCCGGGCCTCTGCGCATTTGGCGGATTCTTAAACTTTTGATCCATATGTGACCACCGATGGAAACCAGCTCCGCACCGATAGGCATCTACGCTCATTCGTTGGAGGGAGAACCCGCCGATCGGTGGGAACCCCTGTCTCATCATCTGGCAGCGGTCGGATCGCGGGCAGCGGCGTTTGCCGCTCTGTTTGGCTGCGCCGAGACGGCGCGCGTCGCCGGACGTCTGCACGACATCGGCAAGCTCTCCCACGAATTTCAGGCCTATATCCGGGGGGAACGTGCAAGCGGCGGCGACCATTCTTCGGCCGGCGCGCGGGTCGCCTATGACGCTTATCCCAACCTATTGGGCAAAATTCTTGCCGCCATTATCGCCGCTCATCATGCCGGCCTCGCGGATGGCCCCGATCTCGGTCGCCGGATGGAAGCCGCCAAGGGCAGAATCCCGGCCGAATGGGAAGCGCATTCCGGATCGCTTC
>Ga0070739_10004779_pt1 | contig 15799 bp, 18 predicted proteins | sample Coa_R1_7_FD_66445 | JGI IMG/M metagenome (GOLD analysis project Ga0070739, IMG submission 66445) | Surface soil microbial communities from Centralia Pennsylvania, which are recovering from an underground coalmine fire - Coalmine... | ecosystem: Environmental > Terrestrial > Soil > Unclassified ... | reverse complement strand
CGACTGGTGCCACCAGGGGCCACCGGCCGCGCGCGTGGAGCAGGTCGAGGTCCGCTGGGAGACGCCCGAGGACGAGCCGCCGGGCTTTCGCGTGCGCTGAGCGCTTGGGGCGAGCCGTCGATTCCCCGCTGTAGGCTGCCGGTGCGCACCGAGTGCGGCAGCTCGCCTAGCGCGCGGGCGGCGCCGTCGCCTCCTCCGCGTCGGCCGGGCGGCCGCGCACGTGCGTCTCGCCCAGCCAGCCGCCAAGGCTCGCGGCCGACAGATGGATGAGGTCGCCGAGCAGCAGGCCGCCCATGTTCATCGGCCCGACGGCGAACGGCCCCCACTGCGCGGCCAGCACCAGCTCCTGCAGCGCCTTGATGCTGGCGGCGACGAAGATGTAGAGCACCGCCACCGCTATGCCGTGGAAGAGCCCCGCCTGGCGGGCGACGCGGGCGGCGACGTAGCCGGCCGCGAACAGGGCGACGAAGCTCGGTAGCGCCAGCAGGCCGGGGTTCTCGTCGACCGGCGCGCGGCCCAGCGCCATCCCAGCGAGCAGCGAGATGACCACGGCGACGAGGAACCCGAGACCGACGGCGTACCAGCGCAGCATGGGGACGCCTCCCGCGAACGAGTCACCATACCAGTATAGCGCGGGCTCAGCGGCGCCGAGCCGCCTGGGCGGCACGTCGGCCGCATCGCTCCCGAAGGCTCGGGCTCAGAGCTCGACGCGCTCGAGCAGGGCGCGCGCGTCGTCCCAGAGAGTGAACGAGGCGGGGCCGCGCCCGGCCAGGCGCCGGCCGGTGGTACCGACGTTGACGACGTAGCAGGTGGCCGGGTCGGCGAGGTCGAGCGCGAGGCTAGCGGCCGGCAGCAGCAGCGGCGGGCTATCCGGCCCGTCCTTGCGCCAGACCCGCGCATGGTGGGTATGGCCGTAGAACCAGAGGCGCTTGCCGGCCGCGCGCAGCGCGGCGTAGGCGCGCCGAAAGCCGCGGCGCTCGTCGGCGCTCCCCAGCTCGCGGGTAAGGCTCGCGTCGCCGTGGGAGATCAGGAAGCCGTCGGCGCCGGCGACCAGGGGAAGACCCGCGAGGTAGGCCCGCTGCGCTGGGTCGACGAGGTCCGCATGGTCGCGGTCGCGGTTGCCGACGACGGCAAGGGCGGCGTGGTCGCGCACCCAGGCGACGCACTCGCCCGGCTGGCCGCGGCCGAGCAGGTCGCCGAGCACGACGAACCGCTCGGCGCCGCGCTCGCCCGCCAGCGTTGCCGCTCGCGCCAGCGCGCGGTAGCTGCCGTGCACGTCGGCCAGAAACGCCCAGACCGTCACCCGCGCTCCACACAGAGAAACCCGGCTACGCGGCGTGCGCCGGCGGCGCACGCCGCGTAAGACAGATTCTCAGGCCGCCCCGGCGCGGCGGCGCTCGGCCCGCGCGGCCGGCTTGCGCGCCGGCGGCAACGGCGGCGCCTCTTCCATGGGCTCGCGTTGGAGGCTTGCTCGCAGCGCATGAGCCTTGCGCGCCGGCCGCGGCGGCGGGGACTCATCCACAACCTCGCGCTTGGGGTTCGCTCGCAGCGCAGGTGTCTTGCGGGCCACCCGCGGCGCGGGCAGCGTCTCGTCCACGCCCACCCAGTAATGATGCAGCAGGATCCGCGGGTTCGGCACGACCTGGAGCGAGGTGGGGCCAACCCGCTCGTCGGGGTGCAGGTGGCAGCAGTTGGGCGCGCGACCGAACCGCTCCTGGTATCGCCGCGCGGCGTCTTCGATCTTCTGGCTCGTCGGCCGTCGCGGGTCGGCGTCGTACCAGAGCAGCCCTTCGCGCATCTCTCCTCCGAACATTCGTTCTAAGAGATTGTACCGCGCGCGGGGCGGGCCGGACAAGCAGCGTACGCTGTCGGGTGCGGGCCAGACGAGCGACTGCGGCTCGTTTCAGCCGTGCACCGCTCCCTGTCCCAGGGTGTAGCCGGCCGCGCGCAGCCGCTCCAGGATCGCCTGGCCGTGCGCTGCGTCGCGCGTCTCGACCGTCAGCTCCAGCTCGACCTGGTTCACGCCGAGGGCCAGGCCCCGCACGTGGTGGCGCACCTCGAGGATGTTCACGCGCTCGCGGGCGAGCAGCCGCGACAGACGCTCTAGCTCGCCGGGGCGGTCCTCCAGCCGCGTGTGGAAGACGAGGTAGCGGCCGGCGGCCGTGAGCTCGTGCTGGACGATGCGGTCGATCATCGTCAGGTCGATGTTGCCGCCACTCAGCACCACGCCCACGCGCTCGCCGACCAGCGGCAGCCGTCCGGCCAGCAGCGCTGCCACGCCCGCCGCGCCGGCCCCCTCGACCACGAGCTTGTTCCGCTCCATCAGCAGGACGATCGCCTCGGCGATCCGCTCGTCGTCTACGGTCACCACGTCGTCGACGCGGGCGCGGAGATGGGCCAGGGTCAGCGGGCCGGGCGCCTTCACGGCGATCCCGTCGGCGAAGGTGTGCGCGTCGCCGCTCGGCTCGATCTGCCCGGAGCGGAAGGCGCGCGCCGCCCCCGCCGCGCCCGTAGCCTGCACGCCGTACACCCGCAGTGGCGGGTCGTGGGCCTTGGCCACGGTGGCGATGCCGGAGATCAGCCCACCGCCACCGACCGGCACGACCAGCGCGGTCAGATCGGGCACGGCCTCGAGCATCTCCAGGGCGATGGTCCCCTGACCGGCCATGACGGCCAGGTCGTCGAAGGCGTGGACGTAGGCCAGGCCGCGCGCCGCGGCCAACCGGCGGGCGTAGGCCTGGGCGTCGTCATAGGTGGCGCCGTGGAACAGCACCCGCGCCCCGTAGTCGCGGGTCGCGGCGACCTTGGCCAGCGACGCGCCGTGCGGCATGACCACAGTGGCGCGGCAGCCGGCGATGCTGGCGGCGATGGCCACGCCCTGCCCGTGGTTGCCGGCGGAGGCGGTGATCACGCCGCGCGCGCGCTCCTCGGACGGGAGCGTCAGGATCCGGTTGAGCGCGCCGCGCAGCTTGAACGAGCCGCCGCGCTGGAGGTTCTCGAGCTTGAGGTAGACGTCGCAGGCGGCGCGGTCCGAGAACAGGCGCGAGCGGACCGTCGCCGTGGAGTGCAGGTAAGGCGCGAGCCGCGCCGCGGCCGCCTGGACGTCGCCAAGGTCGAGCATAGCGTCTCCCCGCGGATGGCCCGCCCCAGTATAGCCGCGCGCTTCCTCCGCCGATCGCCCGGCCCAAGCTGGCGGCCGGCTGCCAGTCGCTGCCATTCGCCGAGCCAGCACTCACGCTGCCGCTGCCGCTGCACGGGAGCGGAATCTGGCAAGCGGGCTGCCAGCCACTGCTATACTGACGGCGTGCCAGGCCGCCACCCGCGCGCTCGTCCTACTCGCGGCGGAACCGCCCCCCAAGTACCCGGTCAGGGAGATGGATCCCGCTGCGTCGGCATCTGCCGCATCACCGCGAATCCGCCTCGACGCTCTACGCGGCGGGTCCTCGCCTGGCAGCTCGTCCGGGAGGTAGCGAGGTGGCGACGCACGACGAGAGCGCTCCGCGCGACGCGGGCGGGCCTAGCGGGCTGCCATGCGACTGATCTTGGCCTGGGGCGTGGGAGTGGGCGTGCTGGTCGTCCTCGTCGACACGCTCGCGAGCCAGGTCTCCCTGCGCATCACCGAGCCGGACCTCGCCGCGGCCATCGAGCTGCTCGACCTGCTGGTCAACCTCGGCCTGTGCGGCATCGCCGGGTACCGCGTGGCCGGGGCGCGCGGGGAGCTGCGGCCGGGGCTGGAGGCCGCAGTGCTGGCCGGGCTGCTCGTCGGCCTGGGTGGGCTGGCCGCCGATCTGCTGGGCGTCGGCTTCCAGGCGACCCAGGGGTCCGAGGAGCTCACGACGACCACGGCCGTGTACTTCGTGGCGATGAACATCGTCCTCGCCGCCGGGGCGGGCGCGCTAGGCGCCTGGGGCGGCAGCGCGACGCGCGCCGACCGTCCACCCGGCGGCGAGCGCGGCCCGCGGCGCTAACAGATCGGCAAGGAAGATTGGCGGTGTGGTGGCAGTTGCCACCACACCGCCAGCTATCCCTCAGGGAGAGATCATGCCCTACTACAGCGGCGAGGAGCGGTTGGCCGACGAGGCCGTGCGGCGGGTGCTGGTGGTGATGGCCCATCCGGACGACGCGGACTTCGTCGCGGCCGGATCGGTGGCGCGCTGGGCGCGCGCGGGCGCCGAGTGCGTCTACCTGCTCTGCACCGATGGCAACAAGGGCAGCGACGACCCGGCGATGACACCCGAGCGGCTGGGCCCTCTGCGACGCGCGGAGCAGCGCGCGGCGGTGGCGCGGCTCGGCGGCCGCGACGCCTGGTTCCTCGGCTTCGACGACGGCCTGCTCGAGCCGAGCATCGCCCTGCGGCGGGCGATCACGGAGCAGATCTGCCGCTTCCGCCCGGACGTCGTGGTGGCGCAGGACCCGACGATGCGCTGGTCGGGCTCCGAGTACATCAACCACCCCGACCACCGCGCGGCGGGCGAGGCGACCCTGGCGGCGGTCTTTCCCTCGGCGCGCAACCGCTTGATCTTTCCCGAGCTGTTCCGGGACGGGCTGGAGCCGCACGCCGTCACGGCGGTCTACCTCGCCGCTAGCGAGCAGGCGGACACCTGGATCGACATCAGCGCGACGATGGACCAGAAGCTCGCCGCGCTGGCCGAGCACCGCAGCCAGTTCAGGCTCGCCGAGGTCGAGCCGTTCGTGCGGCAGTGGGGCGAGGCAAACGGCCAGCGGATCGGCGTGCGCTACGCCGAGGGCTTCAAGGTGCTGCGGCCCCGCTGACAGACGCGTCCCTCACGGCTCGTCCCAGCCGGGGACGGGCGGCGCGCTCGGGGCTGCGCGGCTGCCCCCCTGGACGTAGGCGAAGACACGCTGGGCGCCGAGCAGTGGCCGGCGGCGGCCGAACACCTCGGCCAGGGCATAGAGGAGGTCTTCGCCGCGACGGGCGCCGAGCGCGCTCCCCGCGAACGGCTCCTCGAGCAGGCGCTGCAGCAGCGTGCCAAGCTCGCGCTCCACGTCCGGCGACAGCGTGGCCTCCATCGCCACGCCGCCGCTGGCCGCGGCGCCGACCGTTGCCAGCCAGCCGCGCTCGGCGCCTTCGATCTCCAGCGTTGCCATCGTCCCCCGTCTCGGCGGGCCCTGGGAGGTGGGCACTGCCCCGCGAAACGCGACCGCCCTCCCCCGGCCGGTCCTGGCTCGCGCTGTGCAATCCCAGGACCAGGCTCCACGGTCGGCGCCGACCGATTCATCACTCATTGATCCCGGTTCAAGCTGCTATCATAGTGGCTTGGATCGAGCGAGCGCTTGCTGCGCCGGCGGATGGCCTGCGCCGCGAGCCCGCGTTTGGGAGGCGCCCGGCGCTCCCGTGCGCACCGGGGAGAGGCCACTCGATGAGCGAGCCGCCCACCATACTCGTCGCGGACGACAGTCGGCTCGTTCGCACGGTCATGGCTCGGACGCTCGAGAGCCGCGGCTACCACGTGATCACGGCCGCCGACGGCGTGGCTACCATCGAGATGGCCTGGTCCGAGCTCCCGGACCTGGTCTTGCTCGACGTCGACATGCCGCGCATGAACGGCTACCAGGTGGCGCGGCTCCTTCGCAATGAAGCGCGCACGGCTGGCATCCCGATCGTCATCCTCTCCTCGCGCGAGGCGGCCGGCGACCGCTTCTGGGGCCTGGAAGCCGGCGCCGACGCCTACGTGACGAAGAGCCAGGGGGAGATGAGCCTACTGTCGACCGTGTCGCGCGTGCTGGCCGAGCGCGCCCGCGACGCGGCCAGCCGGCCAGAGGGCAACAGCCACCGGCCGGGCGAGCAGCTCGACGTGCTCGCCCGCCTGAATGCCCTGCTCGACCACAAGCTCTACGAGGCCACCGTCCTCAACCAGATCGGGCAGCTTGCCACGGAGATCCGCGACTACCACCGCGCCGCCGGGCGGGCGGGCGCCCTGCTCGCCCGCGTGCTGGACTACCAGGCCGTCGGCCTGCTCTTCCTGCAGGCCGAGCCCGCCGAGGCGCTGGCGCTCGTGCGCGGCGGCAGCGCGGGCGCGGAGATGGCCGTGCGCGAGCACCTGCTGGCGCCGCTGCCGCCGGAGGTGCGCGCGGACCTGCCGCCGCCCGGCGCGCTGCCGCTAGTGACGGCCGTCGTCGAGGCCAGCGACGCCAATCCGTCGCTGGGTCCGTGGCAGATGTTCACGCTGGGCGAGGAAGGCGACCTATGGGGCAGCTTCTGCCTGGCCGGGCGCGCCGCCGCCGGCGACCGCCGCGAGGAGCGCGAGCTGCTGCGCGCAGTGGCGGTCAGCCTGTTCACCACCCTGGACAACGCGCGCCTGTACGAGCGCCTACGCGAGACAGCGATCACCGACAGCCTCACCGGTGTGTTCAACCGACGCTACTTCGCCGACCAGTTCACGCGCCTGTGCGAGCGGGCCGAGCGCGACCAGCACCCGCTCGGGATCATCCTATTCGACGTCGACCACTTCAAGGTGCTGAACGATACCCTGGGTCACCAGGCCGGCGACGCCGCCCTACGCGAGCTGGGCGCCGTGCTGCGGGATGGGCTGAGGCCGAGCGATTTCGCCGCGCGCTACGGCGGCGAGGAGTTCGCGGTCGTGCTCCCCGAGACCGAGCTGACGACGGCGATCCACATTGCTGAGCGGCTGCGCCAGGCGATGGCCAACCGCTGGGCCGCGGTGGGCCTGGGCGAGATCACGGTGAGCGCGGGTGTGGCCAGCGCGCCAGCGAGCGGTCCGCACGACCCTGAGCAGCTCCTGGGCGCCGCCGATCGCGCCCTCTACGCTGCCAAGAGCGCGGGCCGCAACCGCACCCACGCCGCGCCCAGCAGGTAGCCCCGCGCACCTGGCAGCGAGCGGCAGTTGGCGCGTGGCCAGCCTGCCATGTCCAGCGGCCCGCGCGCCAGATGCGATCAGCCACCGGCCGGCTCGGGCCAGCGCGCGGCGTGGTAGGCGCGGTAGGTCGCGGCGACCCGCTTCAGCAGCGCCTCGGCCTCGGCTGGCTCGCTCGGCGCCTCCAGCTTCAGGCGCGCCGCCACCATGGCCACCAGCTCGCCGGCGAGGGCCGCGCGTGGGCCGTCCCCGAGGCCTGCGCGGCGCAGCAGATACTCACGCAGCAGAGCGTACTCGCGGTCGGTCAGCCGCTCCGCGCCCAGGACGGCCGGCCCCGCCGCGTCGTCGGGCGCCGCATAGTCGCCGGCCAGCAGGTCCGTCGCGCGCAGGTCGCTGCGTTCCTTGACGACGATGGTGCCAGCCGCCAAGTCGCCCAGCCGCCGCCAGCGCGCGTCGATCAGCATCGTCAACACGCCGATCCCATAGTAGAGGGGCAGGAAGTCGACGAGGCGGAGCAGATTGCGGATCAGCGAGTCGAGAAAGCCGAGCGGGTGGCCGCTGTCCCGCAGCACGCGCAGGCCGATGGCCCGCTTGCCCGGCGTCTGCCCATCCCAGAGGAGCTCGAAGGCAACGTAGTAGCCCCAGAGCAGCAGGAAGTTCACCAGCAGCAGCAGCGCCACCAGCCAGATTCCGACGCGGCTCGCGCCCAGGCCCCCCATGTCGCGCAGCGCCCCGCTGGCCAGCGCCACTCCGCCGGCTGCCGACACAGCGAGCAGAATCAGTATGATCAAGGTACCCTGGATCAGCGCGTCGATCGCCGCGGCCAGGAAGCGCGAGCCGACGCCGGCCAGTTGGTACTGGACGACGACGTTCTCGGGCGTGTGCAGCAGGTAGGGATCGCTCATCGGCTCCCCCCGGTCGGCGCGGCCGGCCCGGCGGGTCGAGCGAGCGGGTGGGAGCGCCGCGCGTGGCTACCGTCGACGAGTTCGTGGCCCGGCGCCGGGAGGACTGGAGCGCGCTGGAGACTCTGCTGCGGCGCGCCGCCGGTCGCGGCCTGCGCGGCTTCTCGGGGCCGGAGCTCGAGCGCTTCGGCCGCCTGTACCGCCAGGCCAGCTCGGACCTGGCCGTGGCCCAGCGCGACTACCCGCACGACCGCGTGCGGGCCTACCTCGATCAACTGCTGGCGCGCGTCCACCCGTACGTCTACCAGGGCAGCCTCTCCGACTGGCACAGCCTGCTGGAGTTTTACCGCGCCGGCTTTCCCCGCCTCTACCGCGCCAACGCCGTCTATGTCCTCGCCAGCGTGGCGCTGTTCCTCGGCCCGGCCCTGATCGCCTACCTGGCGACCCTGGGCAGCACGGCCGCGCAGGAGGCGCTGGTGCCGGGCCGCCTGCTCGGCACGATCCGCCAGGGTCAGATGTGGACCGAGATCCCGGAGCTCATCCGGCCCGCCGAATCGACGTTCCTGATGACCCACAACCTGCAGGTGTCGATCATGGCCTTCGCCGGGGGGGTGCTGCTGGGCCTCGGCACGCTGTACGTGCTGGTCCAGAACGGGCTGATGCTCGGCTCGGTACTCGGGACCTGCCAGGTCAACGGCCTCGGGCTGCCGCTGGTCGCCTTCATCTCCGCGCACGGCTACCTCGAGCTGAGCGACATCGTCATCGCGGGCGCGGCCGGGCTCCGCCTGGGCACGGCCATCCTCTGGCCGGGCCTGCTCACCCGCCGCGCGTCCCTGGTGCACGGCGCGCGGGTCGCCGTGCAGCTCTTCGTCGGCGCCGCACCCTTGCTCGTGCTCGCCGGCACGCTCGAGGCATTCGTCTCGCCGAGCGGGCTGCCGGCGGCGCTGAAGATCGCGCTCGGCCTGGCGACGGGCGTGGCGCTGTACTCCTACCTGCTCGGCGCCGGGCGCCGCCCGACGGAGGCGCCTGTGGCTCGACTGTGACCGCGGCGGCGCCCGCCACCTGTAGAGCCAGCCCCCTGATTCTGTTAGCATCCTCAGTGACCAGCCAGCCCGGCGCTCGGGACCGGTAATGTGAGCCGTGTTTGCCGATGCCAACACGATTCACGTCAGGATCATATTACGGAACGACCGTGACGGCGAGGTGGGGGTGACCCAGGCAGTGGCAGCAAGCGTCGACCTACAGCAGCTCTGGCAGGCCGCGCTCGGCGAGCTTCAGCTCCAGATGAGCCGTCCGAACTTCGAGACCTGGTTCAAGGAGACCGCGCTCGCGGCGCTGGACGGGGACACCTGCGTCGTGGCCGTGCCCAACCCGTTCACGCTCGAGTGGCTGGAGACGCGCTGCGTCCCCCTGATCCGCAAGACGCTCATTGGCATCCTCGGCCGGCCGGTGGACGTGCGCTTCGTCCTAAAGACGGGGCCGGCCGCCGCGGCGGCCAGCGCGCCGGCCGCGCCGCTGCTCGGCCTGGTGCCCGAGGAGCCGGGTGAGCCAAGCCGCCGTCCGCGCCGCCCGCCGACCGTGGCGAGCACGCCGCTCAACCCCAAGTACACCTTCGCCGAGTTCGTCGTCGGCAGCGGCAACCGCCTCGCTCACGCCGCCTGCCTGGCCGTGGCCGACACGCCCGGCCGTGCCTACAACCCCCTGTTCATCTACGGCGGCGTCGGGCTGGGGAAGACACATTTGCTCCACGCCATTGCCCACCAGGTGCTCGCCGTGCCCGGCACCCGCGTCGTCTACGTTTCGTCCGAGACGTTCACCAACGAGATGATCGACTCGATCCGCCAGCGACGCGGCGAGGAGTTCCGCGCCAAGTACCGCAACTGCGACGTGCTGCTGATCGACGACATCCAGTTCATCGCCGGCAAGGAGAGCACGCAGGAGGAGTTCTTTCACACCTTCAACGCGGTGCACGGCGCCAGCGGGCAGATCGTGCTCTCCAGCGACCGGCCGCCCCAGGCGATCCCCACCCTCGAGGACCGCCTCCGCTCGCGCTTCGCCTGGGGCCTCATCGCCGACATTCAGCCGCCGGACCTGGAGACGCGGATAGCGATCCTCCAGGCGAAGTGCGACAAGCTCGACGTGGCGGTGCCGGGGGACGTGCTCGCCTACATCGCCCACAAGGTGCAGAGCAACATCCGCGAGCTGGAAGGCACGCTCAACCGCGTCGTCGCCCACGCCACCCTCAGCCAGCAGCCGGTCACGACCGAGCTGGCGGTGGCGGCGCTGGCCGACGTGCTGGCCGACGCGACGCGCCGGGCGGTGCGGCCAGAGAGCGTGCTCGAGGCGATCACCCGCTACTTCAACGTCTCGCTGGCCGACCTGCAGGGGAAAGCCCGCGACAAGCGGGTGGTCGGCCCGCGCCAGATCGCAATGTACCTGCTGCGCGACGAGACGGACCTCTCGCTGAACGACATCGGCAGCCTGCTGGGCGGACGCGACCACACGACGATCCTGCACGGCTGCGAGAAAGTGGGCGGCGGCCTGGACCGCGATAGCCGCCTGCGCACCGACGTGCGCGCCGTGCGCGACCTGCTCTACGAGCTGGAGAAGCCCTGAGCGACCTTTAGCCGCAGCCCGGCCCGCGCACCTCGGCGGCGACGGTGTCCGCGGGCAGGAGGCTGGCCGCGAAGCCGCCGGGGTCAGCGCGCCGGCGGTCCACCAGGTCCTGAATCTGCTGGACGACCTTCTCACGCTTGGCCAGGCCGTAGCCGTAGATCGCCAGCGGGCCGACGAGCTTCATGTAATAGTGGTTGCCGGCGTCGTACTGCACGGCGCAGTTGCTCGGCTTGTGCGCCACCTGCAGCAGGTCGCCGCAGCACTCGGCCAGGGCGGCCAGGGCCGGCTCGCCGTGCAGGTCGGCCGGAATCTCCGGAAACCGAGCGACTAGCTCCTCGACCGTCATCTCCCGCCTCCTCTCTGCTCTCGCGCCCGCCCGTGGCCTCGACGCTGCGTCAGTCGGCCCGCCCGGCGGGGCCCATCGCTCTCCAGCAGCCCGCGGCCTCGAGGGCGGCGGCGCCCGCGCGATCGCCTGCTGCCAGTCTGCCCCCGCGCCCGCTGGCTCAGCTCGCCACCGCCGCCCAGGGCTCCGGCAGGGGCATCTCCTCGAGCACCTCGCCCTCGTGCCCCGCGTCGAGCCGATACAGCACGGCGACTTCCGCCGTGGTGTCGACCAGCCCGCAGGTGAGCCGGTCCTGGTCGCGTGCCTCACCACACGAGCCGGGATTGATGATCAGGGTGTCGCCGTGGCGCCGCAGCATCGGGAAGTGGGTGTGGCCGAGCACGACCAGCTCGGCGTCGCAGCGCGCGATCTGGGCCAGCCGGCCGCTGTCGGCGGCATAGACATACTCGCAGTGCAGGCTGCGCGGCTCGTCCCAGGGCGCGCCGTGGGCGAGCAGCAGCCGCCAGCCGTCGACCTCCAGGCGGCGCTGGTGCGGGAGCTGCGCCAGCCACTCCCAGTGGCCCGGCGCCCCCTGGCCCGAACGCCGCACCGCTTCGCCGTGCGGCGACAGGATGATTTTGTCGTGGTTGCCCTGGATGGCAACGGCGCCGCGCGCGCGGAGGAGGGCGATCACGTCGTCGGAGAACCGGTACTGCAAGACGATGTCGCCGGCGCACAGCAGTAGGTCGAGCTCGCCGAGCTGCGCCAGCGCGGCACGGAGCCCCTCGACGTTGCAGTGGATGTCCGACACGAGCCCGATCCGCACGGCAGTCTCCCTTGCGCTGGCCGGCGCCGTCTCGGCGCCACGCCTGACGAGAGGATAGGGTGAGCGCGGGCGGCGCGGCAAATCCCCCGCTGCCCTAGCCACATTTCCAGGTCGGCGCCCCCTCTACTGGGCGATGGCAGCGCGCTGCGGCCGCCGTACGCTATGGACAAGCGGCGGCCGCGCGCTTGCGCGGCCGCCTACGAGATGGAGAGGAACGATGAGTGGAGACGATACTGGTGGCGGGACGCTGGCCCGCTTCTCGGACGACCTGGCCAATGCCGTCGAGGCGGCCGGGCAGACGGTGGTGGCGGTGAAGTCGCGGCGGCGGGTGCCTGGCTCCGGTGTGCTGTGGAGCCCGGCCGGCGTGGTAGTCACCGCCGACCACGTGCTGGAGCGCGAGGAGGACCTGCGGGTCGCCCTCGCTGACGGGCGCGAGCTGGCAGCGACGCTGGTCGGCCGCGACCCGAGCACCGATCTGGCCGTGCTGCGCGTGGCGGGCGAAGGCGTCCCGAGCGCCCGCCTGGCCGATGGCGACGCCGTGCGCGTCGGCCACTTTGTGCTGGCCCTCGGGCGCACGGGGCCCGGCGCTCCGAACGCGAGCATCGGCATCGTCAGCGCGGTGGGCGGGCCCTGGCGCAGCCGCCGCGGCGCGACCGTCGAGGGCTACCTGCGGACCGACCTGACGCTGTATCCAGGCTTCTCCGGCGGACCGCTCGTGGACGCCCGCGGGCGTGTCGTCGGCATCAACACCTCGCTGCTGGGCCGCGGCCAGAGCATGGCGCTGCCGCTGGCCACGGTGCGGCGGGTGGCCGAGTCGCTGCTGACGCAGGGCCGCATCCGGCGGGGCTTCCTGGGCATCAGCACCCAGCCAGTGGCGCTGCCGAGCGCCCTGGCCGCCCGCCTTGGTCTCGGCCAGGAGACGGGCCTGCTGGTGCTCGGCGCCGAGCCGGGCGGCCCGGCCGATAAGGCCGGCCTGCTGCTCGGCGACATCCTGGTCGGCTTCGCGGGCGCGGCGCTGCGCGACACCGACGACCTGCTCACCCAGCTCGACGGCGCGCGCATCGGGACGACCCAGGAGGCGCGCGTCGTCCGCGGCGGCGAGCTCCGCACCCTGCCGGTCACGGTCGGCGAGCGCCCGTAAGATGGTCGTAGCGTGGGAGGCCCGAGCGCTCGGGCCTCCCGGCTCGGCGGCAGCCTATCCCTGGCACAGCGTTTAGGAGATTACCATGGCAGTCATTACGGAAGTTCGGCCCGACCTGGACGCCCTGTCGGCGCACCTGGCCGAGCGCGCCGCCGCGCTGCGCCCGAGCGTCGTGAGCATCCACACCGGCCCGCGCCGCGCGCCCGAGCAGCGTAGCGGCGCCGGGGTGATCTGGCAGCCGGATGGCTTGATCGTGACCAACGCGCACGTCGTGCACGAGCCCCGTGCCCGCGTCGTGCTCGCCGACGGCCGCGCCTACGAGGCCGCGCTCGTCGCCCACGATCCGGCCCACGACCTCGCCGCCCTGCGGGTGGAGGCGAGCGGACTGCCGGCGGCGCGGGTAGGCGACTCCGCTTCCCTGCGCGTCGGCCAGCTCGTGTTCGCGATGGGCCACCCGCTCGGCGAAGCTCATGCCCTCGCCTGGGGAATCGTGAGCGCGCCGGTAGGTACGACGATGGCGCCTGGCGGCCGCGAGCGGGCAGGCGGCACGATCCAGGCCGACCTGCGGCTCTATCCCGGCAACTCGGGCGGTCCGCTCGCCGACGCGCAGGGGCGCGTGGTCGGCATCAACCACATGGTGGCACCGCCGCGCCTGGCCTTCGCTATCGCGAGCGCAACCGTGCTCGCCTTCCTGGCGCGGGCGCTCGGCCCGCGGCTTGGTGTGCGCGTCCGCACGGTGGGCCTGCCGCCGCCGCTCGTGCAGCGGTTGAACCTGCCACACGACCGGGCGGTAATGGTCGTCGCGGTGGCGGCCGGCGAAGCGGCGGCGCGGGCGGGCCTGCTGCCCGGTGACGTCCTGCTCACAGTGAACGACCGCTGGCTCGACCACGCCGAGGCCCTGGTCGAGGCGCTGTCGCCGTCCGAGCGGAGCGCGGCCACCGCCGGCGGCGCGGTGCCGACCCGCCTGGTGCTGCGCGTGCTGCGCGGCGGCAGCGTGCGCGAGGTCGCGGTGGAGCTGCGGAGCGCGGGGTGATCGAGGTCGTCGTCGTCGCCGCCTATCCGATGGTCCGCGCCGGCTTGCGCGCGGTGGTCGAGGCGGCCGCCGACTGCGCGGTGGTCGGCGAGGCGGCCAGCCTGGCCGAGGGCGTGGCCCTGGCCGGCCGCCTCGAGCCAACCGTCGCGCTGGTGGATCTGGGCCAGGCCGGCCCCGCCGACCTGGCCGAGCTAGCCGGCCTGGCCAGCGACGAGCCGGCGCTGGGGCTAGTCGTCCTGACGGACGCGGCGGCAGGGCCGCGCCTGCCGCCGCTGACCCGCGGCCGGCTCGGCTACCTGCCGCGCGACGCGGATCCGTCCGCCATCCTCCAGGCCGTGCGCGGCGTGGCCGCGGGCCTGGTCGTCCTCGCGCCGGAGCTCGTGCCGTCGCTGGTCGCGCCGCTGCGCCCCACCGATCAGGCGCCCGCCGAGGCCCTCACCGGGCGGGAGCTGGAGGTGTTGGCGCTGCTGGCCCAGGGCCTGCCGAACAAGACCATCGCCGTCCGCCTGGCGATCAGCGAGCACACGGTGAAGTTCCACGTCGGGGCGATTCTGGCCAAGCTCGGCGCCGCCAGCCGCACCGAGGCGGTCATGCTCGCCGCCCGCCAGGGGCTGCTGATGCTCTAATCGCTCGCCGCTACCAGGGCGGCCAGGCGCCGGTAGTCCTCGACCTGGATGGCCAGCGGGCGGCGGATGAGCGCGCGCGGGCCGGGATGGTACAGCGCCACCAGGCGGCGCCCGTGCCACGGCACGGACCGGCCCACGTCGCGGGCCAACTGAAGCCCGTGGGGAGCGAGCAGGCCGAGCGCGCGCAGGGCGGTCTGCCCCAGCGCGACGACCCACGGCGGGTCGAGCAGGCCGACCTGCGCCGCCAGGAGCGGCGCGCAGTTGGTTAGCTCGGCCGGGGTCGGCCGCGCGTTGCGCTCGGCCGCGTCGCGCGGGTTGCAGAGCACGGCGTTGGTCACGAACACGGCGGCGCGCTCGATCCCCGCCGCCGCCAGCAGGGCCGCGAAGTTGTCGCCGCTGCGGTCCCCCTGCAGCGGCACGCCCGTCCGGTCGCCGCCGAAGCGCCCCGGCGCTTCGGCCACGAACAGCAGGCGCGGCGCCAGGGGCCCGTTCGCCGGGCCCAGCACGCGCGCCCGCCCCGCCATGCGCGGGCAGCGCCGGCACGCTTGAGCACGCGCGACGAGTGCGGCGAACGCCGACGCTCGCGCAGGGTCGCCACCTGGCGCGCAGAGGGGACCGGCCGCAGACGCTGTGCCGTCCGCGTAGCTCATTCGAAGGCGCTCCGGTCGGGTCGGCCCGGCTCAGCGAGTCCTGCGCCGCGGCTCGCGAACTCCGGTGGTACTGCGGCGCTGCCCGATGCACTCACCTTCTGGACCGGCCCTCGCGCGACCGACACCATGAGCCCCCTGGTAACTGCCATGCCGCGCCCGACGCCTACGGCCCGGCGCCAGGGCCACGATGGTCGCCGAGTAACCCGCGCGTATTCCCGGCGGATATCGGCGCCGCTTCGCGAGGAACTGTAAGTCGACGGCGGGGCTGGCGCCAGCCGCCGCTTGATTGCATCACGGCGGGGCGGATCGTGTATCCTGCAAGACGGAGCGCGGAGGAGCTGTGCGTCGAGCGGCGCGGTGCGTGGTAGTGCTCGGTCTCGTCGGCGCGGTCCGCTTCGCGTCCCCCGCCGCCGCACAGGACCTGACCAACCCGGTTCCGGCGACCGATGCCTCGCTGGCCCGCGGCCAGGAGCTCTACGGTCAGGCCTGCGCCATCTGCCACGGCGTGCAGGGCCGCGGCGACGGGCCGCTGTCGCGCACGATGGTGCCGCGGCCGGCCGACTTCCGCGTCCACATGGCCGAGGGTCATACCGAGGCGCAGCTCTTCGACTGGCTCAGCAACGGCGTGCCAGAGACGGCGATGCCGGGCTTCGCCGATCAGTTTAGCGTCGAGGACCGCTGGAACCTGATCAACTACCTGCAGACCTTCGCGCCGGCGGCGCGGTGAGAGCAATTGTCTTGAGTGTCAAGAGCTTTGAGCGGGTGAAGCGGGCGGCTGCCAGGGCGTGCGCTGGCGGAGGACAGCGTTGAGAATGAGCAGGAGCTTGTGCATACAGGCGACGAGAGC
>Ga0070739_10004778_pt1 | contig 15801 bp, 15 predicted proteins | sample Coa_R1_7_FD_66445 | JGI IMG/M metagenome (GOLD analysis project Ga0070739, IMG submission 66445) | Surface soil microbial communities from Centralia Pennsylvania, which are recovering from an underground coalmine fire - Coalmine... | ecosystem: Environmental > Terrestrial > Soil > Unclassified ... | reverse complement strand
CCTCCTTCCACATCGTTCGGGGAGCGAACCATACAAATAGATTCATCTCCATTCGGGTCGAAGATGGCTTCGCGATCTGTTTGGAGGTACTTCGTACCCGATTTGGATCGGCACATTCCCGCTGCTTGCGGCGGGGAATCTTCAAACGCTCGGCAGATATTGACAATTTCTGCTGTTGATGTTGCGCAGAAGAAGACATCGGTGTACAATCGGGAGGTTTGCCTGTAGCATTTCCGGAAGGAATAACCTGATCGATCGTTTGCATCGTGATAAAATAAAGGAGAACTAGAAAAACAATGAAAACATCTACAAAAATGACGTTGACGGCCTGGATCTTGGCGATCTTGGCGTTCGGGGGATGCGCCAAGGCCCCCACCTCTGATATCGAATCGACCCAGAAGGCGGTTGAAGCAACCCGAGCGGCCGGGTCTGCGGAATACCTTCCCACCGAAGACAAGGCGCTCTCGGATAAGTTGAACGCCGCCCTGCAGGAGATCAAAACTCAAAACGAAAAGATGGCGCCGTTCCGAAATTATGACCAGGCGCAGAAAATGCTTGCCGACGTGCGGCAGCAAGCCGGTCAGCTTCAGACCGCCACCACGCAGAAAAAAGAAGAGGCGAAACAGCAGGCCGTCGCGGCCCAGTCGGCCGCAAGCCAGTCCGTTCAGAAAGCGAAGGATCTCCTGGCGCAGGCCCCGAAAGGAAAAGGGACCGAAGCGGACTTAGCGGCGCTCCGCGCCGATGCCGACGCCCTGGGTGAATCGATGCAGACGGTTCAGCAGGCGATCGAAAAGGGCGACTATCGCGGCGCGATCTCGAAGGCAACCCCGATCAAAGAGAAGGCCGATTCGATCAGCGCCCAAGTGGAGCAAGCGATCGAAAAGGTCAAAGCGGCCGAGGCGGCAAAATCGAAAAAGGGGAAAAAGAAAAAGTAATGTCGGAAGATCGATCTTGCTGCGAAATGCGTGCAGGTAAATCGGCCCGAGGGATGTCTTCTTCACTTTGGGAGGCCCTCTCTCGGGCTCTCTTTTGGCCGGTCATTTTAATGATTTTGGGCGCGGGCCTGAGCGGCTGCAACGAAACACCCCCGCTGCAAGAATTACAGCAGGTGGAGCGGATCGAAAAAACGCTCTGGAAGATGGGGGCCAAGGAATTCGCGCCGGAAGCCTATCTTCACTATCAAGAAAAGTTCGAAGCGGCGAGGGAGAATTTTTCGCGCGAGCAGGCGAAGTGGTCGGTGATTCAACGGTACGAAAAAATCCGGGAGCACTTGGTCGCCCTCTCTTCTGAGGGAGAGGACCTGCTGAGATCGGTTTCATCCAAGCGGAACGAAACGCGGGAAAAGGCGCTTCAGGAGGTGACCTCGGTCGAGGCGATCGCCGAGCAGACGCGCGAGCGCTCGGCGAAACTCTTTGTGACCGCTTCCGCCCGAAAGAAAGCGGTCCAGGCCGAACTCCTCCTCGCGCAGGCGCATCGAGCCTTCACGGAAGGTCATTACCTCTCTGCGCATGAGCAGGCGAAGCAGGCCCGGCTTCTTCTGGAGCCGGCCGAGCGGGAGATCGACGCAACGTTGGATCGGTACAAGGACCGGAAAAATCTGATTCGTTGGCGACGTTGGGTGGAGGAAACGCTCGCCTGGTCGCGTCGAAATGCCGCCCCGGTGATGATTGTCCGAAAGGCCGAACGAACCTTGACTCTCTACCAGGGAGATCACGCGATCAAAGTTTATCCGATCAATTTGGGTTTCAACGGACTGAATGAAAAGAGATCGGTCGGCGACGGGGCGACGCCGGAAGGGATCTATCGTGTCATCTTGAAAAAGAATTTGGGAGAAACAAAGTACCACCGTGCTCTGCTGATCAACTACCCCAACGAACGGGATCGAAGTCGATACAGACGGGCCAAACAGCTCGGCGGGCTGATCGAAGTCCACGGCGGGAGGAATGAAGGCCTCGAGGAGACATTGGGCTGCATCGCCCTCGACAATGATGAGATGGATGATCTCTTCCATCGCGTTTCCACCGGGACCCCGATCGCCATCGTCGGCACCACAAATGACTTGACATCAACCGACGTTGCTCTGTAGGATACCGCCATGTTTAACCTCATTCGATCTTTTCCATACAACCGATGGAAATCGGGATGGGGGATCTTCCTGATTGGAGTCCTTCTTCTCACGGCCGGCCTGCTCTTCCTCTCGATCAAGGCATCCGCCTCCCCTGCTTCCGGAAAGTCGATCCTCTCCAACATCCAGAAACGAAGCCCCTTATCCGACTTGAATGCCGAAAATAAAAAAATTCGCAAGGCGATTCTAGACCTCTCCCCTAAAGGAATTTATGCGGTGGTCGACACGGCCAAGAACCGCCTTTGGCTGAAGCGGGGAGAGGAGGTCGTCTACGAAGCGGTGGTATCGACCGGCAGCGGGACCACCCTGACCGACCCGAAAAACCCCGGTCGACGTTGGCGCTTTGAAACCCCCCGCGGAGAATTCCGCGTTCAATCGAAGATCCGAAATCCGGTCTGGATCAAGCCGGATTGGGCCTTCATTGAGGAAGGAGAAATGCTCCCGGTCGACGCGCGCGACCGAGTCGAGGGGGGGGTGCTGGGAGATTATGCCATCGCGTTCGGAAACGGCTATTTCATTCATGGGACACTCTACACTCGGATGCTCGGCCAGAATGTGACGCATGGCTGCATCAGAATGGCCGATAAAGACCTGGAGGTCGTCTACAAAAAGCTACCGAACGGAGCGCCGATTTACATCTTCTAAGCTCCTCCCCAAACAATGTTCACGAAGCAATCCCATCGCCTGATTTCCCTTCCAAGATTTTTTCATCATCGAGAAATGACCGTCCTTGTCATCGCTTTCTTCTTGCTCCTCCTCGTCCCGCGCGCGGTTCCGGCCGGCGATCCCGGAACGGCGGAAACACCCGGACAGAAAAAGATGCTCCAAACGGAGTTGGAGCTTGCCAAAAAAGGATCGGTCTACACCCTCCTCGACCTCTCCTCCCAACAAGCGATGCTGAAGATAAAAGGGGTCGTTTTGAAGCAGTTTCACCTCCGCGACGTCTCGGCTAAGAACGAAAAGACGCTTTCGGGATCGGCGCACCGCCTGATTAAAAAATACCCCGCTCCTCCCACGATCCAAAAAGAAATTCCCCCTTCCGATACCGCGAAAAAAGAGATCTCTCCCCTCCTCGCCTCCGAGCCGGTCTTCGTGTCGGTCGGAGACATGCCTGCTCGCTACCAACTTTATTTTGAGGGGGGCCTGACGATTTCGGTCATTCCGGCATTAGAGGAGTGCGCCTGCGGAGAGATTGAAAAGGGGGTCCGCCTCATCAAAGAGAGGGCCAGCACCCTTTTTTGGGAAGCGGAGCGCTGGGTCGCGGACGGCCGACTTCCCGACATCCGCCTCAGCCTCTCCGAAGAAGAGGCCAAGGCTCTCTTCTGGTCGCTTTCGGAAGGGTCGTCGGTTCTGATCGAACCGACCCCGTCGCAGTAGGCCTTTACGAAACGAGAGCCTTCGTCGACATCGTCTGCCAGATGGCACCTTGCTTGCATTTTTTCTTTTGCGATCTTACGTTGTGTTGATTACACATTGAAGATTCCCCGCCGCAAGCAGCGGGGAATCTTCGACCCGAATGGAGATGAATCTATTTGTATTCGCGCGTCTAACCCCCGCCCCACGGGGCGGGGAATGCGACGCGCGTGCGTGTTCAAAAGAGGAGATGTGCCATGGCGATTCAAGGACCGGAGTCGGAAGAGCGGGGTGGGTATGGCATGATTGATATTAACTCCGCCGAGAAGGAAGCGTTAATGCAAGTGCCGGGTATCGATGCGCGGCGCGCGCAGTTGATTATCGATTATCGCAATCAGCATGGGCCGTTTATCAATGTGGAAGATATTCACAACATCCCCGGCTTCGGCAAGCATCTCCTCTCCGCCAAGGCCCGGTCGATGCTGACGGCGACGTGGAAGGCAGCCTAAGCTTCGTCTGTCCGGAGTTATTCTGGGTGCCTGCGGTAGGGAAGAAAGACGATGAAAGTCGCCCCGTCCCCGGCTTGACTCTCGACACGAATCGTCCCTCCGAGCAGGCCGAGCAACTCTTTCACGATCGCCAGCCCCAAGCCGACCCCGCAGTATTCTCGCGTCGAGCTGGAATCGACTTGAAAGAAGGGCTCGAAGATCCTCGGCAAAAGATCGGGCGGAATCCCAATTCCCGTGTCCCTGACGACGATTTCCACGCCTCTCTGTTTCGGAAGGTCGCTCGCGTTGATGCGCACCCCTCCTTCATGGGTGAACTTGACGGCGTTTGTGAGGAGATTGATGAAAATCTGTTTGACCTTCTGCTCGTCCGACTCGATCGAGGGAAGCGCCGTCTCGACCGCCCAATCGAGAGAGAGCCCTTTTTGATCAAAAAGCGGCTTGATCCCTTGATAGATCTCCCGGAAAAGTCGGCCAAGATCGACCGGTCCCAGATTAATCCGAAGGCGTCCCGATTCAATCCGCTCCAAATCGAGCAGCTGATTCACCAGGTTGAGCAGATCATCGCCGTTTCGCCGGATCGAATCAACCACCTTGATCTGCTCGGGAACAAGTGATCCGTAAGTTCCATCCAGCAGCAACATCGCGTAACCGAGAATGGCGTTGAGCGGTGTTCTCAATTCGTGGGAAACGTTGGAGAGAAATTCGGATTTGGTGCGGCTCGCCTCCTCCGCCTGGTCACTCTTCAGCTTGAGCGCCACCTCCATCCGCTTTCGTTCGGTGATGTCGTTCGAAATTCCGCAGATCGCATACGGCGCTCCCGATGAATCCTGAATCGGAAATTTTAACGAAAGATAGGTGTGCGCCCCATCCGCTTGGGGGAAGAACTCTTCAAATTCAAAAGGACGATTCGATTCAAGCACCTTTCGGTCGTTTACCCGAAAGAGCTCCGCCGATTCCTTCGGGAAAATCTCGTCGTCTGTTTTTCCGACAATCTCTTCTCTTGAGAGCGTCAGCCCGATCAAGTAGTGAGTGCAGAAATAACGGAGAGAATTGTCACCCGAAAATGGAGTCATGATGCTGAACAAGATCGCATGAGCTAGAGTGATTGGAATAAATACGAAAGGAGAACTGTTCGATTTGATTACAAAAGGCTCATCGCGCCTTTTGTCTATTGAAGAGCAAGAATCCAACCAAACCTAAGCCGAACAAAAGGAGGGTGCTCGGTTCAGGAGCCGTCACGGAATTCTTCTGTTCTCCTCCCTCCGAGTGCGGCGGGTCCCCGTGAGTGTCCCCGAGAACCAGCGGTTGCGTTTCGGGCGGTAAAAGAGGATTTCCTCCGAGATTCGGTGGCGGCCCGTCGGAGGTTGAACCGGTTCGCACTTCATCTTGCCCATCATGAGGATGATCGTTCCCTTTCAACCCGCCCGTCGGCGGTGTTGATCGACGGGGAGAGGGCCCTCCACTCCCACTTGAGACAAAGATAGACCCCAAAGATGGGTACTCTCCAGAGGAGGCTATACCGATGTTCTTCAGGTCATTCTCTTGAAAAAGGAAAGCCGTGTCGGCCGACAGGTTTTTCTCGACCGACGCTACAACATCGGGCGCCTGGAACGAATCGGACTGTCCAGAGGAAGCGGTCGATTTGGCCGCCTCGGGGAGGGTCTCCTGAAAATGAGAGGAGGTTGGATCAGAGGAAAATGCTTCCGGACGAAATTGGAGAGAGGAATGCCCGGCGCCGTCCGCCAGAAGATGGATGGGGTCGGGAGAGGGTGCGGATGACTTACTCTCAAAAAAAAGCCGAGATGAAGACGAGGACAAGGCTGCGGGAAGCAGCAGACCGATGAGAACCACCAGCAGCGGCCACCGATGCCTTTTTCCTTTCGTTCTTTTTGTTCGATTCTTCATGAGTATTTTGACATCCGTGGTACCAAAACTTCAAACAAAGCTTCGTCTGCGCAAGGGGGTCTCCTGCCAAATCGATTGTTTCATAATAAGATAAGATATACCGCAAATCAATCACCTCGAAAGAGGGGGGTCCGCGCCTCTCAAGCCTTATCTTACGCCCAAGTAATTGTGTTTCCCTAAGTCAGGCAGTCACCTCCTAAACTTCTATCATTAAGTTATACGGCATGGGAGATATTCGCCGGTCTAGTCCCATTAAACCGGGCAACCCCATCATTCAATTTATGCGATACCCATTATTCTTTATTGACGGATCGAGAATTCCTGATATCCTTTCCTTTTAAAAAATGGCTTCCCACCGGCTTCACGCATTCTCCTCTTACTCGAAATGGAACAAGTCTTCGGCGTTCGCTTCTCGGCTTTTGATTTATTGTTTGGTTTTTAAACAATTCAATTTATAAAGCTCGAAGGAGAACAGGATGAAAACCCAAAATACCGTTTTAATCGTCGATGACGAGAGTGGTCCGAGGGAGTCGTTGAAGATGCTTCTCAAGCCGCACTATCGTGTGGAAGAGGCGGATGGCGGCCTTCGCGCCATGCAAATTATCCGAAAGCGGAAGGTGGATCTGGTCACACTCGACTTAAGGATGCCGGGAATGGATGGGGTCGCCGTATTAAAGTCGATCAAGGAGTACGATCCTCGCATTGAAGTCATGATCATCACCGGGTATGGCGCCGGAGCGCACGGCAGCGCCGCCGATCTGATTCGACTCGGCGCCCATAGTTACCATACCAAGCCGTTCAATGTTCCGCAGTTGATGATTGAAATCGCGAGGGCCATCGACAATAAAAAACAGTTCGATCGCTCCAGGAGCCTCTCCTCCGTTAGCGCGACGCTTACCCGGAAGAGGAATTTAAGGATTCCACTGATTTCAATCTCCAGCCTTACGCGCCTCGGAACGCACTCAACGAGCAACATCTTGGTTCAAGATATCTGCTCTCACGGGATGGGGATTCACTGCGCGGAAAAGTTTCAGATCGGGGAGTTCGTCCGCACCGAGTTCATTTTTGCGGTCGATCGAGGAGAGGCCATCACCGAGTCGGTTGTCGGAGAGATCGTCTGGACCAGCCCCTTGGAGAACGGGACGGCCCACTCGACCCGGATTCGCTTCCATCCTGTTGGGAAAGAGAATCCAAGACTCCTCTCATACATCAAACAGTTTGAAGAGATGAACTAACTGTCTCTCTTCTCGACCCGATCAGAATCAATCGCCCTGTTCAAATCAATCTGAATTCCTTTCCGAGCGCCTCAAGATCATTCCAAGAAAGCCGACATGCCGGCCGCAGCCCTTCTTCATTGAACACGCACGCTGGCCTAAGATTGCTGCTGTACTGGATTTTGCTGGCCACCTCATGAATGAGGATATACCATATAGACAGGTTACATTTCGGTGCTATACTTTCGAAGAATATATAGATGTGGGAAGATGTCGTCGAGATTCGCCTCGATGCGTTACTCCGCTGGATTTATTCCAGAGAGGAATTAATAAACCCGCGGATTGTTTTACAGGTTTCATCTATTCATTTTTGTCGATCCTCTTTGCCCAGGCAGAGTTTCAAGGCTCAGGACGCAAATAAGTTCCTTCGAAGGAAATCATTTCTACTGAATGATTGATTCCGTCGAATCTGTCGCGCTTCAATGATGATTTCATGATGCAATGAGATCTTGATTGAAGGTCCACTTCCAAGGAGATTCCGAAATGAAAGGAATAAGAGGAGGGTTTCTGATCGCTCTACTCCTTTTATCAGCCCCCTTTTCCTGGGCGGAGGATGGAGTGACCGAGAAAGAGATTCTCGTCGGGATGTCCAACGGCCAGACCGGCCCCACTTCTGAACTGGGTAACAATATGAAGGCAGGGGCAACGGTGTACTTCAACAAAGTGAACGCCGCCGGAGGGATCGGTGGCCGCAAGATCAAACTGATCGTTCGCGATGATAACTACCAGCCTCCTCTGACCATCGCGAACACCAAGAAATTCATCGAAGAGGATAAGGTATTCGCCCTATTCGGATATATTGGCTCCCCCAATTCCGCGGCGATCGTCCCGACCGTGACCCGAGCCGGTGTTCCCTATCTCTTCCCTCTCACGGGGGCGGAAGTCATCCGCAATCCGGTCAATAAATTTATTTTCAACGTTCGGGCCAGCTATGCGGACGAAGTCGAGCTGATGGTCGAGCGGCTGACCCAGGATCTCCATATTCAGAATTCAGAAAATTGGGGTCTTTGCTCAAGACGACGCCATGGGAGAGGCGGGCCGGGCAGGAGCGGTACGGGCGCTGCGGAAGAGGAACATGAGCTTAGTGGGGGATGGGAAATATGAACGCAACACCCTCAATGTCGATGCGGCATTGGAGACACTGATGAAAGCCAATCCTGAAGCGGTGGTAATGGCCTGTACTTATGCCCCCTGCGCCACCTTTGTTAAAAAGGCAAGAGCCCGAGGATTCAATCCGATATTCATGCTCATCTCATCAGGCACCACCGCTTTTATGCGCGAGGCGGGGAAAGACGCCGACGGAGTGATCGTAACACAGATTGTGCCGAATCCAAGTGATAGTCCCCTGCCGATCGTGAAGGAATATCTTTCCGATATCAAAGCCGCAGGACTCACGCCCGACCCGGTCAGTCTGGAGAGCTATCTCGGCGCCAAAGTGCTGGTGGAAGCGCTGAAGAAAACGACGCCGCTGACGCGGGAGGCGTTCATCGCCACGCTGGAGAAGTTCAAAATGGATGCCGGAGGACTGGAGATCGAATTCAGCCCCACCGATCATCAAGGATTGCACCAGGTTTTCTTGACCAAGGTCGAAAAAGGAAAAGTGATCTCCATCCAGAATCTTAAATGACCAAAGGGTAGACCGGTTGAACTCCATTCTTAAGAAGTTTTTGATTCCGAACCTCCTTCTGTTGTTCTTAACACCCCCTTTTTCCTGGGCGGAGGACGGGATCACCGAGAAAGAAATCCTCGTAGGGATGTCGATCCCTCAGAGCGGCCTTAATTCTGAGATCGGTATTCTGACGAAGGAAGGAGCGACAGTTTATTTCGACAGAGTGAACGCCGCCGGGGGAATCGGCGGCCGCAAGATCAAACTGATCGCCTATGACGACGGCTATGAGCCGGCCAAAGCGATCGAGAACACCCATCGATTCCTTGAGGAAGAGAAGGTGTTCGCTTTATTCGAGTATCTCGGCTCACCGATCTCGGCTGCCGTCGTGCCGATCGTCACTCGGGCCCGCATCCCCTATTTCGCTCCAATCACGGGAGCGGGATTCGTTCGCAATCCGAACAACAGATACATTTTCAGTCTGCGCGTCAGTCTCGCCGAAGAGATCGAAGTAATGGTCGAGCGGCTCACCCAAGACCTTCATATCCGAAACATCGGCATCTTTGTCCAGAACGACGCTCTCGGGGAAGCAGGTCGCTCCGGGGCAATCCGGGCGCTGAAGAAGAGGAACCTGAGATTGGTGGGGGATGGGAAATATGAACGCAACACCCTCAATGTCGATGCAGCATTAGATACACTCGTGAAGGCCAATCCTCAAGCGGTCATTATGATCGCTCCTCATGCACCGTGCGCTGTCTTGCTGAAAAAGGCGAAGGAGCATGGATTCACCCCGATCTTTCTCGCCTTCTCATTAGGACCCAATGCATTGATCCGAGAAGCGGGAAAAGCGGCCGAGGGGGTGATTGTCACACAGACGGTGCCGAATCCAACCGACAGCTCCTTGCCGATCATCAAGGAATATCTCTCCGAAATGAAAGCAGCAAGGTTGGCGCCCAACTTGGTCAGTTTAGAGGGTTACCTCGGCGCCAAAGTGCTGGTGGAAGCGCTGAAAAGAACCGTGCCGCTGACGCGGGAAGCATTCATCGCCACCTTGGAGAACTTTAAGATGGATGCCGGAGGACTGGAAGTTTCGTATCGGCCCACGGACCATCAAGGCTTGCATCAAGTTTTTTTGACCAAGATCGAAAACGGGAAAGTGGTCTCCATCCAGACCCTTAAATGACTTGGAACGTTGGACATTGAACTCGATTAGCAAAAAATTTTTGATTCCTGCCGTTCTCTTCATGGTGATCTTGCTGAGCGGATTGGGAACGATCATGATCAATAAAAATTACTTCACCGCTCGATCCCTCATGGAATCAAAAGGAAACGCCTTGGCCAATACGCTCGCTCAGATCAGCGCCAATTACGTCATGAACTACGACCTCCAGGCACTGGAGCTGTTCGTGAATGAAGCGTTGAAAGATCCCGATGTGGTGTTTGCCATTTTTTATGACGCGAACAGAAAGCCGTTAACGGAAACCAGCCATCCGCCGCAGGATACCTCTTCGTTGGCGATTTACGAGCGGGAGATCCGGAATCTCAGAGAGGATGGAACTCCTGTCGGGTATCTTCAGATCGGGTATAGCCAGCAGACCCTCTCGAAAAACTTGCGGAGCGGCATCCAGACCGTCGTGATCAGCAATCTGATGGCGTTGATCTTGCTCATCCTCGGAGTCACCATTCTTCTCCGAGGAATCACCAGTCCTCTTGCCCATCTGGTCGGCGTCATCGAAAAGGTCGCCCAAGGCGATTTGACGGCGCGGGTCTCACCCCGTCTCGTCCATCGCGGCGATGAGATGGGGGTGTTGGCCCGGAGCTTCAATCGAATGAGCGAGGAGCTGGCTCGATCTCACGAGCATCTGGAAGAGCAGGTGAAGGCGCGCACAGCCGAGTTGGAAGCCTTCATCTACACCGTCTCGCACGACTTAAAGTCTCCCGTGGTCTCCATGAATGGAATGGCCGGCATACTGAGAGAAGAATACGGACAGCAATTGGACGACACGGCAAGACATTACCTCGACCGGATCATCGGAAACGCAAATTATATGGAGGAGTTGATCCAGGGGCTCTTAACCCTCTCACGTATCGGCCGGATGCAGGAGCGCCAAGAGTTAATCGAGGCCCAAGAGGTGATTCAAAACGTTTTGGAAATTCTTCAGAATCAACTCACGCAACGTAACATCGCGGTGTCCGTTCAGTCTCCTCTCCCGCACTTTACATTTAATCCGATTCAATTGGCCCAAATTTTCCAAAATTTAATCTCCAACGCCGCCAAATTCATGGGAGATCAACCTCATCCTCAAATTGAAATCGGAGGGAAGGAGTGGAAAGGAGGCGTGGAGTTCTACGTGAAAGATAATGGAATCGGAATTGATCCGGCCTATCACGAGAAGATTTTCGCAATCTTTCAGCGGTTGCAAGATGTGAAAGTCGAAGGGACCGGGGTCGGACTCCCCATCGTGAAAAAGATCATCGACCTCAACGGCGGAAGGATCTGGGTTGAATCAGAAAAGGGGAAAGGAGCGACATTCTTTATCTGGCTTCCGAATAAGAACAAAACTCAGCCTCCCAGCCCGCAAAGCCGACCGGCCCGGCCTGCCTCCGCGTTTGCGGAGAAGGCTGAAGAAAAGCGTGGTGCCGACCCAAAACCTCAAACGACGAAAGGTTAAAGGGAAAGATGGCGTTTCAAAAAATTCTGATGTTGAACTCCATTAGCAAGAAGTTTTTGATTCCTGCCGTTCTCTTCATGGTGATCTTGCTGGGTGGTTTGGGAACGATCATGATCAATAAGAATCATGCCACCATTCGATCTCTCATGGAATCAAAAGGAAACGCGCTCGCCGATACCTTCTCCCAAATCAGCGCCAGCTATGTGATGAATTACGACCTGCAAGCCTTGGAGATGTTCGTCAAGGTCGCTTTAAAAGATCCCGATGTAGTCTTTGTCGTTTTTTATGACGCCGAAAAAAAGCCGTTGACGGAGAGCAGCAAACCGCCGACGGATCTCACATCGCTGTCGATTTATAATCGAGAGATTCAAAGCCTCCGGGGAGATGGAAAGCCGGTGGGATACCTCCAGATCGGGTACAGCCAACAGGCCCTTTCGAAAAACCTGAGCAGCGGCATTCAGACCGTCGTCCTGAGCAACTTGGTGGCGCTGGCCTTGCTCATTCTGGGGGTGACGATTCTCTTTCGCGGAATCACGCAGCCCCTTGCACACCTGGTCGATGTGATCGAAAAAGTCGCCCAGGGCGATTTAACGGTCTCCGTTGAATCGAAGCTCCTTCGCGCGCAGGATGAGATCGGTATTCTCGCCCGGTCTTTCTCGGAAATGTCGGCTCGGTTGAAAAAGGTGATGCAAGAGCTGGTCTATGCCGTTCGTGATAGCTGCAAACAGATCACCCTCTCTTCCGAGGAACTCTCGACCGCCAGTGAGAAGATGAGCGAGAACTCCTCCGATACGGAGCAACTGGCGAGCACGGTCTCTTCAACCAGCCAGGAGATCAACAGAATGGTCGAAGAGATCGCAACGGCGACCGTGGAAATATCGACCACCCTCAAGGATATCTCTCGGAATATCGTGAATGCCACGCAGATCACCACCCAAGCCGTGGAAATGGCCTCCTCGACCAATAAGACGATCTCCAAGCTGGGCGAATCGAGTATTGAGATCGGCGAAGTGGTCAAGGTGATCACCGCGATCGCGCAGCAGACCAATCTATTGGCCCTGAACGCCACGATCGAGGCGGCGCGTGCGGGAGAAGCCGGAAAGGGATTTGCGGTCGTTGCGAACGAGGTGAAAGATCTCGCAAAGAGAACGGCCAAAGCGACCGAAGAGATCACCCCCAAAATCAGCGCCATCCAGGCGGAGACCAAGGAGGCGATCACAGAAATTGGAAAAATCGGGCAGATCATTGCTCAGATCAATCAGATTTCGATCGACATTTCCGGAGCGGTGGAAGAGCAGACGGTAACAACGAACCAGATCAGCGGGCGGGTCGCGCAGGCGGCGCAGGGAACCAATGAGGTAAACCAGAGCATCGAAGGGGTCGCGGATGCTTCCAAAAGCATCGCGAAAACCGCCTCCGAGATCCTGGTCGCCTCGAAGAAGCTGGCCGAGATGGGAGCCGATCTGATGGTGATGGTCAATAATTTCCGATTTGAGATCAATCAATCCGACCCGGATTCCATTGGAACGACCGGTTAAAGAAGCTTCTCGTTGTAAATCCGTCCGCGCAGAATACCCACAAGGTATAGAAAATACGGTTCATCGGGAAAGTACAAGTGGAAGCAAGGCTTGCATCAGGTCTTTTTAACGAAGATTGAAAATGGAAGAGTGGTGACGATCCGTAATCTGAAGTAAAGTTGGAGGGAAGATGGCGCTTCTTTTTAAATTGAACTCCATTCTTAACAAATTATTTATTTTGGGCCTTCTTTTATTGCTTTTGTCGGTTCCCTTTTCCTGGGCGGAGGAGGGGGTCACGGAGAAGGAGATCCTCCTCGGCATGTCCTGCGCTCAGAGCGGACCCCTTTCCGAGGTCGGGATGAACATGAAGCAAGGGGCCACGGTCTACTTCAACAAGGTCAATCTCGCCGGAGGAGTCCAGGGCCGTAAGATCACACTGCTGGCTTACGATGACGGCTATGACCCGGCCAAAGCGATCGCGAACACCCGCAAATTCATCGATCAGGAAAAGGTGTTCGCTCTGTTCGGGTATCTCGGCTCACCGATCTCGGCCGCGGTCCTCCCGATCTTCCAGAAGGCCGGCCTCCCCTATTTTGCCCCCATCACCGGGGCAGAATTCCTCCGCAATCCGGTGAATAAATATATTTTCAACCTCCGCGTCAGCCTCGTGGATGAGACTGAAGTGATGGTCGAACGGCTGACCAAAGATCTTCAGATCAGAAAGATCGGCGTCTTCGCGCAAGATGATGCGTTGGGAGAGGCCGGTCGCGCCGGGGTGATCCGCGCGCTGCGTAAACGGAACATGACCTTGGCGGGGGATGGGAAAGTGGAGCGCAATACCGTCAATATCGATGAGGCCCTGGATACGTTGATGAAAGCAAATCCGGAGGCGGTGATCATGGTTGCCACCCACATGCCGGCCTCCGCCTTCCTCAAAAAAGCGAGGTCGCGCGGGTTCACTCCCAAATTCCTCGGTTTTGCATTCGGACCGAATGCTTTAATTCACGAGGCGGGGAAAGCGGCCGATGGGTTCATTATGACGCAAACGGTGCCGAATCCATCCGACAGTTCCTTACCGATTGTGAAGGAATATCTCTCCGATACCAAAGCGGCGGGATTCACCCCCGATCTGATGGGGCTGGAAATGTATGTCGCCGCGAAAGTAATGGTAGAAGCACTGAAGAGGACGACGCCGCTGACGCGGGAAAGGCTTATCTTTACGATGGAAAACCTGAAGATGGATGCCGGAGGTCTGGAGGTCTCGTTCAGTCCCACGGATCATCAAGCCCTGAGTCAGGTCTTTTTGACGAAAATCCAGGATGGCAGGCTGATCACGATCCAGAGTCTCAAAGACTCATGATAAGAGATCGATTGCATATTGAACGGAATGAACAAAAGCTTGGACATCACTACGGGTGTTATAGAGATAAAAACTGGCGCGTGCTGTTCCGGAGACGCCGAGGCACTTCATCAGAGGATCGGCACAGTGCCGACCGGCGCGGACGGCGATCCCTTCTTGATCCAATGCCGCCGCGAGATCGTGCGGGTGGATGCCGCGGCAGTGAAACGAAATCAGCGGGACCCGTACTTCCGAAGGGGGAGGTCCATCGATCGTCACCCCTTCTACTTTTGATAGCGCGGTCAATGCCTCACGAACCAATTCCTCCCCATGCGCACCGACCGCTTCCATCCCAAGTTGATCGAGATATTTAATGGCGGCTCCGAGGCCGATCGCCCCCGCCATATTCGGGGTGCCCGCTTCGAACTTCCAAGGAAGCGCGTTCCAGGCGGCTCGGTCCGGCCAGACCTCGCGCACCATCTCTCCGCCGGCCAGAAAAGGGGGCATCTCCTCCAACAGCTCCGGCTTCCCATAAAGGACGCCGATCCCGGTGGGACCGAGCATCTTGTGCCCTGAGAAGGCGAAGAAGTCACAGCCGAGTTCTTGCACATCGACGGCGAGATGCGGGACCCTCTGGGCCCCATCGACGAGGACCCGGGCGCCGACCGCATGCGATCGCTCGATGATTTCGCGGAGGGGGGTGATCGCGCCGGTCACGTTGGAGGCTCCTGTAATGGCAACGAGGCGGGTCCGGTCAGTCAAAAGACGATCGAGCTGATCGAATCGGAGCCGTCCCTCCTCGTCGATATCAAGGAAGGCCAATCTCGCCCCCTTCTCTTCCGCCAGAAGTTGCCATGGAATAAGATTGCTATGGTGTTCCAAGAGGGTGAGAAGAATTTCATCGCCCGGTCGGAGATGGGCTCGCCCCCAGCTGAAAGCAACCAGATTGATCGCTTCAGTCGTCCCCCGTGTAAAGATCACCCCTTCGCGGCTCGGCGCATGGATGAAGCGGCAGACCGCATCTCGCGCCGCTTCATAGAGCGCGGTTGCTTCTTCACCGAGCGTGTGGATGCTCCGGTGGACATTGGCGTTGGAACGTTCGTAGTAGGAGGTGATCTGCTCGATGACCGGGTAGGGCTTCTGGGAGGTCGCGGCGTTGTCAAGGTAGATCAGCGGCTTCCCCTGAATCGTCCGGCCGAGAATCGGAAAATCTTTTCGGATCGCCTCGGGATCGAATTTCATTTTCGGGTCGGACATCTTAGGAGACCGGGTGAAGGTGCCGATAGGAGGCGATGCCCGATTGCAGAATTTCCAGAGGGAGGAGCGCGCACTTGATGCGGGCCGGTCGGATCGGCGCTTCGAGCGCCTTCAAGAACTCGGATTGATTTAGCGCCTCAATCGCCTCAAGCGGCCACCCTTTGACCATCTCGGTGAGAATCGATCCGGCCGCTTGGCTGATCATGCAAGCATCGCCACGAAACCGAACCTCGGAAATCTTTTG
>Ga0070739_10004777_pt1 | contig 15801 bp, 14 predicted proteins | sample Coa_R1_7_FD_66445 | JGI IMG/M metagenome (GOLD analysis project Ga0070739, IMG submission 66445) | Surface soil microbial communities from Centralia Pennsylvania, which are recovering from an underground coalmine fire - Coalmine... | ecosystem: Environmental > Terrestrial > Soil > Unclassified ... | reverse complement strand
AAGACGATCGGCCGCGCGCGATCGAGCGTGTCCGCCTGGCCAGCCAGCTCGCCGAGGGCGATGTGACGGTCGCCGGCGATGCGCCCGGCCTCGTGTTCGTGCGGCTCGCGCACGTCGACGAGCTGCACGTCCTGACGGGCGATCAGGTCGGCCACCTCCTGGGGCGTGTAGTCGCCGTCCATGACCTGGAGGGTAGATGGTCGCCCCTGTGCGCCCGGACGCCCGTCCGGCCCTGCCGCGGCCCGAGATCCTGGGATTAACCTGCCGTTCGTGCCCTCGCGGGGCGACGATCGGCAGCTTAGGCTCGCTCTGCGAGAAGAACCTGCCGCCCGACCTCTGGGCGCCCCTCCATCGGCAGGTTAATCCCACGGGGGCGGCCAGGGGGTGGGGTGGACGCGGGCGGGCGGGCGGCCGCGGGTGTGGGACGCGGGCGCGCGGGCGGCCAGCGCGCGGGCGCCCGGGCTGGCGCGCCGGGACGCCGGCGGTCACGGAGACGCGGGCGCGAGACACGGGCACGCGGGCGGCCACCGGGACGCGGGCGGCCGCCGCGACGCGGGCGCGACGCCCCGCCCCCACAGCCGCCCGATCCACCAGGCCCCGCCCGGCCCACCGGCCCGCCGATTCAAGCCCCGGCGCCGCCGTGCCGAAGACTTAAAGAACGTCGACATAACGACGTGCATGACATTCGTCTTGCAGGTCGGGTAGTCTGCCCGGCCGAAATACAACCAGCCGAATCTCGCGGCGCTGAGGCGCCCGGGAGCGGGGAACCCAATGGGGCCGATAGGCCTTTGGGGCGAGTCGCCGGAATGCCCGGCGTAGCGCGATCTCTTTCAGCGCGAGCCCGACAGCTAACCCCGCAGGCACCAGAAAGAGAAAGGGTTGTGCTTGTCGTCCCCAAGGTCCTCACGCGCTACGCATAGGCTGCGGGCATTCGCCGTGCTCGCGGCGACCGCCCTGGTCGCCTGGCTGGGCAGCGCCGCTCCGGCGGTGGCCGCCGGCTCGAAGTCGAGCAGTGGCTCGAGCTCCACCGGCAGCTCCACGTCGACCGGCAGCTCCAGCTCCACCGGTACCTCCACCAGCGGCTCGGGCAGCCAGTCCGGCGGTGCCGGCCTCGGAGGCACCACCGCCTCGCAGGCCCCGCACAAGCGCAAGGCGAAGGCGAAGGCGAAGTCGAAGAGCAGGACCCACGCCCGCCGCACCACGAAGCTGCCCGGCGACTCGCGCCATCTCGGCGACCGCGTCCTCAAGGAGGGCATGAGCGGCCACGACGTCCGCGTGCTTCAGGCGTACCTGACGCTGTCCGGCTACCCGACCGACGTCGACGGAAGCTTCGGGCCGGCCACGCTCAAGAACGTCATCGCCTTCCAGAACGACAACGGCTTCGATCCCAACGGGATCGTCACCGTCCCGGTCGAGAAGGCCCTGCGCGCCAAGGTTGCCGCGATCGAGGCCGACCCGCCGACCGCGGTCACGCGGATCAATGCCGACGGCACCGCCACCGCGCCGGCCGGCGCGCCGACCGTCGTCCAGGACGTGGTCGCAGCGGCAAACCAGATCATCGACAAGCCCTATGCCTACGGCGGCGGCCACGGCTCGTGGAACTCGAGCGGCTACGACTGCTCGGGCGCGGTCAGCTACGCCCTGCACGGCGGGGGTCTGCTGTCGGCTCCGGAGGATTCGGTGCAGCTCGAGTCCTACGGCTCGCCCGGCCCCGGCCACTGGATCACGATCTACGCCAACGCCGGCCACGCCTGGATCGTCGTCGCGGGCCGCGCCTTCGACACGGCCAACTTCGGCGGCCCGAACATCCCGGCGGGCACCGGCCCCCGGTGGCGCACCAACCCCACGGGCAACCTGGGCGACGGCACCGGCGGCTACATCGTCCGCCACCCCGCCGGTCTGTAGCGGAGTCCCGGCGCCCGTTCGCCGCGCAGGCGGACGGGCCCCCCGGCTCGCTCAGGGGTTCGCGTAGGATCAGAGGGGCATGTCCGCCCTGGCCGACATCTACACGATCCCGCGCGAGCACCTCGACTTTCGCGAGACGATCGCCCAGATCGCGCGCGAGCGGATCGCCCCCCGGGCGGCGGAGATCGACGAGAAGGCCGAGTACCCACACGACCTGCGGCGGTTGCTGGCCGAGCAGGACATCCTCGGCCTGCCCTTCGACACCGAGCACGGCGGCACCGGCACCGGCACGCTGATGCTCAACATGGCCATCGAGGAGATCGCCAAGGCATGCGCGTCCACGGCGCTCATCCTCATGGTCCACGAGCTGGGCACGCTGCCGATCCGGCTCTTCGGCAGCGAGGAGCTCAAGCAGCGGCTGCTGCCGCGCTGCGCCAGCGGCGAGTGGTCGCCCGCCTTCGCGCTGTCGGAGCCGGACGCCGGCTCGGACCCGGGGGGCATGCGCACGCGCGCCGTCCGCGACGGCGACGAGTGGGTCATCGACGGCGCCAAGAACTGGATCACGAACCTGGGCATCGCCGACTTCTACGTGGTCTTCGCCGTGACCGACCCGCAGGCCGGTCACTCGCGCGGCATCACCGCGTTCGTGGTCGAGGCCGACCGGCCCGGCTTCAGCGTCGGCAAGCTCGAGCACAAGCTCGGGATCCGCGGCTCGCCGACCGGCCAGCCGATCTTCGACGGCGTGCGGGTGCCGCACGAGAACGTCGTGGGCGAGGTCGGCCACGGGTTCAAGGTGGCCATGGCCACGCTCGATCGCTCGCGACTGGGCGCGGGCGCGCAGGCGCTGGGAATCGCCCAGGGCGCCACCGACTACGCCGCCGCCTACGCGCGCGAGCGGCGCCAGTTCGGCCAGCCCATCAACGCCTTCCAGGCCATCCAGTTCAAACTCGCCGACATGGAGACGCAGTGCGCGGCCGGCCGGGAGCTCCTCTACCAGGCCTGCGCAAAGGTCGACCGTGGCGACGCAGACGTGGGTAAGTACACCTCGATGGCGAAGCTCTTCTGCTCCGACATGGCGATGCGGGTAACCGTCGAAGCCGTCCAGATCCTCGGCGGCTACGGCTATGTCAAGGAGTACCCGGTCGAGCGGATGATGCGCGACGCGAAGATCACGCAGATCTACGAGGGCACGAACGAGATCCAGCGCCTCGTGATCGCCCGGACGATGCGCTGAGGCGATGAGCGCGCCGCCCACCCTGCGCCGGATCCTCCTCTGCGCGCTGGCCGCGCTCTCGCTGGGGCTCGGCGCGGTCAGTCTGATCGCGGGCTTCAGCGACTCCCTGCCGCTGCGGCTCGTGCAGGGCGTCGCGGTGTTCGGCGCCGGGGCGGCGATCCTCGGTGCCGCCACGGCGCTCGCGCTGGTGCGGCTGGCGGGGTGGCGCGACCCCGTCTCCGAGGCCGAGTTCGAGGAGCTCGTCCGCCGGACCGAGGAGCTCGCGGCCAGCGGTGAGCTCCACCTGCCGGACGAGGACGACGAGGGGAACGCGGAGGCAGCCGAGGAGGCCGAGTTCCGCGCGCTCGTGCGCGCGGCCGTCGACGAGCTTCCGCTCGAGTTCCACCGCGCGCTCGAGCACGTGGCCATCGTGATCTCCGACGAGGGCTGGCGCCACCGGGCGTACGGCCTCTACCAGGGCGACACCGTGGCCCAGGACCACTTCCACGACCGCATCCTGATCTTCCGCGACACGCTGACGCGCGACTTCGGCCACGACCCCGAGCTGCTCGCCCGCCAGGTCCGGCGCACGGTACGCCACGAGCTCGCCCACCATCTGGGCTGGAACGAGCGCGGCGTGCGCGGCCTCGGCCTGTAGGCGGCACCGCCGCCTACAGGCCGAGTTGCGTACTCGTGGAGTACAGAACCGCTAGCCTCCACGCTCTCCCCCTAAGTAAGCCCCGAGCAGGAGCAGCCGCGCATGCCTGAAGCCGTGATCGTCGATGCCATCCGCACGCCCATCGGGCGCGCCGGGAAGGGCTCGCTGAAGACCGTCCGCGCCGACGAACTGGCGGCCATCCCGATCCGCGCGCTGATCGAGCGCAACCCCGGCGTGGACTTCTCGGAGACCACCGACGTCCTCATGGGCGCCGCCTCGGGCGTGGGCGAGCAGGGCTACAACGTTGGCCGCAACGCCGCGCTGCTGGCCGGGCTCGACCACCACGTGCCCGGATGCACGGTCAACCGCTTCTGTGCCTCGTCGCTGATGACGATCAGGATGGCCGCCCACGCCGTGCGCGCGGGCGAGGGCGAGCAGTACATCGCCGCCGGTGTGGAGGCGGTGTCCCGGGCCGGTCTCGGCGCCGGCATGATGGATGAGGCCAAGAACCCGAAGCTGAACGGCTCCGAGGGCTCTCTCTACGACGTCTACATCCCCATGGGGCTGACGGCGGAGAACGTGGCCGAGCGGTGCCACGTCACCCGCGAGCAGCAGGACGAATGGGCGGTGATCTCGCAGAACCGGGCCGTCGAGGCGCGCGACTCGGGTCATTTCGACGCCGAGATCGTGCCCGTGCCCGTGCCCGCCCACAAGGACGTCGACAAGGAGGGCAACGAGATCGACGTCCCCGAGACGGTCGTGCGCCACGACGACGGGCCCCGTCCGGGCACCACGATGGAGGTCCTGGCCAAGCTGAAGCCCGCCTTCAGGGAGGACGGCACGGTCACCGCCGGCAACGCCTGCCCGCTCAACGACGGCGCCGCCGCGGTACTGGTCATGTCCGAGGAGAGGGCCAAGGCACTTGGGCTCGAGCCCAAGGCGCGCATCATCGCCTCGACCGTGGCCGCCATCCGCCCCGAGATCATGGGCCTCGGGCCGATCCCGGCCATCCAGGCGCTGCTGAAGCAGACCGGCATGACGATCGACGACATCGACATCGTCGAGATCAACGAGGCGTTCGCGGCCCAGATCGTGCCCTGCCGCGACGAGCTCGGTATACCCGAGGAGAAGCTCAATCCGTTCGGCGGGGCGATCGCCCTCGGCCATCCGTTCGGCATGACCGGCGCGCGCATCATGACGACCCTCATCAACGGCCTGAAGGCGACCGGCGGCACCTACGGCATCGAGTCGATGTGCGTGGCGGGGGGGATGGGCCAGGCGATGCTGATCGAGCGCCTGAGCTGAGCCGGCGCGCCGGCGCGGACGGCTAGTTGGAGAGCCGCGGCGGCCGGACGCTCGCGCGGTGCATCCGCGTGTTCGACAGGCGCGGCGGGAGGTTGCCGTAGTGCTTGCGGCTGTGGTGCTCGAGCTTGCGCCCGGCGGCCACGCAGCGGGAGAACGGAGTGCCCTTCTCACCGTCGGCGTGCTTGCGCGACTCGAGCCGGCAGGCCTTCGCAGGGCTGTGGCTCTGGCCCTTGGCCAGCTGGGCGAGCGCGCGGACGCACTCGGAGAACGGCGTGCCCGGCTGGCCGGCCACGTGCTCCTTGGACTCGCCGGCGCATGCCCGCCCGTAGGCGTTGTGCTTGCCCTTCTCGCCGCCCAGCGGGTTCACGTAGCCGTCGCCGTGCCCGCCCTTGTGCCCGTGGTGCTTGTGGCCCAGCGGGTTGACGTACGGGCCGTCGCCGGCCATGTGGGCGATGGGGTCCTCATGACGTGTCGAGGCGACCGCGGTGGAGACGGCCGAGGTACCGGTCAGGGCCAGCGTGAGGGCGGCCGCGATGAGGCTCTTCCGGTGCATGTTGGTGTAGTCGGAACCACACCGCGCCGACTTGAATGAACTGGACGTTTCATCGAGGGGGCATGCGCAGCGCCCCGTCGAGCCGGATGACCTCGCCGTTGAGCATCTCGTTCTCGACGATGTGCACGACCAGCGCGCCGAACTCCTCCGGGCGCCCGAGCCGCCGCGGGAAGGGGATGCTCTGCGCCAGCGCCTCGCGCGCGGGCGCCGGCAGGCCGGCCAGCAGGGGGGTGTCGAACGTCCCCGGCGCGATCGTGCACACGCGGATGCCCGCGTCGGCCAGATCGCGGGCTGCGGGCAGGGTCATCCCGACGATGGCGCCCTTGGAGGCCGCGTAGGCGATCTGGCCGATCTGACCGTCGTAGGCGGCGATCGAGGCCGTGTTCACGCACACGCCGCGCTCCCCCGCCTCGGTGGGCTCGCCGGCCAGCATCGCGGCGGCGGACAGGCGCAGGACGTTGAAGGTCCCGATCAGGTTGACGGCGATGACGCGCTGGAAGGGCTCGAGCGCGTGGGCGCCGCGGCGCCCGGCGACCCTCTCGGCCCACCCGATGCCCGCGCAGCACACCGCGATGCGCAGCCCGCCTGGCGCCTCGGAGGCCGCCTCGACCGCGGATCGCACCGCGCCCTCGTCGGTCACGTCGGCGTGGACGAAGCGCGCCCGCTCCCCCAACTCGCGCGCCAGGGCATCGCCGTTCTCCGCACTCACGTCGGCGATCACGACATGCGCGCCGGCCGCGTGCAGGCGCCGCGCGGCGGCGGCACCCAGCCCCGAGGCGCCTCCGGCCACGAGCGCCGAGTGACCATCGATCCGCATGGCGGCGAACCCTACAGGTCGCGCGCCAGCCTGAACCCGGCGAAGATCTGGCGGCGCTGGGGGTAGTCCCAGTTGCGGAAGCTCGCCGAGATGACGCGCGCGCGGGTGGCCCAGGCGCCACCGCGCAGGACGCGGTGGGCGTCGCCGAAGAACGGCTCGGAGTACTCGCGGTACGGATGGGCTCGGAACCCGGGGTAGGCGGAGAACGGGCTCGATGTCCACTCCCAGACATCGCCGATCATGCCCAGGCAGCCGCACGGCGAGGCGCCGGCCGGGTGGGCGCCCACGGGGGCCGGTCCGCCGGCGCGGTGATCGAGGTTGGCGTGGTGGCCGGGGACGGGGGGCTCGCCGCCCCAGGGATAGCGCCGGGCCCGCCCGCTGGCCGCGTCCCAACTCGCGGCCTTCTCCCATTCGGCCTCGCTGGGCAGGCGCGCCTCGTGCGCGCGGGCGAACGCATCGGCCTCGAACCACGACACGTGAACGACCGGATGCTGGCCGTTCAGCTCGACCACCCGGTCGAGCCGGCGCTCGGTGTCCAGACCGGCGCTCCAGCCCGCCGGTCTGGTGATCCCGTGCTGCTGCTTCCACGCCCAGCCATCGTCCGACCACCACTCGCGGCGCTCGTAGCCGCCGGCCTCGATGAAGCTCAGATAGCTCGAGTTCGTGACCGGGGTGCGGGCGAGCGCGTGGCCCGGCACGTCGACGCGGTGGCGGGGCCGCTCGTTGTCGTAGGCGAAGCCGCCGGCCGGCGCGCCGATCGTGCACTCGCCGCCGGGGACCTCGACGAATTCGAGCCCGCTGAAGCGCTCGGCGCCCCCGGCCGCCGGCGGTAAGCGCCCCGGCAGGCGGTAGGTGTCGAGCTCGGCGAGCTGGAGGGTCTGGAGCATGGTCTCGTTGTGCTGGTGCTCGTGGCGCAGGACCATCTCGTGCAGCTGGCCGTCTCCCGCCCCGCGGGCCTCGAGCTCTTCGAGCGTGCGCTCGCGCACGGCGGCCAGGTACTCCCGCGCCGCCGCGGGCCCGAGCAGGGGCAGATCGCCGCGCCGCGCGCGTGGCGTCTCGAACGCGTCGTAGACCTCGGCCAGGTCCCCGCGCAGCAGCGCCCGCCCGCCGAACCGGTGCACGAGCCAGAGATCCTCGAAGGCGGCGATGTGGGCCAGGTCCCAGACGAGCGGGCTCATGAGCGGGGAGTGGACGCGCACGAGGTCGCGATCGTCCAGGCAGGCGACGAGCGCAAGCGTGCGCTCACGCGCCTCCGCGAGCGCCGCCGCGATCTCCGGCACGGACGCCGGCGCGCTGGCCCGGTCCGTCATCGCGGGCGATTCTGGCAGGCACAGATGCCCGGTCCCCGGCTCGCCCGGCCCCCGCGGCCGCGGATCGACCATCTACCGGTCGCGGGCGTAGCGCAGAAACAGCGTGCCCTCGCGCTCCACGACCCAGATCAGTCGCAGGGCGGACGGCTCGGCCAGCGCCGGGCCGGCGGTGGGCGACGGATCGGCACCGCCACCGGTCAGCCGCGGCGCCACGGTCAGAAACAACTCATCGACGAGGTCCTCGTGCAGCAGCGCGCCGAACACGGTGGGGCCGCCCTCGCACAGCAGCGTGCGCACGCCGTAGTCCGAGCGCAGCCGTCGCAGCATCGTGGTCAGCGTGAGCTCGCCGCGGTCGAGGAGCACGGTGTCGAGCGACGCCTGCACGCCGGCGGTGTCGAAGGGGCGGGCGGTGAACACGACCACGCGCGAGTCGGGGTCGGCGAACAGCGGGATCTCGAGCGGCACCTCGCCGGTCCGCGTGATCACGCAGGCCAGCGGGTCCGGCGCGAGACCGCCGGCGACGCGGCGCTGGCGCCTGGCGGGGTCGCGGACCATCCGGCCGTAGCGCTCGGCGCGCATCGTCCCGGTCCCGGCGAAGACGGCGTCCACGCGCTCGCGCAGCCCGTGGAACATGGCGCGGTCGCCGGGGTCGCTCAGCGGCGCTGAGCGGCCCTCGAAGGCGGCCCGACCGTCGGCGCTGCTGACGAAGTTCACGACCGTGTACGGACGCTCCAGGCCGGCTTCGGCGGGCGCCTCCAGCGCCGCCAGCAGCTCGGTGGCCGTGAGCTCGGCCGGCTCGGGCAGCAGACGGCGGAAGGTCGGAGCGTCGGGCGTCGGCACGGTCCGCGAACCTACCAGCCGCGCCCGGGCAGCCGACGCTCGCCGGAGGCCAAACCGGGTAGCCTGCCCGCCGTGCACTTCAAGGAGCTCGATCGCGGCGAGCTGATCGCCGTGCTCGGCGGAACGTTGCTCGTCGTCTCCCTGTTCCTGCGCTGGTACGACCTCGGAAACGCGCACACCACGCTCGGGCCGTGCCGGGGGCCGCACACCGGCTGTACCGCCTGGCAGGGGCTGACCGTGCTGCGCTACCTGCTTTTGGCCGCGGCGGCGGCGCCGCTGATCCTCGCCTGGATCATCGTGCGCGGCCACGCCCTGTCCTGGCCGCGCGGCGAGTTGACGGCGGTCATCGCGCTGATCGTGCTGGCGGAGGTCGTGTTCGTGGGGCTGCTCGACAAGCCCGGCAGCCCGCGCGACCAGATCGGCCTCTCCTACGGCTGGTGGATCGCGCTGGGCGCGGGAGTGCTCATCCTCATCGGTTCCATCTGGCGCGCTCAGGAGGGAGCCGCCCGACGTAAGCCCCCAGGAGTCCTGTGAACACACCAGACGGCAGCAACCGACCGGACCGCAACCTGGCGCTCGAGCTCGTGCGCGTGACCGAGGCGGCGGCGCTGGCGGCCGCGCGCATGGTCGGCCGCGGCGACAAGGAGGGCGCCGACCAGGCGGCGGTCGACGCCATGCGCTCGGTGCTCGACCACGTGGCCATGGACGGGATCGTGGTCATCGGCGAGGGCGAGAAGGACCGGGCGCCGATGCTCTACAACGGCGAGCGCGTCGGCGACGGGTCGAAGCCCGAGGTCGACGTCGCCGTCGACCCGCTCGAGGGCACGCGCCTGACCGCGCTGGGCATGCCCAGCGCCCTGGCCGTGATCGCCCTCTCCGAGCGGGGGACGATGTTCGATCCAGGGCCGTGCGTGTACATGGAGAAGATCGCCGGAGGACCGGAGATCGCCGATCTGCTCGACCTCGACCGGCCGCTGCCCGAGACGCTCGAGCTGATCGCGGAGCGCAAGGGCACCGACATCCGCGACGTCATGGTCGTGATGCTCGACCGCGAGCGCCACCAGGATGCCATGCGCGAGGTCCGCGAGGCGGGCGCACGGGTTAGGTTGATCCTCGACGGCGACGTCTCGGCCGCGCTGCTGGCCGTGAGCGAGAACTCGCCCGTCGACCTCCTGTGGGGGATCGGAGGCACGCCCGAGGGCGTGATCTCGGCGGCGGCGATCAAGGCCATCGGCGGGCAGCTGCTGGGCCGGCTGTGGCCTCGGACCGAGGAGGAGCGCACGGCCGCGCGCGAGGCCGGCTACGACCTCGAGCGCGTGCTCACCTGCGATGACCTGGTCTCGGGCGAGGACGTGTTCTTCTCGGCCACGGGTGTGACCGACGGCGACGTTCTGCAGGGCGTGCGCTACCAGGGCGCGCGGGGAGCGACCACGGAGTCCCTGGTCATGCGCTCGCGCTCGGGCACCGTGCGGCGCATCTCCGCCCGCCACGACCGCAGCAAGCTGCGCACGCTCAGTGGCGTGCGCTACGGCTGACCGGGGCCGCGGACCGTCAAAGGCCGATGCGTCAGGTCCTCGTGCGGTCGGACGTCGGCGCGACCGAGCGGTTGACCGATCGCAGCAGGTCACCGAGGTCGGCAAGGGCGAGGGGCCGGGCGAGTAGGTAGCCCTGCGCCAGGTCACAGCCCGCGGCGTGCAGCAAGCTCATGACCTCCTCCGTTTCCACGCCTTCGGCGACGACGCGGAGGCCCAGGTTGTGGCCGAGGTCGATGAGCGACCGAACGATTGACGCATGAGCCCCGTTCTCGACCATGTCCGTGACAAAGCTACGGTCGATCTTCAGCTCGCCCAAGGGCAGAGCGGAAAGGTAGGACAGGGACGTTTGTCCGCGCCCGAAGTCGTCCAGGCTGATGCCCACGCCGGCTCCAGCGAGCATCGCCAGCACCCCGGCGGCGCGCTGCGGGTCGGTCAACAGAGCCGTCTCCGTAACCTCGATGATCAATCGCCGGCCCGGCATGTTGAGCTCGTCGAGCAAGCCGATGACCTCTGAGGCGAACGAGGTGCGGCCGATGGAGCGCGCAGACACATTGACGGCGACGGCCAGCCCGTCGGCTCGCTCCCCCAGCGACTGAAGGTCGATGAGCGCGGCACGCAACACCCACTCGGTCAGCGCGTCGATGACATCGGTCTGTTCCGCCATCGGGATGAAGCTGTCGGGATACAGCAGACCTCTGTCGGGGTGCTGCCAGCGCACCAGCGCCTCCAGCGCGCTGATCTGCCGCTGTTCGGGTGCCGCCTGAGGCTGGTAATGGAGCACCAGCTCGTCGCGGGCGATCGCTCGGGGCAGCTCGCTCAAGAGGGCGAAACTCGACGCATCGCCCCGGCGCAGCGAGGCGGAATACCGAGCGCAGCCGGCGTGCGAGGCCTTGGCCGCGTACATCGCGAGCTCGGCCCGCTGCATGAGCTCCGCGACGGTTACTCCGTCCGCCGGCGCGATCGCGTATCCGAGACTGACTGCGCCCGCGAGTCGCAGACCGTTGATCTCCACCTCCTGCTGCATCAGCTCGCGCAGGGCGCGCAGCGCGGGCTCCGGCCCGTCCGCAGTCTCGATCAGAAGACCGAACTCGTCTCCGCCGAGCCGCGCGGCTACATCGCCGGGTCCGAGGGCTGCGGCGAGCCGGTGGGCGATCTGACGGAGCAGGCGATCGCCGCTGTCGTGCCCGAGTGTGTCGTTGATGTGCTTGAAACGATCCAAGTCGGCGACCGCTACCACGACGCTGCGATCGTCTCGTGCCGACCTAAGCGCCAGGTCGAGCCGACGTTGGAACAGCGTCCGGTTGGCAAGCCCGCTGAGGGGGTCGTGCTCGGCCAGGTAGGCATTGAGCGCGGCCGCCTTGCGGAGGCTCGCGCTCACGGAGGCGGTGATGGCGAAGAGCACCACGTACAGTGCCGCCAGCCCGAGCGCAAGGTCCAGGTAGAGCCGTTCCAGTCCCGTGCTGACGTCGTGTCCGATGGGGGCATACGGCAGGTAGATCTCGAGCACCCCGACGCGGTGGGTCGGGGAGCCGGCCTCGAGGGGCAGATACACCTCGACGGCGGCCGTGCCTGTATCGCCCGTGTCGTTCGAGTCGGCGTTGAGGTGCGTCAGATGCGCGACGATCTTTCCTCGCCCGGCATCCAGGGCCTCGTCGTCGGCTCGGTCGAGCAAGCCCGATCCGTCGCTGGAGAACCGCACGCGCCCCTCGAGATCGCGTACACGGAGCCGGAGGACGGTGCCGCGGGCGACGACACGGTTGGCCACGGCGCGAAGCGCCCTACGCTCTCCCGCCTCGATCCCCGTGGTCAGCTGTCGGCCCGTCAGCACTGGCTCGATGGCCGACCGCGCGACGAGCTTGGCCTCCGAGACCCCCTCGGCCAGGCCGCGTCGAGCGGCGTCGGCCGTGAAGCTCCGAGCCAGCACGAAGCCGAGCACCAGCACGGGCACGAGGCTGGCGACGGCATAGAGCGCGAATAGGCGCGCCGTCGATCGCGGCCGTCTTCCCATGGGCACAGATATCGGCGCGATGGTCGGCTGCTTGACCTGCCCGGGTCGATGGCACGGGCGTGGCGACGCCGCCCGTTCTCCGGGCCGGCTCTGCGCTCACGCCCGTGTCCTGGCAGCGGGGCCGATCTGTCACCGGGACTCCTCGTAGGCTCGGGCTTGGTTGCCAGGATCCGCTGGAAGGGGTAGGAACCGCGCGCGGCCGGCATTGCAAGCGAGTGCGCGCCGGCCGCTCATCGACGAATCCGTTCATCGCCGAGCCGACGTAGGCGGTCCGCGCTCTCGGGCGGCTGCGCCCACCGCCGCGCCGCCGCCAGGCGCCCGATCTTCGAGGCCGCCAGCTGGAGCTTGGCCAACGAGCGCAGAAACGCGTGCGTGACCAGCACGTGGATCGCCGACTGCGTGGCCTCGTAGACCGGCGTGCTGAAGCCGGCCGCGATCGCGGGATAGAAGTTGGCCACCTCGACCTCGATGCGGAGCTTGGTGTAGCCGGCCGGGACCTCGGGGGCCTCGTCGTCGCGGCGCTGCACGTCGATGGCCAGAAAGCCCGACCCGCGTCCGGCGCGCGCCACCAGCAACCCATCGCGGATCCGCCACCGCACGCTGCCGCGAGACGGCTCGATCTCGTACTCGGGGGCCTCGAATCGCAGCAGCCTCAGCGGGCGGATGAGCAGCACCACCGAGCGCTCGTTCTCGCCGTAGCAGACGCGGATCAGCCCGAGGGTGACCCGGGAGAGGAAGCGCCAGTACGTGCGGGCGAGGTTCTCCAGGTTCGCGGCGTTCCACAGCCGCTCGAGGTCGGCGGCCGACATCGTCAGCTCCGCCGACTGGACCGAGCGCACGGCGCCGTCGCGGGCGATCGAGGTCGACTGCCGCGGGGAGACGATGACGGCGCGGGCCGGCAGGCGGTTGCGCCGGTGCCGCCGTGTGAGCGCCAGCGCGGTCACCGAGAGCAGGACGAGCACGACCTGGAGCATCGCGGCCATTCTGCCCCAATCACGGCCGCTTCACCCGCGCAGCGGAACGATCTCCACCTCGTCGCCGGGCCCCAGCTCGCCCCCGCCGGGCGGGATCAGCGCCAGCCCGTCGGCTCCGACCAGCGAGGTCACGATGTGCGAGCCCTGGGGACCGTTGGGTACCGCCACGGGCATGCCGGCGGCGGCCTCGAGACGCACGCGCACGGCCTGCTCGCGCGAGCGGCTGCGCGCGACGGTTGCACCGAGGCGGGCGCGACCCGTGCGCGCGGGCGCGCGCTCTCCGTGTAGCGCCGCCAGCGCGGGGCGCACGAAGAGGACGAACGTGACGAAGGCCGACACCGGATTGCCGGGCAGCCCGAACACGAGGCGGTTCCCGCGCACGCCGAACCACGTCGGCTTGCCGGGCTGAAGTGCCACGCCCCAGAAGCGCTCCTCGACGGCAAGCTCCGCCAGCGCGGGCTTGACGTGATCGTGCGGCCCGACGGACACGCCTCCGGCCACCAGCACCAGATCGGCGGCGTCGAGCGCCCCTGCCAGCGCGGCCACGGTCGCCTGCCGGTCGTCCGGAAGCCGGGCCGACTGCTCGGCGAGGGCTCCCGCCGCGCGGGCCAGCGTCACGAGCATCGGACCGTTGGAGTTGTGGATCTCGCCCGGGCGCAGCTGCGCGCCCGGCTCGCGCAGCTCATCGCCCGTGCACAGCACGTGCACGCGGGGCCGCCGCGAGACCACCAGCTCCCCGGCGCCGGCGGCCACGGCGGCGCCGATCTCGGCCGCGCCCAGCCTGGTCCCGGCCGCCAGAACCAGCGTGCCCTTGCGCATGTCCTCGCCCGCGTGCCGGACGTTCTCGCCCGCGTGCGTCTGGACCCGCGTGACGATGCGGCCATCGCGGCGCTCCACGTCCTCCTGACGGATCACCGCCCCGGCGGACGCCGGGATGGCTGCTCCGGTCGAGATGCGAATGGCCCGGCCGGGGGCGAGAGCGACGGGAGCCGGTGCGCCCGCGCGCGCCTCGCCGATCACCTCGAGCTCGCGCCCGGCCGGCCCGGGCTCGATCGCGTACCCGTCCATCGCCGAGCAGGAGAAGGGGGGAGCGTCCCCACCCGCGCGCACCTCCTCGGCCAGGACGCGTCCGGGGGCCTCGAGCACGTCCACGCGCTCGCTCTCCAGGCGCGGCGTCGAGGCCATGACGGCATCGCGCGCGGCGGCGATCGTGATGAGCTCTCGGGCCACGGGAGACATTCTCGCGCGCGGCGGAGCGGCGGCCGCCGTGCCGCACCGTTTTTGAGTCGACCGGCGAACGTGGTAAAAGGCGGCGATGCACGGACGCCTACCTCGCCGCCGATCGGCTCGGCCGGTCGCCGACGCCCCGATCGATGAGCTTCTCGCGCGCACTGATGATCTGGCCAAGGGATGGTTGTTGGCGCTGCTCGAGGAGACGCCATTGGAAGATGCCTCCCGGGTTCTCGCCTCCGGGCTCGCCGAGGACGGTCCGCGGCTGTGCGGCGCCGTGCTGCGGGCGCTCAGCGACGACGTCGACCTCGACCGCCTGGGCCCCGGCGGGGTGCTGGAGCCGCTCGCGGCGAGCTGCGGGGGCTTCGGGGGCCAGGCCGGGGGGGAGGCCGCGCTGCGCGCCGTCGACGCGCTGCACGGCGTGCTGTGGGGCGCGCTGCGCGCCGAGCTGCGCGATCCCCATCCCGATCTCGTCGCCGATCTGACGGCGCGGCTCACCGCGACCATCGAGCTCGTGCGCGCGGCCGCCATCCGTCGTGCCGCGCAGCCGGCCGCCGGGGCGGTGCCCGGGGGCGCACCCGAGGCGCGGCTCCGGCCGGTTCCGGGGCGAGCGGGCGGGGACGAGCAGGCCAGTGCACCGGCGATGGCGGCCCCTTCGCCCGGGACGCCCGATCCTGGGGCCGGCTCGCCTGGTCCCGAGGCGGGGCTGTCCGGTTCGGAGGCGGGGCCGTTTGGCTCCGGGGCGGGGTCGTCCGGCTCCGCAGCCGCGGCGGCCGGCTCAGCGGTCGGCCGCGAGGCGGCCCTCTGGGTACACGCCCTGGAGGACGAGGTCGCCAAGGCCAGGCGCGGTGGCGTCGCGCTGTCGCTCCTGCTGGTCGAGCTCGAGGACAGCGCCCGCCTGCGGGCGGCCGAACCCGCGCCCGACGCGGCCGCCGTCTTCGGACGCTTCGCTCAGGCCGTGCGCACGGTGCTGCGCCGCCAGGACCTGCTGGCCAGCGAGGCCGAGACGCGCGTCTGGGTGATCGCACGCGACACCGGTCGCGCCGGAGCGACGGCGCTGGCCGAGCGCATCGACGCGGCCGTTCGCACCGCCGAGTCGCTGCGCGGCGCGCCGCTGACCGTCAGCGTCGGCATCGCGGTGCTCGGCGAGGACGCCCACGACGCGCTTGGGCTGCTGGAGGCAGCCGAGGAGGCAACGTTCGCGGCGGCGGCCAGCGGCTCCGCGGTCGTCGACTCGCCGCCCCCGGGCGACGAGTAGCGGGCGCGCGATCGGTCCTGGGTCAGCCGCGCGACGGCAGCGAGACGGCGCCGATGGTGGCCGTGGAGGTCACGCCCAGCCGGCTCGCGGTCGCCTCGGTCAGATCCCAGTCCGCTCCGTTGGCATAGGGGCCGCGGTCGATCACCGGGACCACCAGTGTGCGCCCGTTGTAGTAGAGCGCGACCTTCGTGCCGC
>Ga0070739_10004776_pt1 | contig 15803 bp, 16 predicted proteins | sample Coa_R1_7_FD_66445 | JGI IMG/M metagenome (GOLD analysis project Ga0070739, IMG submission 66445) | Surface soil microbial communities from Centralia Pennsylvania, which are recovering from an underground coalmine fire - Coalmine... | ecosystem: Environmental > Terrestrial > Soil > Unclassified ... | reverse complement strand
ATTTCTTCCGGCTGCCACTGCCCTTCGCGCGCTTGACCGTCGCAGTCCGGATTGATAATGCCGGCGCGCTGCAGGTCAGCCTCCGGGGGCTCAGGCACAACTCGTCGCATGCGCCGCGATTCTGCTCTGTGCGGAGCACCACCGTACCGGCAACGGCAACGACTCCTACCCAGGCTGGGACGCCGGAAGTTGTCCGAGATCCACGGCGGCCAGCCCGAAGCGCGGATAGGGCGCACGCACGAATCCCGAACCGACGGCCCGCGCCGAGGAAAGCCTCAACATATACGAGCGGGAAAAAAACACTGGTGGACGATGTCGTGATATGCGGTGGGCTGAATCAGAATTCGCACCTCCGCGACTCCCCTGTGCGCTCGGCGCCATCGCACCGGCAATGACTCATATCACAAGCTGGGGCCTCGGAGATTCTCCGAGGTCCACCGGCTCGATATCCCGGCGCTCGTGCGCAGACTCAGCGCCAAACCTGTCATCCGGATTGAGGCGGGCCAGTTCGTGTTGAGGTTGGGCGGCGACGAGTATGCAATCGGCCCGGTCTACCGGGGTGTAGCCTGCGCCATCGGCAAAATGTCTGAACTCCGGAGGGAAGTGCAGACGAATCTGCTGGTTCGCTGAGACTCAGACGAGTTTGGCTATTTGCGGATGAACACGCGGCGTGTCGGACCCTTCTTCTGGACCACATCGAACGACCGGAGGCCTCGCCGTAGACTGCAATCGTTGACCGCCGCGCTCGGCGCTCGAGCACGAAACATGGATAATGAACGGGAGATTGCACGATGTCTCTGGAACAGGCCATTCTCGAAGCCGTTCGAGGGTTACCCGTCGACAAACAGCAGGAAATCCTTCGGCATGCGGCTCGTCTTCGCCGCGAACGCAAGAAGACAAAACCGTTCAGGAGCCATGACCAGGGTGAATAATACCCCGCACATCAACGAGCAAGGGTCAGGTCAAGGTCACGATTGCCGATAGGGCGCACGCGCGAGCTCTCAACCGACGGCCTGCGCCGAAAAAAGCCTCAATATATAAGCCGGGAAAAGCCAGTGGGACGGAAGATGTCCCGATAGGGTAAAACCTTGAAGAACTGCTGGCCTGCTCAGATCGGGTGGTCAGCGTGGCGGGCGGGGTTTGGGAAGGTGCTGGCAGGATGATTCGATAGCGCGAATCGCCGCTACGGTCGCGTGCGAGTACCGGCGGTGGTAATCACTCGATGTAAATGTCCGCAGAGAGGTAAAGAACCTGATCACCGGGATGCGCGGTGGCGTTCGGCGGCTTTGCTTCTACGTGTGCCATTGCCGCGTCCCTGGCGATACAGCAGAACGCCTCCGGGTCCGCTGCCCGCAGTCTCGAACGCGCGGCGCAGACTGACTCTGCGCAGACCACAATCGTAACCTTCTCGTTTGCCGCAAGCCGATGCGGTAACAGCCATACAAAGGCAGTCACGATCCCCTCGGTCGGCCGACACGCGCCTGAGGGCAGAAGAAACGGCAAGCCTCTGCCTGTTCTTTCGGGTCGGAATTCGGCGTGGACTCTCTCGCAAGCCCTGCGGATATGGCTCCATGTAGGGATGGCTCGTGTCCGATGGCCGACATACGCTCTCACAGTCTCTGAAGCAGGTATCCATTCTCCTGATCGTCGGCTGTGAGCGCGAACTGCACGGATGTTTGTCAAATTCAGCATTCTGAACCAAAGGCGGCTGTGACCGTGGCGGTGGTCGTGAGAGGTTGCGTGCGGAATGGCGTTAGGCGGCGGCGCTCCGGGCGCGGGGCATGACGTAACCAGCCGACGGAATCGAGACATAACGGAAGCCGAGTGCTTCCAGCAGGCTACGATCGAGGTGATTGCGCCCATCGATTACTAGCGGGTTCCGCATGGCGCCGCGCAGTTGCGCCCATTCCAAGTCGCGGTACGCGGCCCACTCCGTGGCGAGGACCAGGGCGTCAGCATCCTCGGCGACTAATTCGGCGGAGCTGCAGGAAGTGACATCAAGGCCGGGCTGCTCACGGCGGAAGCGCTGCAGCGCAACGGGATCGTGAACCTTCACCCTGCACCCTCGTTGCACCAGGCCGCGTATGATGTCGACGGCGGGCGCGTCGCGCAAGTCGTCAGTCTCAGGCTTGAACGCAAGGCCGAGAATTCCGATCGTGCGGCCTTTCAGAATTTTCAGTTCGGTGAGCAGGCGATCGACAACGACTTGCCGCTGGCGCCGATTCACATCGCGGGCTGCCTCAACGATACGCATGTCGAGGCCGTATTCGGCCGCAGTTGCGACCAGCGCGGCGGTATCTTTGGCAAAGCAGGAGCCGCCCCAGCCGATACCGGGCTGAAGAAAGCGGGGGCCGATCCGCGCGTCCAGACCGATGCCTCTCGCGATGTGACCAATGTCGGCGCCCACGCGCTCGGCCAGGGCTCCGATTTCGTTGATGTAGCTGATTTTCAGGGCGAGAAACGCATTCGCTGCGTACTTGATAAGCTCGGCGGAGGCGAGATCGGCTGACACCAGCGGAACCGCAGTAACGGATTCCGGCCGCGGCAGGAACGCGGGAGCGGAGAACGACTGATCCAGGATCGGGCGATACAGGCGCTGCAGAATTTCCAGCGCCCTCGGATTGTCGGCCCCGATAACGATGCGATCCGGGTACAGTGTGTCGTGGATCGCGGACCCCTCGCGCAGGAATTCCGGGTTGGACGCGATCGCGTAATGGCCATTCGCTTTCTGGCCATGTGTTCGCGACCACGCGTCGGCGATGAGCGACTCGACCCAGTTCCCGGAACCAATGGGGACAGTGGACTTGTTAACGACGACAGTGAACTTCTCGGACAGGTGCTCGGCGGACGCCTGCGCAGCGGATGCGAGGTAGCGGAGATCGGGGCGCCCGTCCTGGGTGGAAGGCGTTCCAACGGCGATGAAGACGACATCGGCGGCAGCAATGGCATCGGCATAGCTGGTCTGGAATGAAAGCCGCGGCCTAGCCGCCGCCATGAGGTCCGGAAGGAATGGCTCGTAAATGGGGGATTCACCGCGGCTGAGAGCCTCGATCTTGCTGGCGTCGGTATCGACGCAGGTGACCTCATGGCCGAGCCACGCCAGACATACTCCCGTGGTCAGGCCGACATATCCAGTTCCGACAATAGAAATGTTCATAGGTCCTCAGAATTCGTGACGAACGAAGAATCGTTAAGGCGAAGTTCAGCGATCAACAGTGGCCGGAGATCTTCGAAATCGCCGTGTCGCGGGTTCACTGTGTTTGCCGGTCCGGCAGACCGGAGCGCAGAGGAAGGATGGGTTGCGTCCGGTCAAGTTGCCTGAACCTGGCTCTTCTCGTCCGTATTCAAAACAATGGCCTTATCCGGACAGGGGAATGGACACCCCCACGATGTTCACGCACCTTTGAACCTCGGTACCCGGTGTGGCTGGAACTTGTGCCTCTTCCAAATGCGCAGCACGGTTACCAGGCTGACCTTCTGAGCCGTCGCTATGGTGCGCGCTCCAGTGAATCGCACCTTTGGCGTCGGTCTTCATGGTGGCTTCCACTGTCGCCGCTTCCTTTTCCTCGGAGATCTGCTTCGGTCGTGCGGCTCCGGGTCTGGTCCTTGAAAATACCGGGCAAGCCGGATTGTCGTAACCCTTTCGCCACAGTTGCGGTGTCGGTACGGACGTATCAAGCTTGCGCGCGAGAACGCGATTTGCGATTCCATCTCCGGCGCCCAGAATGATGCTTGCCCAAGAGCAACTGCGTGGGGCATACTTTGAGACCGCTGATGGCGTACAAGGATATGCCGCCCCCAGCTGTTATTCAAGCGATTTGTAACTGAGGAGACTAGCCCTAGAATGGTGAACGGGTGCGGTCAAACCGCGTAGCCCCGGGTTTGAGAACTCCGGCCGATCAGCGGTCACCGGGCGAACAAAAACTCGATTCGATCATCGCAGAATTATTTCGTGCGAACACAAATATTTGCGTTTTGAGAAATGCTGGGGCGAGCCTTTGATAAAGGACTCCCATAGCATACGCGACCGTCGAGAATTTCAGATAGCTCGGCTCCGCTTCATACCCGTAAACCACTCCTTCGAAACCGCTCTTCTTGAGTTCCTGGCGCATTGCAGAGATCGTGTTGCAGCGATACACGGTCGGAAACACATCCCTGTCTTCCCGGTCCTGCTGTACCTTTGAAACAATCGCGGAGTGAAAGCGATTCGGAAGTAACTTGGATGCAAGTCCTACGTAGCTATGGATATTCGTCGTCCGAATACATAGGTACCCGCCCTGAATGAGGACGCGTTTGCACTGCTGGAAAAAAGCAGAAGGATCTGACAAGTGTTCCATGACCCAATCGCACACAACCATGTTGGCGGACCCACTCAGAACAGGCCACGGGCCCCCGGCCTTAAAAAGCCTAAATTCATCTACCATATCATTAAAGCGTGCGGCCGCGTCTACATCGATCCCGATAACACGAGACACTTTGCCCTTCAGGCAGCGAAGGCGTCGTTTGAAAGTACCCTGTTGTGCGCCGCGCCCGCATCCGACATCCACGACAACAAACGACGGTTCTGCCAATGCATTTACCCGGCAATAGAACGCCACTGTACCGTCAACGTCCGTGAAGTCGCCGAAGGTTGACTCCGGATAGAATCGTATCTGACTCTTGTTCATATAAGGCTAGCACCGTGGCCTAGAAGAAAGTGATCGGCAATAGGGCATTAATGAGCGTACAAACGCTGAGTGGCGTCTGAAGACCGTAATCCGCCGTAGACGGCTGTAGCTGCGATCCCCTAGCCACCCTGCAGGGACGATGCGGAAAAAACCAGTCGGTACGTACCGTTGTCATCTTGGTCGCGTCGATATCGTGGGAGTGACCTCATGGCCGACTCACGCCAGGCATACGCCCGTGGTCAGCAACATACTCAGTTCCGATGATTAAAAGGCTCATAGGCACCAGTTCCTGTATGAGTCTGGCTTGGCGTGCAATTCCTCTTGTGGAAGCGACTGCTTCGAGCGGTAGACGGCTGCAGGAGCAGCGACCTTCTGATCGCGTGAGCAGGAACCTCGCTCACGCGCTCCATTCAGTCGGCGCGTTATTACGAACCGGGCTGGCGAACTCGAGAGAGCAACGCAGCGGAAGTGCGCGCCTCCGCTCTTGCCGAACCTCACCCCAGTGGACCGACCGGAGCGCGCAGCCGTGGACCACGGCGATTTAGTATACGATTCAGCAACCTCATTTCAGTTCAAGAAACCCATTCCTCCATCTCGGGTGGAAAGACGAGCACCTCAGCGGCTCTTTCGTACACGAATGGCGTAAGCCTAAATCGTCTGCCATTCCTCCCTGATACTTCTGCGATCCTGGCTCCGGGATAGAGGCTCGCAAAAAAGGCTCTTTGCGAGCCGAATCCTCTACGAGATTCCTCGGTCAGCTCGGTGAGGATAATAGGCCTGTCTTTATGAATACGTTTTTGGAGGCCTCTCAGCACGAGAGGCTCAAAGCCCTGAACGTCGATCTTGAGAATGGAAATGGGTCCGACTGCCGATTCATCAAGAAATTGGTCGCCGCAACGAATTCTAAGCTTGGTTGGTTCGCCATGCTGCTTCTCCATCTCAGGCAGGAACGACCCGACGCCTAAATTCCGACCGGTGCCAGGGTAAAAGTCCAGAACCGAATCGGCTTCGCCCAATCCTACCGGAACCAAGGTAACGTTCGTCAGCCTGTTCAGGGAAATCCTGTTTCGAATTGCATCCTGGAGCGGCGGGTAGGGCTCGAACGAAAAAACCTCATCAACCAGAGGAGCCATGAATAACGTGTGGTGGCCGACGTTTGCTCCTACGTCCAGAGCAATGACCCTATTATGTTGAGTTTTCCGAAGCCATCGGATGCACTCTCGTAAAAGAGTTAACTCAGGCATTGCATAAGCGCCATAACAGCAGACCATCCAGTCGATGTAAGATGCCAAATCGCCCTGATATCGCTGCCCAAAAAAATCCACCTCGAAGGCATAATGGGGGCAATCGCCGGGGGGAACAAGCAGCCGCATGAGTCGGTTCTGGCCTCGCGGAAACCAGCGTTGCCGTCCAATCCAGCGCGCGAGTTTAAGACGCATGGGAAATTCGCGCGGGTGCGCATAATGTAGTCGGAGCTCGTCCTCCGTTTTGCCGTCGATTATGGCGTTCGCGTGCTTGCACGTACTCATGACCGTTAGCTATCCCTCTCGTTCCCGCTAGTATGATGCTTCTGGATTTGCTGGACGGAAAGGCCAGACTCGTCGATCCTAGGGCTAGGGCTAGTTATGTCGCAAGCAGCCGAACCCCTGAGTGTGACGAAGCAGGACCGGAAACTGATGGATGAATTTCTGCGCGGGGGCAGCACGCTACAGATTTCGGATCACGATCGTTCTGGGGCACCGCTGCGGGGATTTCCGAACGCGCAACTCGCTCGCACTCTGGAAACGACGAAGAGCTCGGTCCTGAAGTGCCGAGCACGCTATCAGTACTGCGGGGTGAGCTGCAAAACGTAGTCTGCGATCGGCTTATGGCGTTTCGGGTCCTGATCAAAACGTGGAAACTAGTCGTTAATACGGCAATGCCCATGCCGTCGCTAGTGATATCCTGCCATTCCGGCGGTTGCTTGTGTTGAAGGTGTTGTGCGAATTCGATGAAACAGCCGAGCGCAAATGCCGCAGCTAGGGGTGGGATCGGTGATCGTCCACGGCCGAAAGCCGCCAGACTCAGGCCAGTTAGGATTGCGAACGCTAAAACGTGGGCGAGCGCATGAAGAACACTGTGGTGACGGATTCCAAATCGCCAGGGCTGGAGTGAAATGACGAGTAAGACAACTGCCCAAAGAGATGCCGCCGCCTTGTAGATACGGGATCGGTCCTTAGGGCGCGGACTCCCCAGCAGTGAACTATCGTGCTTCGTAGGCGCACGAAACGCGATGGGCATTTACGGCAACCCGCGAATAATGTCGAACGGAGCTTTGCTCGACAACTGTTTCACCTTCTCGACATTCAGACCCGCAGTCCGGACAGCGCAGCCGATTCAACTCGATTCCCACCGTTCTCGGTGCCAGCAACCGGCTGGGCGATGCTTCTCCCGCAGGCGCAGCAGATGAGCCGCCGAACGGCGCGTTATCTCCGCATTACAGGTTTAATCTCTTTGCTTCTCTCGTCAATGTCGTGCTGGTACACCGTCTATCCCGGGCAGGCGAGGATCCGCGTCCTGTCGTTCTGTTGCAACGTACCAGTGTACGCGCAAGGTGACCACTCACGAACTCACGCCAGCGCGGGTCTTGGAGAATTCCTGCTCAGAGCCGGCTATGGCTTCGAAGTATTGCCGAATTCAATGGCGCGCCGAATCATCGTTGCCGCCTCGCCCACGTCCGAAAAGTCTAATGAGAACGCCGGTGTTGAGTGCAGCCATGACAAAAAGCTGGCAATGCTTCCCTTATCGTGAGCGACCCAGAAGCTGCTTTGCTGAAGACGAAGCAATATTTCCAACGTATCAAGCCTGGTAAGCTCGTTTCGCGCCTCAGGATCGAATCGCACGAAAATGATCGCACGCACGGGCGCGCCCTTGATCGAGGAATTCGTCTCTGCGGGAGGCAGGAATCGTACACGTTGGCCGTAACGCGAAACAACGGGTGCTTCCTGCAGCTTCGGGAATCGGCCGGCCAGAACGTCCCAGCTACCTTCGCGGACCGTTAGGCCAAACGGCATCACAGGAACGGTCAGAGTGTCGCGCTCCAGTAGAACCGAATCATCCGCGTAAAAGTTCAACCCTTCGCTCATGAGCACGGCAGCGAGCGTTGTTTTACCCGATTGGCTGCCAGCCGGAAAGATCACGCACTCCGAATCTGTTCCGCACGCGCCGGCGTGAAAGATGGCGAGACAATCACTCCCCCTGCAGATCCTGACGACTTCCTGGAGAAGACGAACTCGGATCTCGCTTAAGCCGGTTTCCGAGGCAAGACACTGGCCGTCGTACAGAACTTGAAATCCGTCTGAACGTGCGGCAACCCGGAATACGAGATCCGGCGGAACCTGCGAAGCTGGGAGTGATTCGAGCCGTGGAGCTATCTCGTCGGCGAGTTCCGCCGACTCCAGAACGATGCGAACAGACTTGTTCAGGACGGTGTAATCACGGACGAAGAAGGGAGTCGAAGAGGGAGGGGGCTCATTCAGGGAGACCGCCGAAGTGACGATTCGTTCCGGCAGGAGCAGGCTTCGGTCCCACGCGTCCAGAGTGCTCTCGACATCTCGCTGCGCTACATCCGGAGGGATGTCGAATTCTGAGGCGTATGTGGAAACCAGTTCTCGGTGGCACAGGCCCGTCTGTCTTAGGGACCAGATGATTCGCGCGGAGGGATTAAGGATGTACAGCCCATGCACGTCAGGCCGGGCCACGACAAGAGAATCTTCAATCGGGAACTCCCACGTCTCAAAAGGCAAGTGAGGAGTTCCCGACAAGATTCGTTTGGACTAGTGGCTATGGACGGGGCCGTGCCCGCTCCAGCCCGCGTTTGCTTTCTGGGTGAATGCGAGGAGCGTGAAGGGCGCCGCATATGCAGCAAAGCGCCCGAGCTTGCGAACGGCCTCTCGCCGGTCTGAGGCTTCTTCGGTCAATCCGGTTTTCGGTTCCTCATTCGGGGTTGTTTTCAAGACATCCTCCTAGTCGATCTTCTCAAGTATACTCGATGCGCCGCGACCTGCGCGGCAGATTCTGATCACGCCTGATTCGGCGAGAGCCGCCGCTGCCTGAAAGCAACGATGCCGAGGCCCAGGGCGAAAGTGGCCCCGAAAAGGATGAGACTGCCTGGCTCAGGGACGGCCGTGGTCATAACCGACCCGAACGTTGTGCCAGCGGCAAAAGTGAAGTTGAACTGCGATATCGCATCGAGGGATGTTCCGCTCAGATTCAGGAACTTGCTGGCCGAATGCTGGCCTGAGGTTGTGAATGGCCCGAGCAAGCCGACGGATTGGCCATTGTAGATGATTTGGAAGCTGGCCGTGCTGCCGGGGGCACCGCCAGAGAGACCGAGATACGCACTCTCATCGTAGGTCCCGGCCAGATCGAACCCACCCGGCACGGTGTAATCCTGCAAATCTTCGACGGTGAGCACATCGGTCTGAGCGGTAGGGGTACCGCCAATGTACTTGACTGTGAAGTCACCGTTGAATGACGTGAAGCCCGACGGTGTGTTCGTCGTGTTGGCGGCGGAGTAGTCGCCAGACACCTGATACTTGTCGCCGTTGACCGTCACGCCGAAGCTGAACGGTGTTACTGGGATACTCGAGCCCGGGGCAAGGGTGTCGGTCGGCGGGCAGGTGCCAACTTCACAGGCGCCATTCACTGTGATGGATGACGCAAAGGTCAACGCGGGCGTAACCAACACGAGGGCTGCAAGAGTCAGGTACGCGTGGGAGCGGAACAGCATGCTTATCTCCTTTTCCTCGGAAAATTTTAACTGACATGCGACCACATTGAAAGACTTAGTTCTGTTCAGATTTCGCGAATGGTACCAGGACGCGAACAGCGTACTCCACGTACCACTGCGATGCGAATGACAATTGTGTGACGTTAACGCAAAACGTTACTATTACTAGCCGGTGACAACTAAACGAGGGAAGTAGCCCGAGCGTAACCGGCCACACGAGCTGAGCAACGGTTCAGTCTTACTGGACCGACGGCGCTGATACCAGGACTAATATTTTTCCGTTCTGCCGATGTCTGACAATACATGCACGTATGGTCCGCGTGTTTTGAGCACCTCGAGCAGCGTCCGCCACCCATGCCTGGTTCCGAGGATCTGGCTCAGCGTCCGGCCCCTGACCTGAAGCGCCGTGCGCGCAATGTAGATCGGGTCTGCAAACCTGAATTGCGGGACGGTTCGCAACAATTCCCTGCGCGCCTGGCGGAGAGTGAGCAGCAGGCCGCGGCGGGGACTCAAGGGCAAAGCCCATCCGAGTTCATCGGCAGCCTGCATAACATAAAGCACGAACACACCGTGCTGACCAGCGGCTTTAAAGCGGCGCTCTATCATTTTCCAATCGATTTGGTGGCGAAATCGGCGATCAATCAAAACGAGGTCGAAGATGGAGCGCAGAGAGGGCCAAATGCGTTCGTTATACGAGTGCCGGATTTGCGAATGGAGGATGACGTGCGAAGCAAGGTGCTCAGGCGAGGGCACGCGCACGTTCACGCCGCCCAAGTCACAGGGTAGGGCGGATTGCAGCACTTCAGATGCGGGAAGAAGGGATGCGTACTTGCCGGTGACCAGGCTGTGATGTAATTCGATCGATACAGACGCTGGCCTTTGCATCGGCGGCGCATGATGCCTGTAGGCCTGTAGTGGGTCGGTAGTATCCGATACGAAGCCGTGGCGAGCTAATGCTGACAGCGCGGGTGCGATCTCGTCCTCGGCAATAAGAAGGTCGGCATCTTCCATGTAGCGCGCGCCTACATTCGGATACACGCCGGCGGCGATGCAGGCCGGGCCTTTCAAGAGGACGGGACAGATGCCAATCTCATTGAGTAGCCCGACCGCGTAGCTGGTCTCGCGCATGATGGCTTCGTTGCGCTCGGCGTTCAGCCGCTCTACCTCGACGAGAAACGTCGATATCTCCTGGGGGATGTTCGCCTCGCAGCCGAGCTCGTGCATACACCAGCCAATCGCGGGGAGTACGGCCTCCTGCATCGCGAGCCGGAGCACGCTGTCCCATGTAAACGCAGCGTGCCGCGTATGTTCTGCCACGGCTCGCGCGTTGCTGCTGAGCATGGCCTCGAGAACCTGACGATCTCGCCGACTCGTCAACTCGTACTCCGTCTTTTGGCGGCCGTCGTCATCCAGCAGCCGCGACGGCGGCACTTTGATGGACTTGCGCGGAAATCCACGCGTACGTCTTTTCCAGACCTTCGCGGAGCGGGCGACTGGGCTTCCAGCCAAGCCGCTCAGCGATGAGACGGTTGTCGGAGTTGCGGCCCCGAACGCCGAGAGGGCCGGCGATATGCCGGATGGAGAGCTTTTTACCGGCAATGCTCATCACCATCGCCGCGAGCTGGTTGATGGTCACCATTTCTTCGGACCCGATATTGACAGGTCCCGTGAAATCCGATTCCATGAGCCGCCGGACGCCTTCCAGACACTCATCAATATAAAGAAATGAGCGAGTCTGAAGGCCGTCGCCCCAGATTTCGATCTCGCCACCGTAGCGCGCCTCGGCGACCTTTCGGCACATAGCGGCGGGCGCCTTCTCCTTGCCGCCCTGCCAAGTTCCCTCGGGTCCGAAGATGTTGTGGAAGCGGGCGATCCGGACCTGAATCCCATAGTTCCGCATGTACGAAAGGTAAACCCTCTCACTGAACAGCTTCTCCCAGCCGTACTCACTGTCCGGCGCTGCAGGGTAGGCGGAGTCTTCAGAACACTTCGGGTTGTCGGGATCGAGCTGGTTGTACTCCGGATACATGCACGCGGACGAAGAATAGAAGAACTTCTTCACGCCCGCGAGCCGACCGTATTCGAGGATGTTCAGGTTGATCTTCGCAGAGTTGTACATGACGGCCGCGTCATGCTCGCCGGTGAAGATATAGCCCGCGCCGCCCATGTCCGCGGCGAGTTGGTACACCTCGTCTATGCCGTCCACGGATGCCTTTGCGACGTCCTGGTCACAAAGATCGCCAACGATGAATTCGTCTGCAGCCGATTCGCAGTATTCGTGTCTTTTGAGATCGACGCCCCGAACCCAATAGCCTTCAGCCTTAAGCCTTTTCACGAGATGACCGCCGATGAAACCGCCGGCACCGCCGACGAGCACTGTGTGGTGCTTCATAATGTAGAAGTCTCCTTATTCTGAAACAGAAAACAACGTGGAACAGGTAACAACTAGGTTTTAGATGTCGTGATAGCAGGCAACTCCGCCCGATACTGCAGGATCAGCGGCAGCAGCTTGCGAGCGCTCCAATATCGCGACACGTAGCGTCGCTCAGACAAGCATCGAAAAAGCCAGCCCAGGTACAAGCGGTCCGCCCACCAGGGAATTCGTACCTGATCGCCGCTCAGGAATGCAATAGCCGCCCCAATACAGTGGATCGCTGGCCGGTAGTCAAGATTCAGCTTCAAGTAAAAGCCTAACCGCTCTTGAGTGCCGCCCCCGAGCGTCAAGACGATGTGGCGGGGGCGCTTCTCGCGCAGCATCATTAATAGCCGGTTATCGTTGATTTCGCCTTTGTAGTAAGGCGCGAGGTACACATCGTCAGCCCCTACGGAGAATCCGTTCGACCGAAGCCACGCGATGTTTCTCGCCGCACTTGACGGACTGGCCATCACCCAAAACGTGCTGCCGGGGTTCCGAAGGTCCTGGCGGAGGAGAAGCTCGCGCAGGTAGGTAAGGCCTGAAAGCCGACGTATGTGGTCACGTTGCAGGGCGTTCCAGATCAAGACCATGAAGGCGCTGTCGGCTATCGTCAGATCGGCATTGAGAAGGGCTTCACGGTAGCTCAAGTTCGAAGAAATATCCTTTAAGGCGGGCGCGGCCGGTACGACCAAAAGCCCGCCGGTGCTCATTCTATCCACGGCGTCAGCGGCGCCTCCAGTGAAGAACTTCAGCCCGAGGATCTGTCTGAAGGGTTCACGGAGGGTCTCTTCGGAGTCTCCCGCTGAGATCTTAATGCATGTCGGCATACAATGAACGTGACCAGGTCAAGGATGATAATCGATCGGAACGGGATGCTTGAGCGGACGACCGGTTAGTTGCCGTTCATTCGCCGTGGCTTTACTGCCCTTGCCGGCGATCCGTGGCACACCATGCCGGGAGGGAGATCGTGAAAAACGGAGCTACGTGCGCCCACGACGCTACCGTAGCCAACGGTGACGCCTGGACCAACAAATGTGTCGTTCGTGAGCCATACCTGATCTTCTATGTGAATCGGCGCAGCCTCAATCGGAAAGTCGACTTTGGTGTAATCATGACGCCCAGTACACAAGTACACACTATGAGCAAGCGCGACGTTCGAGCCGATTCGGATATCCGCGAGGTTGTACAGTACACAGTCGTCTCCAACCCAGACGTTGTCCTTTATTGACAGCTTCCAGGGAAACGTGACTCTCACAGTTGAGCGAACCCGAACGTTGCTCCCGACGCTCGCTCCAAACAATCGCAGAAGGAGTGCGCGCCATCCAAAGAGAGCTTGCGGTGAGAATCGGAAGAGCGTGTCCTGAACGATCCACCACAGCTGAACCGTGAAGGCGGAACGACCCCGGAAGCCTTTCGGCATAACGAACAGACCCAAATCCTGGTACACTCGATGGTCGCCGTCAGCAGGCATGGTTTGCCCATCACCGTGCTGATCGGATAAACAAGTATCAGATCTCTTCATCTGCTCACCGGTCATGGAATCAGCCGTGTACTTTCATCCATTCGACCGTCTTCGCGATGCCTGCATCAAGACCGAATGGCGACGGACCGACTATCTCTGCCGTTGCCGAGAGGTCATAGACCATTTGGGTCCTAAGGTTCTTAAGCCGAAACGAACTGAGCGGCGGGTTGTAAACGCCGAACCGGCGAAGCAGATCGCCCGCGCGTGCAAGGCCCTTCAACATGAATAATGGAGTTTGCCGGATAGGTGGTGCGTCGAACTGGCGGCGAATCCTTTCCGCCATATCTCGCATTTCGATTGGGATGTAATCGGCCGTGTAGAACACGCGTCCTTGAACCGCCCGCTCCTCTGCCTGAAGAAATGTCAAGAGTTGGTGCACGACGTTACCAACGTAGCCATAGCTCTTAAAAATTCTTTCACTCTTTGGGTGTAAGTACACGCCCCTCCTCACGGCATGGAAGAATCCCTTGTAGGGCACATCGAACCATGGCCCCCAGATCGAGGTCGGCCGGACGATAACCCACGGCACCCGCGTCAAGTTTTGGCGAACAATCCGCTCACCCTCTGCCTTGCTCGCTCCGTATGCAGTAAAAGGGCTGTACTCATCATCTCGCACGGGCTGGACCTCGTTAACGTGAACGTACCGAGAGGAAGCAAAGATGACGCGTCGGAGTGAGGTACTCTCCTTTAATGCCTCGATGACATTCAGTACACCGCGCGTGTTCTCTGGATACTCGTCTATCGACTGCCCCCTCAGATCACAGCGCGCAGCGAGGTGCACCACGAAGTCGGGTTGGAAGTCGCTAATAGCGCGGCATATCGCTGCCCGATCGAGAACGTCACCGGGGGTGTGCACGAATTCGTGGTTTGCGTCCAGAGGCGGTTTGCAGTCGAAGCTCCTTGTCGTGATGCGGCGACGTAGGAGCTCCTGAACCAGGTTCGTGCCTATGAACCCTGACCCTCCAGTAACAAAAACACGGCTAAAGCCCGGAGTCATTGTGAAGCGCCCCCGACAAGTCAATGCCTCCAGCCGTAACGGAAACCGCATCACCCAGACGGCCGCGGCACACCAGTTCAAAAAGTCGCTTGCAGTTGGTCGTCATATCAAAACGGGTCGAGAAACAGCGCAGGGCGTTCCTGCCCATGACTTCCCTTTCCGTTGGCGCCAGTCGGCTCCAGCGCCGGAGTAGCCTAGTCGTGCCCTCCGCATCATCGCTGTCGACGAGTCCCGCACCATCGTGGTCGATTTCACGCCAGATGTTGACCTTGTTCGAAATGAGAACAGGGGTACCGCACGCCAGCGCCTCCGCGATACTAATTCCAAAATTCTCTTGGTGCGATGGGAGCGCAAATACCTCAGCGGCTCTCATGGTTTCCCATTTGGCCTCGCCATAAAGCGGCCCAGTCCAGACTGTTCGGTCACTGACGCCCAATGTTTCTGCGAGTGACCTCAATCGACGTACAGTGTCTGAATTGCCGGGTCCTGCTATCACGAGCGCCAAATTACTACCATGGTCTTTTTCGGAAGCAAACGCCTGCAACAGAAGGTCGATACCTTTTTTTTCATGTATACGGCCCAGAAAGAGCGCAAACTTACGGTTTCGGAGGTCGGGGTAGGAAGCAGTTATGTGCTGGAGAAGCTGCTCACGGGTACGCGTCGCTTGCAGTCTAGGAGGCGGAGCAACGCCGTAACCAACAACGACGGGTTTACACTCATATGGGAGAAATGCACTGTCCGCGAGGAGTCTTTCCTCTTCGCTCGTAAATAGCACCGCGGCTGCATCGCGCAGGACTTTATGCTGGAATAGTCGCCAGTACACGGCCTTTTTTAAGTGCTTCCAGGGATACATCCGTTTAAACCACGGATCGAGCATGCCATGTGTAAAGAGGTAATATGGAGTTCTACTACGCCTCGTCGCTTTCCACGCCGCGAGGCTAAAGTACATCCAGATCCCGTGAACTACGAGCGCGTCGAAACGGGGCACATTTTCTCTCAGCCAAGCATCTAGTCGCCTGTCATAGCCGTACGTTGACTTAGCGGATCCGATCGCGTGAACAGGCACGCGCCAGTTCGCCAACCAACCTGCGTCAGGATTGTCCTGGCAAACAATTTCTGCTTCCACACCATTAAGCTTGGCCTGACCAGAAATATTTCTTGCTCCTTCGATTGGGCCACCCCAGCCCGGATCCAGAGTACGGATGACATGTAAAAGTTTCATTTCAGAAGACTGACTCGGAGTCCGCCGGAGTATGAACCGGGCGGCGGACCTAATATTCCTGGTGACCGCAAATCCGTCTGTAAACGTCCAGGTACGCGCTAACTGCGTAAGCTGCCGAGAACCGCGCTGCGTTGCGGAAGCCCGGCTCACGACAGTTCGTGGTCGACTTTAGGACATCGCCGATCCGCTGTGCTGCAGCCTGCGGGTC
>Ga0070739_10004774_pt1 | contig 15810 bp, 8 predicted proteins | sample Coa_R1_7_FD_66445 | JGI IMG/M metagenome (GOLD analysis project Ga0070739, IMG submission 66445) | Surface soil microbial communities from Centralia Pennsylvania, which are recovering from an underground coalmine fire - Coalmine... | ecosystem: Environmental > Terrestrial > Soil > Unclassified ... | reverse complement strand
TCCTCGCCGACATCCTCACCATCGCTGTCTGCGCCGTCCTCGCCGGTGTCAACACCTGGCCTGATATCGAAACCTTCGCACGCAAACGCCGCGTCTGGCTGCAACGATTCCTGGAGATGGCCAACGGCATCCCGTCGCACGACACCTTCGAGCGTGTCTTCGACCGTCCCCAGCCCCAAACCTTGCAAGCCGCCCTGTTGAGCTGGTTGCATGAAATCAGCGCCGTCCTGGGGGTACGGCACATCGCCATCGACGGCAAAACCCTCCATCATTCCGGTGGTGGTTCTTCGCCCTTACGATACTTGCACTTGGTGAGTGCCTGGGCGGTCGAGGCCAACTTGACCTTGGGTCAGGCCGCCACGGACGAGAAATCCATCGAGATCGAGGCCATCACCGCCAGCGTCCGGCCCTCGGCGGTCTGCACGTGGCGATCCCCTAACAGCCGTGCTACGAAGGCCACCTGGCGTTGCAGCAACGACGTGAATAAATTGCGGCGGTCGAAACCGCGGTCCAAAAGCCAGGTTCCCTTGCCGCCGCTTGCTTGGTGGATGGCCAACAGGTGCCGCTCGATCTCGGCATTTCCGCTGATGGGGACGCCGCTGTAGGTTTTGAGCGGCTCGATCAACAGCGGCAACAACTGCCAGGTCGTCGGGAATCGGAGAAGGGACTGGCCAGTGGCCGGGCGAAGGAGTACAGTCGCTTACGGATATAGCCAGACAAGTTCGGTTGCGCCATCGATGGGCCTCCTTTCGCCTCGGAAGTAGTCTCTCCTAGCGAGAGGAGGCTTGTCTTTCTCAGCTATCAAGCCCCCGACACAGGGGAACTCCAACAGAATGGAGGATCGCCGAAAATAAAGTGAGGAAGAGATGCACCATGCCCGGTGGCAGTTATACTTACAGTTGTGCACTGAGCAATCGTAGCTGCCGGAAGGACTTTAGCCATGACAATCCAACCAATCATAGCAGGTCCACGTCTCGTCCGCGCTCCCCGCGGCTCTGAGCGCACTTGCAAAGGCTGGGTGCAGGAAGCCGCACTGCGCATGTTGATGAATAATCTCGATCCAGAAGTGGCCGAAGATCCGGATCGCCTCGTCGTTTACGGCGGTGCTGGCAAAGCAGCACGAAACTGGCACGCCTTTGACACCATCGTGGCCACGCTGTGCAAGCTGGAAAACGACGAGACGCTGCTGGTGCAATCGGGCAAGCCGGTCGGCGTCCTCCGCACCCACGAGATGGCGCCGCGCGTGCTAATCGCCAACAGTCTGCTCGTGCCCAAATGGGCCACGTGGGAGGAATTTCGCCGTCTGGAAGCGATGGGGCTGACCATGTACGGGCAGATGACGGCCGGCAGCTGGATCTACATTGGCTCTCAGGGCATTCTGCAGGGCACCTACGAGACGTTTGCCGCCTGCGCCAGGCAACATTTCGGCGGCAGCTTGAAGGGCCGGTTCGTGGTCAGCGCTGGACTTGGCGGCATGGGTGGCGCGCAGCCGTTGGCCGCGACCATGAACGGCGCTGCATTTCTCGGCGTTGAGATCAATCCCGAACGCATCGAGCGCCGTCTGCAAACGGGTTATCTGGATCGCAAAAGTGACAATTTGGATGAGGCGCTCGGCTGGTTGTTGGAAGCGAAGCAGCGCGGACAGTCGCTTTCGGTCGGCCTACTCGGCAATGCAGCGGCGGTGCTGCCGGAGTTAGTGCGGCGCGGCATTGTGCCGGATGTGCTGACCGATCAGACTTCGGCTCACGATACGCTCAACGGCTACGTTCCCCTGCCACGTTCGCCCAGCGAAGATCTCGATCGGCTGCGCCGCGATCATCCGAAAGAATACGTGCGACGTGCCATCGACTCCATCGGCGTTCACGTTCGCGCGATGCTCGATCTGCAAACGCGGGGAGCGATCACGTTTGATTACGGCAACAACATCCGCGCCCAAGCTGTTGAGGCGGGTGTCCGCGATGCCTTCCACATTCCCGGCTTCATTCCGGAGTACATCCGTCCGCTGTTCTGCGAGGGACGCGGCCCCTTCCGTTGGGTGGCCCTGTCTGGCGATCCAGAAGACATCTACCGCACCGATCGCGCCGTCCTAGAAACATTCCCGCATGATGAGTCGTTGATGCGCTGGATCAAGCTGGCCCGCGAACGTGTGCATTTCCAGGGTTTGCCGGCCCGCATTTGTTGGCTGGGTTACGGCGAACGTGCCAAGCTCGGCCTTTGTTTCAACGACCTGATAGCCCGCGGCGAATTGAAAGCGCCCATCGTCATTGGCCGCGATCATCTCGATGCCGGCTCGGTGGCCTCGCCTAACCGCGAAACCGAGGGCATGCGCGACGGCTCCGACGCCATCGCCGATTGGCCGATCCTCAACTCTCTCATCAACACGGCCTGCGGCGCCAGCTGGGTCAGCGTCCATCACGGCGGCGGCGTCGGCATCGGCTACAGTCTGCACGCCGGCATGGTCGTTGTCGCCGACGGTACCCCGGAAGCCGCCGTGCGTTTGCAGCGCGTGCTGACCAGCGATCCCGGCACCGGCGTTCTACGGCATGTCGATGCGGGATACGAAGACGCCGTGCGCTGTGCGGAGGAATGTAAAGTGCCTGTGCCGGGGTTGAATTACTGATCGGCGAGCTTCACATTCCTCTTGCGAAAAATAAGTGTGCGCATCGTCCGTGTGGCGGGCAGATTCATATAGAGACCAACGTCTAGCCCATTCAAGGATTCTGCGATGCCACCGCATTCCGCCTTCCTGTCCCAGTTGTACCGTCTGACGAGTCCGCCTCCGGGTGATTCGGAGTTGCTGCGCCGCTGGGTCGAGCATCGCGACGAAGATGCGTTCACGGCCCTGGTGTCGCGGCATGGCCGGATGGTACACGGCGTCTGCCGCCGTGTGTTGGGCAACAGCCACGATGCCGAGGATGCTTTCCAGGCCGTCTTTCTCACTCTCGCCCGCAAGGCCGCAGCCCTCCGGCATCCGGAGGCATTGCCTGGCTGGTTGCACGGTGTCGCCGTGCGCCTGGCGTGCAAGGCACGCACTGCCGCAGTGCGGCGGCGCTGCGGCAATCAAGGAGCTTCTGCTGGGGAGCCGCGTGATCCGCACCCCGATCCGCTGGACGCGCTCAGCGCCCGCGAATTGTTGGGATTGATCGACCGCGAGGTCGCACGCTTGCCGGAGAAGTATCGACTGCCGCTAGTGTTGTGCGATCTGGAAGGGCGGACGCAAACAGAGGCGGCGCAGCTTCTCGGCTGGACTCTGGGCTCGTTTCGCGGTCGGCTACTGCGTGGGCGAGAAAGACTGCGAACACGGTTGGCGCGACGAGGCATCGCTCCGATGGTGTTGGCGTCCGCCTGCGTGCAAGGCACGACGGATGCCGCCGTGTTGACGGCAAGTGTCAGCCGTTTGGCTGTGCGTTTCCTGTCCTGCCCCGAGTCGGTCCCAATTTCGCCATCCGTGGCTGCGCTCGTACGTGAGGGAATACGCGGCATGATGCTGACTCAGCTCAAACTTGCATCGCTCGTCTTGTTGGCTGCCTGCACACTGATCACTGGCGCGGGTTTGCTGGCATGGTCCACTTCGACACCACAACCAGCGGATCAACGCGCGGAGGACAAGCCGCCGCTGGCACCCGTGAGCGTTAAACCCCAAGTCCGACGCGATCAAGCCGGCGACCCGCTGCCGGAGGAGGCGATCTCTCGTCTGGGCACGATACGCTTTCGTCACGGAGGTCTCATTTTCTCTCTCGCCTTCACTCCTGATGGCAAGACGCTCGTTTCTGAGGGCGTCGATGGTCTGCGCATCTGGGAAACGGCCACGGGCAAACAAATCCGCCGGGTTGGCGACGGATCAGTCGGAAGCGCCGCGCTCGACATCTCTCCCGACGGCAAGCTGGCGGCGATGCTCCTCCCCGCCAAGGAATCTGTGGGCTTGATGGAGGTTGCCACAGGCCAGATCGTGCGGCGTTTTGGCAATCGCCAGGTGCATGCTCTTGGCTTCTCTCCCGACGGCAAACTACTCGCCACTCTCGGTTTTCACTCCGAAATCGATTTGTGGGATCCGGCAACCGGTAAAGCGCTTGGCACGCTCAAGGGCCATCAAGATGAGGTTTGTTCGGCGGTGTTTTCCGGAGATGGCAAGACGCTGGTTTCTGCAGGTGATGATCGCACCATCCGCTTTTGGGACATAACGACCGGCAAGGAGCGGCAACAGATCCAAACCGAGACAGGCGTGGGGAAACTCGCCCTGTCGCCGGATGGCCGCATACTCGCCTCCCTGGGTCACATCAAGCATAAGGTTCCGCCAAACGGCGTATCGAGGACAGGCCAAGCGGTGATCCGTCTCTGGGATACTCACACCGGCAAGGAGCTGCACCGGATAACAATACCTGCTGTCGAGGTCCGTCCGGGGATAACTGAAGGTTTTTCCATGCTGCTTTTTACTCCGGATGGCAAGTCGCTCGTGACCAGCGGCCGCGACGGCGTGGTGCGAATTTGGGAGACGGCGACCGGAAAGGAAGTGCGGCAATTTTCCGGTTTCGGCGGTGCGCCCTTTAGCTTCTCGCTTCATCCGGACGGCAAGATCCTGGCCGCGGTAGATGGCGGCTCGACGATCCGTTTGCTTCGGCTGGACACGGGAATGGATCCGCTTGCCCTGGACGGCCATCGAGCAGGTGTCTTTTCCGTGTTCCTTGCTCCAGATGGACAGACGGCTGCCACCGCCAGCGGGGATGGACTTCTGCGCTTGTGGGATACACGAACCGGAGCCAGACGGCGTGATATCGTGAAAGGCTCCCGATTTTTGCTGAAAATTCTTTCCGGCGGAAAGACGTACTTGCGGTCGGGAGACGACAAGAAACTTCGTCTCTGCGAGCTGGACACTGGCAAGGAAATCCGCATCCTTCAGGGCTGGAACGGCCGACCTTATTCGTTCGCGCTTTCTCCGGATGGACGTATCCTCGCGCAGGTCGATGCGGATTACAAATATGTGCAACTCATCGATCCAGCGACGGGAGAACTGCTCCACACCCTGACCGAATTCAACCAGCCTTACATGGGATTTACCTTCGCACCGGACAGCCGCAGTCTGTTCCTCTGGAGTGCCGATAAGACCGTGACCGTGTGGGACACCGCCACGGGCGAGAAGCAACGGCAACTCCCCGGTCCTGCTAGTAAGGAAAAGGAGAGTTGGAAACCGCCCGGCGTCGCTGGCGTCGCTGGCTATTCCGTATTCATGGCGACACTCTCACCGGACGGCAAATTGTTGGCCTTCGGGTTGCAAAGCACCGGTCATGACCCCGGCATCTTGCCCATAGTGGACACGGCCAGCGGCAAAGAAGTCCGGTGCTTCACCACAGGGAAGGACGGAGTATCGGCATTGGAGTTCTCGCCGGACGGCAAGAGCCTGGCGTGGGGCGGCTGGCGCGAAGGCATGGTTTATCTCGGCGAGATCGCCACCGGCCGAGAGCGGCATCGCCTCACGGGCCATAAAGGCAGAATTTTCTCCCTCGCTTTCTCCGCCGACGGACAGACGCTCATCTCTGGCTCGGAAGACACTACCGCGCTCATCTGGGATCTGACGGGTCGATTGACGACCGGGACGAATTTCGGCAAAGCGCTCCCCGCCGAGGAGCTGGAAACACACTGGAAATCGCTCGCTGGCGAGGACGCGGCGGCTGCCTATCGCGCCATCCAGATGTTGGCCGCCGATCCGGCTCGCTCGATTCCCTTTCTGCGAACACGACTCCATCCGGTCGCTCCGGTGGACGAAAAACGGGTGCAGCAATGGATTGCCGATCTCGATAGCGACCAGTTCGCCGTCCGTGAGAGGGCGACTTCGGAGTTGAAAAAGGCCGGCGCAGCGGCTCGGGACGCTATGCGGAAGGCGCTCGCCGAGAAGCCGGTGTTGGAGAAGCGTCGTCGCCTGGAACCGTTGATTGAAATGCAGGAACGCGAAGTGTGGTCGCCCTCACCGGATAAGCTGCGTTCTCGGCGTGCCATCGAAGTGCTGGAGCGCGTCGGCACCTCGGAGGCCAAAGACGTGCTGACGATGCTCGCCAGCGGAGCGCCTGGAGCGTGGCAAACGCTGGATGCGAAGGCCGCGCTGCAACGGTTGGCGCAGCGGGCTATTCGCTAACGAGCCGGAAGCGTGAGCGACGGATTGGCCTTAATCCGTCGCTTACGCTTCCGGCTCGTATGCGCCGAACCAATTACAGACCCAATGCACCGAGGATCGGCAATAGACTCGCCGTCCCGCCGGGATTGAGCAGGTTGGCGAGATTGTAGAGCAGATTGCCGAGAATTTGTCCGTCGCCGGTTTGGGCGAGCAGCTGTGCCTGGATGTTGCTGGTGGTGATTTGCAGACCGAGCAGATTGACGTTGACCGGCGTTCCTCCGTTGGGCGAAGCAATGGCCAAGTTGAGGACCGGCAACGTGGCCGAGGTGCCGGAAGTGTTCACCAGCGTGGGCGAGGTCAGCTGTTGCAGCACCGGGCTGAGCGAGCTGATTGCGCTGGACGGGATCGTCAGCGTGGCGGCGTTCAGCACGCCGATGACCTTGCCCAGGATGGCGTTCAAGTCGTTATTGAACGTGGTGAGGTTCTGAGGCGTCGCATCGACAGTGTTCAGTAGCGTGGTGCCGATGTTGCCCAGCAAATCGCCGTTGCCCGTCTGATTCGTGGCCGACACCGTAATCGGGCTGGTTTGCAAGAGCAAGCCCAACAGGTTCAGGTTGAGGGGGGAAACCGTCAGGTCAAGGAACTGGCCGGTGCTTAGAGTCACCGGCGGAGGAGTGGTGCCGACGTTGGGGATCTGCTGGTTCAGCTGATTCAGCAAGCTTCCCAGCTTGGCATTGATATCGTTAAGGCTCAGCTTTTGCGGCAGCGGCGGGTTGAACAGGTTGGCCAGGTCCGACACGACGTTGCCCAGCACCAATCCTTGTCCGGATTGAGCGGTGATCGTCAGATCGATGGGGCTGGTGGTGACCACGGCCCCCATGAGGTTCAGCGTGACCGGGGCGACGTGCAGAGTAAGGACCGATGTGGTGGAGGATGTATTCGAGCCGGGCGAGCTGAGCGGGCCGGAGCTGGTGTTGACGCCTCCGACGCTGACAGTGCCCGAATTCAACAGGGTGACGACGTTGCTGAGCACGGTATTGACGACGCCGCTGACGGCCGGCAAGTTGAGCAAGTTGGAGGTATCGGTCAATACGTTGCCAAGCAGCTCGCCATTGCCCGATTGAGCGGCGATATTGATTTGGATCTGGCTCGTCTGCACGTTCAAGCCGAGCAGCTTGACGTTCAGCGGGTTCAAAGTGAGCGTCACCAATTGTGAACCCGACGTGGTGGATGAACCGGTCGTAGTGGACGAAGTCGTGGCTGCCGGCGGAGGGGGCAGCGAGGCCGAGAGAGCGCTGGAAGCGGTCTGCATGGCCGAGTTGAGAAGAGACTGTCCGTATTGCAAGAAGTAAGCGTCGAGGAACAACGAGTTGATGTCGTTGCCGGAGAGGTTCCCCCCTTCCGCCACAAGCCCGGTGAGGAATAACTTCACGTCTCTCTGGAAGGCGGAGTTCAACCCCAGGATGCTGTTGGCGTCTTGTTTGAGGGTGGCAAGATCCTGATTGAGTTGAGCTAGGGTCGTACCCTGGCCCGCCGAGTAGGCCTTGACGTCTGCCTGGAAGTGGGCCAAGTCAGTCTGGGTCGTGGTCTGGAACTGCACACTCTGCTGGGCTGCCAAGTAGGCATTGAGGGTGAGGAAGCCGAATCCCTGGGTTAGCCCAGAGTCCAGCACTTCACGCTCTTCCAACGGTTCCAAGTGCAACCGGACAGAGCGGCGAGATGCAGTGATGCTGCATTTTGGGGGAGAGAACCTGTTGCGTTTCATGACAACTCCTTCAAAGCTGTAAAACACGAGAGAAAATGGGCGAGCTGGTTCTGTGCGCAGCCTGTTCGGCGGCGAGAAAAGTTGATCTTCGAGGTAGATAATTCTCGGAGCGCGCAGAAGAACACTCCGAGGCGAGCACGAACCATTGAGTTACGTTTGAATAAAGTTACTGTCCCGGTCGAGCTATCCCGTAACCAATCCACAAGTTACGGATAAGACTGCGTTACTTCATGCGGGCAACGATTCCTGCATTTTCCGTTCCATTTTGTACAGCTTGAATGCATGGTCGAATTTGTGCTGCGGAACCATAAAAAGTAGAGCGGAAAAAAGAAGATACAAGATAAAAATGAGCAAGGGCAGGAACACATACAGGAAGGCAGTGTAATAGACCACGATGGGTGTGCAAGGGCCGGTCCGAAACCCTTGGCAGAGTGGTCTGCGACGGGGACGCATGTCTTATGCAAAGAATCAATGTCCGTTCGCAGTTATTGCTGCCGCTGCTGGTATTGCTTGTGGGCGTGGTGGGCTTGAGTGTGTGGATGGCTTTCGCTGCCGCCAATGAGGCCCGTCAGCAGATCGAACGGCACGTCCGGGACGTGGCCCACATTGTCAGTGAAGGTAAATTCCCTTTGGCACAACGGCACGTCCTGCTCTGGGTCAAGCAGCTCTCCGGCGCCGATTATCTGCTGGTTCAACAAACGGGTGGACACATCCGCACGCTTGAAGTAGAGCCGGAGCGACTGCCGCCGATGGAGGAAGTCAGCGACGATTGGCGGACGCTGCGCCTGGGTCCGCCGCTCCGTGCCGGCGACGGCACCTACTTGTGTAGCGGCATTCGCCTGCACCGCGGCGAAAACTCTGGCGACATATTGTATATTTTTTATCCGGAAAGGTTGTGGCGTGACGCTTTGTGGCAAGCGATTTGGCCATTTCTCGTTCTGGGTGGATCGGTCGGTGCAGCATCGGTGGCGTTGGCCATCGGACTGGGGCAGGGTTTGAGCCGGCGCATCGGCGAGTTGGAGCGGCGGACGCGGCGAATTGCCGGCGGCGATTTCAGCCCGGTGCCGCTGCCACGCCGCAACGATGAGATCCGCGACCTGGCCCAGTCCATCAACGAAATGGCCGAGCGATTGGCTCAGTTTCAAGAGACGACCAAGCGAAGCGAACGGCTGCGCCTGCTCGGCCAAGTCGGCGGCGGTCTGGCGCATCAGCTCCGCAATGGACTTGCCGGCATCCGTCTGGCCGTGCAGCTATTCCTTCACGAGAGCACGGAACACACCGACACATCGGCTCTGGACGTGGCGCTCCGGCAACTGACGCTGTTGGAGACGAACTTGAAGCGCTTCCTCGACCTGGGACGCGAGAGCGATGGCCGGCGCGAACCCTGTTCGCTGCCAGCGTTAGTTGACGAGGCAATCGAGCTGCTTCGTCCGCAATGCCGTCATGCCGGCATCGAGCTGCGCTGGGAACTGCCAGGTGTTGGCGGGACCGGCGAGACGCCGGTCCCGGACAGCCGAGACGGCTGTCCCACCGGAACTTGCCGGACAGCCGAGACGGCTGTCCCACCAGAATGCTCCCGGACAGCCGAGACGACTGTCCCACTGGTTAGGGGTGAGACACAGTATGGTGGGACCGGCGTCTCGCCGGTCCTCGGCGACCCCGGACAGTTGGGCCAACTCATCCTCAACGTGTTGGGCAACGCCGTCGAGGCAGCGGGACCGGGCGGCTCTGTGCAGGTGACGTTGAAGGAAGAAAAGCAGTTAGCTCAACAGCCGTCAATCGTTGTCTTGGAGGTGCGCGATTCCGGGCCGGGTCCAAAGCCCGAGGTTGCGGACCGTTTGTTCGAGCCGTTTGTCACCGGAAAGTCCGAGGGCGTCGGTCTTGGCTTGGCCGTGGCTCGCCAGGTTGCCGAGGCGCACGGCGGTCGCATCGATTGGAGCCGCCAGGACGGCTGGACCTGCTTCCGCATTGAATTGCCGCTAGCGGATAAGGTGCGAGTAAATCTATGAAAAACATCTTAATTGTTGACGACGAACAGGCAGTGTGCTGGTCGCTCCAGCGGGCGCTGGGCCGGGAGGGGCATTGCGTCTCGGTGGCCGCTTCCGCCGAACAAGCCTTCGCGCTGCTCGCGCAACAGCGGCCCGATATTCTAATCCTTGATGTCCGCCTGCCGGGGATGGATGGATTGACAGCCCTCTCGCGCTTTCGTCAGCTCGTGCCGGACTTGCCTGTCATCGTCATGACAGCGTTCGGCGACTTACCGACAGCGGTTCGTGCGGTCGAGGGCGGAGCCTTCGATTACTTGACCAAACCGTTCGACTTACAGCAAGCGATTGAATGTGTCCATCATGCCCTGTTGCGCCGGCTGACTTCGGAAGTTACACCCGAAGCCAACAACAAAACCGCGGCACCCGAAGAGATTGTCGGGCGTAGTGCGGTGATGCAGAATGTTTTCAAGCGCATCGCCCTGGTGGCTCCGCGCGATTCCTGCGTGCTCATCAGCGGCGAGAGCGGCACCGGCAAAGAACTCGTCGCCCGTGCTATCCATCGCTACAGCGCTCGCCGGGATCGCCCCTTCCTGCCGGTCCACGTCGCCGCCCTGAATCCGAATCTGGTCGAAAGCGAATTGTTTGGCCATACCCGAGGCGCCTTCACGGGCGCGGCGCAGGCGCGGCCGGGTTTGCTGGCACTGGCTGACGGGGGCACGGTCTTTCTCGATGAACTTGCCGACATCCCGCTGCCGGTGCAGGTCAAACTGCTGCGCGTGCTGGAACAGAATGAAGTGCTGCCGGTGGGCGGCAATCAACCGCAGCCGCTCAATATCCGCATTCTGGCCGCCACGCATCAGGATCTTACGCGCAGCGTCGCCGAAGGACGCTTTCGACACGATCTGTTTTTCCGACTAAACGTCTTCCAGATCGCCTTGCCGGCCCTGCGCGAACGACCGGAAGATATCGAGCCGTTGGCCGAGCACTTCCTACGGCGCTTCGAGCCGCGCACTCTGTCGCTGTTGCCTCAGACCGTGCGCTTTTTGCAATCGCTGCCGTGGTTCGGCAACGTACGTGAGCTGCGAAACGCACTGGAACATGCCGCCATCGTGGCGCGTGGCGGCCCGCTCCTGCCCGAACACTTCCCGACTTTCGCCCTCGATTTATCGCAAAATTCACCGGCCGAACAACTGGCAACTACGGTGCGAAAATGGTTGGCCGAGCAGGTACGGGCCAACGGTCCCACGCCGCCGAGCGATTTGTATGCGGATCTGCTGCGCTGCGTTGAACCGGCTTTGCTCGATGAAGTGATGAAGCGCGTGCAGGGCAATCGCTGGGTCGCGTCCCAATGGCTGGGACTCAATCGCGCCACCGTTCGCAAAAAGCTGGCTTCATACAATTTGTATCAAGCTCCGGTAGCGGGAAACACGCAGGAAAACGAAGGCGAAAAACCGGACCCTACAAGTCCGGAGCGCTAGGGCGCTAGAGATCTCGATACTTTTTTTATTGCGTCGCTGGTTCGCTGGATGTAAGCTCGCAAGTGCGAGGCTGGTTTGGTCGATTCAGAATGAATGACTGGCGCCTGAAGTTATGATGATAAGCAACGCTCTATGACGCCGCACCAAAGCCAAGACCTGGCCCATGCTCTCCTAGAGGAAGCCGGTGATGCTCTGTTCCTCTTCGATCCGGATAGCGATCAACTCCTCGAGGTCAGCCGTATCGCTGTCGAGCTGACCGGCTTCGGCCGCGAGGAGATGTTGGTTCGCCCGGCGACGTATTTCTTTCGCTTCGGCGGCAAGGGCGGGCAACGTCGTTTCCACGATGCGGCCGCACGCACGGGCGTCTTTCATTCGCAGGAGGGCTTCTTCCTCCGCACGAGGCAAGACGGCGTATGGATTCCCGTTAATTTGAGCATCGCTCGGCTGCACGTTCCTCCCAAGACACTGGCGCTGATCACGGCGCGGGACGTGCGCGAACGGCATGAGACGCTTCGCCGGCTGGCCGACGCGGAAGCGGAATTGCGCCGTGTCATGGCCTCGGTTTCCGATTGCCTGTGGAGTGGCGAGTGTACTCTCTTTTCGTCTGCCAACCCGAGAGGGGAAGGGGGAAGCTGGACCTATCGCTATTTCTCGCCGGTTATCGAAGATCTCACGGGGTATCCGCCGCAAGCTCTTCTCGGCGAGCCGAAAAAATGGCAAAGCATCATTCACCCAGAGGATCTGCCGATTTGGCAACGCGCTCTGCACCGGCTGCGTTCCGGCCAGGACAGCCAACAGGAATATCGCATCATCAAATCCGACGGACGGACGCGCTGGCTGCGCGAGAGCGTGCGCGTGACAAGGCAGTCTAACAGCAGCACCTGTCGTCTCGACGGGGTGCTCAGCGACATCACCCAGCGCAAGGAAGCCGAAGTAGGGCGGTGGCGGGCCGAGGAGGAGCGCGACCGTTTCTTCACCCTGTCGCTGGATATGCTGTGCATCGCCGGCTTCGATGGTTACTTTCGGCGTTTGAACCCGGCTTTCGAGCGCATTCTCGGCTATTCGCTAGAGGAGCTGCAGGTCCGACCCTTCCTGGATTTCGTGCATGAGGAAGATCGGGACGCAACGACGGCTGCCATGGGCCGACTCATCGGCGGTGGGGAACTCGTCTCCTTCGAGAACCGTTATCGATGTAAGGACGGATCGTATCGCTGGATGCTGTGGACGGCGACGCCGTTCCTGGAGCAACAGCTAGTTTACGCCGCCGCCCGCGACATCACCGAACGCAAGGCCATGGAAGAAACGCTGGCCCGCGAGCGCAACCTGCTGCGGGCGCTGATGGATCACTTGCCCGATCACATTTTCGTCAAGAACACCGCCAGTCAATTCCGGATGGCCAATGCCGCTACCCTGCGTTCGCTGGGAGCAACGAGCCAGGAGGAAGTTATCGGCAAGACCGACTTCGATTTCCTTCACCGCGAGGTGGCCGAGCAATTCTTCCGCGATGAGCAGGAAGTTTGCCGCACGGGCCAACCGCTTCTGAATCGCGAAGAATTGCTCATCGATCGCGCCGGCCAACATCGCTGGCTGTTAACCACCAAGGTGCCGCTGCGCGACAGCACCGGCGAAGTCATCGGCCTGGTCGGCATGAGTCACGACATTAGCGATCGCAAAAAGATGGAAGAGCAATGGCGCCAGGCCAAGGAGACGGCGGAGATCGCCAATCGCGCCAAGAGCGAGTTTCTGGCTCGCATGAGCCACGAAATCCGCACGCCCATGAACGGCATCCTCGGCATGACGGAACTCGCTCTGGATACGGCCCTCACCGCCGAACAGCGCGAATATCTGCAAATGGTCAAAACGTCGGCGGACGGCCTGCTCACCGTCATCAATGACATTCTCGACTTCTCCAAAATCGAGGCAGGCAAATTGGAGTTGGTGCCGGCGGAGTTTGCACTACGCGATAGTCTGAAGGAGACGTTGCGTCCCTTTGCCGTGCGCGCCCAGCAAAAAGGACTGAAATTAACCTGGAACATCTCCCCGGAAGCGCCGGATCAGCTGGTGGGCGACGTTGGCCGCTTGCGTCAGATCCTCGTCAATCTTGTCAGCAACGCCATCAAGTTCACGGAACACGGTGAGATACTCGTAAGGGTGAGATTAGCAGAATTCACCGCAGAGGACGCGGAGAGCGCAGAGAAAGAAAGCGAAAAACAACAAAGAACAGAAGCGGACACGAGTTCATCTGCTGCTTCTCGAAATTCTTTGTCTTCTTTCTCTGCGCTCTCCGCGTCCTCTGCGGTGAATTCTTTTTGTTGGCTGCATTTCGAGGTGACCGATACCGGCATCGGCATTCCCGCGGAAAAGCAGCGCGTGATTTTCGAGCCGTTCGAGCAGGTCGAGGGCGGCGATAACCGCCGCTACGGCGGCACCGGCTTGGGACTGGCAATCGCCTCGCAGTTAGTGGCCCTGATGGGTGGGCATCTGGAAGTCGAGAGTCCAGTGCAAGAGGGGAGTAATCGCCATGAGGGAGCGGGCAGCCGTTTTCACTTTTCGGCGCGATTCGCCCTTGTCCCAGGAGCCGCCGAGCCGGTCTCCGCCGCCCCGATGGACGCCGAGAGCCACGATACGACCGAGACATCGCCGAGCGTGGCTGAGGAACGCCCTCTGCGCGTGTTGTTGGCCGAGGACAACATCGTCAATCAGCGATTGGCCGAGCGCATCCTGGAGAAGCGAGGCCATTCTGCTGTCGTCGCCTGTAACGGCAAGGAAGCTGTTGCTCTGCTCGAGCGCGAGCCGTTCGATCTGGTCCTGATGGATCTGGAAATGCCGGAGATGAGCGGTTTCGAGGCCACGGCTGCCATCCGCGCGCGGGAGAAGGAAACCGGCGAGCACATCCCCATCCTGGCGCTGACGGCCCATGCCATGAAAGGTGATCGCGAGCGCTGCCTGGCGGCCGGCATGGATGGCTACGTCGCCAAGCCCATTCAGGCGCGTGAACTGTATCAGGCGATTGCTGAGTTGGTCCCGAACGCTGCCATGAAGGAGAAACCTACCGCTCTGCCGATTGTCCAAGATCGCAGTGAGGCGCTCCAGCATGTCGGTGGGGATGCGGGGTTGTTGCGTGAATTGACCGAAGTGTTTCTGCGCGATTGCCCGCGCCTGATCGATGACGTGATCGATGGACTGTGCGCCGGCGACATCGCCAAGGTCAAGCGCGGAGCGCATTCGATTAAAGGAGCCGTCAGCATCCTCGGCGGCAAAGCGGCGTTCGAGGCCGCCCTGCGCTTGGAAACCATTGCGCGCCAGGGCGATCTGAGCCAAGCAGAACAAGCCTGGCAGGCCTTGCAGCAGGCGTTGGAACAGTTCCAGCATGTTCTGATAAAGGGGTGAGTAGCCGACCTTCATTTACGAGGAGAGGCATGGCGGCAAAGGATCTCGTACTCGCACTGACCGGGGCCAGCGGAGCACCGTACGGAGTGCGTTTGCTGGAAGTGCTGCTGCGCGCCGGACGAACTGTGCATCTTGTCCTCAGCCCCGCCGCTGTTCAAGTCCTCGCACAAGAGCTAGATCGCCGCATTTGCCTGGATCGCTTTGTCCTCGCCGATTTGCTGGGCGACGCCGCCGGGTTCGATGCCGGCCAAGTTCGCTATCATCATTTCATGGACTTCCAGGCTGGCATCGCTAGTGGCTCGTTCTTGACGGCAGGCATGGTCGTTTGTCCGTGCAGCATGGGTACGGCGGCCGCCATCGCTCATGGTTTGTCGCAGAACCTCATCCATCGCGCCGCCGACGTTCACTTGAAAGAACGCCGTCCACTCATTTTGGTGCCGCGCGAGACGCCGTTGCATCTTATTCAACTCCGCAATTTGACCGCGTGTGCAGAGGCCGGTGCCGTGGTGCTGCCGGCCATGCCTGCCTTCTATATCCGCCCGCAATCGCTGCAAGACGCCATCGATTTCATCGTTGGCCGAATCTGCGATCAATTGGGCATCGAACACCATCTGCTGCCGCGCTGGAGCGAGTAAGAGACGCATTTCGCTCTTGCCCTGTCGCTTCTGCTTGTGTACATCGGCCTCCCGCTTGGAGTGCCCTTTGCGTGGAGCAATCGTGTACAGAATCGTCGCCTCTGCTTTCGCCCATTGTCTGGTGCTGCTCAGCGTGGCCGTTTTGTCCGGCTGCGATGACTTTACCGCGCTCCCGGAGCCGCCGGTAGCATCCCTAGAAGAAATTGGCTGTAACTTCGATGCGGCGACGGCCGGCACCATTCGTGGCCAAGTGACCTGGCAGGGAGCGATTCCCGAGGTGGCGGGTTATCGCGCACCTGTCAGCCCAGGCGCAGAGCACGCCGGTCAGCCGCGCCGTTTCTGGCCCAATCCAAACGTGCCGCGCATCAATCCTCGTGGCAAAGGTGTGGCCGGAGCTGTGGTGTTTCTGCGTGGAATTGATCCACGGCGAGCGCGGCCGTGGGACCAT
>Ga0070739_10004773_pt1 | contig 15810 bp, 15 predicted proteins | sample Coa_R1_7_FD_66445 | JGI IMG/M metagenome (GOLD analysis project Ga0070739, IMG submission 66445) | Surface soil microbial communities from Centralia Pennsylvania, which are recovering from an underground coalmine fire - Coalmine... | ecosystem: Environmental > Terrestrial > Soil > Unclassified ... | reverse complement strand
CGCAGGCAGTTGATGCAGGAGTACGTCCAGAAGTCGACGAGCACGACCTTGCCGCGCAACTGTCGGAGGGTGAGCGGCGGCGAGTTGATCCACGCGCCGTCTACGACGAGCGGCGGCGCGTTGCCGTAGTCGGGGAGCCCGCCCTGTGAGGCGTGCACGGCCGCGAGCGCGGGCCGCCCCCCGCGGATCTTCGCCAGCTCGCGCCGCGCGCTCGCGCCGTTCTCGATCTTCGCCTGCAGGAAGCTCGTGTAGCCGGGCGTCAGCGTCGCGAGGTGGTCGTCGACGTGCAGAACGAGCCCCACCGCCACGAGCGCGATCACCGCGCCGGACACCGTCCGCACCGCCCGTGCGTGCAGCCGGAGCCGGGTCGCGGCGCCGCGGCCGCCGTAGGCGATCGCGAGCATCGGGATCGCTGCGCCGGCGGCGTAGAACAGCGTCAGCAGGATCGCGCGCAGGCCGACGTTCTCGTTCGCGGCGACGACGGAGATCGTCGCGAGCACGGGCCCTGCGCACGGGACGAAGACGAGCCCGAGCGTGGCTCCGAACAGGAGCCCGCCGCCGCCGCGGGGGCGGATGCGCGAGAAGGCGGCGAGCGGGCGCTCGACGAGCAGCGCCGCCTGCGGTACGAGGAGGGTCGCCGCGAGGACGAACAGGAACGCGATCGCGAGGTTCCGCAGCGTGTCCTGCGGGAGGTCGAGCCGGGCGAGAATCCAGGTCGCGAACAGCGTGAAGACGCTGAAGCTCGCGACGAGGCCGACGATCACGCGCCACGGGCTGCGGCCGGAGGCGCCGCCGGCGAGCAGGATCGGCAGCACGGGGAGGACGCACGGCGAGATCGCGGTCACGACGCCCGCCAGCAGGCCGATGCCGAGCAGGACGACCATCTGGTCGTTCTACCGACCGCGATGTGTCGCGGATGTTACGCCGCGTCTTCGGCGGCGAGCTCGGGCGGGATCTCCCCGACCGTCTCGTCGTCGGCCTTCTTGCGCCGCCGGCGCCGCTTCTTCGGTGCGGGCGGCTCCTCGGCCGTCGGCTCGGCCTCGCCCTCCGCGGGCGGCGTCTCAGTCGGCGCGGCGCTTTCCGGCGCCGCGGCCGTCTCGACCGTCGCCTTCTTCTTGCGCCGCCGGCGCCGCCGCGTACGCGACGGCCCCGTTTTCGGCTGCGGCAGGCTCTCGGCGATCCAGCCCGCCACCTCGTTGATCGAGCCGAGCCGCTCGCGCGCCGCCTCGAGCAGCTGCGTCGCCCGCGGCGTGTACCCCTCGGCGGAGGCGAGCAGCGCGGCGCCGACCTCGCGCGGCATCTCGAGCGCCGCGTTGACGAGCTTCGCCGCGTTCTCCTCGTGCCGGTGCCCCCGCGAGTTCGCGAGCGCGCCGAGGAGCCGCTTCGCGTCCGGGTACTCCTGCGACGCCTTGCGGTCGAGCTGCTTGCGCACGGCGCGCGAGAGCCGCCACGTCCAGCGTGCGAGGATCTGGTCGGGCGCGTCGGGCTTCGCCTCGGCGATCGCGCGGAGGAGGATGCGGACGCCTGCCGCGCGGTCCTTCTCCCACGGCGGCGCCTGCGAGACGAGCGTGACGAGGTCGTCGAAGTCCGCCCGCTCGATGCGCATCGAGACGCGGTCGGCAAGCGCGATCAGCCGTAGCCGGCGGTTCGGGTTCTGCGCCGCGCAGGTGGAGAGGAAGGTCTCCATCGCGCGCTTCGACGCTCCGCGTGCAGTCAGCTTCTCGACGAAGGCCGCGCGCTCGTCGAAGCGGAGCTGCCGGCCCGCGATCTCGCCCCAGAACTCCTGCTCGTCCTCGTCCAGGAACTTGGGGTCGACGCGCTGCCACTCGCGCGCGATCACCATCTTGCGGCGCAGCACGTCCGGCGTCACCGGAACGAGCCACGGCGCCGGCGTCAGCTTCCGCCGCGCGCGGCGCTGCATCCGCCTGCGCGGCGCCGGCGTGACGCGCGCGCCCTCGCGGTAGAAGTCCGCGTCGAGGAGCGAGTGCAGCGAGACGACGCGCTCGTTGTGCGTGGCGGCCTTCGGCGTGAAGTCGACGACGATGCCCGCCTCCTTGCGCGGGTGGATGCGCATGATCCGGCCGATGCGCTGCTGGTAGACCCGCTTCGACGCCGTCGGCGCGAGGTGCATGATCACGGTCGCGCGCGGCGAGTTCCAGCCCTCCGCGAGCAGCATCGCGTTGATCAGCACGTCGATCTCGCCGCGCTCGTAGCCGGCGAGGATCTCGGCGAGCTTCACGGGAGGCGTCCGGCCGGAGACGGCCTCCGCTTTGATGCCCGCGGCGCGGAACGCGGTCGCGAGGTTGTAGGCGTGCTCGACGCCTGCCGCGTACACCACGCCCGGCGTGTCTCCGAAACGCTCGCGGTAGAGCGTCGCCGCCGCCATGTTCAGCGCCTCGTGGTCGAGCGCCTGGGCGAGGGCGCGCTCCTCGAAGTCGCCGCCGACGATCGGCACCTGGTTGATCGCCGCGACGGGCGGCACCCGCAGGCAGCGAAGCGGCGCGATCAGCCCGCGCCGTGCGGCGTCGGTCAGCGGGAGGTCGTCGACCGAGGCGGGGAAGACGTCGGAGACCTGCTTCGCGATCAGCTCCTCGGTCGCCGTCATGCCGACGTAGATCGGCTCCGACAGCGACCTGATCGCCGCCGACGTCTTCTCGCCGAGCGCCGTGTGCGCCTCGTCGCAGATCACGAGCTGGTACGCGTCGCGGGCGAGCTCGCCTACGTGTCGTGCGAACCACGCATAGGTCTGGATGGTGATCGGCGCCGCCGGGCGCTTCGCCGTGTGGCCGGCGAGGATCGCCTCCGTCAGCCGCTCCCGGTAGCCGTGGTCCGTGAGCTCGCGGCGGAACTGGTCGACGAGCAGCCTGCGGTGGGTGAGGATCAGGACGCCCTCGGTGCGCGCCGCCTCGACGAAGCCCGCGGCGGCGATCGTCTTCCCCGACGCGGTCGGGTGCCGGAAGCGGTAGCGGCGGACGGAGCCGGGATCCTCCTCGACGGGCAGCGGCTCCTCGTCGTCGTCCGCGGCCGCGGACTCGCCGCCGAGGCCGAGCTCGTCCTCGGGCTCGTCGTCCTCTTCCGCCGGCTCGTCGCCGTTCGCGTGCCCGTTGCCGTTCCCGTTCTCCGCCTTCTGGACGGCGGCGATCAGCTCGGTGAGCATGCCGGCGAGCGCGTCGACCTGGTGTCGGCGCAGCTCGGTGCCGGAGGCGAGGTGCGGCGGCCGCTCGGAGAGGACGCGCTCGAGCCCGAGCATGAGCGCGAAGCGCACCTTCCATTCGCTCGAGGGCGCCTTCAGGCCTGCGTCGAGCTCCGCGAGCGCGTCGTCGAGCGCGCGCCGGCGCGCCGTGCCGGGCGCGAGCACGGCCTCCGGGTCCTCGTCGGACCGGAGGAAGGGCTCGCCGGCCCATGCCTCTGCGCGGAGCGCATCGGCCCGCATGGCCGACGCTGCCTCCGACTCGTTCGGAGATTGCGTGATCGGTTCTGACAATGCGTCCGGCACGCCTGCCGTGCCGTGTGCTCAAAGGGTGCGCCCACGGCTGAAACCCCTTCGCGTGGCGCAAGACGCACAATACCCGATCGGACGGACGGATGGTCAGCTTCCGGGGCACAGCCGACGACTACGTGCGCTTCCGGCCGCAGTACCCGCCGGCGCTGATCGAGCGCCTGGTGCGCGCGGCCGGTGTCGGCGCGCGGGCGCGCGTGCTCGATCTCGGCTCCGGGCCGGGCCACGTCGCGGTGCCGCTCGCCGCGCACGTGGCCGAGGTGGTGGCGGTCGATCCGGAGCCGGAGATGCTGGCCCGGATCGAGGCGCCGAACGTCCGCACCGTGCTCGGGCGCGCGGAGGACGTCGACGAGACGTGGGGGACGTTCGACCTCGTCACCGCGGGCCGCTCCTTCCACTGGTTCGACCAGGCCGTCGTCCTCCGGCGGCTGCCTCGCGTCACCCGCCGGCTCGCGCTCATCGGCGACTCGATCCGGCAGAGCGAGGCGGCCTCGCGCGCGCTCGACGTCGCGGTCGAGCTGATCGGAGAGGAGCGGGTCTCCGCCTCGCGGCCCTCGTACGTCGAGCTGCTCGCGTCGTCGCCGTTCGCAGACGTCGAGCGCATCGAGGTGGAGGTGGAGCGCACGTGGACGGCGGACTCGCTGATCGGGCTCGTCTACTCGACGTCGTACGCGGCGAGGCTCGGCGGTCGCCGGTCGGAGCTCGAGCGGCGGCTCCGCGCGCTCTTCGACCGGCCCGAGTACCCCGAGCGCGTGACGGTGTCGGCGGTGCTAGGCCGCAGCCGTGAGGAGTGACTCGAGGCGCGTGCGCAGCCACGGCAGCTCGCTCCGCTCAGCCTCGAGCACCTCGCCCTGGAACTGGATCAGCACGCCGCCGTCCTCGTTCAGGTGGTCGGCCGCGCCCGCGAGGAGCCGCCGGTAGTGGTCGAGGCCGTCGCCCGTCGAGTACACGGCCGCCGGGGGCTCGTCGTCATAGCCTCCGTGGTCGGGCGCGAGGTACGGGAGGTTCGCGACGATCACGTCCAGGTCGCGCGGCAGCCCGTCGAGCAGGTCGCCGCGCACGAGGTGGACCTGCGCCCCGAGCCGGCTCGCGTTCTGCGACGCGAGCGCGAGAGCGCTGCCGCAGGTGTCGCTCGCCCACACCTCGACCGCCGGCGCACGGAGCGCGAGCGTGATCGCGATCGCGCCGGCGCCGGTGCCGACGTCGGCGGCGCGAGCCGGCCGGTCGCCGATCCGCTCGAGCGCGGCGTCGACGAGCCGCTCGGTCGTCGCGCGCGGCGTGAAGACCCGGCCCGGGTCGGTGAGGAAGGTGAGCCCGTGGAAGCGCGTCGTCATCTCTCTCTGTACAACGTAGCCCGATGGATTGGATTCCCTTCGCGCAGGAGCGGCAAGCCCGGTACGCGGAGCCGCACGGCGAGCTCGACGAGCGCGCCCTCGTTCGGCAGGGGAACGTCGCGTACGCCGCCGCGCTCGCGCTCTCGATGGCGGGGGACCCGGAGGCGCCCGACTGGTTTCGTCGCGCTGCGGCGCGGTGGCGAGAGAGCTGGCGCGGCGGCGACTCGTGGGGGCGGCCGATCGGCGCCCTGAAGGCGTCGCTCCTCGGCGCCGACGAGGCGGGCGTCGAGGAGGTCGCACGCTGGACGCTCGAGCTCGGCACCGCCGGCGCCGAGTCGCCGATCGGGAGGTATGCGGCCGTGCTCGCGCTGCTCGTGCTCGGCCGGTGGCACGAGGCCCGCCACGTCGCGAGCACCCTGCGCGAGCGCGACGACTTCCCCCGCGACGTCGCCGACGCGCTCGCGGCGATCGCGGCCGAGGACGTCGTCCTGTACGTCGAGTCGGTCGAGTCGGTGGTGCGGAGCTTCGAGACGCGCGAGGCGTTCCTCGAGGACGCTCGCGTCGCGGACACCGCGCTCGTCCTCGACCTGCTCGCCCGACGCCGCGGGATCGCGGTGCCGCTGCCGGGCTCGGCGGTGCTGCCCTAGTCTGCCTCGCCGTGCTCGATCGCCGGATGGAAGGCGATCGTGACGGTCTGCAGGGGCTGTGACTCGTCCTCGAGCTTCGACAGCTCGTCGACGAGACGACGTGCGAGCGTGCGCACGGTCTCGACGTCGAGGTGCGTGTGCACCTGGGCGCTCCGGAACTCCCCCGTCGCGGCGTGCCGGTCGAACCCGCGCTGCAGCTCGCGCAGCTGCGCCGCCTGCAGCTCGCTGGCCGCGCCCGTCGCGCGAATCTCCGCGCCCACCTTCAGGTGCTTCGCGACGGGGCGGTACGGCTTCTCGCGTCCGCTGCCGTCGACCCGCTCGATCAGGCCGGCGCGGTGGAGCATGCGCACGTGGAAGTGGAGGTGGCCCGGGTCGACGGCGAGGCGGTCGGCGAGCTCGCGGTTCGTGAGCGGCCCGTCCGCTTCGCCGAGCGCCTGCAGCACCTTCAGCCGCAGCGGATGGCCGAGGGCCTTCAGCTGGTCGGCGCGGTGGAGCTCGAGGACGTCGGCGACTTCACGGGACCTCCTCGTGGTCGTCATCGTCCCGGCATTCTCGCCGCCGCGGCCTCGTCCAGGAAGACCTCGACCGGGACCGGGGCGAGCCGCGTCAGGCTCGCCGGCACGTCCGGCGTCACCTCCCCGGCGAACGCGCGCTCGACCGCCTCGGCTTTCTCCTCGCCGCTGGTGATGAAGACGATCCGGACCGCCGACTGGATCACCGGCACCGTGAAGGTGACGCGGTGCACGTACGGGTCGAGCCCGGGCGGGCCGTCGACCGCGCGCCGGTCGGTCACCTGCACCTGCGGCGAGCCGGGGAAGAGGGAGGCCATGTGGCCGTCGGGCCCGAGCCCGAGCAGCAGGAAGTCGAGCTCGATGCCTTCGAGCGCCGAATCGAGCTCGGCCGCCGCCTCTTCCGGCGGGGCCTCCCCGCGGATTCGGTGGACCGCGCGCGGCTGCACCTCGAGGTGGTCGAGGAGCGACTCCTTCGCGAGGCGGTAGTTCGACAGCTCGTCGTCGGGCGGCACGCAGCGCTCGTCGCCCCACCAGAGGGTGACGCGGCCCCAGTCGGGCGTCCGCTCCGCGGCGCGCCGGTAGGCGCGCGCGACGCCGGAGCCGCCCGTGAGGACGATCGAGCCGCCGCGCTTCGCCTGCTCGGCGAGCAGCTCGCCGACCGTGGCCTGCGGGTCGTGGACGACGTGGAGCTCAGGCTGCACGGCTCAAGGGTACGAAACCGCCGTGGAAGCCTGCGAGCAGGTACACGCTCGCGAGCCCGGCCCACTCGCCGTAGGGGGCGAGCAGGTCGTCGGTCTCCTCCGGCTCGACGCGGCGGCCCCACAGGGCGCCGGCGAGCCGCGCGAGGCCGAGGTCGCGGTAGAGGCCGTGCTCGTAGCGGCCGAGCCCGTGCAGGCAGACGATGCCGAGCGACCACGGCCCGAGCCCCCGCTCGCGGCCGAGGCGCGCGACGACGGCCTGCGTCGGGTGGTGCTTCAGCTGCTCCAGATCGATCGCGCGGCAGAGCCGAGCTAGCGCGCCCGCGCGCCGGGCGCCGAGGCCGAAGCGGGCGAGCTCCGCCGGCGCAAAGCGCCCGAGCTCGGCGGCGGTGGGCGCTGCGTGCAGCCCCCCGAGCGCGGGAGCCGCCGCCCGCACGATCGCCCGCTCGATCTCGCGGGCGCGCCGCGCCTGGATCAGCTGGCCCGCGACGGCCCGGAGCAGCGCCTGCGCGACGGTGCCGGTACGGAGCGGCCGCAGGCCGCGCAGGCGACGGAGGCTCTCCGCCAGCAGCGGGTCCTGCTCGAAGCGCCGCAGGAACTCGGAGTGGTCGTCGTCGAGGCCGAGCGCGAAGCGCACGTGGTCGACGCCCGCGTCGCTCTCCGCCGCGACGACGACACGGCCGTCGGGCCGCTGGACGGCGTGCACCCGCTCGAGCCGGTCGCCCGCCCGGATGGTGGTGCGGTAGGTGCCGTCGGCGACGACCCGCGTCGCGTCGCTCCCGAGCCGGCCGGAAAGACGGAGCGAGTACGGCCCTCTCGGACGGAGCTCGGCGCGGATCACGGTCCGAGTCTAGAAGTAGTCTCAGCCGATGGTCCGCCGGGTCGCCGCGCAGGTGTCGCTGCGGAGCCGCGAGCGGAAGCTCCGGCTCTTCCTCGAGCTCCTCCGGCCGGGGCCCGAGACCACCGTGGTCGACGTCGGCGTCACCGACGCGCCGTTCGGGGACGGCTCGAGCGACAACTTCTTCGAGGCGATGTACCCGTGGCCCGAGCGCGTCACGGGTGTCGGCCAGACCGAGCTCGACCGGTTCGCAGCGGCCTTCCCGCGTGTGCGGGCTGTGCGGGCCGACGGCCGGAACCTCCCGTTCGGCGACGCCGAGTTCGACGTCGGGTTCTCGAACGCCGTCGTCGAGCACGTCGCGGGCGGGCGCGACGGGCAGCGCCGGTTCGTCCACGAGCTGTGCCGGGTCTCCCGCCGTGTCTTCGTGACGACGCCGAACCGGCTCTTCCCGCTCGAGGTGCACACGCTGCTCCCCTTCGTCCACTGGCTGCCGGCGGCGGCGCGTGAGCGGGTGATCCCCTACGACGACGTCCTCGACCCGCTCGGGCCGAAAGCGTTCGCGTCGCTCTTTCCTTACGAGGTGCGTGTACTGAATCGGGGTATGACCCTGATCGCAGTGGGCCCGCCATGACCTGGCGGCGTCCGGTGTGGGCGCTGTACGTCCTGATCGTCGGGCTCGCCCTGCACAACGTCGCCATGTCGCTGCTCTGGCGGGCCGGCGTGCGCGGCGCGCCGCTCACCGCGATCTCCGCGTGGAAGGACGTGCTGCTCCTCGCCGCGCTCGTGCTCGTCGTCGTCGCGCGGCGCGGGCTCCCGTTCGCGTCCTCTCCGGCCGACTGGCTCGCGCTCGTCTTTGCCGCCTTCGTCGTCGTCTACGGGCTGCTCCCGCAGTCGCTGCTCGGCGGCGGTGCCACGCACAAGGGAGTCGCGTACGCGGCGCGGCACGACCTGCTGCCGGTCGGGGCGTACTTCCTCGGTCGCGGCCTCGACCTGACGGAGCGCGAACGCACGCGGCTCTGCCGCACGATCCTCGTGACGGCGGCGGGCGTCGCCGTCTACGGGCTCGTCGACGTGTACGCAGTCCCGCTCTCGTGGTGGCGTGGCTCGGCCGGGTGGTTCCACGACCAGCTCGGCCTCGACTACGTGGGGCTCTCCCACCTGCCCGAGAACTTCGTCTACAACGTGGGCAACGGCGTCGTCTTCCGCCGGCTCACCTCGACCTTCCTCTCGCCGCTCGCGAGCTCCTACCTCCTCGTCTTCGCCCTCTTCTTCGTGCCGCTGCGGCGGCGGTGGGGGATCCCCCTCGCGCTGCTCCTCTTCGCCGCCGTGCTCTGGTCGCACACGCGGGCGTCGCTCCTCGCGCTCGTCGCCGGGCTCCTCGTGCTCGCCCTCGTCCGCCGCGCGTGGAGGCCGCTCGGCTTCGCGGCCGTGGTCGTCGCGGTCGGCTTCGCGTTCGTCAAGGGGTACGACCACTTCGCTCCGCGTACGCACTTCACCGCCTCGGAGCTCCACGTCCAGCAGACGATCGCGAAGGAGCACCCCGGCGTCTCGAACGACCCGACGTCGGCGAACGAGTCGTCGACGAGCGAGCACCTGGCGAGCCTCCGCGACGGCGCCAGGGCCGTCGCGCGGCATCCCTGGGGCTACGGCCTCGGCAACTCCGGCGTCACCGCCGTGCGGACGCACGTCAAGGTGGAGGCGGGCGAATCGACCTACACGGAGCTCGGCGTCGAGACCGGGCTCGCCGGTGGGCTGGTGTTCGTCGCGTGGTCGCTCGTGCTCCTGCGGGCGGCACTGCGGCGGCGCCCGTGGCTCGGCGCGGCGTTCGCGGCGCTGCTCGTCCTCGGGTTGCAGACCGACGTGATCGGCGTCCCCTGGCTCGCGATCGTCGCGTGGTCGCTCGTGGGCGACGCGGTCTCGGGCGGCCGTCGCAACTGCACCACGGGCTTGCGTCCGCCCGTTCCCCGGGCTCTCTGACACCGCCTCCGTCGCGTGCGAGCGAGTGAGCGAGCATCGCCGGCCGCACGTTCCCGGCGATTCCGGACCCGGTGAAACCGAAAGCCTGCCGCGCGGTCCGGTAACAGTTCTGCCAGTCGACGAAGACGGCGACCCGGCAACGGCCGGCTGAACCTGAAATCTGCGCCTGGCCCACCACGAAAGAAGACCCACCAGTGCGCCCTGAGGGCGGACGGTGGGTAGCAATGCGGACATCGTATTCGACCGCGTCGCGCGGTCAAGCGTCGAACGGACGCGTCGGCGACGCGGCTTGGGCTTCCGCCGGGACGATTGATTCCCAATGCTGGTGCCGCAGGTCCGGCGCATTCGGAATCGATCGTCTACGCCGGCGCCGCGCAAATCCAGAGCCCTCGCCCGATCATCCCCTCCGGGTCGTGCTCGACCTCGAGACCGGCCGACTCCAAGGCGGAGCGCATCTCGTCCTCCGTGAACAGATACGGCTCGTGCACGACGACGAAGTGCTCGATGCCCGCGGGCGTCGCCACCACGTAGTGCATCTCGGTCGTCGAGACGCGCTCGCCACGTAGGCCGGAGAGCGTGACGCGGGCGAGCACGAGCCCCGGCTCCTCGTGCGACAGGAGGTGCGGCCTCCCCGGGTGCCACGCCTCAGGTGTCAGCCAGGGCTCGACGAGCAGGAGCCCGCCGGGCGCGACGTGCCGCGCGAGCGCGGCGGCCGCAGCGGCGAGCCCCTCCGGCCCGCCGACGAAGCCGATCGCGCTGAAGAGGCAGGTGACGACGTCGAAGCGGCGGCCGAGGTCGACGTCGCGCAGGTCGCCGCGGTGCAGGGGCATGCCGGGGAGGCGCCGGCGCGCGACCTCGAGCAGGCCCTCGTCGAGGTCGAAACCCTCGCAGTCGAACGAGGCCCGCAGATGCTCGAGGTGCCTCCCCGTGCCGCACGCGGCGTCGAGCAGCGTGCGCGACTCCGGCCGCCGCTCGCGCACGAGGCGGACGAGCGCCGCGGCCTCGCCGCCGTAGTCCTTGAACCCGTACTCCACGTCGTAGAGGTCGGGCCGGCTCGTGTACGCCATCTGCCGAGAGTGTCACGACTTCGTGACTTTCGCGAAAGGACAATTGCGCCGGGCCCTCGCGTTCGTACCGTTGGTGGGATGCGCGTCTCACCCGTGGAGCTCGCCCTTCTCGTCGGCGCCGCCCTGGTCGCGGCAACGGCGCTCCCACGCTGCTCGCGTGCCCCGGCGCGGCAGGTCGTCCGTGCGAGCTGGACGCTCACGCCCGGCGTCCTCAACCCCGACGTGACGCAGTCGACGATCGCGGCCACGGTCTGCCGGCACGGCTGGACGAAGACCGTCCGGCCGCCGGTCTCCTACACGAACGCGCTGAAGGCGAAGGGTCTGCGCGCGTACGGGCTGCGCGGGCCGCCGTCCGCCTTCCAGGAGGACCACCTGATCAGCCTCGAGCTGGGCGGCGACCCGGTCGACCCGCGGAACCTGTGGCCGGAGCCGTACCCGCGCGCGGCCGAGGTGGACGCGATCGAGAACGAGCTCAACCGGCAGGTGTGCTCGGGCGCACTGACCCTGGCGGAGGCGCAGCTGCGCGAGTCGGCGCTGAAGCACGCCGACGGCTGAGCCGCGGGCGGCCCGGCCGGCGGCCGCCAGCGTCAGTCGCGGTCGTCACGGAGGGCCTGCGTCATCCGCGCGAGCAGCTCGAGCAGCGTCCGCCGCTCGGCGGCCGACAGGGCGGCAGTCGCCGGCGCGAACGCGTCCGCGGCGCGAGCGAGCCGTTCGTCGAGGAGCGCGCGTCCGCGCGAGGAGAGCTCGATGCTGAGCGCGCGGCGGTCGTCCGACGCCGGCGAGCGCGTGACGAGCCCGTGGGCCTCGAGCGCGTCGACGGCCCGGCTCGCCGTGGCCGCGCTCGTTCCCATCAGGTGGGCGAGGTCGTTCACGCGCAGCGGGCCTTCCTCGCCGAGCTCGACGAGCGCGATCCGCTGGGACGCCGTCAGCGGCGGCGCCTGCTCGTCGTCCGCGCCGCCTGCGAGGCGCGTCAGCTGCCGGAGCAGGCGGCCGAGCTCGTCGAGGATCGCGGTGGGGGCATTGGCGCGTGCGGCCACGATGATATGATTGCACAACGCAATAGTTGCGCGATGTCTGCTAATGTGGCGGGATGCCCGACGAGCAGCCTCGCGTCCGCCTGATCTTCGTCGCGCTCCTCCTCGTCCTGCTCCTGGCGGCGCTCGACCAAACGATCGTCTCGACGGCCCTGCCGACGATCGTCGGCGATCTCGGCGGGATCGCACACCTCTCGTGGGTCGTGACCGCGTACCTGCTCGCGTCGACGATCACCGGCCCGCTGTACGGGAAGCTCGGCGACCTCTACGGCCGCAAGAAGATCCTGCAGGGCGCGATCGTGCTCTTCCTGATCGGCTCGGCGCTCTGCGGGCTCGCGCAGTCGATGGCGCAGCTGATCGCCTTCCGCGCGCTCCAGGGGCTTGGGGCGGGCGGGCTGATGGTCGTGACGCTCGCCGTCGTCGGCGACATCATCCCGCCGCGCGAGCGCGGCCGCTACCAGGGGTACTTCGGCGCGGTCTTCGGGGTCTCGACCGTGGTCGGCCCGCTCCTCGGCGGCTTCTTCGTCGACAACCTCTCGTGGCGCTGGATCTTCTACGTCAACCTCCCCGTCGGCGCGATCGCGCTGTCCGTGATCGCGACCGCGTTCCACACGCGCGAGGTGCACACGCGCCACGCCATGGACTACCTCGGCGCGGCCCTCCTCGCGGGCGCGCTCGCGTCCGTCGTCCTCTTCACGAGCCTCGGCGGCACAACCTGGGCGTGGGTCTCGCCGGAGGTGATCGGCCTGATCGTGGCGAGCGTCCTGCTCGTGCCGGCGTTCCTGCTCGTCGAGGCGCGCGCACGCGAGCCGATCCTGCCGCTCTCCCTCTTCCGCAACCACACGTTCTCGGTCACGAGCGCGGTCGGCTTCATCGTCGGCTTCGCGCTCTTCGGCGCAGTCACGTACCTGCCGCTCTACCTGCAGGTGACGAAGGGCTCGAGCCCCACCGTGTCCGGCCTCCAGCTGACGCCGCTGATGGGCGGCGTCCTCGTCACCTCGATCACGAGCGGCCAGCTGATCTCCCGCCTCGGCCGCTACCGCATGTTCCCGATCGCCGGCACGGCGCTGATGGTCGTCGCGATGTTCCTGCTCTCCCGGCTGCAGGCGGGCACGAGCACCTGGGTCGCGGCCGTGTTCGCGCTCGTGCTCGGCCTCGGGCTCGGGATGGTGATGCAGGTGCTCGTGCTCGCGGTGCAGAACGCCGTCGATCGCAGCGTCATGGGCGTCGCGACGAGCGGCTCGACGCTCTTCCGGCAGGTCGGCGGCTCGATCGGCGTCGCCCTGTTCGGGACGATCTTCGCGAGCCGCGTCCACGTCGAGCTCGGCAAGCGGCTGCCTCCCGGGAGCCACGTGCCGAAGACGATCAACCCGGCGGGGATCAAGCACCTGCCGGAGCGGGCGCACGCCGCCTTCGCCGACGCGTTTGCGGCGGCGCTCCATCCCGTCTTCCTGACCGCGGCCGCGGTCTCGTTCCTCGCGTTCGCGCTCACGTGGCTCCTGCGGGAGGTCCCGTTGCGCCGGAGCATCAGGCCGGGCGAAGGCGTCGAGCCGCAGCGCGACCCCGAGACGATCCCGGCCTGACCGGGCAGGAGAGGCGGGCGCCGCCCGCGAAGGGGAGAGGCGCTAACCAGGCGACGACCGAAGGAGGTCAGCAGTGCCACGCAAGGCCACCGAGGCCGCCGCGACGATCAAGCCGGCAGCCAGGAGAACCGCGACGCGACGCACGAAGAAGATCGAGGCGACCGAGCCGATCGTGCTCGACTGGGAGCACGTCGCGACGCGGGCGTACTACATCCATCTGGAGGAGGGCGGCGACGCCGTCGAGAACTGGCTGCGCGCAGAGCGCGAGCTCGTCGTGGTCTAGCGCGAGCCTCCGCGTCCGTACCCATTCGCGACGGGGCGGCGAGAGCCGCCCCGTCGCGTTCTTATGGATCTCTGAGGCGGCGGTGGTTTCCTCAGGCTCGTGTTCTACGTTCGCTACCTCCGGAACGAGCTCGTCCGGCGGCGGACGCGGACGGTCGTCACGCTCGTCGGGCTCGGCGTCGGGGTGGCGCTCGTCGTCGCGATCGCGAGCCTGTCGAAGGGCCTCGATCGCGCGCAGAAGACGACGCTCGACCCGCTCGCCGGGATCGGCACCGACCTGACCGTGACGCTCCAGCCGCAGCAACAGTCCGGCGGAGGCTTCGCCGGCGGCTTCGGCGGTGGGGGCGGCGGGAGCCGCGACCTGATTCGCTCGAACCTCTCCGTCCTCACGGACCTGTCGAAGCTCGGGAAGCCCGGCACCCACTTCGTGCACGACTTCTTCCTGCCGGGCACCCAGCTCACCTTCCAGCAGAGCTCGGCGCGCCAGATCGCCTCGCTGCCGGGCGTCGCGAAGGCGACGAGCGGCCTGACGCTCCTCGCAGAGCACCAGGAGGGCGTCGTCCCGAAGATCGTCGCGACGCTGAAGAGCCAGGCGAAGACCTTCCAGATCCAGCGGAACCTGCCGCGCCCGACCGCGGCCGACTTCGCCAAGATGCAGGCGTGCCTGCAGAAGCTGGGCGTCACCCTCGGTAGGGGCCAGGGGGGCGGCGGCTTCGGCGGCGGCGGCGGCGGTCTGGGCGGCGGCGGTGGGCTCGGCGGCGGCGGCACCGCCGGCGGAGGGACGGCCGGTGACAGCACCCGCCGGCAGGCGTTCCAGCAGTGCCTGCCCGCATCGCTCCGGCAGTTCCGCACGCGCTTCACCGCGCCGAGCCAGACGCTCCGGCAGGTGCTCGACCCGCCGCAGACGAACATCACGACGAGCGCCTACACGATCGGCGGCGTCGACCCGACGAGCCCTTCGATGGGCGTCGTCACCGCGGCGCAGGTGACGAAGGGCCGCTTCCTCTCGCCGGCCGGCGGCCGCCAGGCGCTCATCGCCACCGGGTACGCGGCGAAGCACTCGCTGAAGGTGGGCTCGACGCTCGACCTGAACGGGACGTCGTTCACGATCGTCGGCCTCGTCACGCCGCCGCTCGGCGGCCAGAGCGCCGACGTCTACCTGCCGCTCGCGCAGCTGCAGGCCCTCGCGAGCCAGAAGGGGCTCGCGAACGTCGTCCTCGTCCGCGCCACCTCGTCGAGCGACGTCGCCCGCGTCAAGCAGGAGATCCAGCAGGCGTTCCCCGAGGCGCAGGTCGCGAGCTCGAAGGACGTCGCCGACACGATCAGCGGCTCGCTCGTCGACGCCTCGAACCTCTCGCACGACCTCGGGCTCGCGCTCTCGATCGTCGCGGCCGTCGCCGCCTTCCTGCTCGCGGCGCTGCTCGCGCTCTCGTCCGTCGGCAAGCGCGTCCGCGAGCTCGGAACGCTCAAGGCGCTCGGCTGGACGCAGCGCATGGTCGTCCGGCAGGTGGCCGGCGAGTCGCTTGCCCAGGGCCTCCTCGGCGGCCTCTTCGGGATCGCGCTCGGCGTGCTCGCGGCGGTCGCGGTGGACGCCTTCGGCCCGTCGCTCACCGCCAGCTCGAACACCGGGAGCGACTTCGCGAACCTGGGCGTCAGCACCGTCCGCACGGCGACGAAGACCGTCTCGCTGACGGCGCCCGTCGGCATCACGATCGTCGCGATCGGCTTCGGGCTCGCGCTCCTCGGCGGCCTCGTCGCCGGCACCGTCGGCGCGCTCCGAGCCGCCCGGCTGCGCCCCGCCGACGCGCTGAGGCAGGTGGAATGAGCCTCTACGAGCTCCGCGGCGTCGCGAAGGTCTTCCAGCGCGGGCCGACGATCGTGCGCGCCCTCGACGGCGTCGACCTCGCCGTCGAGGCGGGCGAGTTCGTCGCGCTCGAAGGGCCGAGCGGCTCCGGCAAGACGACGCTGCTGCAGATCCTCGGCGCCCTCGACCGTCCGAGCGCCGGCACCGTCGTCTTCGACGGCGCCGACCTCGTGCGCCGGCCCGACTCCGCGCTCGCCGAGCTGCGCCTCCGCTCCTTCGGCTTCGTCTTCCAGCAGTTCAACCTGATCCCGACGCTGACGGCGGTCGAGAACGTCGAGGCGAAGCTGGCGCCGGTCGGCGGCACGCGGGAGGGGGCGCTCGCGCTGCTCGCGGAGGTCGGGCTCGCCGACCGCGCCGACCACCTGCCGGCGCAGCTCTCCGGCGGCGAGCAGCAGCGGGTCGCGATCGCCCGCGCGCTCTCGGTCGAGCCTCGCGTGGTGCTGGCCGACGAGCCGACGGGGAACCTCGACTCGGC
>Ga0070739_10004771_pt1 | contig 15812 bp, 13 predicted proteins | sample Coa_R1_7_FD_66445 | JGI IMG/M metagenome (GOLD analysis project Ga0070739, IMG submission 66445) | Surface soil microbial communities from Centralia Pennsylvania, which are recovering from an underground coalmine fire - Coalmine... | ecosystem: Environmental > Terrestrial > Soil > Unclassified ... | reverse complement strand
ATGGTGGTGATCCCGCTGCAATGCGGCACGCAATGGGACGGGCTCGGCCACGTCTTTTACGAGGATTCCATGTGGAACGGCTATGATTGCCGCGAAGTCAGCTCGTTCGGCGCACAGAAGTGCGGCATCGAGAAAACCAAGAACAAGATGGTCGGCCGCGGCGTGTTTTTGGACGTGGCGCGCGCGCTCGGCAAGGACTGCCTCGACGACGGCTACGGCATCACCTGCGATGATCTCGAACTCACGGCCAAAAAGCAGAACGTGACGTTCAAGCGCGGCGACTACATCATCGTGCGCACTGGCCAGATGGAGCGCTGTCTCAAAGCCGGCAGTTGGGATGGCTATCCGGGTGGCGATGCGCCGGGCTTTGCTTTCGAGACGCTGGAATTCGTGGCCCGTACCGAGCTCGCCGCGCTCGCCAGCGATACCTGGGGCTGCGAGGTACGGCCCAACAATACCGAAGGCGGCATCAATCAGCCGTGGCACTGGATCACCATCCCGATCATGGGCATGACCATGGGCGAGATTTTTTATCTGAAGGACCTGGCCGAGGATTGCGCCGCCGATGGCGTTTACGAATTCATGTTCGTGGCGCCCGCGATCCCGATCACCGGTGCCGTCGGCTCGCCGACCAATCCGCTGGCGATCAAATGACGCGAAGCGCCGGCGCGACTTTTAGGGCGGACGCGCGGGCGCCTTTGCTGCTACCCCGCCGCCCGAAATCGCTTTCGGCTAATCAGCAGCCGTCCATAGTCGATGCCGGGCCGCTCGATGAGCCGGTACAAGAGTTCAGCAGCCGGCACGGTGAGCGCGAGGCAAAAGCCGGCGGTCAGCAGACCACCGACAGCGGTGTCATTGCCGAAGAACAGATAGCCGATGCAGATCGCCAGAAAGTGCAGCAGGTAGGCGCCATAGGATCGCTGGCCGAGATAGACGAGTGGCCGCCAGCTCAGGATCCGGCTCATCTTGGCTTGCTGCACGATCGCATAGGCGACGACGTAAGTTGCAACCAATGCGACAGCGGTAAGCTGTTCGCTGTAGCGCAGGAGGACGAACAGCGCGGCGACCAATGCCAGCGGCACCGCCACCGGGACCCGCGTCAAACGGGCAATCACCGCATAGCCGCACGGCCGCTCCAGCACTAGCGCCAGCATCGCACCAAACATGATGGCGCAATAGGATTGCGCATTGAACGTTCCGATCGCGGTCAGAACCGCCGCTGCGGTAGCGGTGGCGGCGAACCTCCAGTTTGCGTCCTTGATCAAAAGAAATATCGCCGGGGGAAAGAACACATAGAATTTCAGCTCGACCCCGACCGCCCATGCGTGCGTGAAAATGTTGTAGCCGTTGGCGTTCGCGTATTCCGGCATGAAGCTGAGATAATAGGGCAGTCTCGCTGCAAACGATTCGTAATCTTCGGCCAACCGCGGCAGCGCCAAACACGCCAGCCCGTAGATGAGGATCGCCATCCAGTAGCTCGGCACGATGCGGAAAAACCGCTTGATCAGGAACGGCCGGAACGCCACGCCACCATGGCGCTTCTCCTCGCGCAGCATCAGCATCGTCACGAGGTAGCCGCTGATCGCGAAGAACATCCAGACCGCGGTCCAACCTTGCAAATAGCCGAACAGCGGAACGCTGGGGATATGGGCGGTGATGACCATGAGGAAGCCGATGGCGCGCATGCCGTCGAATGCCGGGCGATGGCTGTCAGCGAGATAATCGCTGTAGCTCAGCGCGCCGTCAGCGTGGCTCATTGGTGTGGGCTCAGCACGGTGATCGTCGTCTTCTACCACGTGGTCCAATCGCCGGACCGCTCGAATGCCGCGGCGGCGCGATAGATCGTGCTCTCGCCGTAGTGCGGTCCGACCAACATCATCCCGATCGGCCGACCGTCCGTCATGCCGCACGGCAGGCTGATGGCGGGATGACCGGTGACGTTGAATGGGCAGGTGTTGCGGGTTGCTTCCCAGCTGCGCCGCGTGATCTCCTGCGGCGGCGCGCCTGGCTTGGGGATGGGTGCCGCCTTCATGGGGGTGGTCGGCAGCAACAGCAGGTCGTACGACGCAAGCGCGCGATCGTAGGCGGCGCGCAAGCGGCGCCGGATGTTCTGCGCCTTCGCATAGTAGCGGCCGCCGTAGCGGTCCAACGTATATTTGCTGAAGATTGATGCGATCTTCAGCGTATCGGCGAAATCGTCGGCACGGGCACGCCAGGCCATCGCCTTGTCAATCAATGTGGTGACGAACAGCCCTTCGTGATTGATGCCCGCGCCATTTGTCTCGAGCAGCGTCACGCAGGCGGCATCGCCGCGAATGGCGGCCCAGACCGGAAAGCCCTGCAGATGTTCGGGGATCGAAACCTCCTCGACCACGGCACCTAATCCGGCGAGGCAGCGCGCTGCCGCGCGCACCCGCTCGTCCACATCCGGCTCGGAATTCGGGTGGCCGAAGCCTTCCCTGAGCACAGCGATGCGCAGGCCCTCGACGCCACGATCAAGCGCTTCCGTGTAGCGGGCAGCGGCGACACCGCGCTGGCGCGAGTCGATGCCGTCCGGCCCGGCGATCACCTCGAGAAGCAAAGCGTTGTCGCGCACATTCACGGTCATTGGCCCGCAAGTGTCGAGCGTCATTTCCAGCGGCGCGATGCCCGTATAAGGCACGAGGCCGAAGGTCGGCTTCACTCCAACGATGCCGCAAAAGCTTGCCGGAATGCGGATCGATCCGGCTTGATCGCCGCCGATCGCCATGTCGACCTCGCCGGCGGCGACCAGCGCGGCACTGCCCGAGGACGAGCCGCCGGCGCTATATCCAGCCTTGCGCGGATTCTGCACCGGTCCGGTCGAGCTGGTGTGGCTGCCGCCGGACACGCAATAATATTCGCAGACCGCCTTGCCGGCGATTTCGCCGCCGGCATCGAGAATGCGTTCGACAATGGTCGCATCGATCTCTGGCACATAGCCGTCGAGAATGTCGGCGCCGATCATCATCGGAACACCGGCAAGGCAGATATTGTCCTTGAGAGCGATGCGCCGGCCGGCGAGTGGGCCGGCCGGCCTGCCTTTGATTGCCGTCTTCACATACCAGGCGCCGTAGCGGTTCTCGGCTTGCGGCGGACGATAGCCGCCCTCCCGCGGATATTTCACCGCCGGCACTTCATCCGGCATGGCATCGAGCGCCGCATAAGCCTGCGCCAGCGGTCCGACAATCTCGTCGACAGCGCGCAGATAGTCGTCACGCGGCTTCATGCCGAGCGCGGTAGCCGCTTGCCGCAAGTCCGCTATGGTTGGCTTTTCAAACATGGTATTTCCCCGCGGTGCCGTTTCAGTCAAAGTGGGCGTTCGGCGCATATTTGAGTCCTGTAAACGCCGCGACCGCGGCGAGCACGCTGATCACGGCGGCAAGCACCACATGCGCCACCAATGATCCGGCTACGGCCGCGACCAGCCCAATGCCAATGACCGGCAAGGAATTGCCGGCAAATAGCGCGATCATATAGCTCGACACCACTTCGCTGCGCTGATGTGGCGCGGCGATGTGGTTGATCACCTCCAGGCTGCCGCGATAGCCCAGACCTCCGGCAATGCCGCCGAGGGCGGCGGCAAGCAGCAGAAGCGGCAGAGAATGGAGGATTTCCGCCACCACCAAAACCCAAACGCTCGGCGGCAGAAGCGCCAGGGCACCGAGCATGGTGCTCTCGCTTGCGAGTCGGCCTGTCACAAGAATGACTACGGCCGCAATTGCGAAGAGTTCGCAGACCACCGCGCCTGCCACCACAGGCGCGGACTGATGCAGCGCATCGCCAAGCAGATTCGGAATCAACGCGGCGTAAAAGCCGATCAAGGAGAATGTTGCAAAGCCTGTGACCGCCGGTGCCAGAAATTGCAAGCGAATGCGCGGCGGCACGCCAATCCGCGGCTTGAAGCTTGCTTTGCGCAGCGGGAGCGGACGCGCCACGGTTTCGGGCGGAAGCAAAATGGCGACTGCGACCACTGTCAGCATGGCAAGATAGATCAGAAACGGAAGCTGCAGCGGCGCCACGGCGAATTGCGCCAACAATCCACCGAGCAGCGGCCCCGCCGCGCAGCCGAAAAAGTTGGCGGCAGAAGCAATCCGTGCGGCCCCGCCGCGGCCACCATCGTCATACAGATCTGCGATCCAGGCGGTCGCCGCCCCGGCCGCGAGGCCGGTCGAAAGTCCGCTCAGCGCGCGGGCCACAAATAGCGAACTCGTGCCGGATGCGGTGGCAAATGCCGCCGCGCTGGCGATGCTGCAGCCGATGGCCACCAGGTTCACGCTCCGGCGTCCGATCTGATCGGCGAGGCGGCCGAACAGCAACAGCGCCGCAATATTGCCCAGCACGTAGACAGCGTAGATCAGCGTCAGCATGAGGCCCGAAAAGCCAAATGCTTGCCGGTACATCGGGTAGAGCGGCGTCGGCAGGATCGCGCCAACGAACATGATGGCGAGCTGAACGGCCACAATCGCCGCCGCGGAAGCGCCATGACCTATCACGGCATTGCGCATTGCCATCGCTCGATTACGTTCCCATCATATCCGTGATGACATAGGCGAGAGTCCATGACGAGCAACACCGACACCAAGCCATATCCGGTCACCCATAGCGAGGCGGAGTGGCGAACGATTCTCACGCCCGAGCAGTTTCACATCATGCGCGAGCATGGCACCGAGCGGCCGGGGAGCTGCGCGCTCAATTACGAAAAGCGCGCCGGCACGTTCTCTTGCGCGGGCTGCGGGCAGCCGTTGTTCGTGTCGAAGACGAAGTTCGAAAGCGGCACCGGCTGGCCGAGCTTCAACGATCCCGAGCCCGGCGCGGTCGAGATGTCGACCGATCAAAGCTGGGGCATGATGCGCACCGAAGTGCATTGCAGCCGCTGCGGCAGTCATCTGGGCCACGTCTTCGAGGACGGCCCGCCGCCGACCCACCTGCGCTATTGCATCAACGGCGTGGCGTTGAACTTCAAGCCGGAGTGATCGCGCCTCGCAACGCGGCGCAAAGCCCGCAGGAACCATGACTGTGCGGCGGCAAGCATGACAATGCGACGGCGCAACGTTCTGGTGCTGGCATGCGGCGCCGGCATCCTGCCTTTCATGTCCGGTCACGGCCTGGCGCAGTTCTATCCGTCGCATCCGCTTCGTCTCATCGTCGGCTTCCCGGCCGGTGGTCAGGTCGACATCATCGCGCGGCTGACAGCGCAATGGCTGGGCGAAAGGCTTGGGCAAACGGTCGTGGTCGACAACAAGCCCAGCGCCGGCGGCAATCTCGGCGCGCAGGCGGTGATTGGCGCGGCGCCGGACGGCTATACGCTGTTCTTCGCCGCGGCGTCGAACACGGTCAACACAAGCCTGTTTGCCAATCTGCCGTATGATTTCGCTCGCGATACCGTTGCGGTCGGACCGATCAACCGCATTCCGCTGGTGCTGGAAGCCAACCCGGCGTTTGCCGCAACCGGTATCGGCGAGTTGATCGCCGCCGCCAAGGCGAAGCCCGGCACCCTTGCGGTCGGCTCGCCATCGGCCGACACGCCTCCGTACCTAGCGGTCGAACTTTTGAAAATGATGGCCGGCATCGACATCGTGCACGTCCCCTATTTTGGCGAGAACCAAATGATGACGGATCTGCTCGGTGGGCAGCTGATGGTCGGCCTCGGCGGCATTTCGTCGGGCATTGGTCACATTAAGGCCGGCAAGCTGCGTGGACTGGGCGTGACCACGCCGCAACGGATCGAGCAATTGCCCGACGTGCCGGCGATCGCCGAAGCAATACCGGGCTTCGAGGCAAGCGGCTGGAGCGGCATTGTCGCGCCGAAGAACACGCCCAAGGAGATCGTCAATAAACTCGCCCGCGCCATCGCCGCCGTTCAGGCCGAGCCGCAATTCCGGCAACGGCTGTCAGACCTCGGCGCGCCGCTATTCGCGCTGTCGCCGGACGAGTTTGCCAAGTTCATCGCGGCCGAGACCGACAAGTGGAGCAAGGTCGTCAATTTCGCCGGGCTGAAGCCGCAATGACTGCAGTGCGCGCCCGCCTGTAGCGAAGGCTGCGCGATCACGCTGCCGCGGCGCCCCAGAGCTGCTTGCTGACAATCGCTGCGCCCTCGCTGAGCGCCGCGAGCTTGGCCCAAACGATGGAATCCGCGACCATAGGCTCGGTCCGCACGGCAGTGCCAAAGCCGCAGTCGACGCCGGCAATCACCCGTTCGCGCCCCACGATATCGGCATATCGCCGGACGCGCTGCGCCACCAAGCGCGGATGCTCAACGAAATTGGTGGTGGAATCGATCACGCCTGGAATGAGTATCTTGTCGTCCGGCATTTTCACTGTCTTTAGGTCTTCCCATTCGTGATCATGCCGCGGATTGGCGGCTTCAATGCTGATCGCGCCAACGCGTGCCTTAAACGCGATGTCGATGATCTTGGTCAGTGGCAAATCGTAAGTGTGCGGTCCCTCGTAATTGCCCCAGCAGATGTGCAGCCGCATGCGGTCCGCCGGCAGACCCGCAATCGCCGCGTTGAGCGCCGCGACGTTGCGTTCGGCGATCTTGGCGCGGAATTCATCGTCGCTGAGGTGCCGGTACTGATTGTTGCGCGCCGAGCCGAGATCTGGCGCATCGATCTGCAGTATGAACCCGGCCTCGACAATGGAGCGGTACTCGGTTTTCATGACATCGGCGAGCGCAGCGACGTATTCGTCCTCGCTGGCGTAGTGCAAGTTGATAATGAAGCGGGTCAGAATGCCCGGCGACGGCGCCGTCATGAAAACGTCGGCCGGATTGGACTTCGCCGCAGCGGCTTTCAGATGCGCGATATCGCGGTCAAGCGCCGACCGGTCCTTGTAGCGCAACTCGCCGACGCAGCCGGGAAACGGCACACTGGAGAAGTTGCTGCGTTGGCTGGCAAAGTCCGGATGCGCCAAGAGATCGCGGCCGAGCATGATATCGCGGCCTTTCTCCGCGGCGCGCGGATCGGGCCCGATGCCCTCAACACGATGCCTGATATACGTCGTGTACGACGGTTTGCTCATTTCGCCATCGCTGACCACGTCGATGCCGCAGGCAACTTGCTGCGCCACCACGTCCGCCACAGCTTTGGCCGTCGCCGCCTCGAACGTTTCGGCCTCCACCGCCTCGCCGCGCTCGCGGCGCAGGATCAGATCGATCAGCGGCTTCGGCCGCGGCAGACTGCCGGTATGCGTTGTCAGGATGCGATCGGTCGAGGTCTTCATGCGGTGCTCCTGCGCGATGCAGCGAAGGAATCAGGCGAACCCAAGATAACGATGGACTGGCCGATACGCGATTTTTAAGGCATACTCATGCTATGACCTTCACGCGCATCACACTTGATCCTGCGATCTGCACGGGAAAACCCTGCATCCGCTGGCTGCGATTCCCGGTCGCGCGACTGCTCGGGCTCTTGGCTGCCGGTGAAACACGCGAGCAGATCCTGAAAGCCTATCCTTATCTGGAGCCTGAGGACATCGACGAAGCACTGCGCTACGCGGCATCGCTAGCAGAGGACGAAACGATCGCGCTCGCACCGACGAACTGATCCGTGAGGTTCCTTGTTGACATGCCGCTTTCAAAGGATTTGGCGGCATGGCTAAGAACTCAGGGTCATGACGCAGTCCACGCCGTCGAACTGAACCTTGCGGCAGTATCCGACGCGGTCATTTTGGCGTATGCGCGGCGGGACGAACGAACCATCGTCACGGCGGATTTGGATTATCCTTCGGCTCATTGCACTTGCACAAGGAGCCGACTCAAGCCTGATCCTGTTCCGAGACGGCAATTGGAGCGAGGCGGCTGTCATTGCGCGAATGGGCGAAATTTTGCGACTTTTGGAGCCGGCCGATCTCGCGCGAAGCATCATCGTGGTGGACCGGAGCCGGATTCGCAGGCGGCGGCTGCCTTTGAGCCGCGGCTAAGACGGCCGGCATGCAATGGCAAGGTCGCTCAAGCCGTCCCAAAGTTTGCCGCGCCCACCAGTCAAATAGGAAGAGTCATGCGCATCGTCGATCTGAGCCGAGAACTGTATCACCGCACGCCGTCTTATCCCGGACAGCCGCCGATCATTCACGGCATCTGGAAGACGCATGAAGAGGCCTTCGCCGAATCCGGCAATATTCAGGGTAACAGCGTGATGTACTTCTCCATGCCGGATCATGGCGGGACGCACATCGATGCGCCACGCCATTTCGGCAAGAGCGGCACCCCGATCGACAGGTATCCGCTGGAGAACTGCATCGTGCAGGGCATCTGCATCGACCTGCGGCACATTCCGCCGCGCGCGGAGATTACGCCGGCCGATCTGGAAGCCGCGGTCAACAAGTCCGGCGTGCCGATTCCGAAGAAAGGCACCGTGCTGCTGTGCACCGGTCACCACGCGCGCACATTTCCAAGCCCCGCCTACGCGACCGACAATCCGGGCGTCAACGTCGCCGCCACGGAATGGCTGGCACGCCAGGGCATCGTTCATTTCGGCATCGATTCGATGCGCCCGGGACCGGAAGGCAAGGTCAACTCGCTGGTGCACAAGGCCTGCCTCGAGCTCGACATCACCCACATGGAGAGCCTGTGCAATCTCGAGGCCTTGCTGGGCCAGGGCGAATTCCAGTTCATCGGCCTGCCGCTGAAATGGCGCGATGGCACCGGATCGCCGATCCGCGCGGTGGCGGTGTTCAGAGATTGACATATTCAGGAAGGCAACCATGCAGCTCGGCCACAACCGCAGAATGACCGGGGCGCAGTGCCTTGCCGACATGCTTAAGGGCTACGGCGTCACGCATGTGTTTCACGTGCCCGCCGTGCTGCGCACCACCTTCGCCGAGATGGAGCGGCGCGACACCGGCATCAAGCGCTTGCACGTCCACGGCGAGAAGGCCGCGGCCTACATGGCGGACGGCTATGCGCGCGCCTCGGGCATGCCCGGTATCTGCATGGCGCAGGTGATCGGCGCGCTTAATCTGGCCGCCGGCCTGCGCGACGCCTGGCTCGCCCATTCACCGGTCATCGCCATGACCGGCGGCCGCGAGCCGAAGACGAAATTCCGCAAGGTCTATCAAGAAATCGACGACATGCCGGCGTTCGAGCCGGTGACCAAATTCAACGCCACGGTCGACGATGTCGGCCGTTTCCCCGATATGGTGCGCCAAGCGTTCCGTACCGCCGTAACCGGCTGCCCCGGTCCCGTCCATCTGCAGTTTCGCGGCAACGAGGGCCAGATCGACGCCGAAGAGGCCGAGATGGAGCCGCTGATCGAACCGCAGTTCGCCCGGGTCCCGGCGTTTCGACCGGTACCCGACGAGGACAGCGTGCGCGCCGCGCTCAAATTGCTGGAAGAGTCCGCGCGACCCGTCATTGTGGCGGGCGGCGGCGTTCGCGCCTCCGGCGCGCGCACCGAGCTGGTTGCGTTCGCCGAAGCGTTGCAAATTCCGGTCGCGACTTCGCTCAACGGCAAGGATTCAATTCCCGGCACCCATCCCCTCTCCGTCGGTGTCGTCGGCACGTATTCGCGCGAAAGCGCGAACCGCGTGGTCAATGCCGCCGATCTCGTCTGCTTCATCGGCAGCGAAACCGGTGGCATGACGACGCACTTTTGGGCGGTGCCCAAAATCGGCACTCCGGCAATCCAGATCGACATCGAGCCCGAGGCGCTTGGCCGCAACTACCCGCTGGCGGCCGCGGTGAACGCCGATGCCAAGGCGACGCTCGCGCGTATGATCGCGGTCGCCGACCGCGCCAGCGCGGCAAAGCGCCAAGCGTGGCTCGCAGCAGTGCAAAAGACGTGTGGCGAATGGCGTGCCAAGTACAAATCCGCGTTGGAATCGGAGGCCGTGCCGATCCGGCCGGAGCGGCTTTGCCGTGAGCTCACCGGACACATGCCCGATGACGCCATTGTGATCGTGGACACCGGGCATGCCGGCATGTGGATGGGCGGCATGTTCGACCTGACCAGCCCACGGCAGAGATACATGCGCAGCGCCGGCCATCTCGGCTGGGCTTTCCCAGCGGGACTTGGCGCCAAGTGCGCTTGCCCGGACCGTCCGGTGGTCACGTTCACCGGCGATGCCGGCCTTTGGTATCACATCGCCGAAATCGAGACCGCGGCCCGCTGGGGCATCAATGCCGTCACAGTGGTCAACAATAACGGCGGCGGCAACCAGTCGAAGCGCGGCTTCGACCGGGTCTATGGCGGGCAGCAGACCGCCAAGGCGCGCGAACTCTGGACGTTCAGCCAGGTGAATTTCGCCCGCATTGCCGAGGACATGGGCGCCATGGGCATCCGCGTCGAACAAGCCTCCGCCTTCCCGGCGGCCCTCCACCAGGCGCTCGCCGCCGCACGGCCGGTCGTGATCGACGTTGTGACCGATATCGAGGCGCTGGCGCCACTCGCTGTGACGTAGCGCCGCAACCGGGGCGCCGCGCTGGCGGGCCTTGATTCGCGATCACGGGGGCGGCGTGTCAATTCACGAAATTGCAATCGACGGCGCCGGCACCGCCTCGTTCACGCCGCAGAATTGTGGAATTGTTCCACGATATTGGGCGCCGTAGCGCGACAGCACGGGCGGGACTTCGAGGTCGATGCACACCGAGCGGGAATCGGCGATCCGCCTGCTGCAATTGATGATGATCGCGTCGCTGGTGCTGCCGGCGGCGCTGTATGCCTATGCGTGCTGGGTCGGCTATCGCACCACCCATGCCGAGGCCGACGACAAAATCGAGCGCTCGCTGGAAGTGCAGCAGGAACAGGCGCTCAAGGTCTTCGAAACGGTCGATCGCACGTTTGCCGAAGTGGACGAAGTGGTGCGCGGATTGTCGGACGAGCAAATCCGCGCCGCGCAAGACACATTGCATCCTCGGCTGGCGCGGATCGCGGAAGTGATGCCGCAGCTGCAGGCCATCGTCCTGATCGGCAGCGACGGCAGACCGCTTGCCTCCAGCGCGCTGGATCGGGTCAAGACCGACGTCAACTTTGCCGATCGCGATTACTTCCAGGCTCAGGCCAAGTCGGATGTGGGGACCTACGTCAGCGACGTCCGCACGCCCAATCTGTCGTTCGTCGGCGGCGACTTCTTCGACCTGTCGCGCCGGCTCGCCTCGCCTGATCGATCGTTTCGCGGTGTGATCGCGGTAGCGGTGCAACCAAAATATTTCGAGGACTTCTATACCCTGATCGGGCAAACGCCGGGCACATTCTACGCGCTGGTGCGCGAGGACGGCTCCATCCTGGCGCGCTATCCCGTCCGCGGCGGCCGATCGAGACGCCTGAGCCCCGAGAGCGCGCTGCGAACCGCCATCGGCCGCGGCGTCGACAGCGGGTTGTTCACGGTCACGTCGGAAGTCGACGGCGTGAGCCGGCGCATCGGCTTTCGCAAGCTGGAGGGTTACCCGGTCTATGCACTGGCCGGCATCAGCGTCGCGGCGATCAACCAGGAATGGCTGACGGCGATGGGCGCACACCTGATCTTCGGCCTGCCGGCGACCATCCTGCTATTCGCGGTGCTGTGGATTGCCTTGCGACGAACGCGCCGGCTGTACGACGAGGCCCAGTTGCGGGAGAAGGCCGAAGACGCGCTGCATCAGGCCCAGCAATTGCAGGCCATTGGCCAGCTCACCGGCGGCGTCGCCCATGACTTCAACAATTTGCTGATGATTGTCAGCGGCAGCGTGCAGCGGCTGCGCCGGCTGGTCCACGACGAAAAGCAGCTTCAGCTGCTCGATGCCATCAGCAATGCCACTCAGCGTGGCGAAACCCTCACGCGTCAATTGCTCACGTTTTCGCGGCGGCAAACGTTGCAGCCCACAGTCATCGACCTCGCCGAGCGGCTGCCGGAAATCAAGGACATGCTCAGCCGCTCGCTTCGCGGCGACATCGAGATTCGCGTCGAGGTCCCGCAGCCGCACTGCCTGGTCAAGGTGGATCCAAGCGAGCTGGAGCTGGCTTTGCTCAACCTTGCCGTCAACGCCCGTGATGCCATGCCGTCGGGCGGAACGCTGACGATCACCGCATGGCCGGTGTTGTTACACGGCAAACCGAGCGAAGAGGGTCTTAGCGGCGAGTTCATCGCAATTCGCGTGGCCGACACCGGGATCGGAATTCCGGAAGACGTGCTGCCGCGGGTCTTTGAGCCGTTCTTTACCACCAAGGAGGTCGGCAAGGGCACCGGACTGGGGCTGAGCCAAGTTTACGGCTTTGCCAAGCAATCCGGTGGCGCCGCAACAATCGCCAGTCGAACCGGCACCACGGTCACGCTGCTGTTGCCGCGAAGCGTGGAGGTGCCGACGCGCTCCGATGCGCCGCCTGCGGTGACGGCGATCAAGCCTGCCGGCGGCAAGGTTCTGCTGGTCGAGGATAACGCCGAGGTTGCCGAGGTCGGCAAATCCTACTTCGAGGAGCTCGGCTACCACGTCGACCAGGTTGCGAGCGCCCAAGCCGGTCTCGATCTGATTGAGAGCGGTCGCGGTTTCGATATCGTATTCTCGGATATTCTCATGCCCGGCGGCATGAATGGCCTTGACCTTGCGGATAGCATTCGCCGTCGCTTCCCGCATATCGCGGTGCTGCTCACGACCGGGTATAGTTCAAGCGCGCAGGATGCGGTCCGCCAAGGTTTTGCGGTGTTGCAAAAGCCCTATGACATCTCCGATCTGCAGCGGGCATTGAGCGAGACGCAGAGGACCACCGAATCCCGGCCGCGAGCGGCCGCGACGGTCTGATCACGACAGCGCCTGCGCCAAGCCGGTGATCATGTCTTCGAGATCATTGAGCGCGTTGAAGCGCGGCTGCGCGGCGATGTGCGGTGTCAGGATGACGCGGGGGAATTTCAGCAGCTCATCGTCGTCACGGCCTGGGCTGTGATACAGCGGATCCAGCGCAAAGCCGCCGAGCCGCCCCGATGCCAACGCTTCGATCAGGGCGACACGTTCGACGATATCGGCGCGCGAGATGTTGATAAGCCGGGCGCCCGGTTTCATCTGCATGAGCTCGCGGCGGCTGATCAGATTGCGCGTGGCCGGCGTGCTCGGCACGAACACGCAGACCCAATCGCTTTCGGCGAGCAACTGCGCCATGGGCCGCGAGACCGCCTGATAACGGCTCTCGATCTCCGCCGGAGCTGGATGACGCTGAGTGTAAAGGATGCGCATGCCGAGCGCGGCGGCGCGACTTGCGAATTCGCGGCCGATTTCGCCGAGCCCTATAATGCCGACCGTGGCGCCGTAGAGGATACCCAATCCTGGAATGCGGCCCCAGTTTGAATTCGGCGTATGGCGCCGGTCGAACGGCCGATAGGCATAGCCAAGTTCGGCGAGCGACGCCGCGCTGATGCGGCCCTGCAGCTCGTTGACGCGCCGCGACAACATCAGCATCAGGGTGAGGGCATGCTCCGCGCAGGCAATATTGGCGCGCCGGCGCAGCGTCAGAACCGCGACGCGATGCGCCGCGCAGGCCGCCCGATCGATACGGCGCAGATCAACGCCATATTTTTGTACCGCTTTCAGCTTCGGCGCCGCCGCAATGTCATCGGCCCCAAATTCGAGCGACTCAAGGATGACGGCGTGGGAGTCACCCAGATTGGCGCGCAGCGCCTCCTGGCTGTCCACCAGCCGCACCTCGGCGGGATAGAGGTTCGGCGCCCTCCGGCGCAGCCGCTCGCACCAACCCGCGAAATCTGGCTCGTCATGGGCGAAAAAATCCGCGAACGCCGACACACGGTCGCGGTCGACGTTTTGATCGAGCACCACCTGGACGACGCGGAGAAAGCGGTCATCTTCGACGACGAGAATTGGTTGCATAACGCTATTGCCGCTCATGGCGACGACTGGAGCAGGGACACGTCGGCGTTACCTGTGATGCGGCTCGGGATCGATGCCGAGCGCGGTGAACACCCGCGTGTGCATATTGTAAATGCCGATGAGAACCGTCAGCTCGACGATCTGCCGTTCGTTGAAGTGCGGACGCAACGCGTCGAACACCGTATCCGGCACGGCGATCGTGCGAGTCATGGCATCGGCATAAGCCAGCGCGGCGCGCTCGCGCGCGCTGAAGAACGCGCTCGCCTCCCAGTCGGCAAGGGCATCGCATTGGGCTTTGCTCAGTCCTTCTGGTTGTGCGAGCTCAGGCACGTGCTGCTTCACAACGTACTCGGTGCGCGTGAGATAGCCGACCCGAATGATGACGATTTCGCGCAGCCGGCCGTCTAGCTCGGTCTTAAACCGAGCGGTCGAGATCATGTCGAGCCAGCAGGCGCCGAGCGGCGGCGCATGCAACAACAGCTTGTAAACATTGATCAGAGTGCCGCGCCGGCCGGCGCGCACTCGGCCGATCAGGTCGGCAAGCTCGGGGTGATCCTCTTCCTGAACATAAGAGATGCGGGCCATGGCTTTCGATCTGATTGTCGGGGCGATGAGCGAAGGCGAAGGCCGACATTCGCATTGGCGGCCGCCGGGAACAAGCCGCGGCGCCCGGGCTTAACTTGTCAGCACATCAAGGAGAGCCGATGGCAAGTCCGCTGCACCTGTGGCGAGCCTGGACAGCGCTGTCGCTGCAAGCCGCGCAGCTTGGCTGGGAGGCGCAAGGCGTCATCGCGCTGCGCATTATGCGGCTTGCCGCACCGGCCGGCAGCGGTCAGAGGGAGGCGCGCCGCATGGTGGCCGAGAAGTTTGCGGCGGCAGCCGAGGCGCAAGCCGCGGCCGCGGCCGCCGCGATCAGGGGCGGTAGTCATCCTCAAGTGGCCAAGAAAGCGCTTGCGGTCTACCGCAAGCGGGTTCGCCGCAACAGGAGAAGACTGGCGCGCTGATCGGAGCGGACAGGTTGTCCGGCTCGAGGCGGCCGCCCTATACTGCGCGCAGTCGCTTACTGCCGCGAGAGTCGCGCGATGATCCTCCTGTCGAACGGCGGCACAAACGTTCAACGCGCCGCTTCTGCATCCGACACGCTGCTGGCCGGCACGGTCGATGGTATCGCCGTGCTGGTCCGCGGAGCGCGCGGCTGGACGGTCAAGCATCGCGCGCTGCAGGGCGTCTTCGTTTCCGGCGTCACCGCCCTCGACGACGGCACGCTGTTCGCCTCGACGCGTGGAGTTGGCATGGCGCGCAGCCGGGATGGAGGTCTCACCTGGAGCTGGGTCAACGACGGGCTTGCCCATCACGAGTTCTGGTCGACCCGTGCCGGCCGGTTGCAGGGCCGCGAGGCGGTGTTCGCGGGCGCGCTGCCGGCACACCTTTACGTCAGCGAGGACAAAGGCCAGTCGTGGCGCGAATTGCCGGCGCTGCGCCAGGCGAAATCCGTGCCGCACTGGACATTTCCGCCGCCACCGCGCATCGGCCATATCAAGGACATCGTGCTGGACGGCGATCGCTTGTGGGTTGGTGTCGAGATCGGCTCGCTGCAGGTCTCGGACGATTTTGGCCGGACATTCCGGGAGCTGCCGGTCGATCCTGATCCGCGCGAATGCGACATACACCGCATCCTGGTCCATCCGGCGCGACCCGACCGCATCATCATTGCCAACGGCATCGTCGGCATGATGGCGAGCGCCGACAGCGGCAAGACATTCCGGCGCATGACAATGCCGGCGGATGCCAACTATCCCGATGCCGTGGTCCTGCATCCCGACGATCCGGACCTGTTGTTCATGTCGGCTGGGGTCGGTTGGCCGGTGCACTGGTACGAGCTCGGCCGCGCCCGCGGCAAGATTTTCCGCAGCCGGGATGCCGGACGAAGCTGGGAGCGGCTGCTCGGCGGCTTACCCAACGGACAGCGGGCGCTATTCTCCGCGCTCACCCTTGAGGCGCG
>Ga0070739_10004769_pt1 | contig 15815 bp, 10 predicted proteins | sample Coa_R1_7_FD_66445 | JGI IMG/M metagenome (GOLD analysis project Ga0070739, IMG submission 66445) | Surface soil microbial communities from Centralia Pennsylvania, which are recovering from an underground coalmine fire - Coalmine... | ecosystem: Environmental > Terrestrial > Soil > Unclassified ... | reverse complement strand
CACTTCGCCGCCGACCTGGACAGCGAGTGGCGCTACCTGCTGGCCGAGCACATCGGCACCGAGGCCGGTCACGGCTGGGGCTACATCCGTCAGGGTGACCTGCTCGAGCCGGAGCGGGACCACTCCCAGCCGGACCCCGAGTTCGCCGAGCAGTACGGCCTGCACCCCAACCACGCCCACGCCGAGCTGATGCGGCGCGACTTTCTCAGCTACCTGTTCGCCGGCAACCTCTGGCCCTACGGCTCGTGTACGGCGGTGACGATCCAGGGGATCAACATCACCACGCCGAAGGTGCTGGACTTCGAGTACCGCGTGGTCCACGCCGAGGAGCAGGGCCACCACAACGCCGTGCTCCAGAAGCTGCACGACTACGTCTGGGAGCTCATCGACCGCTATGGCGAGGAGTACGTGCGCAAGCGCATCGCCGAGATCGACGAGGCGGCGCTGAACTGCGGCTCGCGGATCTGCTTCGACCCGCCGCGGCGCGACTTCCTGCGCCAGTACTACGACGTGCCGCTGGAGAACGTGACCCGCTTCTACGAGTTCCGCGAGTACCTGTACCTGAACGTGCTCGGCTTCCCGCCCGAGCCGATCCAGATCAAGACCTGGCCGAAGGAGTACCCGCAGCCGACCCTGGCGCCGGCCTGAGCGCCGCACGCCGTAGAGGGGTAGAGGAGGCGCCGCCTCCTCTACCCCTTCCGGCCCCAGGGATCGGGTGAGGGACCAGATGCGCTCCGTACTGGTAGCTGTGCTGCTCAGCCTGGCCGTCGCCGCGGCGCTGCTCGCCTGCGGCCCGGGCGGCCCGGCAGCCGACGCGCCGCGAGCGGCCGGCCCCCGGGAGGGCGCGGCGGCGGAGGCGCCGCCGGTCGCGGGGCCGGTCGCCATCGCCGCCAGCCAGGGCGTCACCAGCAACCTGATCATCTGGCTCACCCAGGATGCGGGACTGTTCGCGCGCCACGGCGTCAGCGTCGACCTCCAGTCGATGAACGCCCAGGTTGCCACCAAGGCGTTCGTGGCCGGCCAGCTCCAGGGCCTCTGGGTGGGGGGCGCGGAGGTGCTCGGGGCGCGCGCCGCGGGCACGCCGATCACGATCGTGGCGATCTTCGCGCCGACCTACAACCAGCTCATGATGGTCCACCCGACGATCGCCAGCGTCGCCGACCTGCGCGGCAAGACCGTCGGCATCATCACCTACCCCTCGATCAACGGCGTGGGGACCATCGCCTCGCTGCGCCAGCTCGGCCTGGAGGCCGGCCGCGACTACCGCGTCGTCGAGTCGGGCTCGGCGGGGGTATACCAGGGGCTGGCGACGCAGCTCGTGACGGGCAACGTCGACGCCGCGCTGCTGCCGCCGGACGTGGCCCGCCAGGTGGCGACGGAGGGCTTCGTCCAGTTGTTCGACGAGGCGACCCTCGGCACGCCGTCGGTCTCCGCCTCGCTGGCCTTCCACAGCGACTTTATCCGCGACCAGCCGGCCACGGTCCAGAAGATCGTCGACAGCCTGATCGACGGCGTGCGCTACGCCCACGAGCACCGCGCCGAGACGCAGGAAGTGCTGCGGAAGTACTTCCGCCTCACCGACCAGACCGAGCTGGACCTGGTCTACGACCGGCTGGTGGACCAGATCTTCGCCCGCGAGCCGTATCCGGCCGTCGAGCAGTTCCCCGACACGGTCGAGGCCATGGCGCGCGACGTGCCCGAGGTCCGCTCCGTCGACCTCGCCACCCTCATCGACCGCCGCTTCGTGGACGACGCCGTGCGCCGCGGCCTCACCCAGTACTGAGATTCGGGCGTGGGGCGGTAAACAGGGCAGTTCTGTGGGGCGCCCGGCGCGCGAGTGCAGCGAAGCCACGCCCGCCTCGCGACTGGCGCGAGGGGCGCCGGCTGCAGGCGTGTGCACCTTATTAGCAGGATCGGACGGGCACAGCCATCACTGAGACTTTCGCCGCCATGAAAGGTGCGGTCAGCCGGCCATCTGTGTGAGCGCCGCCTCGGCCTTCTCGAGCCAGAACGCCATCTCCATCGCGCGGTACAGCTCGGCGGCGGTGTTCAGCTCGGTCCGCGCCTGCTCGTCGCGGCTGATCTTCTGGTAGAGCGTGCCGAGGCCGAGGTGGCAGTGGGCCGCGAGCGGGCGCATCCCCAACTCCTCGGCAAGCCCGAGGGCCTGGCGGTAGTAGCTCTCGGTCTGGTCGCCGTCAGGCGGGTTGGCGCGCGCGGCGATCTCGGCAAGGAGGCGAAGCGCCCAGGCTTCATTCCCCCGTTCCTTATGCCGCTGAGTGAGCGTAACGACCCGCCGGGCGGCGTCCATGGCGCTCTCCTGGCGACCTGACAGTAGATAACCTTCGCCTAGGAGAGCAACTCGCCGGGCCTGACCGCCCACCTGTCCCATCGCGTCTGCCCGCTCCACGGCCTGCTCCAGCAGCGGCAGGGCCTCCATGCAGCGCCCGCACAGCGCATAGGCGTATCCCAGATAGGAGGCCGCAAACGGGAACAAGTACGGTAGGCTGGCGGCCTGGCAGCTTAGCAAGCTTCGCTCGCATGCGAGGACAGCTTTCTCATGGTCGCCTTGGCGCAGGTGCAGATAGCCGAGCCAGAAGTGCGCAAGGGTAAGGTCCCACGGCCGGTTGGCGGCCTCCGCCAGACGGACGCCTTCCTGTGCGAGGGGGAGGGCTGCAGCGAACTCTCCCTGTTCGGCCAGGCAGATGCTTAGCCAACTGCGGGCATTGACGTTGACATGACCAGTGGCCAGGTACCGTTCGCCCAATCCCGGCCCTCTGACTTGGTGGAAACACTTCGCGGCCGCACCGTAGTTGCCCAACTCGTAGTAGGCCATACCAAGGTAGATACCCGCCTGGGCTTCGAGAGTAGAGTCCCCTAGTTCAGCGGCGACAGCCATTGCCCGCTGGCCATACTCGACACTCTGCTGATGGTCCCCCGCCCATCGATAGGCTAGGGTTAACGGCACGTACACTTGAGCCAACCGATGTTGGTCGCCCAGAGACTCGGCCAAAGATTCAGTGGCCTTGAGCAGTTGGAAGCTGCGGTCCACCTGGGCCAGCGGCGCGACCGCCTGTCCCAGGTCCAAATGCAAGTCCACTGCTAGCTCGCGTGTGGTGCGACTCTCCGGGAGTTGTTCGAGGGCCGTCAGTGCCTGCTCTAGATACCCCACCGCCTCCCGGTGCGCTGAATGCGCCATCGCCTTCGTACTAGCCTGCTGCAGGTACGTTACTCCCTCCTTCCACCGCTCGCCGCGCAACGCGTGGTGGGCGAGCCGCTCAACTTGCTCGGCCAGGCGGTCCGGGTACTGCCCCTCCAGAACTTCCACGACCCGGGCGTGCAGGGCGCGGCGGCGCTCACCGAGCAGGCTGCCATAAGCAACCTCGTGCGTGAGGGCGTGCTTGAAGGTGTACTCCAGGTTCGGATACAGGTTCGTCTCGTACAAGAACTCCGCCGCCTGGAGGCGGGCCAGCGCCGGCCGCAGCGCGGGCTCTGGTAGCTCCGTGATGGCCTGGAGCAAGGGGTAGGGCACGTCCTTGCCGATCACGGCGGCACACTGGAGCAGTCGCTTGTCCTCGAGGTCCAGCCGGTCGATGCGTGCCGCCAGCACTGCCTGTACCGTCGCTGGCACCTGGGTGCCTGTCGTGGCCCTGCTGAGGCGGTAGGCGCCGTGCTCCCCCACGAGCACGCCCGTCTCTACCAGGCTCCGCACGCTCTCTTCCAGGAAGAAGGGATTTCCTTCTGTCCGCTCGATCAGCAGCCGCCGGAGGGCGTCCAGGCCAGCGTCGTCTCCGAGCAGGGCCTGCAGCAGCTCCTCGGCGCTCGCAACCGGGAGCGGGTCCAACCGGAGCTGCTGGTAGTAGGTCTTCTGGGCCCAGCCATGCGCGTACTCGGGACGGTAATTGACCAGCAGTAGGATGCGCGTGGTGGGCAGGCTCTCCACCAGGCTGTCGAGCAGGGCCTGGGTCTCGGAATCGATCCAGTGCAGGTCCTCGAATACCAGGAGCACCGGCTGCTCCTGGCCCTCGCGTAGGATCCAGCGCTTGAGGGCGTCGAGCGTCCGCTGCCGGCGCCGGGGCGGGTCGAGCGCCTCCCAGGCGGCGTCGCCCACGGGCAGATCGAGCAGCGACTGGAACGCCGGTAGGGTCGTCTGAAGGGCCGGGTCGAGCGTCAGCAGCTTGCCGGTGAGCTTCTCGCGCATCCGCCGGGGATCATCACGGGCCTCGATTCCGCAGTAGCTGCGGAGCAGATCGAGCACCGGCAGATAGCTCGTGGCCTTGCCGTAGGAGACCGAGCGGGTGTCCAGGACGAGCCAGCCCTGGGTGCGGTGCGAGTGACCGAACTCCCAGACCAGGCGGCTCTTGCCCACGCCGGGCTCCCCGACGAGCGCCACGAGCTGCCCGTGGCCGCTCCCCGCCTGCTCTAGAGTGCGCCGCAGCGTCTCCACCTCGGCCTCGCGCCCGACGAACTTCGTGAAGCCCCGCGTCGCGGCGGCGTGCAGGCGCGAGCGGGTCGGGGCCACCCCGCGCAGCTCGAATACCTCCACCGGCTCGGCCAGTCCCTTCACCGGGATAGGCCCCAGCGAATGCACCTGGACGAGCCCCTCCACGAGCTGCAGGGTGGCGGGCGCGAGGCGGATCGTCCCCGGGGCAGCGAGCTGCTCCATGCGGGCGGCCAGGTGGGTGGTCTGGCCGATGGCCGAGTAGTCCATGCGCAGGTCGTTGCCGATCGCGCGGACGACGACCTCGCCGCTGTTCAGTCCCACGCGGGCCTGCAGCTCCAAACCGTGAGTGCGCCGCACCTGCTCGCCGTAGCTCCGCAGCGCTTCCTGCAGGGCCAGCGCGGCGTAGCAGGCCCGCACCGCATGGTCCTCGTGCGCCAGCGGCGCGCCGAACAGGGCCATGATGCCGTCGCCCATGACCTGGTTGACGGTTCCCTCGTACCGGTGCACCGCCTCCATCATGCGTTCGAGGACTGGATCGAGGATAGCGCGCGCCTCTTCGGGGTCGCGGTCGGCCAGGAGCTCCATCGAGCCCTTGAGGTCGGCGAAGAGGACCGTGACCTGCTTGCGCTCGCCTTCGAGGGCGGCGCGGGAGCCGATGATGCGCTCGGCCAGGTGCTGCGGCGTGTAGCCCTCCGGCGAGGTGAAGCGGGGAGTGGGCTGCTGGGCAGTGGCCGACGCAGCGGAAGCCGGCGCTGTTACGGCCGTTCCACACTCGCTACAGAAGCGCGCGGTCGGTCCCAGCTCGGTCCCGCACTCGGCGCACTTGAGCGCCAGGCGCGTACCGCAGCTCTCGCAGAATTTCGCCTGCGCTCGGTTCTCGTGCTGGCACTGCGGGCACTGCATCGGTGACCCCTCGTGAGCCAGCGGCGGGCCGGACCGGCCAGCGTACCGATCGTAGCGCGCTGCCCGGCAGCAGGTCAACGGTGGATGGCACTGATCCGGCCCGGGCAGTTGCCCGGAAAATCAATGGTGGTACAATAGCGCACCCTGCGGCGGCACGCCATCCGGTGGCTGATGCCACACCGGGCGCGCGGCGCTGGCCGATCGGTAGCCACACGCCAATGGACCCGGCACTCGGTTCGTCGTCAATCCCCGACGGCAAGAGGGCTGACCAGCCATGCCAGATCATCCAGACCTCGCAGGGACCAGGGCCGAGGGCGCGGCTGGCTCGCGGGCCAGCGCGGTGGGCAGCCCGGGCCCGGGCACGCTGCTCGCCGCGCGCGGGCTCTCCAAGTCCTACGGCGCCTTCCGCGCTGTGCAGGCGGTCGACCTCGACGTCCGCGAGGGCGACGTCCACGTCTTCATTGGTCCCAACGGCGCGGGCAAGTCCACCGTGCTCAGCCTGCTCGGGGGCCAGATCCTGCCGACGGCCGGCGAGGTCTACTTCGCCGGGCGGCCGCTCGGCCGCACCACGCCGAGCTGGCGGGCGCGGGCGGGCATCGGCCGCTCCTTCCAGCTCACCAGCATCATCCCCGGCTTCACCAGCCTGGAGAACGTGCTGCTCGCCGTCCAGGCCCGCCGCGGGCTGTTCGGGCTCTTGCGGCTGCGCAGCCGCGCCGAGGACGTGGCCCGCGCCGAGGAGCTGCTGGCGCTGGTCGGCCTGGACGGCGTGGCCCACGTCCCCGCCGAGCTGCTGGCGCACGGCCAGCAGCGGCAGCTCGAGATCGCCGCCGCCCTGGCCGGACGGCCCCGCGTGCTGCTGCTCGACGAGCCGTCGTCCGGCATGAGCGCCCACGAGCGGGCCGGCCTGAGTGCCCTGCTGCGGCGCATCGTCGCCTCGGCCACGATCGTCATGGCCGAGCACGACGTGCACCTCGTCCGCAGCGTCGCCACGCGCGTCACCGCCTTCTCCGAGGGGCGCAAGGTGGCCGAGGGGAGCGCGGACGAGGTGTTCGACGCCGCCGAGGTGCGGCGCGTCTTCCTGCGCGGGCGGCGCGATGCTTGAGCTGCGCGACCTGCACGCCTACTACGGCGCCAGCCACGTCGTGCAGGGGATCGACCTGTCGGTCGGGCCGGGCGAGGCGGTCGGCCTGATGGGCCGCAACGGCGTCGGCAAGACGACCACGCTGAAGGCGATCATGGGGCTGGAGGCGCGCACGCGGGGCCAGATCCTGTTCGATGGCGCCGACGTCGCCGGCCTGCCGTCCCACGTCCGCGCCGGCCGCGGCCTGGGCTACGTGCCCGAGGAGCGCGCCGTCTTCCCCCAGATGACCGTCGAGGAGAACGTCCGCATCGGCGCCCTGATCCACCGGCCGCGCGACGTGCGCGGCTGCCTCGACGCGGCCTACGAGCTGTTTCCGATTCTGGCCGAGCGGCGAGGGCAGCTCGCGGGTACCCTCAGCGGCGGCCAGCAGAAGATGCTCTCCCTGGCGCGCGGGCTGGCGCTGCGCCCGAAGCTGCTGCTGGTCGACGAGCCGACGGAGGGCCTGATGCCGGCCAACGTGGCGCTGATCGGCGCCGCCCTGGCCCGCGCGACGCAGCTCGGCGTGGCTGTCCTGGTCGTGGACGCCTCGTTCGACCTGGTCGCCGAGACCTGCAGCCGGCTGTACGCGATGGACCGCGGCGTCCTGACGGGGATGTTCCGCCCAGGCGAGTTCAGCGGCCCGGACGAGCTGGCGGCGCGCTACCTGGGCGCGGTGGGCGCCTGATGGACGGCCAGGTCGTCCTGCAGCTCCTGAACGGACTCGTCGTCGGGTCGTCGCTGGCCCTGGTCGCCTCCGGCCTGGCGCTGCTGTTCGGCGTGCTGCACGTGATCAACTTCGCCCAGGGCGACTTCTTCATGCTCGGCGCCTACGCCGTCTGGTTCCTCCTGCGCGTCACCCACAACTACGTCCTGAGCGTCGTCGCCGGCACGCTGCTGGTGGGCATCGCGGGCGGGCTGCTCCTGTCGCTGGTCGTCTGGCCGCTGCTGCGGCGCTCGCAGGTCTGGACGCTGCTGGCCACGCTCGGCCTCAGCCTGATCGTCGAGCAGGTCGCAACCAACGTCCTGGGCGGTGACGCCAAGCTGGTCGACGCGCCGCTGGCGGTGCCGGTGAGCGTCGGGCCGGTTAACTATCCCCTGTACTTCCTGGTGGTGGTTGTGGTCGGGCTGGGGGTGCTGCTGGCCGGGTCGTTCGCGCTGAAGTACACGAAGTACGGCATCTGGCTGCGGGCCGTCGCCCAGAACCGGCCGATGGCGGCGGCGCTCGGCGTGCCGGTGCCGCGCGTGTTCGTGCTGGCCTTCGTCGTCTGCGCGGGGCTGGCAGCGTTGGCCGGCGGCCTGCTCGTGCCGCTGACGGCGGTCTACCCGACCGTCGGCGCCGACGTGATCCTGTACGCCTTCATCGTCGTCGTCGCCGGCGGGATGGGGAACCTGCGCGGGGCGGCCCTGATCGCGATCCTGGTCGGCGAGGTGCAGTCGCTCGGCTCGCTGGTGGCCAAGCCGTCGGTGGTCACGATCGCCCTGTTCGCGCTGGTGATCGTGATCCTGATGGTCCGCGCGCGCCAGCAGAAGGTGGTGGTGCGACTGTGAGCGTGGCGCCGCGCGTCGGACGAACGCTCCGCTCCTGGCGGGCGATCGGCGCGGCCGCGCTGGTCGTCGGCCTCGCCGTCGTGCCGCCGGCGATCGGCGGCTACGTGCCGCGCGCCCTCACCAGCTACCTGATATTCGGGCTGCTGGCGCTCTCGGTCGGACTGATTAGCGGCTACGGGCGGCTGTTCAACCTCGGCGTCGGCGCCAACTTCGGCGTCAGCGCCTACGCCGTGGCCGTGCTCAGCCAGTACGGCCTGACCAACCCGCTCCTGCTGCTCGTCGGCGCTCTCGGGGCGGGGCTGATGGTTGCGCTGCTGTTCGCCTTCTACGCTCTGGTCGCCGGGGGCGTCGAGTACCTGATGCTGACGTTCCTGACCACACTCGCCTTCGCCGTCCTGCCGCTGGCGCTGCCCGACCTGCTCGGCGGCGACAACGGCCTGGCGCTCAAGGGCGGCCTCGGCGTCTCCTTCGGCCTGAACCCGCTGCGCGGCAACGAGTTCTACTGGCTCGTGCTGGCCGTGGTCGTCGGCTGCGCCCTGCTCTCCTGGTTCGTGGTCCGCTCGCAGGCCGGCAAGGCGGTGCAGGCGATCGGCCGCAACCCCGTCCGCGCCGCGGCGATGGGGTACAGCGTCGGCGGCTACCGTGTGGCGCTGACCCTCTACGCCAGCCTGATCGCCTCGCTCGGCGGCTGGCTGTACGTGCTCCAGAACTCGTTCGTCCACCAGGACATCCTCGGCCTGGGCAACTCGACGAACGGGCTGGTGTACGCGCTGATCGGCGGGGCGAACACGATCCTCGGCCCGCTGCTGGGGGCAGTGGTGCTGCGCTTCGTCAACGACTCGCTCAGCCGCGGCAGCACCCAGTCGCCGCTCTACCTCGGCATCGTCCTGATGCTGGTGGTGTACTTTCTGCCGGACGGCCTGCTCGGGCTATGGGACCGCTACGGCCCGCGCCGCCGCGCGGCCGGGGCGGACCGCGCCCCGCAGCCGCCCGCGGCCGCCGCGGCGGGGACGTCCGCGGAGAACCTGGAAGCCGTATGATGGCGGCGCGGCCGGAGCGCCGGGCGCTTCGGCCGAATCAGCCACCAGACGGGAGGCGGACCGATCGTCGCGGCGCCGAGGCCGCCGGCGGCGGGATCGCCGCGCGAGACGGGAGGAGGAGCATGAGGTCGACCGCGTCGTCGTCCCGGAGCCCGCTGCTGCAGGGGGCAGTGGGGTTGGTCTTCCTGTGGGTCTGGGTCCTCGCCGCCTGCGCCGCGCCCGCGCCGGCGAGCAAGGCGCCGGCCAGTGCCGCCGCGCCTGCTAGCGCGTCTGCCCCGGCTAGTGCATCTGCGCCGCCCAGCGCCTCCGCGCAGGCCGCGCCGCCGACCGGCAGCCCGATCAAGGTCGGCGTGCTCGACGACGTGACCGGCGTGAGCGCGATCGAAGGGGCGCTGATGCGAATCTCGACCGACCTGGTCATCGAGCAGGCGAACGCCTCGGGCGGGATCAACGGCCACCCGCTGCAGGTGATCTACGCCGATCCGAAGGGCGACGCCACCCAGGCCCTCCAGCTCGGCACCCAGCTCGCCCAGCAGGACGACGTCGACGTGCTGGCGGGCGGCATCTTCAGCCCGGAGTGCCTGGGCCTGCAGGGCCTCGCCCCCAAGCTGGGCCTGGTCTACGTCCCGCTCAACGGCTGCGCCAACGAGCAGTTCTCCACCCAGTCCTGCAACCGCTACTCGTTCCGTGTCTTCCCCGCGGGGCGCCAGATCGACGATCCGCTGACCGCCTACGAGGTGAAGAGCTACGGCACGAACTGGGCGATCATCTACCCCGACTACGTCCTCGGCCAGTCCAACCTGGCGACGATCTCGGCGGCGCTCCAGCGCAACGGCACCGACTTCTCGATCAAGATCCCCGTGCCGCTGGGGGAGGCGAACGTCACGCCGTACGTGTCGAAGATCCCCGCCGACGGCTCGATCCAGGTTCTGCAGGTCAGTCAGACCGGCAGCGACCTGGCCCGCGTGATGAGCGTCATCCAGCAGTTCGGGATCAACAAGAAGGTCAAGATCGTCACGGCGCTGGGCAAGGAATCCTTCGCCGGCGTCTACCCGGACGCGATGGACGGGGCGATCATCCGCGGCGCGCGGCCGTCCGACGGGCTGCCCGGCAACGCCGACGACGCCGCCTTCGCCGCGGCCTGGAAGGCGATGGCCCAGAAGGACGCCGACGTCGCCGGCCCGCTGGGCGGTCCGGAGAAGGCGACGCCCGGCAACACGAACGGCTACAACGCCTACGCTTCGATGAAGGCACTGGTGCTGGCGATGCGGGCGGCGGGCTTCACGGGCAAGGCCGACACGGACAAGCTGATCGCCGCCTTCGAGAACCTGAGTGTGCCGCAGGGCCCGGACTTCCCGGGCGGCCCGCTGATCATGAACAAGGCCGACCACCAGGGGCGCTTCACGATCTACCTGCTGCAGATCAACGGCCAGAAGGAGGACGTCCTGGCCACCTTCCCGGCCGATCAGCTTCCGGCTATCGGCGACTGCCAGGCGTCGTAGGCTACGGCGCCTGCCGCGCGCGCCGAGCGAGGCCTGGAGCGCCCGCGGCAGGCGCCGTGCACGACGAGGAGGCCACGTGCCATGACTACCGCCTACCGTGCCGACCACGTCGGCAGCCTGTTGCGCCCGCCCGAAGTGCTCGCGGCGCATGCCGCGCGCGCCGAGGCGCGGCTGGCGCCGGAGCAGGTCCGCGAGGTCGAGGACCGCGCCATCCTGGCCGCCCTGGCCCTGCAGCGCGAGGTGGGCCTGGACGTGTACAGCGACGGCGAGTACCGCCGCTCGAGCTGGGCCGGCGAGTTCGCCGCCGCCGTCGACGGGTTTGTGCCGGCCGAGCCGCCGCTCCCCTTCCACTGGCGGATGCCCGACGGCCGCCCCGCCCAGCGCGGCGCCCCCGGCTCGAGCGACGCGCTCGACGCCGCCGCGGCGCAGCGGCGCGGCCGGGTGATCGGCGAGCGCCTGCGCCAGCGGCGACGCCTGACCGCCGCCGAGTCGGCGTTCCTCCGCCAGCACGCGGCCGGGCCATTCAAGATCACGCTGCCGGCCGCCTCCTACGTCGTGGCGCGCGGGTTCAAGCCGGGCTTCACGACGGCGGCCTATCCGACGCGAGCCGACCTCGTGGCCGACGTGGTCGCGATCGTGCGCGCCGAGGTCGCGGCACTGGTCGCCGAGGGCGTGCCCTACGTCCAGCTCGACAACCCGCACTACCCCGACTACATCGGCGAGCGCCGCGAGCAGTGGCGCACCATCGGTATCGACCCGGACGCGGCGCTGCGCCAGGACGTCGAGGCCGACAACGCCTGCCTGGCGGGGCTCGATCGCCAGCGAGTCACGCTGGCGATGCACGTCTGCCGCGGCAACTCGCGCAGCGCCTGGCACTCCGAGGGTGGCTACGAGGCGATCGCCGAGCAGGTGTTCGGCGGCCTCGCCGTCGACCGCTTCCTCCTCGAGTACGACACGGGCCGTGCCGGCGGGTTCGAGCCGCTGCGCTTCGTCCCGAAGGGCAAGACCGTTGTTCTCGGCCTGGTCACGACCAAGCAGGGCGCGCTCGAGTCGCAGGACGCGCTCCTGCGGCGGATCGAGGAAGCGTCGCGGTACATCCCCGTCGAGCACCTGGCGCTCAGCCCGCAGTGCGGCTTCGCCTCGGTCCAGGAGGGCAACCTGCTCTCCTGGGACGACCAGCGCCGCAAACTCGAGCTAGTCGTGGACACGGCGCGCAAGGTCTGGGGTTAGGCATGGCCAGCAGGCAGGAAAGCATGGTGCAGGCGCTGGAGCGGTTGCAGCGCACCGTCGAGCAGGTCCTGGCGGAAACTGGCCTGAGCGAGGAAGCGCTGAGTCGTCTCTACGATCTAAACCAGCCACTGCCGGGTGCGCCGCGGCAGTCAGAGCGAGACGAAGTCTCTGATGCTCATACGGCCCGTCGTCGACGCTAGCACGCTCGTCGCCGCCGAAGCCCTGCTCACGGCTCGTCGAGGAAGTGGCGCAGCCACTGCTGCGGGACGGGCAGGGTGGGCGTGGGGCGGGGCGTGGGGACTGCGGTGGGGGCGACGGTCGGCGCGATGACGATCACCGGCACGTCGCCGGGGCGGACCAGGTTCAGCTCCTCGCGGGCGATCTTCTCGACGTAAGCATCGCTGCGGTAGCGGGCGATGCGCTCCTGTAGCTCGACGTTCTGCTGCCGCAGCTCCGCCACTTCCCGCCGTGCGACCTCCACCTGGCGGGCCATCTGGTAGCCCTCGACGGCCCGCTGCGCGGTCGCGGCCAGGATCAGCACGAAGGCCGGCCCCAGCACCGCCAGGAGCAGGCCCGGCGGCATGCCGGAGCCGCCGACTCGCAGCTCACGCATGAGAGTATGCCTCCGCCATCCGGATACGCTGGGCTACCGGAGGGTGAGTGTACAGCAACCACTCGGCCCAGCGCGGCGGCTCGGGCTCGATCAGGTTCTGGCTGGCCAGCTTCTCCATCGCCGCGGCGAACGCCGCCGGCCGATGGGTCAGGTCCAGGGCGTAGCGGTCCGCCGAGCGCTCGACCGCGCGCGAGAAGGCGTTCGAGACGGGCAGGGCCACCAGCCCGGCGACCTCGGCCAGGAAGACGAGCAGCGGCAGCGCGGCCGGCGCGCGCCAGTCGCCCCAGCCGAGCGCGGCGAACAGGGGATCGAGCAGCGCGGCGGCCAGCGCCAGGGCGATCCAGATCGCGCCGACCTGAATGGCGATGCCCCGCCAGACGTCGGCATGGACGTGGTGGCCCAGCTCGTGGGCGACGACGGTCTCGATCTCGTCCAGGCTGAACTGGTCGAGCAGGGTATCGCCGAGCACGACGCGACGCGACGTGCCGAGCCCGATCACCGCGGCGTTGGCGGCGGTCGTGCGCGAGCTGAGGTCGATGGCGGCGATCCGCGGCCGGGGGGCATGGGCGCGGGCGAACAGGGCGTCGATCCGCTCGGTGAGCGGGCCGCGCTCCAGCGGGCGCAGGCGGAAGAACAGCGGCAGCAGCAGGTAGGGCGCGACGTAGGCCAGCAACACGACGCCCAGGCTGAGCAGCGCCGCGTAGACCCACCACCAGCCCGCGCCGAACGCGGCCAGGCAGCCGTAGCAGAGCAGCGCCACCAGCACGCCGAGGGCGAGCGCCAGCGCCGTGACCTTCAGCCAGTCCAGCAGCCACGCCGCGATCGACTGTGTGGTCAGCCCATAGCGCCGCGACAGGCGGTAGCCGGCCACGTAGCCGAGCGGCAGCAGCGCGAGCCGGTAGGCCAGCAGGAGCAGCGCCACCAGCACGCCCGCCGCCAGCCAGGCGCCGAGCGACCCGCCGCCTACCAGCCATACGCCCGCCGATGGGCTGCCCGGTGGCGCCGCTGCGAGCCCGAGCGCGCGGCCCAGCGCGGGCGCGAGCCCGCTATACCAGGCGAGCAGCGGCAGGAGCACGCTTAGCGCCGTCTCGCCCAGGAAGCGCCGCCGCCGCGCCCGCCCGAGCGCCTGCGCCTGCTGCTCGCGGGAGGAGCCTCTCTCCCCCCCCGCGGCGCTTGCAGTATTCCGCGCCGTGCCCCTCTCCCCGGCGTGGGGAAAGGGGGGAGACGAGCGGGGATGCGCCTCACCATCATCACTGCTCTCCCCGGCGCGGGAAAAGGGGGGAGATAACGAAGCGGGGGGGTGGGGGTGTCCCCCACCACCAATACTCCCCTCCCCCGCGCCGGGGGAGGGGCTGGGGGAGGGGGTTAGTCCCTGTTCCGCCATCCGCCGCACTCAGGACTCAGTGCTCAGCACTTCGCTGGCCGGGCCGCGGAGGTAGTCGCCCAGGGGGCGGACGTTGAACCGCGCGCCGTCGGCGCTGTCGGCGTGGGCAGCCAGCGCGCGCGCCGCGACGCGGGCCGTGTCCAGCGAAGTGAAGCAGGGGATGCGGCGCTCGACGGCGGCGCGCCGCATCTCCAGGCCATCGCGCAGGGGGCCGCGGGCCGGCGAGAGCGTATTCAGCACAGCCTGCACCGCGCCCTCGCGGATGACGTCGGTGCAGGTCGGGTAGTGGCCGCTGAGCTTGTTCACCACTCCCTTCACCGGCAGCCCGTACGCCCGCATCGTCTCGGCGGTGCCCTCGGTGGCCAGCACCTCGTAGCCCTGCTCGACCAGCGTCGTGAGCAGCACGCCGGCGGCCGCCTTGTCGTGGTCGGCGACCGTGGCCAGGATCGTGCCGGTCGGCGGCAGCATCAGCCCCGCCGCGAGCAGCGCCTTCACCATCGCGCCGTCGTAGGTCCAGTCGACGCCCATCACCTCGCCCGTGCTCTTCATCTCGGGGCCGAGGTAGGTATCGACGCGCGGCAGCTTGTTCATCGAGAACACGGGTGCCTTGATCGCCACCAGCGGCTGCTCCGGCCATAGCCAGCCGGCCTGCCCGGCCGGCGGCGCGTAGCCCTGCTCGGCGAGGCTCTGGCCGAGCATGATCCGCGTCGCGACCTGGACCATCGGCACGCCGGTCACCTTGCTCAGGAAAGGCACCGTGCGGCTGGCGCGCGGGTTGACCTCCAGCACGTAGATGCGGCCGCTGGCGCGGTGCAGCACGTACTGCACGTTGAACAGCCCGCGCACGCCCAGGCCGAGCCCCAGCCGGGTCGTGTAGTCGACGAGCGTCTCGCGCTGATGGTAGGTCAGCTCCTGGGCCGGGTAGACGGCCATGCTGTCGCCGGAGTGGACCCCCGCTCGCTCGACGTGCTCCATGATCCCCGGGATCAGCACCTGCTCGCCGTCGCAGAGAGCGTCGACCTCGATCTCCGTCCCCTCCAGGTACTTGTCGATCAGGAACGGGTGGCGCGGCGAGAGCTCGGCGGCGGCCGAGACGTAGTGCAGCAGGTCGGTGGCGTGGTGCAGGATCTCCATGCCGCGGCCGCCGAGCACGTAGGACGGCCGAATGAGGACCGGGTAGCCGATGTTCTGGGCGGTCTGGAGGGCATCGCGGGCGGTGGCCACGGCCGCGCCGGGTGGCTGCGGCACGCCCAGGCGGTTCATCAGGTCCTCGAAGCGATGGCGGTCCTCGGCCAGGTCGATCGCGTCGACGCTGCTGCCGAGAATCGGCGCGCCGGCCCGCGCCAGCGGCTCGGCCAGGTTGATCGCCGTCTGGCCGCCGAACTGCACGATCAGGCCCGGCAGGTCGTCGGCGCCGGCCTCGTTTTCCGCGACGTCGCGCACGCACTCGGCGTCGAGCGGCTCGAAGTAGAGGCGGCTGGAGGCGTCGAAGTCGGTGCTCACCGTCTCGGGGTTGCTGTTGATCATGATCGAGTCGACGCCGCTGGCGCGCAGCGCCTCGGCGGCGTGCACGCTGCAGTAGTCGAACTCGATGCCCTGGCCGATACGGATCGGCCCCGAGCCGAGCACGATCGCCTTCGGCCGCGGGTCGGGCGGCGCCTCGTTCTCGGTCTCGTAGGTCGAGTAGAAGTAGGGCGTCACCGCCTCGAACTCGGCGGCGCAGGTGTCGACCATCTTGTACACGGGCCGGATGCCCCAGCCCTCGCGCAGGGCCCGCACCTGGTCGGGCAACAGGTCGGCCAGCGTGCCGATCTGCGCGTCGGAGAAGCCCTGCCGCTTCGCCCGGCGCAGCAGGTCCGGCGTCAGCTTGCTCGACAGCAGCGTGCGCTCGGTCTCGACCAGGTTGGCCAGCTTGGCGATGAAGAAGGAGTCGATGCGCGACCGCGCCGCCACCTCGTCGACGGACATCTGCCGCCGCAGCGCCGCCATCAGCGCCCATATACGCAGGTCGCTGGGCTGCTCGATCCGCTCCAG
>Ga0070739_10004766_pt1 | contig 15820 bp, 14 predicted proteins | sample Coa_R1_7_FD_66445 | JGI IMG/M metagenome (GOLD analysis project Ga0070739, IMG submission 66445) | Surface soil microbial communities from Centralia Pennsylvania, which are recovering from an underground coalmine fire - Coalmine... | ecosystem: Environmental > Terrestrial > Soil > Unclassified ... | reverse complement strand
GCTTTATCGGTTTTCTCATATGCTGGTCTTTGATTTACCAGCTTACCCTTTCGTGTCCACTAAATCAGGGGAATATCATTGCTTCATTGCGTTGTCCTTTAAGGTTTGCGCCATTTGTCTCGGTGGCCAACATTCGTGTTTCGTACCCGCTCAACATGCGGCGCCACGCCGGGATTTAGCTCGCGAGCCCGTTCAATTGCCTGTGATTGAGTGGACTCAACCGCGCTTGCTCTTTCTGCTCCTGGGCGTCTGACCGCGTAATCGCCTTCGTTGCGCCGTTCAACATATATTCGTTTGTCTGACATAATGGCGGGCATCCTACACAATTTGTATGGTGCTGTCAATAGAAATATACAAGATGTTGTAGGTTGAGGTCGGAACCCCTTGCGAGGAAGCAGTTCACTGCGTCACAATCCCGAGTGGGTGGATGTTGAAAGTTGAGTGAAAAACCTTCGTCTGCTTCGCGGTTTTCGCGCGACAAATTTTGTGGCTTTTGTGCCTTTTGTGGCGAATCTTGGAAGTGGCTAGATTGGTTACGGCTTATCCGCGCAAGCCATGAAAAGCGTTATGATCAAAGAACATGAGCGAGTGGTGTTGACGGCCCCGGTGCCGGCCGAAAAATTGGAAGCCGGGGACGTGGGCACCGTCATACACGTGTATCGCGATGGTCTCGCCTATGAGGTCGAATTTACCACATTGGAAGGAAGCACGGCCGCAGTTGTGACGGTGGAAGCCGGGCAAATCCGGCCGGTCCACAAAACGGAGATCACTCAAGCTCGGGAAATGGTTGATGGTTGATGGATGGGTGCAGGCTTCGCCTGTCTGCTCGCGAGTACGCTCGCCCCACCCGCGTAAGGTTCTTTTGCCGTTTGTGATTATTAGTGTGCATCGGTGTTCATCCGTGGTTGAGAAATGGTTGATGGTTGATTGTTGAGGTTGATTGTGGATCGTTGAGAGTTGATGGATGGCTGCAGGCTTCGCCTGTCGGCTCGCGGTGCTTCCGCACGGGCATCATCGCCCCACCGCGCTTCGCGCACGTCTCAAGTTTAAAGTTTAAGGTTTGAAGTTTAAAGTTGCCTGCGACATTCAAGGCTGAAAGGGCACCAGCAGCATGGGTGTGGGGATGCAGGATGCGCCGGGGGGTGAATAGACGATTTCCAATGTGCCGGTTTTTCCTTTGCGCAAGGGCGGAAATTTTTGGATGAACACCATTTCGCCGGGATTTCCAAAAGCGACGCGGCCAGTTGGAACGGCGACGGTTCCTTCCGGCCATGTTCCGCGGCTGACCTTCACCGCGCCGGCCTGTCCGCCGCACCATCTGCCGCCGCGACCCGGCTTGGTGATGAATAACGCGAGGCCGCGTCCGTCGCCGGAACGATATTTCAGGCGCACGCGGTAAATGACACCGTAATTGCCGCTGTCCCTGCCATCCTCAAGACCGGCGATGCTGTCGCGTCCGCGGACCCATGCATCTTTTCTGCCGTCTGCCAGCAACAGGCGCATCGGGCCGTTGATGGTGTCGATCGCAAAACCATTTTCGCCGCTGACGTCATAATCGCTGGTCAAAAACAATCCGCGTCCTGCGCCGGAGCCTTCGTAGCCGGGCAAATCGCGCGGCAGTTTGGGAAGTTGATCGAGAACGGCGATGCTCGATTGGCCAGGGTCGCGTTCGAAAACGCTGATGCGCGCCGGTTGATTGATCTTGAATTCATAAAGGCCGTGAACGAGTTCATCGGTTGTGACGGTGGTGGCGTCCATGTCCGGATCAATGACCATCCGGCCGCCGGGCGGGATCCGCCGAAATGTTTTATCGGGATGCGAATCGAAAAATTGGATGAGGCCGGTCTTGCCGATAAGATGATAGTCGCGGCTGGGTTTGGGAAAAGCGCGGCGAAGGAACCGGAACTTCAAGGGATGTTTGCCAAGATTTTGAATGACGGCGGAAATGGTTTTTGGCCCGGCGTCCGGCTGCGGGACATGATAGATGTAAAGGCGCACCAGACCCGGTTTGGCTTCTTCCTGCAGCGAAATGCCATTGCCGGTCTGGAAATACTCCGGTTTATCGGAGAGCAGCAATTGCGGGCCATGGACATCGCTGATTTCGAGCGGAATCCGCGGCAAATCGCGTTGATGCGACCAGATGTTGCTTAAAGTCAGCACGCTGCCTTGCGGCGCGGAGCGCAAGGCTTGGGTTTCGGCCGATGTCAATTCCTGCGCGAGAACGCCGGTCAGCGGGCACAAACAATATAGTGTCAGCGCGAAGTATGATTTTGGAACCCGCATGCAAAAATTTTGGCAGTCATCGGCAGCGGTTCCAACGCCTCTTGCGCCGGAACAACTGTCCTGATTGTGGGCAATTGAATCAGAGCGCCGCCAAAGTGCCAGAGTTTTGTCCGGGACACGCCGCACAATGACCGATTGATGGACAGAATTGGGCGGAAAATTTGGAGGACTTTTCGCGGCGATTTTTTCAGGTTGGGAACGCTTCCACCAGAGCGGGCGGGCATGGTTGTTGCTCAATGGCATATATGATGGGAATGCCATACAAGCGAACGGCCCTGCTGGGTTGTGCATTCGCTCTTCTGGTTCTTCCCGGGCCATTCGCGCTGGCAAGGGAAGACGCCGATTCGGCTCCCATGACGCGCAAGGAATTCCTTCAACTCTTGCAGCAGAACCAGCAGTTGCAGCAGCAGGTGCAGCAGCAGCAACAAACCATCGAATCGCTCAGCAAGAAGGTTTCGGCCCTGGAATCAAGGAACGCTCAAACGACGGGCAACCCTTCGCCGCAAACAGCGGCTTCTACGAGGCCGGAGGAACAGCCTTTGCCGGACACGACCAGCAGTTCGACTTTCCATTTCGGCAAGCTGGACATCGGCGGCGAAGGTGGTGTGGCGTTTTTCAAGTCGCCTCCGTCAGGCCAGTTTCCGCACAGCACGTTTCGGATCGATGAAGCGCGTTTGTTTTTGGATGCGCCCATCTGGGGCGACATTTATTTTTATTCGGAACTGGACCTTGCCCAACGCGAAACCACAAGCCTGGCGTTGAACGTCGGCGAGCTTTACCTGGATTTCGAAAGCATTTCCAAGCTTTGGGGCAACGAAGAGATGCTCAACGCGCGCGCGGGGCGTTTTTACATTCCGTTCGGCGAGGAGTACCAATACCGCTTCGCGATCGACAACCCGCTCATCTCGCATTCGGTGAGCGATATCTGGGGCACGGACGATGGAGTGGAGATTTACGGCAAGCTCGGCCCGGCGCATTACGCGGTGGCGGTGCAAAACGGCGGCGAGGTCACCAGCCAGTCGTTGCAAGGCGACAAAAGTGTTTCGGGTAGAATCGGGGCCGACCCAACCAAATGGCTGCACGTGAGCGCAAGCGCGATGCGCACCGGCGAGTTGAACGTAAAAAATGGAACGTCGGCGATCTGGTTCGGCAACGGCTGGTTTCATTCCATCGGTTCACACAGCACGACTTCCTTTCATGCCAATTTGGTCGAAGGCGACGCGGTGTTTCGGCTGCCGTCCACGTTGATCAGGGCTGCGGGCGGTTACGTGAATTACAACGATAACGACCCGCTCGCGAACAACAATCGCGACATCTACTATTACTATCTCGAAGCCACGCACGATTGGACGCACAGTTTGTATTCGGCGGTGCGCTGGAGCCAGGTGCTCGCGCACAAGGGCTACACCATCGTGGGCGCGGGCAACATGGCGGAATATGGCTTTCAGGAACTCACGAAGGATTATTGGCGATTGAGTTTGGGCCTCGGTTACCGGTTCAGCCAGAACATGGTCGTCAAGGGCGAATACAGCTTCAACCAGGGCAGCGAAATTGACGGCACTTTCCGCGACGAAGAAAACCAATTCGCCCTCGAGGCGGCATTCAAATTCTGACCATGAAAAATTCAACTACATTTTCAAGACTGCCTTCAATGTTCCTATCCAAGGTAGGGACATCGCGCTGTCCCGCATGCGGGATCCGCGGACGGCGCAGCGCGCCGTCCCTACCACGCCACTATGCGGGCAAAATCTCTAAATTACTTTTTGGCTTTTTTACTGCATTAACACTGACTACTGCCCATGCGGGAACCATCACGGGTCGCGTTCATGCCGAAGGAAAGGCGGGTGCGGCACAGGACGCGCAATGCGGCAGCGTGAATTACGAGAGCCGCGCGCTCAAGTTCGCCACGCGCGTGGATTACGGCGCGATGCATGATTTCATCGTTTATATCGAAGGGCCGGTCGGCACGAACAAGCTGGTCGCGCCCGGCAAGCCGGTGCAGGTGTTGACCGTCCGGCAGGTGAACCAAAAGCACGCGACGTTCGAACCGCATATCATGCCGATTGTTGTGGGCACGACAGTCGAATGGCCGAACAACGATGACATTTATCACAACGTTTTCTCGTATTCGGAAGTGAAGCCGTTTGATCTTGATCTATACAAGGCGCCCACGGTGAAGAAGGTGCTTTTCGACAAGCCGGGGCGCGTGGATGTCTTTTGCTCCATTCATTCAAGCATGAGCTGCGTGGTGCTGGTTTTGGAAAATCCTTATTTCGCCCGCACCGACAGCAAGGACGTTTATACGATCAAAGACGTCCCTGCGGGCACTTACCATTTGAAAGCCTGGCACGAGCGGTTGCCCGCGCAAAGCCGGGAGATCGTCGTGCCGGAAAAGGGCGAGGTGAAGGCGGACTTCACCCTCGGCATCACCGGTCTGCCGAAATTGTAAGTCGATGAAAGCCATTTCCAAAATACGCTTCAGTTTCCAGTTGAAAGTGCTGTTGCCGGTGCTCACGGTCATGATGCTGCTCATGGCGGTGACCATCTGGCTGGTGGATGCCCGCATCAGCGAGCAGATGCATCAAAATGCCGCCAGCCAGCTCGCGACTGCGGACGTGATTTTCAAGCAACTGCACCTGCATCAGACCGCAACCTTGCTCTCCAAGAATCGCAACGCCCTTAATGAGCCGCGGATAAAAGCCGTCACGCAAAGCGCCGACCTCCCGACCATCAAGCACACGCTCGATGAAGTCATGCAGGAAATGCTCCTGGACAACGAAGCCAATGTGGCCGTGTTCACGCTGCTCAAACAGGACGAGCCGCAGTTGGTCAGTTCGAACGCAAACATCGAACTGAACGTCAGCAATTTTCAGGCGAAGGCCATGCCAACCATCGCACGCGCCGCGCAAGGCAATGCCGCCGTGGACACCATCCGCGTGGGAACCAACCTGCTGGACATCGCTTCCTTTCCGGTCGGAACGGGCGATGACATCGCCGGCGTGCTGACGTTTGGGCTGCGCATCGGGTCGGAGCAGGCGCTCGAAACCCGCCAGATCACGCGCAGCCAGATTGTGCTGATAGCCGACGGCCATGTGGCGGCATCCAGCATCAAAGACGCTGGTTTGTTCCCGGTTTTCATCGATCGGTTCAACGCATTGACCGCAAATGATGCCGCCGGCCCGGAACTGATGTTGAATGATGAACATTACCTTTGCCGCGCCGGACATTTCTCCTCGCTGAACGGCGACAAAGCGATGGGTTATCTGCTGCTTTCGTCCTACGAGGATTCCTGGATCGCCTTGCGCGCGACGCAACAGATGCTGCTGGCAGCCGGCGTTCTCGGCATCGGCATCAGCGGAGTGATCGTCTGGCTTTTGTTGCGGCGCATCACCTGGCCGTTGCGCCATTTGCGCAATTGCGCGGAAGCGGTCGGCCGTGGCGATTATTCGCGGCGCGTGGAGGTGTTTTCGCGTGATGAATGCGGCGAACTCGCGACTGCCTTCAACAAGATGACCCAGAACGTCAAGAACTCGCGCGATGAACTGGAAAAGACGGTCGAGACGCTCAAGTCAACCCAGCATCAGTTGATCCAGAGCGAAAAATTATCCGGCATCGGCGAATTCGTCGCGGGCGTGGCGCATGAATTGAACAATCCACTCACGTCAGTGATGGGTTTTTCCGAACTGCTCCAGCAATCGGATTTGCCGGAACAGCAGCGGCGTTATCTGGACGTGATTTTCAAGAGCGCCAAGCGTTGCCAGAAGATTGTGCAGAGCTTGTTGAGCTTCGCGCGGCGTCATGCGCCCGAGCGCAAGGTGGTTTGCGTGAATGAAATCGTGGAGTCCGCCATCGAGATTTTGCAATACCAGATGCGCACCAGCAACATCGAGGTGGTGACGCAGCTTGATCCACACCTGCCCGCGACAGAATTGGACCCGCACCAGATGCAGCAGGTTTTTTTGAACATCATCAACAACGCTAGGCAGGCGATGGAAGGCCGGCCGGTTGCGGGCCGGTTACGCGTTTCGAGTGAAGCGGTCGAAAACTATGTGCGCATCATCTTCCAGGACAACGGGCCGGGCATCCCGCCGGAAAACCTGAAGCGCATCTTCAATCCGTTTTTCACCACGAAGGAAGTCGGCAAGGGCACCGGGCTTGGGTTAAGCCTTTGCTACGGCATCATCAGCGAACATGGCGGCACCATCACGCCTTACAGCACATACGGCGAAGGCGCGACATTCGTCGTCGAACTGCCCATCACTCATCAGTTGCCGCAGGTGGCTGAAAAGAAAGCCGCGCCGTCCGCAAATGACAATGCCGAGGAGGGCCTGGGCAAACGCGTGCTGGTCGTGGACGATGAAGATTTGATTCTGCAAATGGTGCGCGAAATCCTCACGCGCAACGGTTACAAGGTGGATATTGCCCATGACGGTGAATCCGCGCTGCGCCGCCTCACGCAATATCATTACGACCTTGCCTTATGCGATTGGAAAATGCCGGGGCTCAGCGGCCAGCAGATTTATGAACGGTTGCATGCCAGCAACCCGGAAATGTCCAAGCGGATCATCTTCATCACCGGCGACGTGGTGAATGAAAAGGTGCAGGAATTTCTCCGCGCGCGCAACAAGGTCTGTCTGTCCAAGCCGTTTACGCTGGTTGAATTTCGCTCCGCCATCGACCAAGTGCTCAAGGCGAATTAAAGCGTTCGCTCAAAAGCCGACCTCATTGCGCCTGCTGGGCTTTATCGGCCAGCATCTGAAGACGGAGCATCAATCGTCGTTGACAGGCTTTCTGCTGGCCTTCTGGATACTTGTCCGAAGGAACCATGTTCACCGCGAAGTAGGTTCCTTCGCCATCGCTTCCTCTCACCGAACCGCCATAGGTGTAGCCTTTTTGCTCCTCAAACGCTGATTTCTCCGGCAATGAATGTATTCCCTCCAACGTGCCATAGACCAGGAAAGGAAATTCCGAATCGTCCACCGCGAGTTTGGTGATGACCAAATTTGCGTTCCTGCACAATGCGGTGAAGGCCTTGAGCAGATTCTCCTTGTCATAGCGCGCGTCCATGTCAGACGGCGGCGGCACGGGATGGCCAAGATAAGCCATCAAGGCAAGGTTGGCTTTGTTTTCGGGACCAGTCTCGGTCTCGTGCTGTTTGTCACCAACGTTATGAAACCATCCCTGGTTTCGCATGATGGTATTTTCCCTGTCCTTTTCTCCAAAATAGACCCCGCCATGGCTGGAATTGTTCGCATAAAAGGAAACGTGCAGCCAGCCGCCAGGAACATTCGTTTCGTATAGATGAAATTTTCCCGTTCCCCGGCTTATTTTAACGGTTTGCCCGGCCTGGACTGGCGTGGGACCGCTGGGGCCGCGGCTGGTGCAGAAAAGCGCAAGATCCGCGCTGTCTGCCGAAGCCAGCGTGTAAGTCCCTTCCACCAGATAGCTGCCACCAGGTTCAATGTGTTTTTTATCTCCGCGCACCTCGGTGATGGTGATTTGATCCCCGGCAAAAAATCCACTGGCTCCCAATTCATGCGGAATAACATACGAAAACTTCGGATCGACTGGTTCATCGGCGCCATTAGCGCCCAAGCGGGAGAAGTAGACCAGGAACATGGCTACGAAAGTCGCGGCAAAGATTAGATGGAGTGCGCGTATGTTTGGTTTCATGATCGTCTTAGTTTTGGCGGATGTGTCGTTTCAATGAACTGGCTCGACTTGGGTTTTCTGAGAAAGTGGCGTTGATGATTGTGGCTCCTTTGACGACAGCATCAACCACGCTGTTGCCCTCTCTGCGATACAAATGCACTTCAGTCTCTATCGGAACGTCCACGACGTAATTGTCAGCAGATTCTCGCTGAGCCGGTTGCAGAGAAGCGCGTTCGACCGGCTTGCGCTGCAATAAAAGGCTGGCGGAAATGAACAGCAAAATGCAGCCAAAGCCCAATCCCGCCCAGGCGGGTTTCCATGGCGTCTCCGTGAAGAACGCCCGAACGCTTCCCCAAGTGGATGCCGACCGAAGCTCCCTTTGTTTCCATGCCTTTAAAATATTTTGCCGGGCTTCCGCGCCCAACGAAAGCCGTTGGGTTTCGCGGTCAAATGAAAGCTGGAAGGATTTCGCAAGGGCTTGTTCACGGGCAAGGGCCTGCCGGCATGCAACGCAATTCTGGACATGGTCATTCGCAGCGGTTTGTTCAGCGGCGGACAACGTTTCGTCCAGATACTCCGGCAATCGGTCCTTAAACTGTTCGCAATTCATCGCGTCTCCATGGAATGAGTGCCACTGGCGGCAAAAAAGTTCATTTCGCGCGGGATCAATTGTCCGAGACAACGCAGGGCATAATGCAGGCGCGATTTAACCGTGCCACTGGAAACGCCCTGCTGGCGCGCGATTTCCTCAATTTTCATCCGTTCATAAAACCGGAGGACAATGACTTCTCGATGTTCGTGGGAAAGTTGCCGTAGGGCCTGCGTGAGTCTGGTCGCGCAGAAATCCTGGTCCAGACCGCTGGGATGGTCAGCCTGGCAGGTTTCCTTCAGAACCAATTCCTCATCGTAAACAATGCGTTTTTGTTTGCGTTGATGCCGGCGGCACAAGTTGCGCAGGATTCCATGAAGCCAGGTATAAGTCGCCGCCTCTCCACGAAATCTGCGCCAGGACTTGATTGCCTGCATGAATGTTTCCTGGACCAAATCTTGCGCTTCGGTTTCATCGCCGCACAGCAGATAAGCGGAACGGAGCAGACGATCTCCATGGGAGTCAAGGAACTCCTGGACATCGAAGGAATCCGCACGTTTTTGGGCGGAACAACTCGGGGCCTCGGCCATTCACAGTATAAGTGCCGCTCGCGGGCAAAAGGTTCAATCTGATTTGTCAGCGGTCGAAAAATCGTGTTACGGCGATTTTGGAGTGCGGTGGCATGACACCGCTTTTCTTCCGGGCGACATGTCGCCCGGTCCCAAAGCGCGGACATGTCCGCGCACTCCAAAGAAAACTTTCCCGCGACAGCTCCATCTTTTTTACAACGGGCAAATATGCTTTTAACAAAGCAACAAGAATGTCTGCGCTACGTGGCGCGACTTGCCAGCCTGTGGGTTCAGGCGACTTTCCCGTCGCCTGCACGGGAATGCATGGCTCAAGTTTTCCTGACGGACTGAATCTCGTTCTCGATTTTCGCGTTGTTCAATTCGAACGATTGCTCCTTGACCGCTGCCAACGCCTGCTTTTTCGCTTCGCGCTCGTTCTTTGCAGTTAAATCGAGAGTGAATGTGGTGGTTGCGGTGCGTCGGATGACGACTTTGTATTCGTTTTCAATTTGTTTTGGAGCGGCTGATTTCGGCGACTGCGGCTTCACATTGCGCACCGGATTTTTGACTTCGGGCTCTTCGATCAAATCGTATTTCACGCCGATGACGCGCGCGTCGGTTTTCTTTGGCAACGGCTTTGGGAAAATCATGTACAACGCCAGCGGCTGCTCGTGAAAACCGATCTCGCCGAAATCCTTGTGCTTCCCATGCGGGTCGCGGACAATCGTCAACACGCGGTTTTCCTTCACCGCTCTCATGAATTCCTTGTCCTTCGCTGGGTCGGTCCAAAGCGAGGCGGTTTTCGGAGGACCGGCGCGTTTGACAAAATCAGAAAAACGCATTTCTTTCATGCATCAATATGGGCGCTAAGCAAAGCCAGTCAATCCATGGCAATTTCCCGGTTTTAGTGGGCACTGACGATTCGCCATGCCGATTGGCTGCAATTAGTCAATGAAAGATTTACCGGTGCGGCCTTGAACAAGGCTAATGACATAGTGGGCCTTACTCGCGGGCCACGTTTGAATTGGACATGAATATGGCCTTGGTTGATGTTTTTTTGGGTATTTAAGTACCTGGTGAACATTGTTATAACTAAATGAGTAACCTAACGAAAATCTCGACTGGCATCGTAGGACTGGATAATATTCTGCTGGGCGGATTGGTCCGAGGCGGTTTCTATCTTATTCAGGGTGATCCAGGAGCTGGCAAGACGACCATGGCATTGCAGTACTCACTTGCCCGCGCCGCCGCGAATGAAAAAGTCCTGTATGTGTCGCTTACTGAAACTCACGCTGACCTCAAAAATGCCGCCGCCAGCCATCAGTGGAACCTCGACGGCATTCACGTCTGCGACCTGTCTCGCTCGGCAGGCAACCTCGCCGGGCAACCCGAGGTTTCCGTTTTTCATCCATCGGAAACGGAGCTTGGTGAGACCACTCAGGCGATCATCGCGGAAGTGGACAAGGTGCAGCCGAAACACGTTGTTTTCGATGGTCTTTCTGAACTACGTCTCCTGGCGGGTGACCCCCTGCGTTACCGGCGGCAACTCCTTTCACTCAAGGGCTACTTTAGTGACCGTGACATCACTGTTGTGGCCCTTGACGATCGAACATTTCAAATGGGTGCGATCCAGCCGGAAAGTCTCGTGGGGGGCAACCTTATTCTCGAACGCATTTTGCCCAACTATGGCCGCTCGCGCCGTCGGCTGTTCGTAACCAAGGTTCGTGGCGCCGACTTCCGCGAAGGTTATCACGATTATGAAATCGTCCAGGGCGGCATACTTGTTCATCCGCGCTTGGTTGCCGCGGAACATCACGACCGCTTCTCGCAGGACGTCACTGCCAGTGGCATTCCTCACCTGGACGAGATGCTCAACGGCGGACTGTCGGCCGGCACGACGACCCTTCTGCTCGGCCCCGCCGGAGTGGGTAAATCCACTGTCGCCATGCAGTTCGTCGTCTCAGCCCTTAAGCGTGGACACAAAGGCGCCGTATATGTTTTTGATGAAGTCTTGGGAACGATGATTGAGCGCACGGAGAAGCTTTGCCTGGCCAAAGAAGGAGGTGTCCGCGCCTACATCAAGGAGGGCAAACTTCACGCGCAGCAGATTGATCCTGCGGAAATGTCCGCAGGCGCATTCTCCCACGAAGTTCGGAGAGCCGTCGATGCCGGCGCAAAGGTGATCGTCATTGACAGCCTGAATGGCTATCTCAATGCCATGCCGGAGGAACGCTTTCTCACCTCCCACCTTCACGAGATGTTTGCTTACCTCAACCAGAAAGGCGTCACCACTATCCTGATTGTCGCCCAGCACGGTCTGATGCTCACAGCCGCGGGCCGGGCCAGTGATATCGATGTCAGCTATTTGGCCGATACTGTTTTATTGTTGCGCTATTTCGAGGCCGAGGCGGAGATCAAGCAGGCCATCAGCATCCTCAAGAAACGGACCGGCAAGCACGAACGTTCGATCCGGCAATTAGTCATTCAAGAGGACGGGATAAAAGTTGGTGAGCCTCTCAAAGGCTTCTTCGGCATCATGACCGGTGTGCCGGAATACCGCGGTTCCACTGCGATGGAAACTGAACACCGATGAATGACGAAACAGCCCAGCGGGAGCGCGTGCTGGTGCTAATGCCAACACGTAAAGACTCCGAAAGGACCATTGCTTTTCTGTCAGATGCAAACTTCCATTGCCTTGCCTGCCCTGACCTTCCGGCGCTTTGCCGCGAGATTGCCAGAGGAGCTGGCGCCGCCCTGCTTACTGAAGAAGCCATTCTTCAGGATCGGGAGCAATGCCTGGCCGCCACCTTGCGCCAGGAACCTTCATGGTCGAACTTTCCATTGATTGTCCTTGTCCATTCTGGGCAGAACTCAGGCCGCCTTTCCGCCGCGCAGATGCTCAATGTGACCCTCATAGAGCGGCCGGTCCGCTTTGTGACACTGCGAAGCGTGGTGGAAGCGGCCCTGCGCCATCGCCGGCAGCAATATCAGATTCGTGATACTCTGCTGCAGCTCACCCAGGCGCATCGGGAGCTCGAAAGCGCCAATCAGGACTTGGAGATGCGCGTGCGTGAACGCACACAGAAACTTCAGGAAACCGTCAGTGAACTCGAAGCGTTTTCCTACACCGTGTCTCACGACTTGCGCGCCCCACTTCGCGCTATCGAGGGTTATGCCCGCGCACTCGCGGATGACTACGGCGCGAAACTGGACGCGGGAGGAAAAGTGTTTCTCGCGAAAATCAGCGCCGCCGCTGCCCGTTTGGATCTTCTGGTCCAGGATGTCCTCGCTTACAGCCGGATCGCCAAAGGCGAAATCCACCTTCAGGATGTCAATCTTGCCAAGCTGGTACAAGAAGCGGTTGAAACCTATCCACAATTCCGAAACGGCTCGATCATCGTCAAGGAGCCTTTGCCGGTCGTCCGCGCACACCCGGCCTATCTTATTCAGTGCGTCTCCAATCTGCTGGGCAATGGGCTGAAATTTGCGCGGCCTGATGTGCCTCCCCTCGTCACAATTCGCGCGGAGGAAGACCCGAATACGGATAATGTCAAAATCTGGTTCGAGGACAATGGCATCGGCATAGCGCCCGAACACTTTCAGGAAATCTTCCAAATATTCGGTCGCGTCCACTCGGACAAACAGTACGAAGGCACGGGAATCGGCCTTGCCATCGTGCGCAAAGCCGCCGAACGGATGGGCGGCTCCGTCGGCCTGACTTCGGAGGTTGGCAAAGGGAGCCGCTTCTGGTTGAGTCTCAAAAAAGCAAATGCGACCCACTAAGCCAATTCTTTTGGTAGATGATAGCGAGGATGACGTTTTCCTCATGCGACGCGCCCTCAAAGAGGCTGCGTTGCCCAATCCCATCTTTGTCGCTGAAGATGGGTTGAAAGCCGTCGATTATCTCGCCGGCAGGGCGCAATTCAGTGATCGAACGATGTTTCCTATTCCGGCGCTGATGTTCCTTGACCTCAAAATGCCCGGAAAGAAAGGCTTGGACGTCCTTGCATGGTTGCGCGAGCAGGAACATTTGCGCAGTGTGGTGGTGGTCATCCTCACTTCATCCCAGGAGCCTTCAGACTTGCATCAGGCTTATCGGCTTGGCGCCAATTCTTACCTCGTCAAACCTTCTACGACAGATCGGCTACGTGAACTTGTCCAAGCCGTGAAGTCCTACTGGCTTGAATTCAACCTGTTCGATTCGGTCTGAGTTTCCCGGCGCGACTTCAGCAGCGGATTCTTGAAATCCGCATCCCGGCTCTGCTATTCTATTGCCGCTATGCTTTCACCAACAATTCACCCATCCAATTCCACATCGTCTATCACTCAAATTCGCATCAATCGTCGCGAAGCGATTCGGCTTGGTGCGCTCGGAACGCTTGGTTTTCTCGCTTCGTCTGCCATCGCCCGCGCCGCTGGCGCGATGGAAGACCAGATGAAACATTTCCAGGGACAGGAAGTTTTCGAACATATCGTCAGTAAGGCGCAAGCCGAGAATTGGAAGAGCCTGCCCATCGGCGAATTGATCGGCAAGATCGCGATGGAACTAAAGGGGACGCCCTACGTCGGCTTCACGCTCGAAGTTTCGCCCAACCAGGAATTTTGCGTCATCAATTTGAAAGGGCTCGATTGCGTCACGTTTTTTGAGGACTCACTTTGCATGGCGCGCATGCTCAAGAAGGGCAAAAGCTCGCCCGAAGACCTCATCAGCGAGGTGCAATACACCCGTTATCGCGGCGGAAAGATGGGCGACTACACCACGCGCCTGCATTACACGACCGACTGGTTCGTGGACAACGCGCAAAAGGGCGTCGTCAAAAATCTCACGCCCGAATTGCCCGGTGCGGAGCCGTTCACGCAAAAGGTCGGCATCATGTCCGAACATCCAGAAAATTATCGTCAGCTCAAGGCGCATCCGGAATTCCTCCCGGTCATACGCCACTACGAAGAAATCATCAACGCGCGTTCGTTGAAATATTTGCCGATGGCGAAGCTGAAAGACGACGAACATTTGCTGGCCACCGGCGACATTGTGGGCGTCTGCACCACGCAGCCGGGCATCGACATCGCGCACACCGGTTTGTGCATCAAAGACGAGCAGGGCGTGGTGCATTTCATGGACGCATCGTCATCGCGCCGGAACATGAAGGTCACCTTTGAGCGCGAAATCAGCGAGACCTTGAACTGGTCGCGGCGCTTGACTGGCGTGATGTTCGCAAGGCCGTTGGAGGTGGGGGCGTAGGCGAAAGAACAGATCTTCAATCGCTCGATAAGACGAGTGGCATTTCGGGAACATCAGCTACGCACAACGCTCGCTAAAGAAAGATATAGCCAAATAAATGCGGCAATTGGTTTCTCTCGCTCAATGTTTTCATGCTTAAATGCCGTACGGGGCTAAGAATCCGCTTGCTTTCATTATTAAGAACGTTAATAAGGAATTTCTATGAAGGTATTTATTAGTTGGTCGGGCGAAAGAAGCAAGAAAATCGCAGAGATATTTCGCAAATGGATCCCCGGAGTAATTCAAGCCGTGAGACCATACTTTACACCTGACGATATAGCGAAAGGCGCAAGGTGGGCGACTGAAATTGCGAAAGAACTCTCTGATTCCAAGGTTGGAATTTTTATTCTTACGTTGGAAAACCTAACAGCTCCGTGGATTATTTTTGAAGCAGGCGCAATTTCGAAACAGTTAGATTCTGCCCGAGTTTGCCCTCTTCTCTTTGGGATTTCTCCGACAGATGTTAAAGGTCCTCTAGAGCAGTTTCAATGCAGCTCATTTTCGAAAGAAGAAATTCGTAAATTATTAAAATCGATTAATGCCGGGTTGGGTGATTCCGGACTCGATCCGGCAGTTCTGGAGAGCGTTTTTGAAATGTGGTGGCCCAAGCTCGAGACGGAGGTTTTTGCTATCTTGAAGACGGACAGCCGACCTAATAGTGAACCAAAACGTTCAGAAATGGATATGTTGGAGGAGCTAGTCCTTCTCTCCCGACGCACACATAACGCGGTTGAGCGGGGCGGATCCGTAGGATCAATCCATCCTGTTGCGCTTAATGATTTAGCAAGGCACTATTCCGCGCTTGTTCAGCTTGCCTACACATCCCCCCCTTCTCCTGAATGCGCTAGAATACTTTTAGACATGGCAGGTCCGATTCGCCATATATTAACCAAAGCAGGCTCCTCAAGCGATGCTGCTTCGGATGCTAATGCTGCATTCAGTGCGGCTTATGGTCGACTGCGAACATTCAGTGACGCCGAAGCTCAGAAACTGGCGCGGGCTCGTGCGACCGAACAAGCGACGCAAGATGTGAAAATTGCTGCCGACGATGCCAGAACCGCGGCATGACTGTTGGGCAAAAGCTTTTAAATTTGCTTTGCTGTCTCAATAGGCCTAATTAGTGCGAAGCAGAAGCCGCGGCGTTTGGGTAATGCAGGCATCTTAGATAGCGTGCCAATTTCCGCTCGACGAAGCCATCGCGAAAGTCCGCGCCGGACTTCAGGCTTTGGCTGTGGCGTGGAACGCCCCAGCTTGGCGGCGCCGAAATAAGGAACGCTGCGGTTGATAAAAAACTTCCTTTTTTAAGGTGATGCGCTATAGTGCGCCCTTGGAGATTTAGGAGCAGGCAATCAAGCTGCAATGTGAATCAGGAGCCTGCAGGCATCGTCCAATTTTAGCATGAGCAAGGCAGGTCATACAGCAAGCGGTTTTACCTTGATTGAATTG
>Ga0070739_10004765_pt1 | contig 15822 bp, 15 predicted proteins | sample Coa_R1_7_FD_66445 | JGI IMG/M metagenome (GOLD analysis project Ga0070739, IMG submission 66445) | Surface soil microbial communities from Centralia Pennsylvania, which are recovering from an underground coalmine fire - Coalmine... | ecosystem: Environmental > Terrestrial > Soil > Unclassified ... | reverse complement strand
GTCAGCTGGTCAGCACATCATACCGAGAGGGTCTGGTACCGCTGATGACTCGTGAAGAGACTGAGAGATATGCCATACAGGCTGCAATCAGAGCTGCCACCCGTGAGACATTTGAGGCAAAGATAGGCGAGCTTCAATACTCTGTTAGCAGGTATGCGAGGCTTGTCAGGGCAACAATTCCAATAAAAGTTGCAAAAAAGACAAAGTTTTTGCTTCTCTTGTCGTTTGATATTGATGCAGAGGCTGACTCAATTATTTCAAAAAAAGTCTGGCCTGCCATACTAGACAACAAAGAATATTTCATCTAATGGCCATCGCATTCATTCATTATTATCGACGTAACAGGCGGAGCGCAGAATTTAATTGTCTGTTTGGCTACTATATATGGTATTAACTATGAGCAGGGTCAGGCTTGCGGCCGCCAGATGGATTCCCTATAGCCTTGCTGGGGCTGCAATCTCTGTCATCGTGGGTCTTGTATTCCATCTTTCGGTAGCCCGGCTACTAGTTTCTGCGCTACTTGCTGTTGCGCTGATATTTGGCGGACTGGCATTCAGGTCAGTCGGCAAGGAGAAGGAAATTGAGTTTCGAGAGAAAGATTCGGAAAACCGAAATCAGGAGCAGAATCCGTAAAGACCTCAGCTCAGCTAGTCAGCTATTACAGCCGACCTATTCTGTTATCTCCCTTAAGAAAATGCCTGTATCTAAGCTGGAGAATCTGCTCAAATCAATTCCAGCACCTGGCTCCATAATTTCCCTGATGTATCTTCCAGTATTGGGCTCTGTCCACCAAGTCTCTCCAAATCTGTCTTTTAAGTGGCTGTCGAGTTCTGCAGCACGCACAGCAGCTAACAGGTAACTTGGAACATACATTATGGCGTCCGGTAGTATGTGGTGAAGCATCCAGTAGCTTCCAGGCATGTCTTCGATTCCGGTATATTCTTTTATGAGTTTTGAATAAAGGTCACCTGCCTGCTCTGCGGTAAGGTTTTTGCGCCAGAACTCTGCCTTCATCAGAGAATTGGCTGTATAAAACGTGACAAAGAATAGCTCCATAAAGCTGTTTCTGGCTTTTAGTTCCCGAAGTATTTTTTCGTCAGTTATGCCCATACCTTTCAGATAGGCTTTCTTCTTGGTCAGCCTCTCCAGAAATATTGAAAATATTTCAGCTACACCCATTGGGAATCTGTACCTGTCCCAGTAAGGTAGCGATTCTTTTATTGAACTAGCATGTATGGCATGCCCAACTTCATGGAAGCAGCCTTGCAGGTCAAAATACGGACTTTCGTTTTTGTAAAGAACCCTTATGTCATTTGGAACTTGAACAAAGAAACAGATGGGAGAAGGATACTTGTTCTTCCGATTCTCCGTATCTATTGTTATTCTTGACATATCAAACTGCATTTTCTTTAGAGTCTTTTCCACTTCCTCTATTGGCCTGACGGCTGCAAAAGGTGCTTCGATGCCAGCATATACTCTGTTGCGGAAAAAATAAAAATCATCATAATATTGCACTGGTCTGCCAAGAATCTTTTTGGACATTTCCTGAAGTGCATCCTTGAATGGTTTTTTTGCCCGCTCTCCTATCGAGCGAACAAAGCTGACAAGCCGAGAATATGAAATATTTTCTTCTGCCAAGTAACCATCAAGAGGGTTAATGATGACAGGCAAAGAAGATCTGACAGACTTGATCTGCCCACGAAGATTCGTACCGGGCCGACCTTTAACATTGTCTTTGTCTTCATTCATGTGCGCTTTTGTGCCTGTTTCCATAACATGGCCTCCGCCATATCTTGAGTAGACCTCTTTTATCCTGTTAAAACGTTCCATGATGATAGGGGAAATGAACTCTGTCTTTTGAATAAATTCATCAAACAGTTGTTTTCTTTTCGCCGGGTCCTCCTGAGCACTATTGTACTGTCTCCAAGTGCTCCAGTTGACTGGCCGGCCATTAAACATCTGCTTTGATGATATTATTTTTCTGTTCCGCGCAGCATACAGCTTCAGTTCAAGATTTTTTGTCATAGAATCGGATAGGTTTTCTAGTGCTGCCAAAAAGAGTATTGTGGGTTCGGAAAAAGAATCAAGAAAGGCAATGGAGTTAAGCCGCTTCATTTCAGCCAGCTGTTTGATTATTTTTTCGCTATAGTCAAAGCCAGCATATTGCTTGTAACGCTCGTCTGACTCTGCAATGCATATCATTTCATCAATATCACACCACTGCTTTAGATTCATCGACTTTGAGGGGCAGCTCTCCAAATTTTAATTTAATTTAGTTGAAATGCAAAGTAATTTCAACATCCTTTTCTGTAATCTCTTCGAGCTTGGCTGCAGTCTTGTGTGTGATGCCAGCAGCTTCTTCGTGGCCATGGATGTTGTTTATAAAAATCAATCATCTGTCCAAAAACCGTGCGGAAAAACTATTGCGTAGAGAATTGCCAGACTAGGTCTGGGTCAATCTGAGCCGTAGTCTGACGCAAGGCGTTTTGGCACTGGCATCTCGCAGAGCAGAACAGAGCAGAGAGAAAGTACGAGAAAAGGAGGAAAAATACAAAGGTTGGGAGCCTAGGCACCGGCCATGCCGTTGCGAAGGTCTATTGCTTTGTGATCTTCAGATGCCGAAGCTTTGTGCATCTCTGATAGCGCACAGCCCATCTGGGATTCTGGCTTGCCTCTTCTCATAAGGCCTCTATACAGGCCGGCTTCCAGTGTTTGACCGTGGGCTTTTTCCCATTCCTCTACCGGGATGCTGTATTTCTTTTGTATTCTGTCTCTGTACCATTCTGGAATAACGTTAAAGGCACAGAAGGGGATAATTCTTAGGTCTGGAGTCAGGTAGTGAATATCGCATCTCTGAAGTCGTTCAAGGTCTTCGTTGTACTTGTCCTGGAAGTGCATCATACCCAGAAAGAGTGACCTTACGTGCCAAGATCCTACCGAGTCAAAGTTGCGCTTGAGGAGTATGCTCGAGAACATCTTGGCCAGATCAAGGCCATGTGGCTGCTTTTCCTTGTCAACGAATTGCTTTAGCTTTCGTACTACCTCAAGCATTGTCCAGTATCTGTTTGCACCTGACCTTATCTCGTCAGTCTTTTCCTCAAAGTATTCAAGCACACCCTTGATATCTACAAATGAGGTCAGCGGGATAAGCTTCTTTGTCTGCGTGTCTTCAAACACATATGTGCCTGCACCACAGGCAAAGTGGATTGAGAGCTCGTACTTTGGCTTTTTGCTGAATGCTTCAATGACATTGGTCATGGGCATACATGACGGCACTGGGAACCAAGAATCTTTAGAGATTTCGCCCCCTGTCTGCTCTTCTATGCGCTCAATGCAGTCTGGTATGGTTATTCTATACTTTTCTCTCTCCTTCTTTGTCATTCTGCCTGTCAGCGATACTGGCTGGAAGTTGACTGCGTGAACAACATCCAAGTTCTTTTGGGCAAATCTGATAATTCCACCCAACTCGTGGTCATTGATAGATTTTATCACAGTAGGTACAAAGACAACAGTCATTCCACACTTTCTTGCAGATTCTAGAGTATATGGAACCTCCCAGTGGTTCTTTGGATTGGTTCTTGGGGTGACGCCGTCAAATGACAGATACAGGTTGTTTACGCCCGCCATCCTCACTTGTCTCATGGTCTCTGGAGAGAGGGCAAGTTTGATGCCGTTTGTATTCAGCTGAACATGATCAACTCCCTCTTCCTTCATTATCTTGATGATTTCAGTGATATCATCCCTGAGCATGGGCTCGCCGCCGGTAATCTGAATAGAGTTGCCAGCAATCGGCTTTTCTGCCTTCAGGGTCTTCATCATTCCCCTTACCTGCTCCATATTTGGTTCATACAGGTAAGCACCCTCAAGGCCCTTCTTGACATAAAAGAAGCAGTACCAGCATGTCAGGTCGCACCTGTTTGTGATGATCATGTTTGCAAGGCCAGAATGAGAAAGGTGGTTTGTGCATAGGCCACAGTTGTTCGGACACGAGCACTTGTCCATCATCACATTAGGTGCCTGCGCACCCTTGCCGTCCATCCAGTAAGTGCTGAACTTTTTGTACATTTCAGATGAGCCAAAATAAAGCTCTTCACACTCTCCGTGGGTTGGGCAGGTTTTTGTCATAAAGACCTTGCCATCTCTTTCAAAAACCTCTGCATCAAGAATCATGTTGCAGTCAGGGCAGATGCTCTGAGTGAACCTGATTGTCTTTCTGTCACCAACCGTCCTCTTGGCTACATTTGAAATCTGAATTAGATCCATGCTATTTTACCTTCTGTTACTGGGGAGAATCTACACTTTATCTATATAAGTTTAACATACCAAATCCAACGGTGAATAGGTTGTTAATTGTGAGGAACGGCCAGCCTTACCAGACTGTCTATTTGGTCGGCTATATTTAAGGAAAAGCAAAGTCTCTAGCGATATGTTATCGTTACCATATTAAAAGCTCAAACATAAATATATTGCAGTATTAATCCAGCTACGGATTGAGCGTCAGCGACAAGTCAAGGAAGGCCATGGAAAACCTTGGCTTGACAGGCTATGAGATAAAGGTATACATTTCTCTTCTCGAAACCGGACCAATGACTGCCTTTGATATCAGCAAAAAATCAGGCGTGCCATACTCGAAAATTTATGAGGTTTTAAACGGACTTGAGGAGAAGGGATGGCTTGAATCTGATAGCTCAAGACCTCAAAAGTTTTTCCCAAAATCACCATCTACAGCCCTTGAGGCAATGAGGATGCGAATCGAGAACAACATAAAGGAGAGCCAGAGCATGATAGTCAATGAACTGATGCCCATATACGAAAAGAGCGGGATCAGGGAGAGGCCCGAAATATGGGTTGTCAGGGGGATTTACAATATAGCTGCAAAGGCCGGAGAAATAGTGCAGACCTGCCAGCACGAGCTTTTGGTTGCTCTTCCCCACGTTGCCGAAGGCGTAGCAAGACCGGTCCAGCCACTTCTGAGAACAATGTACGAGAAAGGGGTCAAGATAAGCGTTCTTGCCTCGGAGCAAACAAGCCATGATATTATACGGGCACTTTCCAGAGTAGCCGAAGTGAGACTCAAGAACAATATGTTTGGCGGAGGTGTGATTGGAGACGGCAGGCAGGTAATGATACTGCTAGGAGAAGGAAGAGGAGAAGACGGAAGCTTTGAGCCGATAGCTATTTGGGCTGAACATACTGGTCTTGCAGGCTTTGCGAAGCATTATTTCCAATACCTCTGGGCCGACGCCGTAGAAACTGATATGGCAGGCAGCAAGCACAATAAGGTCAAAAGCAAGGACGGCATTGGCAGCAGATCATCAAAATGATAGGTAAGGCAAGCCCCAAAACGACAGAATAAAGCTATAGAATTGTGGGAGGAAATGGATAGATTGACAAAAGTTGCTCTGATCTAGGGGGCTCAACAGGCTCATTGGCTAATGGACAGTTGGCAGGGTTGACTCACTAGAATGATCTCAAAGTATACTGACGAATCGGCAATTCGGATGAATCTTGTAACGAAAAAGGTCGAAAGGGCACAAACATTGGTTTTAAACACACGAAAAGTAGACAGAACCGTAACGGTTCCTACTTCAGAATTTCGTGACCTGTTTGTATGAATCACTTTCCCAAGGAAAGATAATCCATCTATTGTGATTCAAAATCATCCCGGATATCCCTATATTGTGTCTATACCGTGACATGCAGAATGCATAATCGCACTTGTATTCCTTTAGAATCTGAGATAATATCTTAAAAGTATCACCTGTGTCGTAAATATCATCAACTACTAGGTAACTTTTCTTCTTGTCCAATTTTGGCATATCATCCATTACAATTTGCTTCTTGCGAATGGGGATTAATTGGATAGCATCCATGTTGAGCTCTTCAGCCAATAACTTTGCTGGTATAATGCCGCCATTTGCGACTCCTAAAATGCAGTCATATGCCCTTTGTTTTGCTTTGACTTGCTGGGCTATCTTGTTGATTAGATGATGGATTTCAAACCAGCTGCATGATTCTTGACCTTTTATTCCGGAAGTGTCTGTCGCCGGTGACATAGTTTGTATTATTATGCGGTATGATAACTTCAATATTTAAACTGGATTAGTTGTTGTCATTTTATGTAATGCCATACATATGGTACGTCTGCAGCTACTTTCTTGCTTAACATTTCTCAGCTTCTCCTTGGACACGCGGCCTAAAGGGATCGCAGTTTCATTCCACGGCATAAACAATGAAAATCTTTGGTTGCCAAGAAAACAGCGGATCTGCTGCAATACTTCATTCCATACCTTTAGGGGCTACCAGTTGCACCAGCAAAGCTTACTCGAGCATAGCATAGATTGCGACAAACGATGGAGAAAACGAAGGTGGCACTAAAAGGCAGTTAATAATCTTGAAAGCACCAGATAAAGATAGAGGGCTAACAACACAAAATACTTTATGCGAGAAGCAACAGATGAGAAAATAATATGATATTCAAAAACTTTGACTGGTGTTTCGTCATAGCTATCATGATTTTTTGTATTTTTGCAAGGAATTTTGTTAATATCACATGTTACCGATAGTTTAATAATATTTAGACAGAACTAGTATTTTAGTGAAATCTTTAGCGGCAAAGAGTTCACAGGACAGCGACGAGCTCCTCTTCGTTGGTACTGCAGAATCTGAACATGTAGAGATGTATCTCAAGGCGATATGGTGTATCAACGAAAAGGAACAAGAGGTAAAGGTTAGCTCTATTGCCAAAGTACTTAATGTAACCCAGCCTTCAGTTGTTCAGATGCTTCGCAAGCTTGACAACGCCAACCTAGTAAGCTACAGGAAAGGAGGCGTAGAGATGACAGAAGAAGGCAGTAGAATTGGAAAACAGATGATAAGAAACACAAGATTGCTTGAAGTGCTGATGAAAGATGCCCTGAAGATTGAAATCGACGAAGAGATGGTCTGCGGTATAGAACATCATATGAAGAATATCTTTACCGATGCGTTATGTACATTATTAAAGCACCCCAGAAAATGTCCACACGGACATTCGATTCCAAAAGGCAGATGTTGTTCCTAAATTCCGATGTGACAGACATTGACTGTCATCATACTCTGCATGATTTTGCGCGTTTCCCACTATTTGATTAATTGTCTGTTCCTTCTTTCCGCCTTATTCTTGATTTTTATGTAACGGTGAAAATAATATTCAAGTGGACAGACGATGACTAGACTAGCCCTACTGAATCAATGAAGTAGATCTTGAGTAAGGAGCCTGTCCACATTTCACCCTGATTTCTACTAGCCTGCTGATTCTTTAGACTCGGCCGATTGGGTGACATTTGTTCTCTGAGAGTCGGCTAATTTGACAAACTTGATAAGTGGCTATATGACTCGTTTATTTAAGATGGTGCAAATAGAAACTACCGCATCACTTGAAAGTTTCAGGAAATTTATCATTGTAAGCACATGCAGGTCTTTTATTCCAGAGAGTTACCTCAGGGACTTTGAAGTCTTCCCCGAGCGTGAGGATGGGCCTGGTGCCATATACATAGAAGCAGTTGACAAGGTAACTCTCAAAAAAATCAGGGAGATGACTTTTGTCAATGCAAAAGAGATCCTTGGTATTATTTATTCTTCAAAGAGTGGGAATACGCAGTTAAAATGGAGGCAGACCAGAAAAAGAATGGGCAAGGTACAAGGATTTGCTTCTGCCAATGCACTGGTAAACCTTGTAGAATCTGGCGTCCTGACTCAGGAATGGGTAGATGAGTACCTAAAGTCTACGCAGGTTGGCAACTCTATACCCAGCGAAAAAGCAGCATGATAGTAAAAGAGACAAAAGGATCCCATTCCAATACTTTTCTAGTAATTCCCGAAGATGCTGATGACCTTTTTTCACTCAGGCGCGTTATACAGCAAGGAGATAGCGTCATTGCAGACACAACAAGGGTAATCAAGCAGACAAAGGAATATGCGCGGCCGGACAAAGGCGAGAGAGTAAAGGTCAGGATCTCTATCAGAGTAAGCACACTTGGGCTGGATGATGTAGTTGATAGGCTCAGGATAACCGGCACGATAACTGCAACTGATAATGAACTTGTACCTAAAGGTTCGAGCCATTCTCTGACAGTCCGAGTTGGCGATGCAATTGTTATAGAAAAAGACAGAAAATGGCATGAAGGGGAGCTACGTGTCCTGACAAAGTCCTCGGGAGGCGAAGGTTTCATCTTGGTTGCTATTGATACTCAGGAAGCTGCTGTGGCCAAATTGACAGGCACCCATGTCAAGATAATTCCAAATATATATTCCGGCCAGAGTGGCAAACGGTACCAGACAAAAAATAACTCCAATATCCAATCGTTTTTTTCCGATATTGCTAAAACTATCATGTCGGCAAAAGCAGAAGGCGATGTGATTGTAATATTTGGTCCGGGAGAAACAAAAAGAAGGTTCTACAACCTATTGTCAGAAGTAGCCGACGGTAAGGTGGTCGTCGCAGATGGAGTTGACGTAGCAGGCGAGGATGGAATATTTGTCTTTCTTCGTTCCCCCGCTATCAAGCAAGTAATGAGCACAAGCAAGATGGCAGCTGTTTCGCAGATTCTTGAACAGGTGATGATAATGGCACAGCGTACTGAGCCAAAGTATGCAATGGGCATGCAGGAAGTTTCCAAGGCAGCGTCATTGAGGGCTATAGAATCAGTTGTATTTTCAGACTCTATCTTCAGAACGGCAAATGAAAATGACGTTGTCAATCTTTTGAATACTATAGAGGCACAGGGAGCAAGAACTTTTGCCGTAGATTCGTCAACTGATATTGGTCTGCAGGTGTCATCTCTTGGAGGCATAGTGGCCGTTCTTCGATATGCTATGCACTGACCCCGCAAGCCAAGACATGTAAGGTCCGTTTACGTCTTTTGTCTGTATTTCGATTATTTCAGGCACTTCATAAGGATGAAGTTTGGCTATTTCAGATTTCAGCTGCGCTGCTACTGATGATGTGGTCTTGAATAAAGCCACCCACTCGTGTTGGTCTTCAACCTTGCCCTTCCAGGTATATAGTGACCTTACCTGCGTAAAATTGACGCAGGCGCAGAGACTGTTATTGATTACGTGTTTGGTAAGCCTGAAAACTGACTCCTCATTTGGAAAAGTAGAGATAATAATGATTGCCTTTTCCTGCCGAGATGTACTAGATGCTCTGCCCATGCTTGTACCTGTCCACCTAGCTGCAATCTGGTTTTTTCGACTATGTATCTATTACTGGCTGCATCCAATAGAGCTACAGCATATCGCATTCATTTAGCTCACCTGCAAGAGGTACCATCTTTAGAACCGCTAGCAACCTCGTGCGATTGAATCTGTGTCTATAAAATATTAGCAGATAGTTATTCAATTATGACATTCCAATTTAACGACAATTCCTCCGGCTAGTAGCCATGACGAACTTTAGCAACAACTGGGTAAAGGACAATAGACCATCAGTATCAGAGAGAATAAGACAGAATGTAGGACCACAACAGCCCTTGAAGCCAAGGATCGAATACGCAAAGAACAAGATTCAAGCTCAAAATCAGAAACTTGATTCTATTCTAGAAAAATTAAGGGGTAAAGAAAAATCACTATTCAACCAAGTCGTATCTGCCCTGCAGAAACATGATATGCAGCACGGCAAGATGCTGTCAAATGAAATCGCTCAGATAAGAAAGACTACAAAAATGATATCGCAAGTAAAGATGGCGCTGGAACAGGTGCAGCTGAGACTAGAAACAGTAGTTGACCTTGGTGATGTCATGGTAGCAATTGGACCAGCAATGGGTGCACTGACATCTGTGAGGTCCGGGCTTGCAGGTGTGATGCCTGAAGTCGACAGAGAGCTTGGAGAGATAAACAGCGTCTTCAGCGACATCATGATGAGTGCAGGAAGTATGGGCGGCACAACATTTGCTGTTGATGCAAGCGGAGAAGAAGTAGAGCGCATAATGTCGGAAGCAGGTGCAGTCGCAGAACAGAGAATGAGCGAAAGCTTCCCAGAGGTTCCTGTGGGATCCGCCACCGCAAGATCAGTTGGCGAGCATTCGTAAAAGAGCTGAAGATACGGAATAGAAGGGCAGCCGGTTTGAAGCAATAGCTTCCCTGCTCTCTCCTTTTTTCCTTTTAATTTTCTTTTTCTTCTGTTATGCCCCGATGTTGTTTTGAGTCACTATTGGAAACATATTAAATCCAGTTTGTACACCGGCAAGAACACAGGGTAATGCACTAATGGTAAAAGCAGGCAAAAAAAGCACAGCAAGCGGCTCGCAAGAAGAAGGTCTCCCAAAATGGGCTGAGGATGAGATCAAATCGGTACAGTTTGAACAGCCTGAGATTCTCACAAGAACAGGATACATACTGGATATTTACGAGAAAGATTACAAGACAGACATCCAAGTATACGAAGCTCTTCCTGACGGAAGGACAATCATTGAAGGATTGGATGTTCCAAAAAGTATGAAGATAACTGAATTTATGAAAGGTTTTGTATATGAGTTCAAGATCAAGATGTTCAGGGGTCCGCTGAGTCCAAAACTTGTCGAGTTGTTGAAAACAAAATTTGGCCTTCAGATGGATGCCATCTACAGGTTTGAGTTGCAGGAACTGCAAATGATGGATGTCGAGTCAGATATTCCTGCATCTGGATCTGCTGGAGACGAAGAGGAAGAGGAATAGCCATATTCAGAATTAGAATTTGTATCCTGACTGGTTTACTTTGGGTCATCAACTGGCTGACAAGTAGCGGGGCCGGGCCGGGCATGTCATTATCGGAATTGCAACTAGATTTCCGCCCATTATTTCTCTGGTCAGACACCTTTGTTTCCATCCGGCGAATTTTTGGTTGCTGGCTCGGACTTGCCATGTCCCTGCTCTTTCCCAGACAACCCGTTTCCGCCAACAGATGCCTTTCCAGCTGTGAGTCTCATGAGCGCAAGCCAAGAAACGACAAGAGGAACATGGTAAGTAGCTATTCTCCATGCTATTATTACACTCAATTGGGCACTTTTGATAACTTTACTTATATCGAAAACGCCATTGAGGTTTGAGATATATGCCCATATTCCTAGTTCGGCAAGCCCCGATCCACCTATTGTAATAGGAAGGCTGGCAACGGCACTTGACGCAGAAGTAGCCATAAGAGAGTCAAAAAGCCCCACCCTTGAGCCTGAGGGAACGGCATTTGCAAGCACCATAAATGACACACCCTGAAACAGGAAGGCCATGAAGGTTATCGCGAGGCCTACTGCAAAAGCTTTGACTGCTCGTGAGGAATTGAAATTCTCTCTGCTCATCTTGCACAAATCAGCTATTGCAACATTCGCTGAATTGAAGAGCCTTTCTGCCTTTTCTTTTGCCAGCAATTTCAGCATGATGTTCAAAACAAACGCAGGAAGCTGTAAAGTCCGTCGGGCGGAAAGCAGAACGAAAGCAAGCCAGATTGAAAAGGTCGGTATGGTAACAAGTATTACGGTTATCCCGATAACCGTTCCTCCCCTGTATATGGCAAATGCCCCTGCAATAAAGGCAAGCATCGATCCAACAAACACATCTGCTATTATTTCCATTGTAGTTATCCAGGCGGCTTTTCCCGTAGGGACACCCTGCTTTGCAAGCCAAGCTATCCTTATGAATTCTCCACCTACATAGGACGGGGTCGTAGATGTTACAAATTCGCCAGCCAATCGTGCAGTGATGGTCTTTGCAGTAGTACTGACATGTCGTCCTATGAACATTCTGATAAAGTACCTGAACCTCAGTGCCTGTAGCATTATCCTAGTTAGAGCAGCGCAAGAGGATATGATAAAAGGTACCAACCCAACAGCAAAGACATCCTGCGGAGAGACTTTGGTCGTAACGAATAGTATGATAAAGGGTACAATGCTTGCTGGTATGGCGATGAGTCGCCAGTTCAAGAATTATCGCTTAGCTGAAAGATACTGCCATATAATAACGCATAGACGCATTCACCGTTCGAAGACATATGTCAGCTGCAAAAGTATAATGTTCATCCAGCATGCCGTTACTCGAATGATACTGTCTATTCTAAACCTGATGGAATTTGATGTAATCCATCTTGCATTGAATAAATTTACAGGTTGATATTGGATATGTTTGCAGTCTTTGTAACTGGAACAGCCGGCTCCGGCAAGTCCCTACTGACCTCGAAATTAATGCAATGGTATAATGATCTGGGTGCGTACCCAGCTTGCCTTAACCTTGATCCTGGAGTCGTTAGCCTGCCCTACGAGCCGGATCTAGATGTGCGTGATTATATAGATATCAATGATCTCATGGCAAACCATCACCTTGGACCAAACGGCTCACTGGTGGTAGCAAGTGACATGATCGCGGCGCGGCTTGCTGAGCTTCAGAATGAAATTGATGTACTCAACCCTGATTATTTGATAATCGACACACCTGGTCAGATTGAGCTCTTTGCCTTCAGAGCAAGCGGGCCATATTTTGTCTCGAATCTACAGGCAGAAGGCAAAGCTGCCATATTTGCATTTGATGCTGCAGTTGTGTCAAATCCAATCAACTTTGTATCAATATCGCTTCTTGCGGCTTCAGTCAGACTCAGGCTAAAGACAGCACAGATAAATGTTCTGACCAAGACGGATCTCGTTCCAGAGAAATTGCGTGAAATTCTTGGCTGGTCGTCATCGATAGCTTCTCTTGAATCTGCGCTAGACCAGGAAAAAAATGGGGAGTATTCACTTTTGAGCAAAGACCTTGCCAGGGCCATTGTTCGAGGCGGATTTGCTCACACTCTGATTGGTGTATCCGGCTTGACCATGAGCGGATTGGTCAACTTGTCAGCCGCGCTTGCCAGAATCCTTAATCAAGGAGAAGAAGTCACAGGTTAGGGGGCAGAATATCGGAAATGAAAGATAGTGATTCTTCTTGCACAGCAGTCGCACCATGCTCAACCGCAAATTTTGGGCCCGGATTTGACATTTTTGGCCTTGCCCTAGATGCGCTTCAAGATACTGTGACCATAAAAGCTGAATCAGCGGACCCGGGGCGCCAAAACAATTCGGCTTCACTGTCTAGAAAAGACAAATTGACAATATCTATCGAGGTTGGTGGCGAAGGCTCCAAAATTATCCCTACAGTACCGGAAAACAATTCGGCTGGAATCGTTGTAAAAAAAATGGCAGCAGATTTTGATATCCGCGGAAGTATCAATGTCAGTGTCAATAAGGGAGTTCCTGCTGGTTTTGGAATGGGCAGCAGTGCAGCATCAGCTGCGGCAGCCGCGTTGGCATTCAATGAACTCTTTGGCCTGAAGGTCGAAAAATCAAAACTCGTTGAATATGCTGCCGAAGGTGAGCTTGCTAGCGCAGGTACAAGACATTACGATAACGTTGCAGCTTCTGTGCTTGGCGGATTTGTCATAGTTGGCTCCAATCGCGACCAGAACCTGGTATTTACGAGCCTAGAAGCTCCGACTAATCTAGTGCTGGTAGTGGCCGTTCCCAGTATGGAAGTTCCTGAGAAAAAAACTGGCGTAGCAAGAAGCGTCTTGCCAAAAGCAGTTCCGATTGAAAGCGCATTTCAGAATGTTTCAAATGCAAGCATTATCGTAGCTGGCTTCGGCCTCAAAAACGTTGAATTGATTGCATATGGTATACATGATGCAATAGTCGAGCCGGCAAGAAAGCATCTTATCCCCGGCTATGAAGCAGTCAAAAGAAAGGCTCAAGAGGCCGGAGCACTTGCGACAACGATCAGCGGTGCTGGGCCATCGATGATATCTATACTTGACGGGGAAGCATGCGGCAAATCTGTAGCCAGTGCGATGGCAGCAGGGTTTAATGAAGCAGGTCTCAAGAGCAGGACATTTGTCTGCAGACCAAGTCTTGGCGCCAAGATCGTTTAATAAAAGACAATGCATTTTGATATGATTGTAATTTTCTCCTATGTTTGTTTACCCGCCAGCTAGGAGATGTACATCTATCTTGTTTACTTTTTGCCTTTGTTTAGAAATGCAGACATCATTCTCTTTCTATCTTCGTTGGCAAAGCAAAGTGCCCATCCATAGATTTCCAGTCTTAGCCCTGTTTCTATATCAGTTTCAATTCCTCTATTTATCAACATCTTGCTTGTCCTGACTGCTCCAAAGCTGTTCTTTGCAATTTCCTTTGCAAGGGATATGCATTCGTCCATCAGCTTTCTATTCAGTATTTTTGCTATTTCTGCGGCTCTTTCTTTCTCTTTTGCTGTATCTCCTTTTGGCGCTTCAGGTGGAAGGTTATCATCGGTTCCAGTGCTGACCACCTTGTTGACAAGCCCTATCGCAGCTGCTTCTTCTGCAGTTATCATTTTTCCAGTGAAGATAAGCTCCTTTGCTTTTGCAGGCCCGACAATCCTAACAAGCCTCTGAGTTCCGCCCCAGCCGGGAGGAATTCCGATTGTTACCTCGGGCTGACCTATCTTTGCGTTGCTGGAAGCAATCCTTATATCGCAAACCATTGCCAGTTCACATCCTCCACCGAGTGCAAAGCCGTTGATTGCTGCAATTACCGGCTTTTCGAGTTTTTCTATCTTGTTGAGAACTGATTGAGCGGAAGATGCATACCTTTCGGCCTGTATAGGGTCAATGTTGACCATATACGCAATATCTGCTCCTGCGCAGAAGGAGCGCTCTCCTGCGCCGGTGATAATTACGACCTTGATGGCATCGTCATTTCCTACAAGGTCAACTATGTGCGAGAGTTCTGAAATAACATCGACGTTCATGGCATTGAGTGCTTCAGGTCTGTTGATTCTTATGATTGCAATCTCTCCTTGTGGTTCCAGTTGAATATACTTCATGCTAGACATCGTAGTAGGTCATGGTAGCCTGCTCCTTTCAATTAAACCTATTCTTGTCTGCCAAGTTCCAATAAAAATCGCAAAAGTTTGTTTGCTCAATTAAAGATCAAATGTCAAGATTTTGTATTCTATTATATTATTTATGTGCAGGGACATGCGAAAAGTGGCCAATTAATACACCTTTTATGCCATAGTTAAATTAGCCATCCTTTGTTTCTATGGATATGGTATTATTTGCACGCTCTAATACCTCAGCAATGTCTGAGGCAGATATTGTAATTATAGGTGTGCCGGACGAATCCAAATCTCATGCCAAACGTAAGGGCACTCGCAACGGCCCAGATGTTCTTAGAATGGCATCACATGAGTCAGAGTTTTTCGAAAGAGCCGACAATAGAATTCCCATTCTTCCAATGCGGGGCACTTTTGATGGCAAACGCATTCATGACCTTGGTAATGTCGACAGAGCAGATCTCTGCGATTTAGTATCCAAAGTAATCTCAAACAAAAAGCTTCCCATAATTATAGGTGGAGATCACTCTGTAACAACTGAGGCTTTACGAGCGGCCTCGCGCGAATTTGGAAAAGTTGGGCTAGTTTACTTTGACGCACACCCTGATTTTGTATCTTCGACAAAGGACTATTATGGTTCTGTACTCTCTGATTCTAGGCACTCGCTTGATTTCAAGAAGAGTTTGCTAATAGGGACTAGAGCCGCCGAGCCTGAAGAACTGGAAAATGCAAGGAAAGCAGGATTGAAGGTAGTAACACCAGTTGATATAGCAGAAAAGGGCGTGCTGCAAGTCTCACGCCATATAAAGTCAAGAACGCGTGGCATAAGAAAGTACATCTCTATAGACCTAGATTGCCTTGATCCTTCATTTGCCCCGGGCGTATCTGTTCCCTCAGCCTGCGGCCTTGGTAGCGTCGAGCTAGTATACCTAGTCAAGGAGGTGATCAGCACTGGCATGATTGCAGGAATTG
>Ga0070739_10004762_pt1 | contig 15825 bp, 12 predicted proteins | sample Coa_R1_7_FD_66445 | JGI IMG/M metagenome (GOLD analysis project Ga0070739, IMG submission 66445) | Surface soil microbial communities from Centralia Pennsylvania, which are recovering from an underground coalmine fire - Coalmine... | ecosystem: Environmental > Terrestrial > Soil > Unclassified ... | reverse complement strand
CTTTCCTCTCTCCCCAGGACCGGGGGGCCGGGGGGGCGTCCCCCCTCTGCCGTCGACATACCGCACGGGCGGCACCTGCAGCCCCTCGTGGAACAGCTCCCGCGCGTCGCCCGCCCCGCTGCCCGGCACCGTCCCCCCGATGTCCGGCTTGTGCGCCATGCTGCAGCAGAACGCCACCAGCCGCCCCTCGTAGAACACGGGGCTCAGCACCGCCATGTCCGAGGCGTGGGGGCTGCCGCCGTAGTAGGGGTGGTTCATGATGTAGGCGTCGCCCGGCGCCATCTCGGCCGCGGGGATGCGGGCGAGCAGCGCCTCGGCGCAGGCCGGGAACGCGCCCATGTGCAGCGGCAGCACGACGTGCTGGCCCACCAGCCGCCCCGCCGCGTCCAGGATGGCGCAGCTCGCGTCGTGCGACTCGCGGATGATCGTCGAGTAGCCGGTCCGGTAGAGGCTGTTCTGCATCTCGCGGACGATGCCCGACAGCGTCGCCGCGACGACCTGGAGCGTGATCGCGTCCACCTGGGGCATCGCCCACCTCGGCCCACCGCGCTGCGCGTGCCCCGCATTATAGCCCCGGCCCCGCGGCCGAGGGCCGGCCGCCTACGCGGGGTGGCCCGGCTCGCCCCGGTGGCCATTGTGCCCGAGCCGCGCCCCCAGCCCCGCGCCCGCCGCTTCCGGCAGCTCCTGCGTCTCCGCCTGCGAGCCGTCCGCCACCTGCACGCGGTTGCGGCCGGCGCTCTTCGCCGCGTACAGCGCGCGGTCGGCGGCGCGCAGCAGCCGCGGACCGTCCGCGCCGTGCTGCGGCAGCGCCGCCACCCCCGCCGAGATCGTGATCTGCCCCAGCGCCTGGTCCTGGTCGGCCACCTGCAGGTGGGCCATCGCCGCGCGCAGCTCCTCGGCCCGCCGCACGGTGTCCTCCAGCGTCGCGTCCGGCAGGATCACCGCGAACTCCTCGCCGCCGTAGCGGCAGGCGATGTCGCTGCCTCGCACGTGCTTGCGCAGCAGCCCGCCGAACTCCCGCAGCAGCGCGTCGCCCGCGTTGTGGCCGAAGCTGTCGTTGAACTGCTTGAAGTGGTCCACGTCGATCATGATGACGCCCATCGGATGGTGCGAGCGCTCCGCCCGCGCCAGCTCCCGCTCCAGCGTCTCCTCCAGGTAGCGGCGGTTGAACAAGCCCGTCAGCGGGTCGCGGATCGACTGGTTGCGCAGCCGCTCGCGCAGCGCCAGGTTCGACAGCGCCAGCGCGAGCTGCTCGGCCACCTGCGTGGCGAGGCGCTGCATGCTAGCCGTCGACGGCGCGGCGTCGCGGCCCGCCGCCCGCGCGAGGTGCAGCAGGCCGGTCGTCTCGCCGTGGGCCACCAGCGGAATGCACACGGAGGCGGCCGGCGCGGCCCGCTGCAAGTGTGGGCAGACGAGGTCGTGATGCGCGTCCTCGACGACGTGCGGCTGGCCGCGGCGCAGCGCCCAGCACTCGTCCGGCGCGAAGATCCCCTCCTCGCCCGCGGGGACCGGGCCCCACGTGGCGACCACCTCGACCAGGTTGCGCGAGGCGCTGATCACGCCCACGCTGCCCGCCATGCCCGGGAACAGCTCGCCTACCAGACGCGCGATCACCGCGTGCGCCTCGTCCACTGTCGTACACGCTTGCAGCCACTCGCCCAGCTGGTTCAGCGTCTCTAGCTGCTGCGCGCCCGCCTGGATCTGCCGCGTCTGCAGCAGCAGCGCCTCGGCCATCTGGTCGAACGCCCGGCCCAGCGCGCCGATCTCGTCGCGCCCCGTGACGTTGACCCGGCGCGTCAGGTCGCCCGCCGCGATCTGGATCGCCGCGTCGTGGAGGCGACGCACCGGGCGCGTGATCTGCACGGCCAGGGCCGCGCCGACCGCCGTCGCCAGCACCACCGCCAGCAGCAACGCGATCAGCACGTGCCGCACCAGCCCGTCCACCGACGCGAACGCCACCTCGGTCGGATACTGAATGAGCACCGCCCACGGCAGGTTCGGCACCGGCGCGAACGCCGACAGCGTCATCTGCCCCGTGCTGTTGGCCGTCTCCAGGGTGCCCCGCTCGCCCGCCAGCTCGCGCCGCACCGCCTCGTTGCGGCCCGAGATCGGCGTGAGGATCCGCGCGGGGTCGACGTGAGCAATAATGATCCCGCCCTCCCGCCGGTCGTGCAGGCTCGTGCGCGTGCCGATCCCCGCCTCGATGTCGAACATCGCCTTGGCCAGGTCGCCCAGCTTCACCCCGCCCACCAGCACCCCGCGCACGCTGCCACCCGCGTCGCGGATCGGGACGGCATACGTCACGATCTGCTGCCGGGTGCCACGCGTCAGCAGGGGGATGCCCAGGTACGGCTCGCCCGTGGCGGTCACCTGCTGGAACCAGTCGCGGTCGGCATTCGACTCGCCCGCCCGCTGCCAGTCGGGGTTGCCCCCCACGCGCCCAACGCCTTGCGCGTCGTAGATGACGACGTTGTCGAAGGCCGGGTGGCGCCGCAAGAACGCTTCGAGCTGGGGCGCCGCCTGCTCCGGCGCGCCCGCGAGGACCGCCGCCTCCAGGCTGGGGCTAGCGGCCAGGTCCCGCAACGCGCTCTCGGCGGCGTCCATGTACCGGTAGGCGAGCTGCGCGATCGCCTCCGCCTCCGCCAGCGTGCTGCCGCGGATCTCCGCCTGCAACCCTGCGCGGCTCGCTCCCACCGCGAGCGTGCTCACCAGCCCGCCGGCGAGCAGCGCCGCCAGCACCACCACCGCGATCAGGCGGGCCCGCAGCCCCCAGACGACGCCCGGCGCGGTCGTCCGGCCAGCGCGGCCGCTGCCAGGCGTCCACTCCCGCGTGGCCCCCCCGCTGCTTCCCACCGCCTCCAGTGCGCCGTGCCCCCGCTCCGTGCCAGTGTCCCGCCACATGGCAGTCTCCTCGCAAGTGCGCGCCCAGCAGGCGCGAGCCGCCTTGCAAGGATCATCGGCCGAGCCATCAAAACATTTCACCGTCCCGGCCCGCCAGCCCGCCGCGTGCCCCCAACCCGTCGCCGCCCGGCCGCTCGGCCGCCTTCCGCGCTTGCGCCGCCCGCTTCGTTCCTGTAACGTAACGCGCAGCGTAATCGGCGCCCCGTCCGGCGGCCCCCCCCTCTTGCCGGACGAGAAAGCAGGCCGCCGTGGCCCCGGCCCTACCCACGGCGCGCGCGCCCGGCCCGCGTTCGTCACGCCACGCGTGGCGCATGCCAAACTCGCCGGGCGGTGCCGCGCGCGCCGCGTCCCGCGCGCCGCCACCGGCCCCACCCGCGCCCACCGACGCGCGGCGCCCGTCCGGCCCGGCGCACGCCGGGCCCAGTCCCCCGCGCGGGCGCTCGCCGCCCCGCCCCGCACGCATTCGTCGGACTCGCTCACGCGCGCCCACGCGGCCCCAGCGGACGCTGCGCATCAATCCCATTTCGCAGTGGAGGGAGGCAACTCGATGTACCGGCAGACCCCCTGGCAATCGGCGCTCCTCGCGCTCCTCGCCCTGGCGCTCCTGACCCCCTTGAGCGGGCTGCTGGCCGGCGGCGAAGCCTACGCCGCCGTCCCGGCCGCGCCCGCCCCGGCGCCCGCCGCCGACGCGCCCGCCGCCGTCCCCAGCCACCACTTCGGCTTCAGCCGGGCCAGCCTACTGGCCCAGGCCACGTCCCAGGGCATCTCGTTCGGCGGCGGGCTGGGCGCCAGCCCCAACGCGAACGTCCAGGTCGGCTCGCAGGTCACGAAGACCATCCCGATCACCAACATTTCCGGCGGCACTGAAACCAACGTGACCATTACCGACGTCCTGCCGTTCGGCACGACCTTCGTCTCGGCGACGTCCACACAGGGCTCCTGCGCCACTCCCACCGTCGGTGCTACCGGCACGGTCACCTGCACGATCGGCACGCTCGCCCCTTACGTGACCGCGACCGTCACCATCGTCCTGATCCCCACCGCCTCCGCGCCGCAGACCGTGACGGACCCTATCACGGTAGCCGGGACTCTCTCGAACGGCGTGGCGTTCAGCAACGCGACCAACATTCTCTTCACCGTGTCGACTGTGCCCCCCGTCAGTATCCAGAAGTACGTCAGCGCCGTGAACGGCGTCCCCACGGCGGGCTACGGCTACGGCCTCGGGACCACCACCAACGTCAGTCCCGGCGATCGCGTAACCTTCAGCGTGCTCGTCTCCGGTGGCTCGGGCACCATCACGGTAACCGACTTCCTGGGGCCGAACTACACGTTCGTTAGCGCGTCGCCATCCATCTGTGCCCAGGCCACGACGCCGGTCACGCCGCCCAGTGGCGTGCCCGCCAGCGCGACCGCCTTCAACTGCACTCTCCCCGTGACCTACGGCTACCCGGGCTACGGCTCCCCCTCGTTCACCTTCGACGCCACGGTGAACGCCAGCACGCCGTTCGGCACGGACGCGAACGCGAACACCGCCTGTATCTTGCAGGGCGCCCCCTACGGAGGCTATCCGCTGGCCGGCACACCCTGCGCCACCGCGAGCCTGAACGTCACGCGGGCGCCGACCCCCACGCCCACGCCCAGCCTTCGCAACGTCATCACCGCTGTGAACGGCAGTCCGCCGTCGCCCAGCAACACCAACGCCACCGTCCCCGCCGGCAGCACGGTCGCCTTCCAGGTCACCGCCAACGTGCCGCCGCCCGCCGGCTACGGCGTCTACCCTTACGGCACCCCTCCCACCACCTACCCGGCCACCATCACCGACTTCCTCAGCCCCAACTTCACGGTGAATCTCAGCGACGTCTCCGGCGCCTCCTGCGTCATCGTCGCCACACCCGCCAACCGGCCCGCCGGCGTCGCCGCCGACGCCACCACCCTCGACTGCACGCCAACCGTGAGCGCCGGCACCGCCACCATCGGCCTCGTCGCCCACCTCAAGTCCGACGCCCCGGCCGGCGCCGACACCATGGCCAACGTCGCCTGCTTCGGCGGCACGTCCCCCTATGGCACCGGGTACGGCGCTGCGAGCTACACGAGCTGCGCCACCGTCCAGGCGACCATCACAGGGGCCACCGCCCCGCCCAACGGCAGCCTGACCCTCCAGCAAGCGATCGCCCAGACCCCCGCCAGCGGCCAGGGCGGGCCGCCGTGCGCCGTCCTCCCCGGCACCGCCTGCACCGCCAGCGGCCAGACCAGCGGCAGCGGCGTCGTCGCCGCCAGCATGCGCTGGACGCTCACCGCCACCGTGCCCGCCGGCGTGGCGGCCGGCACCCTGCCGTTCGCCGTCTTCTCGACCACCGTGGGCCAGGAGGGCTTCGCCTGCGCGCCGGTCGTCGCTGGCGGCACGACGGTAAGCTGCACCGGCGTCACCGCCGGCAACGCGCTGCAAGGCTCGACGGTCACCGTCGTCTTCGGCCCGGGCCTCACCGCGGTCGGGAACATTACGGCCGCCGTACCCGGCCAGGTGGGCGCGCCCAGCACGGTGCCGCCGCTGCTGCCGCCCGTGCCGCCCGCCCCGGTCGGCCCCGCGCCGCTCCCCGCCGCCGCGCTGCCCCTGGCCCCGCCGCCCCTCGCCCCGCCCGCGCTGCTCCCGCCGCCCCCCGCGCGCCCGGTCGGCGCCGCGCCTGGCATGGCCCCCGGCGCCGCCCCCGTCTACCCCGACGTGCCCGTCATCCCCGAGGCGGACACCCTCGTCCTCCTCGCCGTCGGCCTCGCCGGCCTCACCGCCCGCGCCGCGCTCCGCCGGCGCCCGCCGCACGCCTAACTCGCCTCCCGCGCCCCCATTCCCCACCGGGGCGCCCGGGCCTACGCCCGGGCGCCCCGCCGCGCGCCTACCCCACCCCAATGGAGGCGGGGCCAGCCCCCTTACGGCATCGGAGAGCGAGCGGCGCCTCGCCCCGCTCCCCCCAGGATTGGGGGCCAGGGCACCCGTCCTCTCCCCCTTCCCCTCCGCGGGGAGAAGGGGGTCGGGGGGATAGGGGTCTCCCCATCCTCTCCCCCTTCCCGCATCGGGAGGGGGGCCGGGGGGGTAGGTCAGCCGGGGGGGGTAGGTCAGCCGGGGGGTAGGTCCAGACCGCGCTACGAAGTGGCGCGCGAGGCGTCGGCGGCCGGCGCGGCCGGCATCGCCGCCGAGCAGAAGACCACGGTCGTCCCGTCGGGGTCCTGGACGGCGAACTGGCGTGTTCCCCAGGCCGTCGTGGCGGGGCCCCACAGCGCCTGCACGCCCACCGACGCCAGCCGCGCGTGCTCCACGTCGGCGTCGGGCGTCACCAGCAGGATCGTCGGCGGCGGCAGCGGCGGCTCCTCCGCGCCATTCTGGCTCGCGTATACCTGGATCTGGCCGCGGCCGGTGTCGAAGATCGCGCCCGGGCCTGGCCGGGCCCACCGCTCCGTCACCCGCAGCCCCAGCGCGTCGCGGTAGAAGCGCACGGCGCTCTCGACGTCGCGGACTCGGATGATCACGCGCATCTGCAACACGTCCATACCCGCCCAGCCCGGCGCGCCGCGCCGCCGTACCCCTCCCGTCGCGCGCCCGCGGCCCAGCCGCCGCGCGCCTGCTCCTTGCACGATAGCACACCGCACGCGGGACCGTACACTCGCGCCCCGCCGCTCCCCGGGCCGCCGCGCCCAACCGCCGCGGGCGCGCGCGCTGCCCCGCCGCCCAACGCCCGCGCCCGCGCATCGCGTATCATGCAACCACCACCGCGGCGCGCGGGCCAGCGCCCTGCTGGCCGCCAGGCGGCGACCGCGGCAGGAGAGGGAGGCAGCATGGCAGCCTGGGACGACCTGTTCACCGCCGCCGACCTGGAGGGCTACCGCAAGGCCGGCTGGGACACGCCGCGCGAGCTAGGCGCCCGCCCCGGCATCGTCGTCATCGACATGAGCTACGCCTTCGTCGACGACCGCTTCCCCACCGGCTGGGGCCTCACCGGCTGGCCGTGCGCCGACGCTATCCGCCGCCTGCTCGACGTGGCCCGGCCCCGCGGCGTGCCCGTCATCTACACTACCGGCAAGCCCGCCGCCAACCGCGCCGAGCGCGGCCGCTGGAAGAGCGCCGGCGCCGCCGCCCGCGAAGACCTGCCCGAGAAGCACCAGATCGTGCCGCCGATCGCCCCGCGGCCCGACGAGTCGGTCCTCACCAAGCGCTACCCGAGCGGCTTCTTTGGCACCGAGCTGGCCAGCCTGCTCACCTTCCACGGCGTCGACACCCTCATCGTCACCGGCATGGTGACCAGCGGCTGCGTGCGCGCCACCGTCGTCGACGCCTTCTCCTACAATTACATCGTCGTCGTGCCCGAGGAGTGCGTCGCCGACCGCGGCGTGCTGCCTCACAAGATCAACCTGTTCGACATCCATCAGAAGTACGGCGACGTGCTGCCGCTCGACGACGTGATCGCCTACCTGGAGCGGGTCACGACGCCGCAAGCGGAGCCCGTGGGGGTCACGCGCTAGAGCCGCTTGCAGGCAAGGTGCAAGCCTGTTTCCGGGGCTGACGTGCCGCTCTGGCCAGGCCAGAGCGGCACGTCAGCCCCGGCCAGGTGGTTAGCTCTCGGGCGGGTCCTGGGGACGGATGATGCGGTAGTGGCGCTCCGAGAACAGGCGCCGCCGCTCCTCGGCCGCCGCGCGCCGCACCATCTCCTGCTCCCACACCGTCAGCTGCTCCCGCGCCGCGGCCAGCGAGTCGCCCAGCGCATTGTGGCTCTTGCGCTGCGCCGTCTCCTCGACCAGCTGCCACACCGGCGTGCCGAAAAACTCGGCCGTCGCCGTCCGCACTCGCGCATAGGCGAAGCTGCGCTCGGCCCCGCGCTCGACGGGCGGGCGCTGCTCGCGCGCCAGCGCGGCCTCCACCACGAGCTGCGCCATCTCGCCGTCGAGGTACGAGAACAGGCGCAGGCGGCTGAAGATCAGCTCGGGCTTCCGCAGGAACAAGTCGGAAAGCTGTCGCCGAAACCGCGGCACGAGGTCCTGCACGATCTCCGCGCTCGACACCAGCAGCGCGCGCGGCGGGTGCTCGGGCAGCGCGCGCACGTCCAGCAGCAGCAGCCGGTCGAGCACCGGAAAGATGAAGGCGTAGATCTCGGCAGCCTCCAGCCGCTCGCGCTGGGCTCGGGCTTCCGCCTCCGAGTCGTCCATCTCGCCCTCCCCGCGGCCGGCCCGCCGTCCCGCGCCGGCTTCCTATCAGGATGGTACGGGTTCGGCCCCGGAGCGTCAATCCCGACGCCCCGGGCGCGTCCCCGCCCGCGCCCGTCGGCCCCGCCACGCGCGGCCCCCGCCGCAGCTACCGGACGTCGCCGAAGTCAAACGCGTTCAGCAGGTTGTTCACCGCGGCGTCGCGCGGCCCGAGCGCGGGCAGATTCCAGCGCCACTCGATGAACCGCAGGATCGAGGTGGTGTCGTACGGCGTGTGGTCCACGAAGCCCCGCTTCGCAAACGGCGAGATGATCAGCGTCGGCACCCGCTCGCCCGGGCCCCACTCGTCCACGACCGGCGGCGCCACGTGGTCCCAGTAGCCGCCATGCTCGTCGTAGGTGACGACGATCGCGACGTGCGGCCAGTAGCGGCTGTCCTGGATCGCGCGCAGCAGCGCCTCCGTGTGCTGCTCGCCGGTGATCACGTCCGTGTAGCCCGGGTGCTCGTTGTCGGTCCCGGCCGGCTTCACCCAGACAACCTGCGGCAGCGTGCCCTCCCGCAGCGCCGCCAGAAAGTCCGTCTCGTCCTGCAGGTGCCGCGCCCGCGCCGCCGGGTCGCCGCCCACGTCCGCAAAGTAGTTGAACGGCTGGTGATGGTACTGGAACAGCGCGTCCGGTCGGCCCGCGGCCGCGGCGTTCCAGCCCCCCGCGTACCAGGCCCACGACACCCCGGCCGCGTCCAGGCGGTCGCCGATGTGCGGCAGCGTCTGTGGCGGCAGGCGATGGTCGTCAGGGGTGCCCGCCCGGTACGGCGCGTAGAAGGGCTGCGTCGTGTTTACCGCGTACCCGTCCGGCCGCACGCTTCGGTCTTGCAGGTAGTCCGGCCGGTCCGGGAAGGGGACCGACACCGCATCCGCCGGCGCGTTCGGCCACAGCGGCGTACAGGCGCACACGAGCCAGAAGTGGTTCAGGAACGAGCCGCCGAACGCCGCGTGGAAGAAATGGTCGGCCAGCGTGTACTCCCGCGCCCAGCGCGCGAGCGGCAGCCCACTCGTATCGTAGTGCCCCAGCGCCAGCCCCTTGGCGTCGCTCCAGTACGCGAAGCGGTCCATCTTGCCGCCGTCGATCTGGTACTGCTGTCGGTAGTAGGCGTGGATCAGGTCGCCGGTCTCCTCGTCAGCCGGCACGTAGCGGCCGATGTCAAACGGCTGGTTCGGCAAGTCGGCGGGGAAGCGCGGGTCCGGGCCGGGCGGCTGCTGCGACGTGTTCACCGGCTGCGGCAGCGCCGCGTACGGCCTGCCGTCGAGGTCCACCTGCGGCAACGCATCCTGCGCGTTCGCCAGCCCGTCGGCGCCGGGGAACAGCCCGTACAGGTTGTCGAAGCTGTGGTTCTCCAGGTAGATCACCACCACGTGGTCGATCGCCGCCGTCGGCGCCGGCCCCCCGCCCGGCCGCGCCGCCCCGGGCGCAACCGACCCGCCTGCCGCCTCCCCCCATGCCCCGGGGGCCAGCGGCTCCGCGCCCCTCGCCCCCCAGGACTGGGGGGCCGCCCCCAGCGTCGCCGCCAGCGCCACCAGCAGCGCCAGGCCCAGCCCGCGCCATCGCTCACCCAGCATTCCCTGCTCTCCTCACCGCCGCACTCTGGCAACGGCTCAGTCTAGCCCGAGAATGTGTCCAGGCCATGAGCGACCGGTAAGCGCGCGGTAAACCCCGTGATTCCGCCGACTACGCTCGCGGCTGCCGCGGCGCCACGAGCGACAGTCGCTCCCGCAGGTCGGCGCGGAACAGGTCCTTCGGCAGCATCCCGTGAACGCCCTTGTTGCCGTCCACCGACTGCGTGATGCGGAACGTCACGGCGATGCTGCACAGCGAGTAGGCGTCCAGCGGGTCCATCGCCAGGCCGGCCTCCAGGAACCGGATCATCTGGCGCAGCGCGATCGTGTGCGCCGCGTCCAGGTCCGGGTCCATCCCCAGGCTGATCCAGTGCGTCGGCGTTTCCACCATCGGCCAGGCCAGCCCCACCTGCTTGTGCAGCACGTACTGAATCCGCACCTCGCGCATCGCCGTCTCGATGGCCGTCAGGTTCACCTCGCCGTCCCCCTGCGCGGCGTGCGAGTCGCTGGTCCACAACTTCCCGCCCGGATGGAACACCGGCACGAACAGCGCCGTGCCCGCCACCAGCTCGCGCAGGTCCATGTTGCCGCCATAGCGCCCTGGCGGCCCCGAGGGCGCCGGCCGGTCGCCCGGCGGCTGCACTCCCAGGATGCCCTGGAACGGCCCCAACGGGATCTCGATGCCCGGCAAGAACTCCGTCGTCATGCGCTCCCGGTCGAAGTGGAAGAAGCGCAGGTGCGGCCGGTCGAAGTCGTCGGGCAGCGTGCCGCGGCCCGGCCCGCTGTTGTTGAAGCCCCAGTCGATCGGGTCGGCCTTCAGGATGCGGCACTCGATGACATCGCCCGGCTCCGCGCCGCGCACCGCCACCGGCCCGATGTTCGAGTGCGGCGCCGCCGGGTAGTCCGCCCGTAGTGCCTCCCGCTCCGCGACCGTCATGTTCAGGCAGACCCGGCCCGCGCAGTGCGTCATCGTGTCCACGTAAGACACCGTGTCGCCCGACTCCACGGTCAGCACCGGCGCCAGCGCCGGATCGAACCACCCCACGTGCACCGTCTCGCCCTCGATCGACGGCAGCGTGTGGACCGCCCCCTGCTCCTCGGGAAAGACGGGGGCGCCGCCCGCCATGGGCCGGTACAGCGGCCAGGCGCGCGAGGCGTCCGCGCCGCCCAGCAGCGGCGAGGCCACCGTGCCGTGGCGCAGCGCGCTCCCCAGCTCCCGCACCTTGCGGCGCGTCCGCCGCCGCGCTTCGACGAAGCCGTCCAGCCGCTCCGTATCCACCGCGTCGCCCGCCGTCAGGCGGTCCAGCCGCGCGAACGCCTCCACCACCTCGTCCGCCAGCCGGTAGCGCCGCCGGCCCGGCGTCGAACAGCCCTCCGAACCGTCGTGCGGGTGCATCGCCTCTCCTCGCCGGTCCAACGGCCTTCCCGCCCGCCGCTGCTGGTGCCCGGCCGGCACGTCGCGGTGCATGGCCTCGTCTCGCGGGTCCATCGGCTCTCCTCCTCCCCGCGCCGCGCGCCCGCCCCCGCGCGGCGCGGCCCGGCACACCCGCCAGTTATACCAGCCGCGCCGCCGCCCTCCGCCCACGACACTCCCGCCCCGCTGGATCCCAGCCACCGCCTAGCGCCCCGTCGTGCCCCCCGCCACCAAGCACAGCCCGACCCTAGCCTCGCAAGCGCCACGGATCGTAGGGCAGAGGCTCGTCCCCTGCCGCCCGGCCGGGGCCGCCCGGCTCCTCATCCCGGTGAGGCGGACGTAGGGCCGGCGCTCGTCCCCTGCCAGCCGGCGCCACTCGCCCGGATCGCCAACCAGCGGAACCCAAAGGTAGGGCAGGGGCTCACCCCCTGCCGCCCGGCCAGCGAGAACGTCCCGCGGTTGAAGTCGCCCGTCTGGCCATGGGGCCGGGGCTCGTCCCCTATCGCCATCGCGCTCCGCGCGCGCTCGCAGGCCTTCCTGATGAAGGATCGCGCGCCCCAGGGGGCGCCGCGCTGCGCGTCCTCGTCCTCGACGAGCGGGAGCCGTACCGCGTCGCGCTACGCCGGCGGAAAGCCCGCCGGGCGCTCCACGATGGCGAACGACAGGTCGCCCTCCGCCAGCAGTTGCGTCCCTGCTGTCGCGCGCGCGCGGCCCCGACCGAAGTTCCGCCGCATCGCCACCAGCTCGGCCTCCAGCCGCACCGCCACGCCCGGCAGCGCCGGGTTGCGAAAGCGCCAGTTGTCCAGCCCCGTCAGCATCGCGATCTTCCCCTGGAACTCCGCCAGCCCCAGCGCCGCGATCGCTCCCACCTCCGCCAGCGCCTCCACCAGCAGCGCGCCCGGAAACACGGCGAAGCCCGGGAAGTGGCCCCGCACCCAGAAATCGTGCGCCGCGGCGGCCGGATCGTCCATGATCCCCACCGCCCGCTTGCCGTACTCCAGCTCCACGATCCGATCGACGAACAAGAACGGGGCGCGGTGCGGCAGGATCGCCTCGATCTGCTCGCGCGTCAGCACCGCCCGCTCGGCAGCCATCGAGCCTGCTCGCGGCGCCAGCCGCCGGCCCGGCCGCGCCGCCCGCTCGTCATCCATCGCCCGCGCCTCCCCGCCGATCTTCCCGCCGCACCAGGCGCCCGCCCGGCCGCGCCGCCCTCCAACCGTACCACATCGACCCCCACCGCCAGTCCGCCCGCCCTCTCCCAATTACTGCCCGCTGCACCGGCTGGGAAACTCGGTACGGCCCCGAAGCGCCGAGCGCTTAGAAGGCGCCGGGGCCGCCCCCGATAAACGTGGGCCATGCCCTGCAGCCATCCGTCACCACCAGTTCCACGGTGGCCGCCTGCCCACTCGTCGTACGATGCACCGTGAGCGGGATGGTCGCCGGATGGGCGGGCAGCGGGATCGTGGTCGGGCTCGCCACCGTGGTGATGAGCGGGCTGCCGACATCCACGGTGGCGTTGGTCAGGCGCGTGAACTGGAGCGCCTGCAACTGGTTGTTCCCCTGGGCGCAGCCCGCGTCGCGGGCGGTGATCGTGGTCTGCAGCGTGCCACCACCGGGCGCGACCTGTACGCCGACGTTGGGCCGCGGGTACGGGGTGGCAGTCGGGGTGCTCGTCCGCGTCGGGATGCTCGTCCGCGTCGGCGTGCTAGTCGCGGTCGCCGTCGGCGGGGGCGCGCCGCCGGGCGGTAGATACGCTTCCACCGCGGTATAGTAGGTGCTGCCGTTCAGGCCTCCAACCGCATACACCTCCCCCGTAAAGGGCGCGGTCGCCGCCCCCAGCCCAAGGCGGGCCAGGGTGATCCCGATCTGCGACGTCCAGGCGTTCGCCGTGGGGTCGTACGCTTCCACCGTCGTCAGCTCGCTGACCGTGTTGTTGCTACCCCCGATGGCGTACAGCTTCCCATCGAAGGCCGCGGCCAGCCCCAGATACGCACGAGCGATAGGCATCGACGCCTTCGGTCCAGGTGTTCGTGCTCGGGTCGTACTGCTCCACCGTGGTGAGGGTCCCGCTCGCGTTGCCGCCCCCGATGGCGTAGAGCTTGCCATTGGCCGCCGCCGCGACCTTGAGATCGGACCGAGCGGTGGGCATGGCGGAGCAGTGATTCGCAGTTGGGCTGCCACCGCAGTTGGTCCAGGTGTTGCTGCTCGGGTCGTACTCCTCCACCGTGGCGAGGAAGTTCGTGCCGTCGTAGCCGCCGATGGCGTACAGCTTGCCATTGGTCGCCGTCGCTACTCCGAGGCCCGCCCGGCCGGTGAGCATCGGCGTCCGCGGGGCCCACGTGTTGCCGCCGACCTGCGCAGTGAGCACAGGTGGCAGGACCAGGCCCGGCGGCACCCCGCCCAGCGCCACCAGCGCCGGGCCCAACCGCGACCCCCGTCCCCGTGTCCACATGGCTCACCTCCCACGGCAGCGCGGTCCATCCCGGGGCCCGCCACGGCGTGCGGCAAGCATAGCGGGGTCCAGGCCTCTCGGTCTATTGCCTCCACGGTCTATTCTCGCTTCAGAAGATTGCGCCGCCGTTGCCATGCGGTGGAACGTCGGAACGGATGGGGTCGCTCGCGTGCTCCGGGCCAGCCTCCAGCCGGCGAGCCGGGCGCGTCTCGAGAGCTACCCTGGCGCAGACACTCGCCGAGCACGGCCCGGTTGAGCCACCCGCTTACAGCGCCCGGCGTGACGCCGAGCGCCTGGGCGATGGCCCGCCCGGTCCAGCCGGCCTGGTGGAGCGCCCAGGTAGGCAGGCGCCGCCACTCCTGCACGGCGGGGCGGGTGGAGCGATAGCATGTAGCCGTACCTCATGGCGTACCCCATCGTCGCCGGGGTTTCCCAACCCATGCAGCGGTCAGTAGCTAGAGCCACGTGCAGCTTGTGCGCGGCTAGGAGTCCCTCACCCATGGCTTGAAGCGAGCACGGGCGAGCAGGCCTGCTCCGCGGCATGAAGTTCCCATCGCGTGAGCGTGCAGGCCCCCAGTTTGAGGCACGCTCAAGAGCTTGCATACCAGTCAGGGAAGCGGTACAACAGCGCACGCCCGAGACGCCGTTGCGGAGCAGGCCGCCAACTCTCCTCTCTGCACGCCAAGGGAGGCGAACGTTTCCGGCGGCCGCAGGCCGCCGACCAGTCCACCAGCGAGGCGGACCATGCACCAGACAGATCTGCTCATCATCGGCGCCGGACCGTACGGCCTCGCCGCCGCCGCTTACGCCCGCCGTCGTGGCGTCGATACCCTCCTGCTGGGCGAGCCGATGAGCTTCTGGCGCCAGCACATGCCCCGCGGCATGTACCTGCGCTCCGGGCTCGATTGGCACCTCGACCCGCTCGAGGTCAAGACCCTGGCCGCCTACCTGGAGCTGCGGGGCATCCCCGAGCAGGAAGCGCAGCCGCTCCCCGTGGAGTTGTTTCTCGACTATGCTCAGTGGTTCCAGGACGAGTACGCCCTCCATCCCGCGCCCGCGCTCGTGCGCGAGCTACGCTGGAGGGACGGGCGCTTCGAGGCCTCGCTGGAGGACGGCGAGCGCCTGCTCGCCGCGAACGCGCTGGTGGCAGCCGGGTTTGGATCGTTCGTGAACGTCCCGGCGGAGCTGGCCGCGAAGCTCCCCGCCGGCCGCTACTCGCACACCTGCCACACGGTCGACTTCGACTTCCTCCGGGGCCGTCGCTGCCTGATCGTCGGCGGGCGACAGAGCGCCTACGAATGGGCCGCGCTCATCCACGAGTCTGGCGCGGCGGCGGTGCACGTGTCGCACCGGCACGCCGCGCCCCGTTTCGCGGCGTCCGACTGGTCGTGGGTGAGCGGCATGATCCGGGCGACCACCGAGATTCCCGGCTGGTTCCGGCGGCAGCCCCCGGAGGAGCAGGAGGCGATCCGCCAGCGGTTCTGGGCCGAGGGGCGGCTGAAGCTGGAACCCTGGCTCGCACCGCGGCTCGGCAAGGCGAACATCCACGTCTGGCCGAACACGACGGTGGCCAGCTGCGAAGCGCGGCCGAGCGGCGAGCTGGTCGTGCAGCTCGACAGCGGCGCCGCGTTCCCGGTGGACCATGTCATTCTGGCCACCGGCTACCGCGTCGACGCGCGCCAGCTCCCGTACCTCTCCCCCGAGAGCATCCTGCCGGAGCTAGCGGTGGCCGACGGCTATCCGGTGCTAGATGAGCAGTTCCAGTCCAGCATCCCCGGCCTGTTCTTCACCGGCCTGCCGAGCGCCCGGGACTTCGGCCCCTTCTTCGGCTTCGTGGCCGGTTGTGGCGCGGCAGCAAAGATCATCGGCGAGCAGCTGGCAGGCTTCCAGGTCAGTGGCGCTTGAGGGAAGAAACAGCACAGGATGGCCGTAGCCGCGGCGTGTGCGTTCCACCGAGTCACATCCGTCTGCCGCAGGCGGGGACGCTACGTGGCTTCCTCCTGCGCGGCGCGGCACGCGGACGCGCGCCCGGCCGGCGCTCGGGCCTACCATCACCTCCGCTGGATTCGTAGGGCCGGGGCTCGTCCCCTGCCGCCCGGCCGGCGCCGCCCAGGTCCATCCTCCTGGACACCCCTCCGGCCGCTCGTCCCCGGACGCTGCCCCGCGCGAAATCGCTCTACTGTGTAGAGCCCCCATCACCCAGTGCCGGAGGTGCCCCGACAGAATCCAGCCTGGCAGCCCGCCCGAGCCACCCGAGCG
>Ga0070739_10004761_pt1 | contig 15825 bp, 11 predicted proteins | sample Coa_R1_7_FD_66445 | JGI IMG/M metagenome (GOLD analysis project Ga0070739, IMG submission 66445) | Surface soil microbial communities from Centralia Pennsylvania, which are recovering from an underground coalmine fire - Coalmine... | ecosystem: Environmental > Terrestrial > Soil > Unclassified ... | reverse complement strand
GTGCTGCATCACGGCCTCGGCTTCGCTGCCGCGGCCATGCGCGATCAGGAAACGGACCGATTCGGGAATCCAGCGGCTGAGCAGCAGCAGGATCAAGCCGGTCGGCAGGTTCATCAACCACAGGATTCGCCAGCCGTAGTGCGGGAGAAGGATCGAGGACAGCCAGCTCACGAGGATGTAGGCCAGCGCAAACTGGGTCCCGATGAACACCATGATCCAACCGCGGTGTCGCACCGGCATCATCTCAGAGATCAGCGCGAACGCGATCGGCAGCATTCCTCCGGCCGCGAGCCCCATCAGGAAGCACATCACGCAGTTCCACTGGTACTGCGGCATCGCGCCGCAGATCGCGGTCGAGACGAACATCACCGCCGCCAGCAGGATCGACGCGCGGCGGCCAATCCGATCGGCGAACGACCCCCAAACGAACGAGCCGGCGACCAGGCCGACCGACGCGGCGAGCGGGAACAGCGCGACCGGCACGTGGCCGTGCGGGGTCACCGCCGACTTCAGGCCGTATTCCTTGGCCATCCCCGGCAGCGTGAAGCCGAGTGAGGCCGGCTTCATCACGTCGATCACGATCGCCAGGCTCATGGCGATCAGCAATGCCACATGGGCATAGCTGATCGATGCGTCGTCCATCGGACGGATCGAGACCTTCGCCAACTCTGACCGGCTGAACTTGTAGTCGCGCGGGATCAGTCCGTAGGCCGTCGCAACCAGCCCGATCACGATCAGCGGCATCCCGATCAGCATCGGCGTGCCCATCGGCATTCCGGCCAGCTTGTAATGCATCTTCGCGGCGTCGAGCCACATCGGCAGGTGCAGGATCACACCGGTCGTGACCGCGGTGACGCCAAACCAGAACGCCCATGGCCGGGGGGCCACGCCTACGCCCCGTCGTCCAACATGCGCCACAAATTCCCCCATGAATTGCCCCTCCAATCCGTGTATACCCCGGCAGCCCCAGTCCTGCCCCGCCGCGACTATAACAACGGACAGGTTGGTCGGTCAATAGCTGTTCGGCGAGCACTTGACGCGGGAGCTCGGCGGCCCACCGACGGCTAACGGCGGGAGCTCGGCGGCCCACCGACGGCTAACGGCGGAGGTTCGGCCCACCGACAACTAACGGCGGAACGGGGCATGCGAACCGCTGTGACGAGCCTGGATCAGCGAGGAGCACGCCGCCCTCGCGGCGCGGTGAGCGACCGCCTCACACAGCCCTGGACAACGCGCCTGGACGGAGCAGGCTCGCCGGTTGGTCCATCACGCGCTCGTGGGTGGCGCGCATGATCGAGATCATGTCTCGCGCTCGCTGGAGCGTCTCGGGCTGGTAGAGGTTGCCCTGAAGGATGCGGATGACCCTTTCCCTGGAATGGGGCTTTACCGCGAAGTACGTGAACAGGTTCTGGAGCTTGTAGAACAGCGTGATCAGCTCATACCAGGCGTCCACGCCGTCGGTGACCCTGCGCTCGTAGGCAGCCAGCGCGGCCTCTTCCGGCATTCCCTTGAACGCGTTGTCCACCGCCTCGTACGCGTACAGCGCCGAGTAGCTCGCGACATCGATGCCGGTGGAGAAGACCGGATCGACGAAGCGAACCGCGTCTCCAACCAGCAGCCATCCTTTGCCTGCGAACCGCTCGACCTTGTAGCTGTAGTCCCCTTCCAGCCACCACGGGCGGATCCGCTCGGCGGCTCGCAGGTTGTGCGCGAACGTCCGGTTGCGTTTTACCAGCGAGCCGAAGAACTCCTCGCGCGTCTGGTTGCTCGCCTCGAAATCTGCCTTGTCGGTAACGACACCAACCGAACAGACGCCGTCGCGGAGCGGTATCTGCCACGCCCGGATCCGCTCGAGCCCGAGAAAGTGCAGGAACCGGAAGCCCTCGAAGCCTGGTGGATTGGGCTTGACGCCCCGAAACCACGAGTAGATCCCGAATTGATTGAACTCGGGATCTGGCTTCTTCATCCGCAGTTGCCTCGCGAGCACGCAGCGGCGCCCGGAGGCGTCGACGATCACTGGCGCGTGGATGTTCTGGCTCCAGCCCTCCGCGAACCTCACGCGGACACCGACCGCTCGATCGTGATCGAACAGAACCTCCTGAACCGTCGCCCCCTGGAGCACCTTCGCACCAGACTCGTGTGCATGGCAGATCGGCAGCGCGTCAAATACGTCCCGCTCGACGTTGTAGGTGTAGGTCTGGGCCGCGTCCGGCGGCGGAAAGTCCGCGAGTCGCGGCGATACGAACCTGCCCACCGGCGAGCGCGGAGCCGTCCAGCAAGCCCCCGGCTTGTGCACGAACCCGGCGTTCTCGATCTTCTCGAGGAACCCGATCCTCCGCCAGATCGGGTTCGAGGACGGCGTCAGCGACTCGCCGACGTGATCGCGCGGGTGAATGTCGCGTTCCACGACCAGACAGCGGTAGCCGCCCTGGGCCAGCAGGCACGCGAGGACGCTGCCCGCAGGCCCTCCCCCGATCACGATGACGTCAAACTGGCCCCTGCGATCCACCGCCCGTCACCCCATTTGCTACGGACAACGACCCCCGAACGAACTGATCCTATTACCTTAGCGCCAGATTAAGGCGGCCGCGGAGGCGACGTTTGCGTGGTTGGGAGGGGCGCCAAAATGCTGTATCGTTTGCGCGGTCAGGTAGTCGGGGCGATCATAGCTGTCGATGGGGGCTTTCTGGACACGTTGGCGAAACGGAGTCCAACGTGAACGGCAACTCCCGTGGCGCAGAACGCGTCCGAGCATCTGGCGGCACAGCTAATGGTCACAAACGGCGACCTCACGGAGGGCACATGAGCACCACAGATCAACTGCGCAACTTCATCGTGAGCGAACTGGGCTGGCGCGGCGGCGAGCTCCCCGACGACTACCCGCTGATCGAGAACCACGTCATCGACTCGCTGGGCCTGTTTCAGATCGTGGGATTCCTCGAGACCGAGTACGGCGTGACGATCGACGACGGCGACCTCACGCCGGACAAGTTCGCCACGCTGAACGCGATCGCCCAGCTGGTGGAGAACTCAAAGCCCGCTGCGCACACGGCCGACCAGGACGCGCCACAACCGGCGTCCTAGGCCCCGCACGCCGGCGGTCCACTCCTCGGCGCGCGCGAGACCGTGAGATACGTGATCGGGCATCTGCTGGAAGCTTCGGCGCAGAGAACGCCGGATGCCGTCGCGCTGGTCGATCGCGGACGCCAGCTGACCTACGGCGAGCTGGACAGGCGGGCCAACCGTCTCGCGCGCCTGCTGATCGAGCTCGGGGTGCGGCGCAACGACCGCGTCGCGATGTACCTCGACAAGTCGCTCGAGTCAGTGCTCGCGATCTACGGGATCCTGAAGGCAGGAGCCGCCTACGTCCCGCTCGACCCGCAGGCGCCGCCCAGCCGGCTTGGATACATCGCCAGGGACGCCGGCGCGCGGGTGGCGCTGACCGGAGCGGAGAAGCAGCCCGCCTGGGAGGCGCTGTGTGCCGCGGCGCCCGAGTTGCGATCGCTGGTCGTGCTGGGTGACGCCGAGGCCGCGCCGCCGCCCCCCGGAGCCCGCACGTTCACGACCGCGGACGTCGATGCGTTCGACGACCGCGCCCCGCGCCCGGGCACGATCGACGCTGATCTCGCCTACATCCTGTACACGTCGGGATCCACCGGGGTGCCCAAGGGCGTGATGCTGACGCACCGTAACTGCCTCGCGTTCGTCGAGTGGGCAGCCGAGGAGTTCCGCGTGTCAGCTGCCGACACACTCTCCAGTCACGCGCCGCTGCACTTCGACCTCAGCACCTTCGACCTCTACGCCGCGGCGCTCGCCGGAGCGCCGGTGGTCCTGGTTCCGGCGGGCGTGTCCGTCTTCCCCTCCGCAGTTCGGAGCTTCATCGAAACCGCCGGGATCACCGTCTGGTACTCGGTCCCTTCAATCCTCACCATGCTCGTCCTGCGCGGAGGACTGGAGCAGGGGGACCTGCCTGCGCTGCGCACGATCCTGTTTGCGGGCGAGGTGTTCCCAACCAAGCATTTGAGGAAGCTGATGGAGCTGCTGCCGCATGTGCGGTTCGCGAACCTCTACGGCCCCACCGAGACGAACGTGTGCACATGGTGGGAGGTCGAGCCGCTTGCCGATGATTCAGCCGAGATCCCGATCGGGAGGCCGATCGACAACGTAGACGCGTTCGCCGTCACCGACGACGGCCGGCTCGCGCAAGCGGGCGAGGTGGGCGAACTCTACGTACGCGGTCCGACCGTGATGCAGGGCTACCTCGGCGATCCTGAGAAGACCGCATCGCGCCTGGTCCGAGACCCGTTCGGCGAGGTCGTCAGTCAGCCGGTGTACCGGACCGGCGATCTCGTACAGGAGACAGCCGACGGGGTGTACCGCTTCCTCGGCCGGCGGGACGAGCAGATCAAGAGTCGCGGCTACCGCATCGAGCTTGGCGACGTGGAGGCCGCGATCTATGGCCACCCGGCGGTCGCCGAATGCGCCGTCGTGGCGGTCCCGGACGAGCTGATCACCAACCGCCTCGAGGCTTATGTGGTCCTCCGCGAGGAGGTCTCGAAGCGGGAGCTGCTCGCGGCTTGCGCCGAACGCGTCCCCGCCTACATGGTCCCGGGCGAGCTGAGGTTCGCGGAGTCGCTGCCGAGGACATCGACCGGAAAGGTCGACCGCCGCGCGCTCCTCGCCGAGGCGAGCGCCGCCACGCCCGAGCCGGCCCGTTCATAGCCGATGCCCGGCCGCAGCGAGACCGCGATCAGGCCGCGGCCCGATCCGCTCGACGAGGAGCAGCGCTCGCTTCAGCAGTCGATCATCGCGTTCGCGCAACGGGAGCTGAACCGCGGTCTGCACGAGCGCGATCGCGATTCGACCTTTGACCGCGAGTCATGGCTCAAGTGCGCGCAGGTCGGATTGATGGGAATCTCGGTGCCGCAGGAGTACGGCGGCGCCGGGGCGGACGCCAAGACGATCGCCGCGGTGATGGAGGGGCTGGGCTACGGTTGCGAGGACAACGGCTTGATGTTCGCTCTGGGAGCACAGACGTGGGCCTGTGTGCACCCGATCGTCCGGTTCGGATCAGAGCAGCAGAAGCAGCGCTACCTGCCGGGACTATGCGATGGATCGCTGATCGCGGCCCACGGCATGACCGAGCCAGGATCGGGATCTGACGCGTTCTCGCTGAGCACGACGGCGACCGCGGTCGATGGCGGCTGGATCCTGAACGGATCGAAGACGTTCTCGACGAACGCCCCTGAGAGCGACCTGTTCGTCGTCTTTGCGACCACCGACCGTAAGCTCGGGTTCGCGGGGCTGTCGGCATTCCTGATCGACCGCGACGCTCCCGGCCTCGAGATCGGCCGTCCGTTTCAGAAGATGGGCCTGCGGACCTCGCACCTCGGCGAGATCTTCTTCTCCGACTGCGCGGTTCCCGCTGAGGCGCTGCTCGGCTCCGCCGGCGCGGGAATGGCGATCTTCAACTCCTCGATGCGCTGGGAGCGGAGCCTGATCCTGGCCCCGGCGGTGGGAACGATGCGCCGCCAGCTCGAGCGTTGCGTCGCCTATGCCCGCGAACGCGTCCAGTTCGGACAGCCGATCGGTTCCTTCCAGGCGGTCTCGCACCGGCTTGCGGAGATGAAGCTGAGGCTCGAGACGGCCCACCTGATGCTCTATCGGGTCGCCGCGCTGCTGGACGCAGGCACGGCCACCGACCTCGACGCCGCCCTCACGAAGCTTCATCTCAGCGAGTCGCTGGTGCAGTCGAGCCTCGATGCTGTGCAGATTCACGGGGGCTCCGGGTACGTGGCCGAGACCGGCGTGGAACGCGATGTCCGCGACGCACTCGGGAGCCGGATCTACTCGGGAACGTCGGAGATGCAGCGAAACGTGATCGCACGGCACCTCGGGCTGTGAGAGCGCCTCAGCGCCTGAACATCCAGAACACCACTCCAGGGTGCTCGCCGCCATCAAAGCGCGCCATCACCACCTCGACGATCCGCTCGATGCGAAACCAGACGCCGCAGAGGTTCCGCACCTCGGCGATCACGTCCTCTGCGCTCCGGTCAGGGTGTCGAGGGTTAAGCAGTAGAAAACGAGCGCCCCGATTGGCTGCGGCGGCGACGTTGGTGACGTATGCGGGCTTGGCCTTGCGAGGTATCAGGTGCAGACAGCCACGGTCGAGCAAGCCATCGAATCCTCGCTGCGGTAGCGATCGGGTTACGTCGGCGACGTCGAAATGGAGATTCGGAGCGTGATGCGTTTCCTTGGCAAGCTTGATCGCGGAGGGCGCCAGGTCGACGCCCGTCACCTCGAACCCACGACCCGCCAGCCAAGCCGAGATCGCGCCGTCTCCACACCCGATGTCGAGCAGCCTCGAACCCGGTACGAACCACTCTTGGGCGGCCCGCTGAATCTCCGGCGGGATCCCCTTGGGAAGCCAAGTCGGGGCGTAGTCAGGCTGGGACCAATCGCCCTCCCAGCGCAACGCGCGAATGCTCAAGCGGCTCTCTTTGACCACCGAGCTCCAGTTCCGGCTCCGGCGCATCAGCGCGCGTGGACCAACGAGATGATCCAGCCTGGCGGCCGTGCGGGTACCCGACCTCAACAGCGACCACGCAGACTTCTGACTCACCCCGCACCCGACATTAGAGCACCCGCTGAGAAGCTGTCAAGCGCTCAGCCGACCGCCAACTATCCTGACCCGGCGTGATCGAGATCGATCATCTCCTCGGGGCTTCGATGGGCCTGACCGAACGGGCCGCGGCCGTCGATTGGCGTGGACCTGACGCGTATGACGGACTCTGGTGGCACTGGCCGGCGCCGCTCGTCGGTGGGCGGCTGCGGCGTCAGGCGATCATGCAGCTGCACGTCCGTTCGCCTGTCGACATCCGCCGGCTCTATCGCCACAGCCACCCGCTCGTGCCGAAGGCGTTGGGGCTGTTTGGATCGACGGGCCTGCGCATCCACCGGCTGACGGGCGACGAGCGCGCCAGGGATCTGGCGATCAACGCGCTGGAGGTGCTCGACGCCGATCGGCAAGCCGGAGGCTTCGCGTGGGGCTACCACTGGGACATGCAGACGCGCTGGAGCTTCTATCCCGCCGGCAGCCCGTCGATCGTCCACACCGCCTTTGCGGTGAGCGGCCTGCTCGAGGCAGAGCGCGACGCGGGGCGATCGGATCTCGGCGAGCGAGCCCGGCGTGCGGCGCGGTGGGTGCTCGACACGCTCTGGATCGAGCCGGAAGGGTTCTTCGCCTATCACCCCCACAGCCGCGCCAACATCCACAACGCCAACCTGCTCGGGGCGTGGCTCGTTTGGGCCGCGCTCGGCGAGGAGGCACGGGTGCAGGCCCTACGGGCAGCCGAGCGGACGATCGCAGATCAGCGACCAGATGGATCCTGGCCGTATGGTGAGTCCGGCGGGAACGTCGGCTGGGCGGATTCATTTCACTCCGGGTACGTGATCGCGTGCCTGGACCGCCTCAGCGGCCTGGATCCTCGTATCCCGGAAGCAGTCGAACATGGCGCGCGGTTCTATCGGCGCTTCTTCGGAGCGGCGGGCGAGGCTCAGTTGTGGGCTGACCGCCGCTACCCGGAGGACGCGCACTCCGCGGGCACCGGCCTCACCACGCTCGCTGTCCTGCTCCGCCGAGGGCTGGTAGAGCAAGAGCTGCTGGAAACCGTCGCGCGCCGCGTGCTCGACTTCGGTATCCGCGGCGGCCATACGGTGTTCAGGCGTTACCGATGGGGGCTGAGGACGTTTGTGCACTACCTGCGCTGGTGCGATGCGCACGTCGCGCTCGGATTGGCGGACGCCGCCACAGCACTTGCCGGCCACGCCGATCCAGCTCCGAGGCCTGAGGTATACGAGGGAGCCGCCGAGACCGCCGGCACCGGTTGAGCAGGCAGGCCAGACGCTAACCGAGGTCTGTCTCCTATGCTTGGCCGCCAACACATGAACAGGTTCGTCCGATCTCTGCGGTCTGGCGGGCTGAGGACGGTTTCTGCGGCTGCGGCGATCGTTGCCGCCGCCGCTGCCCTATACGTGGGGCTCTCCTACGCATCAGGTGGCTCGGGAGGATCGCTCCCGCGTCAGACCGGCCCTACCCAGCCCCACGTCACCACGCCAGCCACCACCCCTGCGCAGGGCCAGGGCAACCAGTCACACACGGTCGACGGGGTCACCCAGTCGCCGGAAATCACCTATGGGGACGATGGATACTTCGCCCAAGGGTGCAGCGGGCCGAGCTCGAAGCTGCACTACATCGTTTTCTACCCATCGAGCCCCGGTCCGCACCCGATCGTCTTTGGCATGTCTGGATCTGGCTTTGCCGGTAATGCCGGCTGTGATCCCAAAATCGGCAAGGACCAATATCAGACGTTTGATTTCGAGATGCGCGAATGGGCGAAGGCCGGCTTCGTCGCGGTCAACATCGAGTATCACGGATTTCAGAACGGGCTGTACGGCGACACCACCTATCCTGGTCGCGGCAAATGGGGCACTGCTGCCGATGGAATCGTGCAGCTCGACGTCAAGCCAGCGGTGGAGTACTTCTTTGCCCACAACCCAGGCCAGTACGGCGCCGATGAGCGACAGGGGGTGATCGCATTCGGGGGTTCGTCTGGGGCGCACAACGCCTACATGCTCAGCCTCACCGGGGTGCCGGGTCATCGCATCTGGGCGGCAGCAGGATGGTCGGGCCTCCCCGATGCATCGCTTGGCGGCTCGGTGGCCGAGCGTGTGTTCGACGCCTACATGCAGACCCAGCCCGGAACCGACGTGGAGAACTTCGGAGATCCCGAGCATCGAATCTCGGCGAAATCCCCGCCGCAGTACATAGCGAACGGCACCGCCGAGTTCATCTCCGCGGCAAACGCAGAGCATTACTTTCAGACCTGTAGGCAGCTGAAGGTGTCGCTCTGCTACGAGCGGATCGTCAACACCTCGGCGCACGCCGGTGAGTACGAGGATTACGTCTTCACGGGCAGCCCGCCGGAGATCACGATTCCTCAGGCGGTCAAGGGGCGAACCGTGTTGGAGGACACGATCGCGTTCGCGGACACCGTCCTACACCGAAAGTAGGGCCGGCGTCAGATGGCCGCCTGAGGCGACTGCGCCCGTGCCGGGGTGACCGATCCGGTGCCACCAGCGGGAGCGCCCTGCAGGCAGTCGTCGTAGAGCATCAACGAGTCGGCGAGGAACTTGGTTGCCCAGTTCGGGTACTGGAGTGGGGCGTAGCGGCCGAAGATCGGAAACGAGCCCGCCAGCGCGCCATGGACCGGCGCCAGCCGGGTCGTCTCCTGTCTGGCAGCGGCCTGCTCGACCGCCTTCAGTCCCGCGTTCAGCCACCGCTGGTCACCCGTCTCCTGGAACAGGCGAAGCCATACGCCGCCGAGCTGGACGGTGCCAGTGAGGCACGAGTAGTTGGCCGCCGGACTCCAGTCGCGGTCGAAGTTCGCGGGCAGCATCGGGGCCTGGTCGAGCTTCGGGATCAGCTCGTGCGCGGTTCGCTGCACCGCGTGGAGCAACCGTTCCTCTCCGAGCAGGCAATAACTCTCGAGGAGGCCACGCAACGTGTAGGCGATCGCGTGTGTGCTCGGAAGCATCCCCGTCCTGAAGCTGCAAGATTCGAACCAGCCATTCGGCTGCTGGACCGAGCGCACCCAGTCGAGGTGGGCCCGAGCCGCGCCTTCAGCGGCGTCTGAACCTGTGCGCTTCGCCCAGCGGATCATTGCCCACGCCACCCGCGTGTTGTAGGTGTGCGGGATTCCGGCGTATTCGACCTCGGGCCGCCAGGTCCCATCGCCGGTGAGGTTCGTGACGAGGAACTGGCAGGCGCGCTCGGCCGGCGCTTCGAACTCCCGGTGACCAGCCTCGACGAGGTCGAGCCAGCCGTGCAGCACCATCCCCGTGTTGAACACGATCGAACGGCGAGGCCTGGTCTCGACGTGGCCCTCCATGATGCCGCCGTCCGATTCCTGGATCTCCTTCTCCCAGCGGCCCATCTGCACCGCGCGCTCGACCAGGTCCGGCCGTGCGCCTGATCTGCGGGCGTACTCGAGCAGCGTGCCGAGGACGTATCCCGTCGTCTCCGGGTACGCCGGGAGCCACCCGTGCACCAGCGTGTAACCCTTGGACGAGCCGCGGCGGCCGGTCACGTCGTGGGTCGCGCAGAGCCACCCGATCGCTGCACTCAGCGCGTTGTCGGGCACGCCGACGCGGGGCGGGACGATGCTTGCCATCAGCCTCCGCGTGGCGTCCCTAACCGGAAATGCCGGCACAAGCAAATATCGGAGCCCAGCTCGCCGCAAGGGCGCAGAGCATAGGCAGAGCTCGCGCGCCACGGCTCGGCGGCGCCGTCGCATCGAGCCGTGGCTTGTCGTGTAGCCGGTACCATGTCAGAGCGCGCAGAACGGCGACCAGGACGGGGCGCACTCGCAGACAGGAAGGGGCGCGAGCTCAGGAACGATGATGGGGTTTATGCGTCGAAGCAGACGATTCGCGGCGGTGCGAACGGGTCGTCGCGCGTCCTACCGTGAGGGACTCTCGTTCGGCGCCCTGAGCTTCGTGCTGTCCGCGTCGCTCTCGACCGTGAGCTCGATCCTGAGCTCGCGTCTCTACGGCGTGGGCGTCATTGGCGAATACGCGCTCGCGGTCGGAGCGGTCGCCTACGTCCGGCTGATGTCAACCGCCAAGGAGCGGCCGGCGCTGATCCGCGAGCTCGCCACGCTCGAGCCTCGCGTCCCCCGGATCGGCGGGTTGTTCTTCGCCGTGCTGACGTTCTCGGTGGTACTCACGTGGTTGGTCTCGGGGCTTGCGCTCGGGATCGTGCATTTCATGTTGAGCGGCCCAGTGGCAAGACCGGGCCTGTTCCTTCCGTTGGCCGTCAACGTCGCCGGTTACGCACTTCTCGGAAACACCACTGACAACCTGGAGGTGGTGGCCCAAGGGTTCCGGGCCGGGCGCATGCTGTTCCTGTGCCGAGTCACGGACGGGCTGACGTTCCTTCTGATCGCAGTGCCACTCGGGCTGACCCACGGGACCGTCTGGGGATTGATCATCGCGTCCGTGGGCTCGCAATTCATCGGGGTTGTGCACCGTGCTTTTCGGATCCGCGCATTCATGCGGTTCAGAACCCCGCGAGAGGAGCTCGCAGCCGGCTTCAAGACGCTTCCCGGCCTGATCCGGTTCGGGCTCAAGATCACGCCAGGCGCGCTTGCCGACGGGGCCGCGAACGAATCAGGCACCTGGCTCGTCGCGTCCTTTAATCCGATCGGCGTCGTCGGCGCCTATGGCCGTGCATACCTGCTGGTGAAGCAGTTCGTGCTGGTCCAGTACGGCAACGAGATGCTGTTCCCCACGCTGCTCGAGCGGCGCGCCAAGGGCGACAAGGCGGGGCATGCCCGCGCGGTCGTGGATTCCCTGCGCTACGTGGCGATGGGGGTGCTCCTGTTCGCCGCCGCCGGCGGCGGGATCGCCCCGGCGATCATGCGAGTGTTCGGGGCGGGTTTCGTCAAGGGCGCGAACGCGCTGGCAGTGCTGCTGGTCATGCCGATGCTCTACATGCTCTCGCAGATGATGCGTCTCGCTCTGCTGGCAGAGAACCGCCCGTGGATGTGGACGATCCTCGGCATCGTGCGGCTGGTCGTGACCTTCGGACTCGGCCTCGTGCTCGCCTGGAAATTCGGTGCCGTGGGTGCGGCAAGCGCGCTCGTGATCGGACTTGCGATCGACGTGGCGGTCTGCATTCCGATCCTCGTGCCTCACCTCGACATCCCGTTCCTCAAGCTGTGGCCATTACGACAGATGCTGGTGATCCCAGTCGCCTACGCGGCGGCGTTCGCCGGTGGTCGCCTAATCGACATCGTGCTCCCCTGGGAGGTAGCGCTGTTCGTCGGCGCCGCAGCGGGGTGCGCCATCTACATAGCGGTGCTGTGGCTGGGACGTGCGCTAAATGAGCGTGACCGGCAGCGCTACAGAGACATTCGTCGCCGGCTCTCCCGGCGCCGCTCCCGTCTCACTGGACCGATCGTCGTCACCGCTCGGCGTTACTCCGAGCCGCTCGCCGGCGCCGGCGTCATTGCTCCGGCCTTCGGACTGGCCGCGGGAATCTCTTCGCTGCCCAGCGCGCCGATCTTCAGCTCCGCTCGTCGAACCTCATCCCTCAACGGTGCCGCGGTGCACGACGAGCTCGCTTCGAAGAACGGAAGCACGGCTGTGCCAGTGGATCGTGCCCCGACGGCGTAGGTGTCCCGCGACCAGCGAGTCGCTCCGGCTCACGCCGGCCGAGCACGTCGGCCTAATGTTCACCGTAGTTGAACGGCAGGGCCTGGAGGTGACTCCAGGGGAAATTCGCCATAACCTTTGCTGAGTAACCCGGACCGTAATCGCTCCCGAACAGAGCTTTGTACGGGTCAGGCAGCCCGGCCGCTATGTAGGGGTTGGGATTGCCCAATTTGATATTACAGTCCGGACCGGTGTTTTCCACAAGAAAGCCGTACTTCTGCGCGGCAACAGCAATCATGTGCGCTACTGGACTCAGCTGAAGGTCATTCAGGTTCAGCGAGGGATCGAGACGAAAACGAAGACCCTCGGGAATAGCCAGCGGATTTGGACTGACACCATCGCCGAGTCGATCAGCGGGCCAGGAGTAACTCACATTCGCGCCAGGGGTGTTCGCCGGCAGAACGTTGCGACCCAGCACGATCGTGCGGGGTAGCTCCAGGTCGATTGGGTGATCGATCTGACCGTCTTGTAGTTCCTCGATCCGCGTGACCACACCAAGCAAGGCATCACCGGTCGCTGAAGTGCCGCCCGGCTTCGGCCAGATGCCGTCGCTCTGAGACACATCGGTCATCTTCCCGGCCCAGCCAACCTGCCAGTTGCCATTACTGTCTCTCTGGACACGCCACATTTCCCACAAGGTGTTAGTCGACGGCTGATAGATGATCATGGTGCGATCGCTGCTGCCCGACTGCACCGCGAATGGCGGTATCGGGATTCCGCCAGCAAGAACGTTTTGATATAGGTACCTGTTATATCCGTACTGGCGGGTCACCTGAACGTGCGGTTGATTGGCCGGGACCACATAGATTGGCGGGGCGTTGGTGGTCGATAGGTAGCACTCACGAGAAACGGGCACAGAGTTGGCAAGAGCCTGGACGATCTCGTTGACGTAGGTGGCGCTGTTCGGATTAGCCGGGGTGCTGCCGGGCAGCGGCTGGCCCCAGAAATTGCTGCCGAACGGCACGCCGGTACGGCCCAGCGCCAGCTGAACCCCGTTGACGACGGGGACGTTGTTCACGTCGGCGACGTGGACGCGGTAGCGGCGGGCATGGCGACACGATGCCCGGTGCTTGGAGGCTTTGTGCGCGGACCCGTGGCAGGGCCCATGTCGATGATGGCGGTACGGCGCCGCATCTGCCGTGGCCGCGGCCAGCGTGACGAGAATGATGAGGATTGCTCGGACCACGTAGCGACAAAGGCGCAGGATGAGGTCATTGAGCTTCATGTGGGACCGAGAACTGGTCCACGCCGCTCTAGGCGCGGAGATTACTGCAAGGGTCGGCTCGGCCTTGGTTGTTGTATTAGCCGGATGTCGGATGCTGGACGATCGTCCGGAGGGGCTAGACCGTTTGGACTGCGGCTTGCACCGTCAACGGCCGTTACGAGACGGTCATGCCACCCCTGCCTTCGGGCTTCCGCGTGAGCCCAGCTTTAGGTAACCTTAAAACGCAATGGTGACGCCGTTCGTCATTCTCTCCAAACCGCGGTCGGGATCCTCGTTCCTGCGCGACATGCTCAACAGCCATCCCGACATCCGGGTCTATGGCGAGCTGCTTTTGCCTGCGCCGAGCTGGGAGCGTCCCCTATGGGAGCCGAACGATCTTGAGTTTGCGCGCGTGTTCGTGACTCGCCACATTCGGCGGCCGAGGCTGCGAGCCACACGGCCGTACTGGACGATGCGCTATCTAGAGCGCGTGTTCGATCAGCCGTCGTGTCGAGCCGTCGGGATGAAGTTGATGTATGAGCAGGTCCGGCAGTGGCCAGAGACGTGGGTGTATCTTCTGGCTAAGCGAGTACGGGTAATTCACCTGGTGCGTCGCAACTTGCTCGATCTGTTTCTGTCTGACGCCGTGAGAGAACAGACCGGAATTTGGCACGTGACTAACGACGGACGGCCAGAAATGCCTGGCAAAAAACGCTCTCTGGACGGTCTCAGGATCCGCTTAGATCCCGACGAGCTCGTGCGCTCGCTGGACCACTTGGCCAGTAACCAGGAGTCGTTTCGCAGGTGGGTGAGACTGTCGAAGATCCCTGCGATCGAGATCGAGTACGAGCAGCTCGTCGCAGAGCACGAACTGTTTGCGGGAGTCCTCGCGTTTCTCGGCCTCGACCCGGACGATTGGAAGACGCTGCGCACCGGCCACGAGAAGGTGAACACGAAAAGCCACACGGAGCTGATCGAGAACATCGACGAGGTCGAGGCCAGGCTTAGCCGCACGCCGTACGCTGCCCACATCTGAACGCCGTCAGCCGCGCCCGGCGATCCAACGGTCGTGCCAGACGCTCACGGTATACAGGTTCCAAAGGTGCTTGCTCCAGTCCCCGCGGCCCGCACGGTGTGCTGAGAACAGCCGATCAACCTGTCCGTAGTTGAGCAGTCTCGTTTCGCGCAGGCTCGATGTGCGCACCGCGGATTGAGCCATCGCGCCGAAGGGCCCTCGCAGCCACTCCTCCATCGGCGTTCCAAACCCTTGCTTTGGGCGGTCGATGATCTCGTCCGGCAGGATCCCCCGCATCGCCCGCCGCAGCGCCCATTTCCCAACTCCGTTGCGGTGCTTCATCCGTGGTGGCAAAGCAAGCGCGAACTCGACCAGCCGGTGGTCCAGGAACGGCTCCCGCCCCTCCACCGAATTGGCCATGCACAGCTTGTCGAGGCGCATCAGCAGAAGCTCTGGCAGCCGCTGTTGCAGTTCGAGATAGGTCATCCGCTGCAGCAGGTCGCTGCGGGGGGAGGCTCTCCCCGCATCGGCCCAGTGCCGTTCGACCACGCCGTAGGAGTCGTGCGCGGGCCGGCGGATGAGGACCCGCTCCTTGACCTCTCCGCGAAAACAGACCTCTCCCCCCCAATACGGAATCGGGCTTCGAGCGGCGTCGTAGAGCGCCTCGCCGTGGCGGATGCCGCGGCCCATCCTTCGTGTCGTGCGGGCGGCGGCCAGGCCCAATGGCAGCCGTATCGGCCGTGGCAGTCGCTGAAACGGAGCGGCAAACCGGCGATGCGCGACATAGCCGTCATAGCCGTGTAGCAGCTCATCTGACCCCTCACCGCACTGGATCACGATCGTGCCGGTCTCGCGCGCAAGTCGGCTTACGAAGTATTGAGGGATCGCGGTCCAGTCCGCCGCTGGCTCGTCCTGATGATGCGCGAGCTGCGGCAGGAACGCTTCGAGCTCGGAGTCCTCGATCAGGATCTCGTGGTGCTCGGTTCCGAAGCGCGACGCGATCAGGCGCGCGGGCTCGCGCTCGTCATATCGCGGATAGCCACGAGGAGCGACCGAGAACGTCCGTACCGGCCCTTCACGCAGCTCCGCCATCAGCGCCACGTTCGTCGAGGAGTCGAGGCCTCCGGAGAGGAACACGCCAAACGGAACGTCGGACATCATCCGCTGCCTGATCGAGTCACGGAGAAGGTCGCGAAGCTGCGTAACGAGCTCCTCATCCGAAGCGGCGGCGGTCTCCTCCGCCGCCTTGTTCGCGAATGGACTCCACCAGCGCTCGCTGTGGATCTCGCCGCCATCGGTCACGGTGAGTCGCTCGGCCGGGGCGAGCTTG
>Ga0070739_10004760_pt1 | contig 15831 bp, 13 predicted proteins | sample Coa_R1_7_FD_66445 | JGI IMG/M metagenome (GOLD analysis project Ga0070739, IMG submission 66445) | Surface soil microbial communities from Centralia Pennsylvania, which are recovering from an underground coalmine fire - Coalmine... | ecosystem: Environmental > Terrestrial > Soil > Unclassified ... | reverse complement strand
TTCTGCGATGGCTTCCGCGGCAGCTTCGCCCACCATCTCCCCAGAGGCCGTGGTCTCGAAGGTCGAAGGGCGCTCGGTCTCCTCAGGGGAGCCGTCTTCGCCCGCTGTGGGCTCTGCTGCCGGGGTCTCGAGCGGAAGCTCGATTGTGGGCGCGCCGACTTCGGCGACGAAGGCTTGCTCAAGCGTCGCGCCGGAGTTTCCGGGCTCCTCGTCCTCATCCGCGTGCGGTGCGACTTCGAGGTCTTCATCCACGGCTTGGGCCGGGCTCTCGGAGTCGGCGCCGCTCTCAGCTGCTGTTTGGGCGGACTCGTCCGCGAACGACACCTCGTCGAAGCTCTGGATCCAGCGAAGAATTCGACGGTCGTCCGGAGCGATCTGCGAAGCGATGCGCAGAGCATGGATGACGTCTCTCCTCTGGCTCGCGAGTCTGGCCTCCATCAGCCACAGCTCGGCCGAATACGGTGCGAACTCGAGGGCGCGGTCGACGAGCGGGCGAACCCGTTCGGTCTTGCCCAGATTGACGCTGTGGTCGACGAGCCGGCCGAGGGCCTGTATGTGACGGCGCTGCAGCCATAGCTCGCTATCGTCTATTGACCCCGACAGACGGTCAAGGACGCCATCAATCGAACTTGTGGAGGTCTCGATTGGAGTAACCGAGAGGGAGGTCATCTTCTCCACGGCCTCGATGGCCTCGGCATTGCCGGGATCGGGAATCAGAACGGTAACATCCGTATCGGAGGCCGCTATCGCGGCGACCTTCAGCCGGCGGGCGTCCGGATACGGAATGAGGGTCACCACCTCGGGCGGCAGCGCCGCCAGTGGCGACCCATTGAACGGTGACTCAGTCAAGCTTCCCCCGCAATCTGTGACTTATCGACGAAATCAATGTAGCAACGTACGGAAAATTCCCAGTTCAGAGGTGGGTTGGATAGCAGTATAGAAGGCGTCCGACTTCGTCCAGGTTTCTTAACCCGAGCATGGCTCCGGAAAAGGCAGAGGTGAATAGCCCATCCGGGGCCGGCAGTATCGATCTTTTCGTGCCACACAACCATGGCGCCAGGGTACGGTGAAACCCGTAAACCTCTCGGATCGGTCCAAGAGCCGGCAACGGTGGGCAGGCGTGAGGAAGGGTCGGTAGGGAGATAAAAGGGAGACGCATGGGTGGGGACGCGAGCGCCCTCGATGGCGCGTGCTTCCTATTATGGGCCGTTGACGGTCGAGCTGCCTCACCCAGCCACCGCAGCCCGACTCCTCTGTGCCGAGCATGGCCCCTCTGCCCACCGGGGCACCCACTCCCCCGGCTCCTCTGTGGCCCTGCCCCTCCCCTTCGCCAACGTAGTCCGGCCCCTCTGTGGCCGGGCGTGGCCCGTTTGCCCACCGCTCGCCAACGTCTCCCGACTCCTCCGCGGCGCCATCCTCCCGCTTCGCCCACCCGTCGCTACGGCGCGCGGGTCCATCTGTGGAGGGTCTTCCCGTTCGCCAACGTAGCCCGGCCCCTCTGTGGCCGGGCGTGGCCCGTTTGCCCACCGCTCGCCAACGTCTCCCGACTCCTCCGCGGCGCCATCCTCCCCTGTCGCCCATCCATCGCCAACGTGCCCCGTCCCTAGGCGGGTACGATCCCCCCTCCCCTTCGCCAACCTACCCGGCCCTCTGTGGCCGGGCGTGGCCCCTTCGCCTACCGGTCGCCAACGTCCCCCGGCTCCTCCGCCGCGCGATCCTCCCGCTTCGCCCACCCGTCGCTACGGCGCGCGGGTCTCTCCGGACCGCGCTCCATCCCCTTCGCCAACGTAGCCCGGCCCCTCTGTGGCCGGGCGTGGTCTCTTTGCCCACCGCTCGCCAACGTCCCCGACTCCTCCCTGGCCGTCCTTCCCCGTCGCCAACCTACCCCGGCCCCTCTGTGGCCAGGCGTGGCCTCATCCCACGCTACGGGTGGTCGCTCCGGAGCGGATCAAACGGCCGGCTCAGCGATTGAGCTGCCAGGGATTGGAGAAGAACAATAGGTTGCCGAGGGTGCCGTAACGCGCCAGATAGCCGGAGAGCACCTCATGGGCCAGGCGCCGTGAGACCGTTTCGAAGGGCTCGGAGGCGTCGATCACCGTGAGGCCTCGCTCCCGCGCCAGCCGCCGGTAGGCCATCATCTCGGCTGCTGGATCTCCCGCTCGCCGGTCGAAGTCTGCGCGGCCATGAGCAAGGGTGCCTTCCAGGTCGAGGAGGAACGCTTGATCCGGGTTGGGCGCCACGATATCCAGAACGCGGAGCAGCAGGGCCGACAACTGCCGGCATTCCGCCGCCTTCCCATACAGCTCGATCTTGAAGTCCGGCAGATACCGATCGGCGATGACGATGTCGCCACGGAGCAACCGCCAGCGGACTCTGAGCAGCCAGAGCGCAAAGTCGGCCGCGCTCATGCCCGCCCACGGTGCCAGCGACCAGCCCTCCCTGGTACGGTTCGCCGATTGGCCATCGGCTTCGCCTTCGCGCTCGACCGGAGCGAGCCGGCGTCGATAGGTGAGGCTGAGGCGATGCATGAGCGGCGTCGCTCCAAGTCGCGCCCACATGACTCTGGACCGCAGCTCCGCCACGTCGAACGACTCCTTCAGCGCGTTCGCCTGGCGAGTCTTGCCGCTGCCGTCCAGCCCGCTGAGGGTTACCAGCCACGAGTTCTGCGGATGGGCGCCAAGCTGACCCTTGATCCCTCGAATGAGTGCCAGCGATGCAATCGAGGGCTTGGCCAGTGGCCGGACGCGGCGGTCCGACCACACCTTCTCGAAGAACATGGTCTTGGTCATCACAAAAGAGAGTGGCATCGGAAAGCGTGCCGGCCGCTCCGCCACCTCTCGCCAGTAGCGGCCGTATCGCGATTCCTGCACGCCCGACACGACCTGCTCAAAGCGCCGCTCGTCGATCGCCCAAGTCGGCATCGTTTCGCGCTCCAGCCGCCCTATGGTGGCCAGTCCAAACCAGAGACCCAGGCGCCAGCCTCGCTCCTCCGCCACGTAGTCGATATACTCCCAGTCCACACCGTCGCGGATGGCGGCTCGCACCTTGGCCACGTCATGGAGGCCGATCTCCTTGTTCTCATACAAGGCATGGGCGACGTTGATGAGCACCACGTCCTCCGGCCCGGGAACCCCGGTGAAGACGTCATCCTGTGCCTGCCGCCGGCGCCGCCAGATCTCGGGCTCGAGCATGAATCCCTGTCCCCATCCCACTCGGGTGTGGAGATGGATGGCGGAACGGCTGCTGCCGGCCTCGAACAGCCTGAACATCCATTTCTGGTGTTCCTCGATGTTTCGCAGCTCCACGTAGCCTAGCTCCAGCAATGTCTGCCGCGCTGACGCGGCGGCATCGGGCTGGATGAGAATGTCGATGTTCTCGCTCGTGTACGGGAAAGACGGGGGTATCCCCGCCGACTTGAAGCAGATCGATGCGACCTCTCGACCAGTCCAGCCATCCGCCAGCTCGCGAAAGTGGCGATGAGCTTCATCCAAAGTTCGACGGTCCTCCTCCACAGCGTCTTGGAAGGCTCTGTCGGCTACGAGCCCGAATGCGGCGCGCGGCCCGTCATCTCGCCAATCCAGAGCCTCAATTGAGAGCAGTGGCACGCCATTCCTTCGCAGCAGCCGGACCAATTGGCCGGCGTCAACTCCGGAGCCCGATTCTTGGAGTACCCGGGCGGCGGCCGAGAGAACGTCGGATGTGAACATCCGCCTTCGCTCTTCCGATGGGCCGGCGGCAGCGTCAACCGTGTAGATCGTCACCCTCCAGAGTTGCGACGCCGGACCTTCTCATGCAATCACCCGAATCGGACACGTCGAATTGGCGGCCGGACGGCCATACTGACGTGTCACTCCTCGCGCGGGCCGTCGTACGCCGTCGCCCACCGTCCTGCACCCAGAGAATGGACTACGGCTCATTGTGAGCCACACGCTTGAACGGAGCAGCATGTCCCACCGACAGAACACCGGAGCGCTGAACCGCACCGTCATCTTCAACATCGCACTCACGATGATCGCGCTGGTGTCCTCCGGTCTGGTGCCCTTCGGCTTCAACCTGATCGTGGGGCGCATCGACGGAGCGGCGGCGCTGGGAGAGGTGAGCGTCGCCCTGGGGCTGGCGCTCTTCCTCGGTCAGATCCCGGGGACTGTGGGCTCGGCGGCGACCAAGTTCATGGCCGAGTCCCTGGGCCGGGACGATGTAGATCGCTCGCGGGACGTCTTTCAGCTCCTCCTGGTGCTGACCGTGGCAGCCTCCGTGTTGCTGGCGGTGGGCATGCTCGCACTTGCTCCCGTGCTCACGTCCGCCCTACGGATCTCATTCGCCGACGTGGCTCTTTCGGCCGCCCTGGTTCCGACGTACACGCTATATCTCTACTTCAAGAGCGTCTACTACGGTGTGCAAAAGGTGCGCGCCTACCTGGTCAATGAAGTTGTGTCCGACGTCGCCTTTTTTGGCGTGGTGGCCGGCGTGTTTCTCGCGGGTGCCTCACCCTGGCTCCTGCTGCCCTTCGTGCTGAATAACGCCATCTTTGCCGTCATCGCCGTACGCGCGGTGAAGGACTACTTCTCCCCCTTCCACTGGAGGCCGGCGGGCGGTAGCTGGGAAGTCCTCAAGTACTGTCTGATCAACGGCAGCGGGACAATCGCGAGTCTTGGTCGCTGGAGCTTGGGGATTACGATTTCGGGGCTGTTTCTCACCCACTCGGCTGTGGGTATCTTCGCCGCCGCCCTCGCCGTGACGGCGCCGCTTCCGCTCCTGCCTCGGGCCATCTCCCTGGTGACCTTCGCCGCCATGGCTCGCCTCCATGGAGCGGGAGAGGCGCACAGCGTGCGGCTGCTGTTGCAGCAGTCCACCGAATGGCTGGTCTTCCTCCTGGGAATCCCCTTTGGCGTCGCCATCATCAACGCCGGCGCGATTCTGTCGGTGCTGTTCCGGCCGGAGTTCGCCCGGGGCGCGCTGGCGGCACAGATGATCATGCTCGGTCAATATGTCACCGACATCTCTCGGCCCTCCATCGACTCCCTGTCGAGCACCGACCACGTGCGCATCCCCACGATTGCCAGTTTTCTCGGACTGGCCGTCAGCCTCGTGATCTGGCTGGTGCTCCTCCCGGGTCACGGCGTGGCAATCGCGGGCATAGGATTCGCGGCCGGGGCCGTTGTCACCGCCGTTATCCCGGCGTACTATGCCTACCGCTTGATCGGTACCCGCCCGTCGGTCTTCATACGCCCCGCCGTGATGCTGGCCGGATTGGGAGCGCTCATTGCCGTGAGCAGCCAGGCGCCGATCCTGGCTACGATTCTGTTCCTTGCCGGCATCTTTGCCCTGTACGCCCATATCCTGGGTGACCTGGCGAGCTACCTGTTGGATATTTACCGCCGTCGCAAGGCCGGGGTCCTCCAGCGCTCTGTCTGACCTGATCATGAAGCGGCTCCCCCTCGTGCTCCTGCTGGCCCTGTGCCTGGTCGCAGGGGTCGATCTGGCACATCGCGGATCAGGTGCCTACCCGGCCAGACTGCCGCTGTCCTACACGGGCCTCAACTATTACGATCCGACCGATTACTTCACCGGATGTCACGAATGGACGTGGCTGGAGCCGAGATGTTATTGGACCGGCCTCCGGGGCCGCTCGGATCGGGCTCAGCTCGTATCCGACCTCAACTTCGTCCGTCGGCAGCGGCTGGGATCCCTTCTCCGAGTTTGGGTGAGTCTCGACCAGCTCATGCGCATCGGCACGGACGGCGCCTTCGCCGGCTACCAACCGCCGGCGCTGCAGGACGTCGACGACATGCTGCGGCAGTTTGCGTCTCACCGGATGCGGGTGGTGCTGGTCCTGCTGGCTTACTCGCCCCAGTCCGGCTGGCTGAACCAGTTCAAGCCTTGGGCGCTGGACGGCAGGCATCCCGGCCTGCGGGCCGGCTATCTCCGGGCGGTCCGGCTGTTCATCAGGCACCTGGCCGCCAACCCGGGCGATGTCCACACCGCCCCAATCATCGAGCTGCAGACGGAGCCGTACTACCAGCTCGAGCAGTACTTCGCCGATCCGACGAAGCTGGGCGCCTTCGCTTCCTGTGGAAGCAGCATCGACACCGGGCCAGTGAGCAACGGTTGCATCGACCGGCGGATCGTTCATCCGTGGCTCGTCGATCTCTACAACACCGCGCGGGCCGCCTCGAAACGTTTTCTCTATACCGAAGCCGATACCGGCAGGCTGCTGACCACTAACGCCGCCGACCAGCGGTATTGGATCTCGATGTATCCGGCGGACGTCTATGACATACATGCCTACGCCGGCACTCCCTGGCTCGAGGCGGGACGTTGGGCTTCGGGACGCAACCTTCCCAAGCCCTGGTTTGCCGGGGAGGCCGGGTGCGGGTCAGGCAACATCGGCTGCACCTACAATGGTCGGAATGCAGCACCGGTTGACAGATGGTGGCTCGAGCACCTGCGAAACGATGGGGCAAGCGCGGTTCTCCTCGAGAGCCACGTGACGCTCTGGCGGTACCCCAACGGCCCCAATAGCCAGATGCTCACGCCGACGGGGCGCATCCTTGCCTGCGTCAGCCGTTCGGTACGAGCCCGATGCTCTTTGCAAGGCGGCTCTGCAGGATGAGGGTGAGTGATGGGGAGCGGTTGAACCGAACGCGGCACTCGCTGCGGAGACCGCAGAGAGGAGGGCCGATGAGCCTGCAGTGCCATGGAGATAGCGAGGGTGGCCTCGTGACGGTGGGCTCGACCGAATGAAGCGCAGAATCCTCCTCACCTTCGGCACCCGACCCGAGGCCGTCAAGATGGCCCCGGTCGTGCGGGCGCTGCGTGAGTCTTCGACGCTGGAGCCGGTGGTATGCCTGACTGGCCAGCACCGAGAGATGGTCGAGCAGATCCTGCCGCTCTTTGAGGTGCGCTCAGACTTCGACCTCGACGTCATGTCGCACAATCAGACACCCTCGGATGTCGCGGCCGCCATATTCCGGGAGCTGCCAGCCGTTCTCGCCACAGTGGCACCGGATCTGGTGCTGGTGCAGGGCGACACGTCCACCGCCATGGCGGCGGCTGTCGCTTCTCACTACGCTCACCTTCCCGTCGGCCATGTCGAGGCCGGTCTGCGGACGGGGCAGATGTATCAACCCTTTCCCGAAGAGGCCAACCGCAAGGTGATCACCGCCGTCTCGACGCTCCACTTTGCTCCCACTCGGCGCGCCGTGGCGGCCCTGGAGTCCGAGGGCATCGTCGAGGGAGTCTTCCTCACCGGGAACACCGTCGTCGACGCCCTGCACTTCCTCCTCGAGCACCTCCCGGAGCTGCCGGCGCCCGAAGGGCGCCTGCTCCTGGTGACGGCACATCGCAGGGAAAGTTTCGGCGAGCCCATGCGCCGGATATGCAGGGCGATTCAACGCATCGTCCGCGCGCACGACGACGTGGTGGCGCTGTATCCCGTGCATCCGAACCCCAACGTGCGCGAGCCGGTATATTCGATCCTCGGTGAGGAGCCTCGGGTGAAGCTGGTCGAACCGTTGGACTACCTTCGCTTCGTGCAGGTGATGGCACACTGCTACTTCGCCTTGACCGATTCCGGTGGGGTTCAGGAAGAGGCCCCGGTGCTCGGGAAGCCCGTCCTGGTAATGCGCGAGCACACGGAAAGGCTCGAGGCGGTCGAGGCAGGCTGCGCCGAGCTGGTGGGGACGAACGAGGACCTGATCGTCGAGCGGGCCGGGCGCCTGCTGGAGAATCGCGACGCCTACCTGGCCATGAGCTCCCCGACGAGTCCGTTCGGAGACGGCCACGCGGCGGCCCGGATCGTCGACGCCGCGGAAGCCTTCCTCGGCTCCTCCATTGCCGAGCCTGAGCCGGCAACTCCGTAACCGGCACACGGGGACCTCTGGCCGCCTCGATTCCATCTTCCCGGGGACCATCCGTGTGAACCGCCGACGTCCCCCATTGTCCATACCGGCCCGTGACCCGGCGGCTGCGTACGGGCATAGTGGTAGCGCGAGATCGACGGCCTGAAGGCCTGGACTACCCAGATCGCAGGCGGTGGGCTCCGTGGTCCCCGGAATTCGGCGGAGTACGAGCGTCGGCGGCGAGGGCGGGCGAGAATGAGAGGAGGAGTGGCAATGAAAGACATACTTCCGGATATCGAGCGGTGGCGGGAGGCGGGTGAGCCCGTGGCCGTCGCCACCGTGGTCAAAACGAGCGGTTCGGTTCCGCGACCGAAGGGCGCCAAGATGGCGATGACTTCCGGTGGGCAGGTCACGGGGTCCGTCAGCGGCGGTTGTCTCGAGGCGGCCGTGTTCGAAGAGGCGATGGAAGTGCTGGAGTCCGGCTCGCCCCGGCTTCTGCACTACGGAATCTCAGATGAGATGGCCTGGAATGTCGGGCTGTCCTGCGGCGGCGAGGTGGACATCTTCATCGAACCGTTGAATTGGTGAAACGGGGTTCACATCGGGAGGGCCGCTCGTGCGCCTCCTGATGTTCCGCCACCGGTCCTCGCAGGGGCTGGGCGTGCTCCAGGGCGATCAGGTGGTCGACGTCTCCGCACTTGCCAGTGCCGTCGGCATTCCCTTCGTCGGCAATCTGCGGGCGCTGGTGGAGCTCGGCGACGACGGACTCCGAACGCTCACCGCGCTGCTGGAAAGATCCGCGGAGAGCGCATCAGCAGACGTCAGACTCCCAGTGGGCGAGGTGGAGCTGCTGCCACCACTGATGCCGGCGGGCAACGTTCTGGCCATCGGCCGAAACTACGCCGAGCACGCGGGCGAGATGGGCCGCGCCAGGGCGGAAGCCGCCGGAAAGCCAACCGTCTTCACCAAAGCCCAAACCACCATCAATGCCCCCAACGGCAGCATCTGCGTCGATCCGGATGTGAGCAGCCAGATCGACTGGGAAGCGGAGTTGGGCGTGGTGATCGGCCGGACCGGTCGAGACATTCCGCCGGACGCGGCTCTCGAACACGTCTTCGGCTACACGGTGGTCAACGACGTTTCGGCGCGAGATATCCAGTACGGCTGGGGCGGGCAGTTCTTCAAGGGCAAGAGCCTCGACGGGTACTGTCCTATCGGTCCGTGGGTCGTCACCCGCGACGAGATTCCTGATCCCCAATGCTTGCGCGTGACCCTTCGCGTCAACGGGATCACCAAGCAGGACGGCAACACCCGGGACATGATCTTTCCGGTTGAGCGCCTCGTGGCGGATCTATCCAAAGGGATGACGCTCCCGGCCTTCTCCCTGATCGCGACCGGCACCCCTCCGGGAGTGGGCTATGCGCGAGAGCCCAAGGAGTTCCTCAGGCCGGGAGATCTGATGGAGACCGAGGTCGAAGGTATCGGCGTGTTGCGCAACCCCATCGTCGGTCCATGATCCGGCATCCCGGATGGGAGTGATGGTCATCGGCCTGCCTGCCGAGCTCGAAGGGTACCTCATCGAAGCTACGCTGAGGTCGGTCCTGCCCGCTCCCGTGATCGTGCCGTGAACAAGAGCCAAGCGAGCCGGCTCGCGGTGATCGGCGCCGGGACCATGGGCGCGCAGATTGCCGCTCAAGCCGCGCTCCATGACTTCGAGGTCGCGCTGATCGACACCGACGAAGAGAGCCTGCGGCGGGCGGAGGCGGGGAACCGCAAGCAGCTCCAGCGCCGGGTTGAGAAGGGCGCCCTGAGCCAGACGCAGGTTGACGAGGCCATGAACCGCGTCCAGGGCACGACCGACCTCTTGGCGGCCGGCTCGGCGTTCCTGGTGATAGAGGCCGTGTTTGAAGATTTGGACACCAAGCGCGCCGTCTTCAGCCGCCTGGTCGAGACCTGCGGTCCCGACGCCATCCTCGCCACCAACTCCTCGACGATTCCAATCTCACGCATCTTCGACGATCTACCGTACCCCGAGCGCGCCTGCAACATGCACTTTTTCCACCCGGTATTGGTGATGAAGCTGGTCGAGATCATGCGCGGGCCGGAGACATCGGATGAGACGGTCGAGTCCGCCGTCGACTTCGTCCGGCGGATCGATCGTCAGGCGGTGGTCGTCGAGCGTGAGATTCCGGGACTCATCGTCAACCGCATACTCGGAGCTCTCAAGCGGGAGGCGCTGTGGCTGGCCGATGAGGGCTATGCCTCACCGGAGGACATCGATACGGCCGTCAAGCTGGGGCTGAACCACCCCATGGGTCCCTTCGAGCTGACCGATTTCAGCGGTCTCGACGTCTTCTACAGTATCATGCTGCAGCGCTACCAGGAAACCGGGGACGAAGCCTGGAAGCCGTCGGCGCTACTCGAGCGCAAGGTCAAAGCCGGCCATCTGGGACGCAAGACCGGCAGGGGCTTCTACGAGTACGACTAGATCAACCCTTGACGTAGGCCAGCTTTTCGTGGACCTTGCGGTCACGAACGCGAAAGACGTCGACGCCGCGTAGACGTTGCCGCTTCCCTTCAGAGTCCGTGTAGTGATAGATCCAGCGCACCGTACACCGGTCCCCGGCGATGAAGGAATCCTCGCCCTCGAAGTAGGCATCCGGCGAGGCTCGGAACAGCTCCACCCAGCACTTGCGAACCGCCTCCTGCCCCTCGAACCGCTCGCCCGAGGGTGGCGCCGTGTTCTCGAAGACGCAGTCTTCGGTCATGCAGGACATGATGGCATCGACATCGTGACTGTTGAAGGCTTCGTTGAAGCGGTCGACGGCGGCAACGGTGGCTGATTCAGTGGCATCCGCGCCGGTCACCGGACCACCCTCCAACGCCTGCTGCTAAGTCCCTCTAACGTACGCCAGGCGTCAGGCCGTGAGCGGTCGGTTGGGGCTCGTCTCGGTTGCGCTCCCCCGACCGATCAGCCGTTGGAAGAACCGCGGCACCTCTCGGTTGTGCCACACCACGAGGATCGGGCTGGCGTTGAAGATGGAGCTGTACGTGCCCGAGATGATGCCGATGAGCATGGCCAGAACGAAGTAGCGGATCGACTCGCCTGTAAACAGGAAGATGGCGCCGAGCGTCAGCACCACCGTGAACGAGGTGTTGATGGAGCGCACGAACGACTGCATGATGCTGTGGTTCACCACCGACTCAAACGGCTCGCCCGTCCGGCGGCTGACGTTCTCACGGATCCGGTCGAAGATGACGATGGTGTCGTGGACCGAGAAGCCGATGATGGTCAGCATGGCCGTGACGAAGGTGGCGTCGATCTCGACGTTGAGGACCTTGCCCAGGATGGAGAAGATTCCCACCACGACCAGCACGTCGTGGAGCATGGCCATGACGGCCGCAACGCCGTAGCGGATCGGATGCGTCATCTTGCGGAAGGCGAAGGTGATGTATGCGAGGATCGCTACCGAAGCGGCGATGACCGCCTCGATGGCGTTCTGCGTGGTTGAGCTGGCCACCGTGCCGCCGACGCTGGTGTTGGTCAGCACCTTCCCGCCGGGCCACGTCTTCTTCAGATCCTTCTGCAGGGTCACCGACTGGCTCTGAGAGAGCAGCTTGGAGCGAATGATGTACCGGCAGTCCGTGGGACAGTGCGTCCCCAGAACCGGCTGCACAAAGGACACCGTGGTCTTCAGACCGGTGACCAGGTTGTTGAGCTGAACCGTCTGGTTGGCCTGCGGAATCTTGACCTCCAGCTCCGTTCCTCCGGTGAAGTCGGGGCCGAGCTTGAGGTGCCAGACGGCCAGCGATACGACGCCCGGGACGATGACCAGTGCCGAGAGCAGGAAGTACCAGTAGCGTTTCCCAATGATGTTAAGCAACGGAACCTCCAGGCACCGGCGCTTCACCGGTCGTTAACCGCGTCTCCGGCAGCCCGTACAGCCAGAGCGGCCAGCGTGCCGCACCCCAGGTGACCAGGATCCGCAGGAAGGTCCGGGTGACCATGATGGCGGTGAACATGCTGATAGCCACGCCGATGAAGAGCGTGGTGGCAAAGCCGGTGATGATGGTGGTGCCGAAGTGCTGGCCGAACCAGTACAGGATGATGGTCGTGATCATGGTGGAGATATTGGAGTCCCGAATCGACGTCCAGGCGCGGTTGAAGCCCGAGTCGATGGCGGCTCCGAGAGTCTTGCCGGCCCGCAGCTCCTCCTTCAGCCGTTCGAATATCAGCACGTTGGCGTCGACGGCCATACCAATGGACAGGATGAAGCCGGCGATGCCGGGGAGCGTAAGCGTGACGGGAACGACCTTGAAGACGGCGAAGACCACCAGCGCGTAGATGACCAGGGCAACGTCGGCCAGCAGGCCCGGCAGACGGTAGTAGACCAGCATGAAGAGCGCCACCAGAATGAGCCCGATGACGCCCGCGACGATGGCTTTATGTACGTATTCAGGCCCCAGCGTCGCGCTGACCGTCTCGACGCCGACGCGATGGAAGTTGACCGGCAGGGCGCCGTAGAGCAAAAGGGTCTTGAGGTTGTTGGCCTGGCTCAAACTCAGTCCGGACACTTGAGTCTGTCCGCCGCAGATCGCCTGATTGATGGTTGGGTCGACGATGACCTTGTTGTCCAGCACCACCGGCGAGAAGTAGTTGACGTGGTTGGTGGTGAAGTTACACCAGGCGGTCGAGCCGGCGCCGTTGAGGCTGTAGTTCACCAGAGGTTTTCCCGTGGGATCGAAGGTGATATTGGCGCTGCCGGGAGTGATGTCTCTGCCCGGCACGATGATCTTGACCTTCTGCGGCGTGGTGGCGGCGTCCGGAGCGCCCTTGACGAGCTTCACGACTTGACCGGCTCCCGGAGGTGTTCCTCCGGTTGCGCTGTTTCCGGACTGCTGGACGTTCGTCCCGCCGAGCACCAGCTGCCCCGTCTGACCGATGAGCGAGATGGCCTGGTTCTGGTTCTTGACGCCCGGTAGCTCGGCGTCGATGCAGTTGCCGCTCACCACCGAGATCTGTGGCGCGCTGAGGCCGCTGAAGCCGCTGGCCCGGTTCTCGATGACGTCGCGGGCGGCATTCATGGACGTCGACGTGACGGTCTGGCCCTTGTTGGCGCACAGGAGCACGCGCACACCTCCCTTGAGGTCGAGGCCCTGAGAAACGCTGACCGCCCGGTTGACCACGGGCAGGCGGTGGGTGTTGGGAAGGTCGATGTAGACGGCAAGGATCAACAGGATGAAGATCCCCAGAAGAATCCAGCCCGTGCGTCGCATACGGTAACTCCCGCGAACGCGGAACCCGTGGGCAACGGGTCCGGCGTCGATGTCTCAACAGAAAGAACGCCAGGTATGACTACCTGGCATCCCGTGTCTCAGTCTAGGCCGGAGGCGAAACTTGAGTCAAACGTCGGCGTCGTGAGGAGACAGGATCGCCGGCCCATGCGTCACTCCAACCGCCCAGTCCCAAACTACTGACCGACGAGGAGGACGTCCGGGCTGGATCTGGGCCAGCGCAGCGTCTGGACCTCAAAGCCCGCCGCGCGCCAGGCCGCATGATCCAAGCAACAACGCATATCCAGCACCCGCTTCGTGCGCATGCCGGCGGCCGCTCTTGCCTCCGGCCGCAGCCCGCGGTACTCCGTGTGGTCCGTCAGCACGACCATCAGGTCACTTCCCTGCAGCGCCTCGTCGATGCCGGCGGTCGTGGATAGTCCGGCCGGAGACTGAGTGACGTAGGGATCGTGAATCCGGAGAGTGTACCCGCGCTCGGTGAGGATGCCGGCCACACGAAGGGCCGGGCTGTCGCGCAAATCGTCTGAGTCGGCCTTGTACGTGAGTCCCAGCAGCGTCACGACCGGATCGGCAAGGTCTGCCGTAGCGGCGCCGACCAGCTCCGCAGTCACGTAGGGCTGACGGTCGTTGACCTCGCGCGCCGTGCGGATCAGCGGACTGACGTCCGGGGCCACATCCACCAGGAACCAGGGATCGACGGCGATGCAGTGGCCGCCGACTCCGGGGCCCGGCTGGAGGATGTTCACCCGAGGATGGCGGTTCGCCAGGGCTATGGCCTCCGAGACGTCGACCCCCTGCGTCTGGGCGATCCGGCTGAACTCATTGGCCAGCGCGATGTTGACGTCCCGAAAGGTGTTTTCCATCAGCTTCACCATCTCGGCGGTGGCGCTATCGGTTACATGGATCTCGCCGGTGACGAAGCTCGAGTAAAGGTGTTTGGCCGCCTCGGCCGACTCCGGAGTAACTCCGCCGACCACCCGGTCGTTCTCGACCAGCTCGACCATGATGCGTCCGGGAAGGACCCGCTCCGCGCAGTACGCCAGATGAAAGTCGTCGCCGGCTACGAGGCCGGTGGTCTCCAACAGAGGCCGGACCACCCGTTCGGATGTGCCGGGAGGCGACGTGGATTCGAGAATGACCAGATCCCCGGATTCGAGGACCGGAACAATCGACTCAGTCGCAAGCCTGACGAAGCTGAGATCGGCCATCGGCGTCTCCGACGTGCCGGCATGACCACCTCTCAGCGGCGTGGGTACCGCGATGATGAAGGCATCGGCCGTGCCGGGACCGGAGGCCACCTGCAGCGACTTGGTGGACAGCGTGGCCTGAACCACCGCGCTGAGTCCCGGCTCCTGAATGTGCGGACGGCCGGCACGAAGCTCCTCGACGATCCATGGATTGACGTCGACGCCGATAACCTCATGACCGTTAACGGCGAGCATGGCTGCCGTCGGCAGGCCGATGTACCCCAACCCGATCACGCAGATGCGCATAACGTTCACATTCTAGAGTTCGGACGGAAGCAGGCGTAAGAAGTAGAGCACAGGGAAGCCGGCTACGTCGAGCTCACCTTCTCCCTGCTGGGTATGCCCCACCGGCAGCCGATTCTCCAATGGACGCCGAGATACCACTCCCAAGACTCTTTCCCTTTCTCAATCGCCGGCTATCGACGCGTCCGGCTGTCGAATAGAATCTACGGACCGATGCGGCAGGGACCTGCGAGTGGATGACAACGTGATGGATGCCTCGTTCGGGTCGCGTTTCCGAGAGCGTGTGGAGGCCGGCATTGCCGTTCAGCAGGCATTGCTGGGGCAGGCGCCGCTGCTGGGCGAGATCGCCGATGCCCTGGTGGCGACGTTCCGGCAGGGCGGCCGGTTGTTCCTCTTCGGCAATGGCGGCAGCGCCGCGGATGCCGCCCACATCGCGGCTGAGTTCACCGGCCGCTTCTATCTGGAGCGTCAGCCGCTGCCGGCAATTGCCCTGGGCACGAACATATCCTCCGTCACCGCCATCGGCAACGACTACGGCTTCGAACACGTCTTCTCACGGGAGCTGCGAGCCCTGGCCAAACTGGGAGATGCCGCCATTGCGATTTCCACCAGCGGCCGTTCCCCCAACGTCATCCGCGGCCTGGAGGCAGCCAGGGAGATCGGCGTTCTCGCCGTCGCGCTGACCGGAGGCACCGGCGGCGATATCCCGCAGCACAGCGACTACTGCGTGTGCGTACCGTCGCCCGACACCCCCCGAATCCAGGAGGCCCACGCCTTCATCGCCCACACCTGGGCGGAGTTCGTCGAGGAACAGCTCTTCGGAAGCGGCTAGGCGCAGAGACGAGGAGGCGTCGCACGTGGAACGTCGAACGTCAAACGTCCAGGGAGTGAGCCATGAGCGCTACCGGATTGGCGATGCTCATTGAACACTGAAGGTGGAACCCTGAGCGGGCTGCTCCATGCGACTACCGTTGTCATCCGCCTGTTAGAGGTATTGGCTACCATCGCCCAGGCGGTTGCCGTGCCATTGATAGGGTGATTGGCCCTCCGGTGGACCAGCGGCCCACGTGGGCCGCTCTGGGGACTCACGCTAGCTGCGTCTACATTAGTTGTCGGGATAGGGCTGGCGGGAATTGGCGGCGCGAACCTGCTAGGCCGACCGCCACGCAATCTACGGCGGATGTGGTGGATGGGGCTTGCGCTTA
>Ga0070739_10004758_pt1 | contig 15835 bp, 17 predicted proteins | sample Coa_R1_7_FD_66445 | JGI IMG/M metagenome (GOLD analysis project Ga0070739, IMG submission 66445) | Surface soil microbial communities from Centralia Pennsylvania, which are recovering from an underground coalmine fire - Coalmine... | ecosystem: Environmental > Terrestrial > Soil > Unclassified ... | reverse complement strand
CTCGCGGCCGCCGCGCCGACCAACACGCAGGAGTACTTCACGTCCGCCGCGACCGTGATCGCCGGGCTGATCGGCATTGCGATCGCGTGGGCCGTCTACTCCGAGCGGCGGATCGCGATCCCCGCCGCGCCGTTCCTCCGCCGCACGCTCGAGCACAAGTTCTGGTTCGACGAGCTGTACGACGCGGTCTTCTACCGGCCGGGTGCGGCGATCGCGGCGGGCCTGAAGCGCGAGTTCGAGGATCCCGTCGTGCTCCAGACCGGCCCCGACCTCGGCGAGTCCACGCTCGCCGCCGGCGGCCTGATGCGGCGGATCCAGACTGGCCTGCTGCGCACGTACGTCCTCTTCCTCGCCGCGGGCGCGGCGACCGTCGTCCTCGTCTTCCTCATCGTCCGATGACCGTCGCGGCGCTGACCTCGATCCTGATCTGGCTGCCGATCGGCGGCGCGCTCGTCGTCTGGCTGCTGCCGCTCTCGCGCTACGCGACGGGCAGCCTCGCCGTCCTCGTCTCGCTCGTCGAGGTCGGCTTCTGGATCGAGCAGGCCTCCCGCTTCGACTTCTCGCGCTCCGGCCTGCAGCTCTCGGAGAAGACCGGCTGGATCAGCGACCTCCACGTCTCGTACCACGTCGGCGTCTACGGCTTCTCGCTCTGGCTCGTCGGACTGACCGTCGTCGCGATGGCCGCCTGCATCGGCTACGGCTTCTGGGTCGGCCGCGACCGCGCGCGCGCGTACTTCGGGCTGATGCTGCTGCTGACCGGCGCGACGGTCGGCGTCTTCGAGGCGCAGGATCTCCTCCTCTTCTACGCCTTCTTCGAGGCGATGCTGATCCCGCTCTACATCCTGATCGGCGTCTGGGGCGGCCCGAAGCGGCTGGACGCCACGATCAAGTTCGTCATCTACACGATGGCCGGCTCGCTGCTGATGCTCGCGGCGATCGTCGTCTACGGGCTCCAGGTCGGGACGTTCGACCTCGTCTCGAGCCCGGCGAGCGCGAGCCGCTGGCTCTTCCTCGGCTTCATGGTCGCGTTCGTGATCAAGGCGCCGCTCTTCCCGTTCCACGGCTGGCTGCCCGACGCCTACCGCCAGGCGCCGCCGGAGGTCGCCGCCGTGCTCTCGGGCGTGATCGCCAAGGCCGGCCTGTACGGGATGCTGCGGATCGCGATCCCGAAGTTCCCGGACCCGACGTCGTTCTACCGGACGCCGGTGCTCGCGCTCGCGGCGGCCGCCCTGATCTACGGCTCGCTGCTCGCGTTCCGCTCGCCCGACTTCCGCGGCGTCGTCGCCTACTCCTCGCTCGCGCAGTCGGGGCTGATCGCGCTCGGGCTCTTCGCGGGGAGGGACCTCGGCTTCGACGGCGCGGTGCTGCAGATGGTCGCGCACGGGCTGGTCTCGACCTCGCTCTTCCTGATCGCCGGGACGATCGAGCGGCGGACGACGACCGGCGAGTTCCGGCTGCTCGGCGGCATGGCCAGGGGACGACCCGCGCTCGCGACGCTGCTGCTGACGATCGGCGTGATCTCGCTGGCAGTGCCGGGATCGGCATCGTTTGCGGGCGAGTTCCTGATCCTGGCCGGCGTCTTCCAGCGTGCGTGGTGGTGGTCGGCGATCGGCGCCGGCGCGATCGTGCTCGCCGCGATGTACATGCTGCGGCTGATCTCCGCCGCGCTGCACGAGGCGCGCGGGTCGACCGTCGACGACGCCGCGCTCGACCTGCGGCCCGGCGAGCTCGCGCTCGTCGTGCCGCTCGTCGGCGTGCTGCTCGCGCTCTCCGCCTGGCCGGCCGGGATCAGCCACCACTCCTTCCCGATCGGCAAGGCGCCGACGGCGGCGGTGAGGAGCCAGTTCCGGTGAGCATCCACACGCCGCACGTCGACTGGTTCGCGCTCGGCCCGATCTTCGTCCTGATCGGAGCCTCCTTCGTCGCGCTCCTCTGTGCGGTGCTGGTGCCGCGCGCGGCGCGGCGGGTGGCGGCGGCGACCGTCTCCGGCCTCGGCTTCGCCGGAGGGATGGCGCTCGCGATCTGGCTCTACGTGGACAGCGCGAGCGGCCACACGATCGCCGTCGGCACCTTCTACCGCGACCGCTGGACCGCGCTCGGCCAGGTCATCCTCTGCGCGATCGGCGCCGCGACGACGCTGCTCGCGGTCGAGCACGTCCCCGGCTGGCGCAGGAGCGCGAGCCTCGACCGGCGCGACGACCACGTGGCGGAGTTCTTCGCGCTGCTGCTCGCGTCGGCGGCGGGGATGGCGTTCTTCGTCGCCGCCGCGAACCTGATGGTGCTCTTCCTCTCGCTCGAGTGGTTCTCGATCGCCCTCTACGTGATGTGCGCGATCGACTACGACCTCGAGGGAGCGCTGGAGGCCGGGCTCAAGTACCTGATCGTCGGCTCGTTCGGCTCGGCGGCGCTGCTCTTCGGCTCGGCGCTCGTGTACGGCGCGACGGGGACGGTCTCGTTCCACGGGATCGCGGCCGCGGTCGCCGCGCACGGCCTGACGGGCGACTGGTTCCTCGCGCTCGGCCTCGCGCTGATCGTCGCCGGGCTCGGCTTCAAGATGTCCGCCGCGCCGTTCCACATGTGGACGCCGGACGTCTACGAGGGCGCGCCGACGACCGTGACGGCGTTCATGTCCTCGGCGACGAAGGTCGCGGCGCTGCTGCTGACGCTGCGCGTGATGAACAGCGCGTTCCCGCACGACTCGCACCTCTGGACGTGGGGCTTCGCCGGGATCGCCACCGCCTCGCTCGTCGTCGGCAACCTCGCGGCGCTCGTGCAGACGGACGTGAAGCGGATCCTCGCCTACTCCTCGATCTCGCACGCCGGCTTCATGCTGATCGCCGTCAGCGCGGGGAGCGCGCTCGGCGCTCGGGCGCTCATGTACTACCTGATCCCGTACTCGGCGATGGCCTTCGGCTCCTTCGCCGTCGTCGCTGCCCGGGAGCGGGAGCTCGGCGTGCCGGTGACGCTCGACAACCTCGCCGGCTTCGGCTGGGAGCGGCCGTTCCTCGGCGTCGCGATGTGGTTCTTCCTCTTCGGCTTCGCCGGCCTGCCGCTCGGCGGCGGCTTCGTCGGGAAGTTCTACGTCTTCGCCGCCGCGTACCGGCACGGCTGGGTCTGGCTCGTGATCGTCGGCGTGCTCGCCACGCTCGTCAGCCTCTACTACTACCTCGGCGTCGTGCGCGCGATGTACATGCGGCCGTCGGAGGAGCTGCGCGTGCGGACGGAGCAGGGCGTCGTCGTGAGCGGCGGCGCGCCGGCGCGCGAGACGCTGCTCCACCTCGCGGTCGGGGCGGCGCTGGTCGTCTCGCTCGGCTCGCTAATCGCAGTCCAGCCGCTGATCGACCTCGCCCGGCACGCGGCGACGTCGATCCCCTTCTAGGCGGCTTCGGAGAACACCTCGGGCTCGAGCTCGTCCCGGGCGGGACGCCGTGCGGGGACGCGCACCGGCTCGAGCACCCACACGACGGCGGGGAGGGCGTACGCAAGGAGCGCGCCGACGAGCGCGTAGGTCGCCAGGCTCGGTGCCGCCGCCGCAGAAGGTGCGTTCTCGCGGACGGCCGAGCCGAGGACGACGAGTGCGAGCGCGAGACCGCTCGTGACCGCGCGGAGCAGGACGGGACGTCCCTCCAGCACGTCTCCGACCGCCGTGAACGCGACCGCCGCCGCCGCGGGGACGGCCGCCAGTCCGAGCCAGAGTGCGAGGCCGCCGAGCCCGACGGCGTCCGCGCCGAGCGCGGCCGTCGCGAGCACCAGGGGCAGGAGCCGCGAACCCATCTGCCCACGAAGGTTCGCGGCGGCATCGGACGGTCCTTCCGCAGTAGGCTCGGCCCCATGGAACTCACGTGGCTCGGACACTCAAGCTTCCGCCTCGACGCAGCGGGCAAGCGCATCTACGTCGACCCGTTCCTGAACGGGAACCCGAAGTGCCCGGAGGGCGAGCAGACCCCCGAGCGCGTCGACATCATCGCGATCACGCACGGACACGGCGACCACGTCGGCGACACCGTCGACCTCGCCAAGCAGCACGGCTGCACCGTCGTCGCGCCGGTCGAGCTCGCCGGCTGGCTGGGCGGCCAGGGCGTGGAGGAGCTCCGCGACCCGAACAAGGGCGGCACGACCGAGGTCGACGGCATCCGCTTCACCATGACGAACGCCTTCCACTCGAGCTCGAACGACGAGGGCGCCTACATGGGCGAGCCGTGCGGGATCGTCGTGCGCGCCGAGGACAAGAGCATCTACTTCGCCGGCGACACCTGCGTCTTCGGCGACATGCAGCTGATCGGGCGCCTCTACTCGCCCGACCTCGCCGTCCTGCCGATCGGCGACCACTACACGATGGGCCCGCAGGAGGCCGCCCTCGCGCTCGAGCTGCTCGGCGTCAAGCGCTGCCTGCCGTGCCACTACGGCACGTTCCCGCCGCTCGTCGGCCGGCCCTCGGAGCTGAGGGAGCTCGCTCCGGACGTGACGGTCGAGGACGTCGAGCCCGGAGGCTCCGTCACGGTATGAGGGAGCGCTGGTGGGGCGCGAGCGGGCGGCGCGTGCCGGAGCTCGCCGTCGAGGGCGACTCCGCGCTGCCGCTCGACGAGGCGCTCGTCGTGGACGGCGTCTCCGACCTCGAGGCCCTCCGCGCAGCCTTCGACGCGGGACGTCCGGTGGTCGCGCGGGCGGACTCGCCGGAAGCGGTGCGCGAGGCGCTCGCACGGCCGGAGGTGGCGACCGTCCTCGTGCCGGAGGACCGGCGCGACCTCCTCGACCTCGACCTGACCAAGCTGACCTATGGCTGAGCCGATCGTCGCGACCTATTCGATCGCCGCCTGCGACCTCGAGGCGAAGCAATGGGGCGTGGCGGTGCAGTCGAAGTTCCTCGCGGTCGGCTCCGTCGTGCCGTGGGCCGAGCCCGAGGTCGGCGCGATCGCCACGCAGGCGTACGCGAACCCGCGCTATGGCCCCGACGGCCTGGCTCTCCTCCGCGAGGGTCTCGCGGCGAGCGAGGTCGTCGAGCGGCTCGTGCAGGAGGACGGGTGGCGCGACGAGCGCCAGCTGGGCGTCGTGGACGGCCAGGGCCGCAGCGCGAGCTGGACGGGTCCCGGCTGCATGGACTGGGCCGGGCACCGGAACGGCGACTGCTACGCCGCGCAGGGGAACATCCTGGTCGGCGAGGAGACCGTCGCGGCGCTCGCGATGTCCTTCGAGGCGAACCCACGCCTGCCGCTCGTGCAGCGCCTGATCGAGTGCCTCGCCGCCGCGCAGGCGGCGGGCGGCGACCGCCGCGGCCAGCAGTCCGCCTCGCTACTCGTCGTCGAGCGGAACGGCGGCTACGCGGGCCTCTCCGACTCGCTCGTCGACCTGCGCGTGGACGACCACGAGCGGCCGATCGAGGAGCTGCACCGCATCTACCGCCTGCACCGGCGCCTGTTCGAGGTGACGCCGCGCGAGGACTGGCTGCGGGTCGACGACGAGCTGCGCTCCGAGATCGACGGCTGCCTGCGCCGGCTCGGCTACGACTCGCTCGACGCCTGGGCCGGAGTCGAGAACCTCGAGGAGCGCGTGGACGGGGCGGACGAGATCGATCCCGTCGTGCTCGACGCGCTGCGGGAGGCGGCCGCGTGAGCGCCGGCTACGAGATCCTCACCCTGGGGGAGGTCGAGACCTCGCCGCACCTCGGCAGCAACCTCATTCCCATCCGCTACCTGCTCGGCTACCGCGCGGCCGGCGTCAACGGCTGGCGTGCGGACGCCGGCGGCCAGCTGATCCCGCCGCACGAGGAGGACAGCGGCAACGAGGAGCTCTACGTCGTCGTCGTCGGCCGCGCGACCTTCACGCTGGGCGAGGAGCAGCGCGACGCGCCGGCGGGCACGCTCGTCTTCGTCCCCGCGGGGGTGCATCGCACGGCCGTGGCCGAGGAGGACGGCACGATCCTCTTCGTCGTCGGGGCGACGGTCGGCGAGGCGTTCGACGGAGGCGGCTGGGACACGTTCGCAGTGGCCGACGGGCACCGCCTGGCGGGGCGGATGGACGAGTCCCGGGCCGTGATGCAGCGGGCGATGGAGGAGCGGCCGGAGATGTGGGCGCTGCCGTACAACCTCGCCTGCCTCGAAGCGCTCGCCGGCAACGCGGACGAGGCGTTCGCGGCGCTCGAGCGCGCGCGCGAGCTCGCTCCTGCCGAGGAGCTCCAGGAGTACCTGCGCGGGGACTCCGACCTCGACAACATCCGTGACGATCCGCGCTTCGCGGAGCTGCTGGCGTGAGCGTCGACGTGGTGCACGTCGACGAGCTCGACCGGATCGAGCTGCAGGACGGCTTCGTCTGGCGGCCGGTGCGGCGCCACTTCGGCATCCGCGCCTTCGGCGTCAACGCCTACACGCCCGGCGCGAGCGGCCGCGTGATCGAGGAACACACCGAGCGACTGGGCCAGGAGGAGATCTACGTCGTCCTCCGCGGCCGGGTCAGGTTCACGGTGGACGGCGACGAGCACGAGCTCGGCCAGGGCCAGCTTCTCTACGTCCGCGAGCCGTCGCTCGGACGCGGGGCCGTCGCCCTCACCGACGACGCCGCCGTCCTCGCCACGGGCGGGACGCCGGGCGAGGCGTTCGAGATCTCCAACTGGGAGTTCATGTTCCCCGCCTTCCCGCTCCTTGCGCAGGGACGCTACGACGAGGCGAAGCAGATGCTCGAGGAGGCGCTGGAGCAGCGGCCCGGCAGTCCGCAGATCCTCTACAACCTCGCCTGCGCCGAGGCGCTGGTCGGCGAGCCGGACGGTGCGCTCGAGCACCTGAAGGCGGCGATCGAGGGCGACGAGATCTTCCGCGAGCACGCTCGGGAGGATTCCGACTTCGCCTCGATCCGCGACGATCCGCGCTTCCCGCGCTAGCCGTCGCCCGGCAGCCTGATCCCCGCCGCGAGGCGCCGGAACGCAGGCACCGGATCCGACTCCGGGCGCGCGACGAGCAGCACCGCGGCGTGACCCTCCTCGCGGACGAGCGCGTCGACGAAGAGCTGCAGCCCGACCGCGAGCGCGAACGCCTTGTGCGCCTGCGGGCCGCCGAACGGCACGACGTCCTCCTCCTGCGCGAGCCCGGCGACGACGTCGCCCCACGTCGCGGCCGACATCGAGACGTCCGTGACGACCGGATCGCCCGTGCTGCTCGGGATCCCGATCGAGAGCGGGCTGGTGCTCGCGAGCCTCGGTCCGCCTTCGGGATGGCCGAGCCTGCGAGGCGAGGTGGTGGTGAGGACGGCGACGAGCCCTGCCTCGGCCAGCAGTCGGGTGTAGTGGGAGAGCATCCCCGTCGGGAACGTCCGCTCGCAGACGACGAGCCGCACGTGCTCCGGCGGCTCCTGGATGCACCAGTGCGTCGCCGTGCGGAGGACGAGGTAGCCGATCGCGCCGTTCGCGCGGTAGCGCCAGAAGCTGTCGGAGTCCTCCTCGGCGACCGGTGCCGCCTCGGGGTCGTAGCCCTCGAGTTGCTCGAGCCAGCGGATGCGCGCATGGCCGTGGCCCGACTTGCCGCGCCGCTCCGCCTCGTCGAAGTGCTCCCACAGCGACTCCGCGTCTCCCTCGATGAAGCCGAGGGCGCGGAGCCTGGCCATCCCCTCCTCAGCGTCCACGGGCTCTCGCTCCGAGCATGGCCGCGACGCCGGCCGCGAGCCCGGCGAGCCCGACCGCGAGCGGCGGGATCCGGCGGCGCGCATGGGGATAGGCGCGTCCGCTGAACTCCAGCAGTGGCCAGCCGCGGTCGGCCGCGACCCGGCGCAGCTCCCGATCCGGATTGACCACGACCGGATGCCCGACGGCCTCGAGGAAGGGCAGGTCGGTATGGCTGTCGGAGTAGGCCGTGCAGTCCGCGAGGTCGAGGCCCTCCCGCTCGGCGAACTCGCGCAGGCACTCCGCCTTCGCGACCGCGTGGAGAGCCCGGATCGGCCGGCCGGTGTACTGCCCGTCGCGCACCTCGCACGTCGTCCCGAGCGCGCCGTCGAAGTCGAGCTCCTCCGCGATCGCCTCCACGATCTCCTGCAGCGTGGCCGAGACGATGTAGACACGCTCGCCCCGGTCGCGATGCTGCTCGACGAGCCGGAGCGGCTCGGCGTAGACGAGCGGGCGCAGCACGGGCTCCATCGCCTCGGCCACCAGCTCTCGCAGGTCGTCCGGCGAGTAGCCCTCGAGGATGCGCAGCCCGTCCTCCGCCGCCCGCCGCACCGCCTCGTGGCTCGCGCCGCGGGCGACGAAGAGGAGCTGCCATCCCGCCGCCCGCAGCAGCTGCCCGCGCGAGATCAGGCCCCGATCACGGAAGGAGCCGGCGAGCGCCAGCGCCGAGGAACGGCGAAGCAGTGTCCGGTCGAGGTCGAAGAAGGCGGCCGCAGCCATCGAGCGAGGCGCTACCCGACGAGCGGAAGCGGCTTGACGATGCCGCCGCTCTCGCGGCGAAGCGACTCGATCTCCCGCGCGATCGCTGCGATCGCCTGCGCCGACTCCGCCTCCGGACGCGCCGCGACGACCGGCTCGCCCGCGTCGCCCTGCTCGCGCAGCTCGAGGTCGAGCGGAACCGTGCCCAGCAGCGGCACGCCGAGCGCGTCCGCCAGCTCCTGGCCGCCGCCGCTGCCGAAGACGTCCCCGGACATGTTCTCGACCACGCCGAGCAGCCGCATGTTCGTCTTCTGCGCCATCGACGCCGCCCGCGCGGCAACCTCCTGCGCCAGCCGTTGCGGCGTGGTCACGAGGACGACCTCCGCGCGCGGCAGCAGCTGCCCGAGCGAGATGGAGACGTCGCCGGTGCCCGGCGGCATGTCCACGACCAGCACGTCGAGCTCGCCCCAGTGCACGTCGGTGAGGAACTGCTCGAGCGCGCGGTGCAGCATCGGGCCGCGCCACATCACCGGCTCGTTCCCCTCCAGGAAGAAGCCGATCGACATCAGCTTCAGGTCGTCCTTCACGGGTGGGACGATCAGGTCGTCGACGGCGACCGGCCGCTGGCGGATGCCGAGGATGTGCGGGATCGAGTGGCCGTAGATGTCCGCGTCGAGGACGCCGACGCGCTGGCCGAGGTGCGAGAGCGAGACGGCGAGATTCGCCGCGAGCGACGACTTTCCGACGCCGCCCTTGCCGCTCGCCACGGCGAGCACGCGGCAGCCGGCGGGGATGCGGATCACGCCGTCGCGCTCGGGCGCGCCGCCGCGCAGCTTCTGGGTCAGGGCCTGGCGCTCCTCGGGGGTCATCACGTCGAAGCCGAGCTCGAAGCCGCGAACGCCCTCGACTCCGGCGAGCGCCTCCCCCACCTGCTGCTCGAACGAGTCGCGCAGCGGGCAGCCGGCGACCGTGAGGACGATCGTCAGCGAGACGACGCCGTCGTGGATCTCGACGTCGCGCACCATGTCGAGCTCCGTCACGGGACGGCGCAGCTCGGGATCGATCACCTGCCCGAGGGCGGCGAGGACGGCTTCGCGAGTCGGCTCCACGAGCCGAATGTAGCGGCTAGGCGCCCGGCTCAGGCGGCTCGTACGTCCGCCGCCCCGTCCGGCGGATCCTGCTGCTCGCCACGGCCTCGTCGAGTGCGCGGCGGAAGCGGCCGGGACCCCAGCGGCGCGCGCCGACGACGCGCTCGAGCTCGTCGCGCGTGATCGGCCCGCCCTCGTCCACGGCACGCCCGATCGCCTCGACCTCGCGCTGCAGCGCAGTCACCGGCGCGGGGCGGCGCACGGCCGTGCCGACCATGCCGGGGGAGAAGTACGGGTACTCGAGCCCGGGGCCCGGCCGGTAGCGGCGGCGTCCCTCGCGCTCGCGGTCCGGCGTCCGCTCGGCCTCCTCGGCCGTGAGCGGCTTGGCGATGTCCTCGAGCGGCACCTGCTCGGCGCGGACGCCGAAGAAGAGCTCCACGATGCCGCCGACCGCCATCACGGCCGCGCCGATGAAGAACGCGACCGCCACCTCGCCGCGACTGCCCGAGGCGATCAGGTTGCCGAAGAGGAGCGGGCCGATGATCCCGCCGATGCCCGTGCCGACGGCGTAGAAGAAGGCGATCGCGAGCGCGCGCGTCTCCATCGGGAAGATCTCGCTCACCGTCAGGTAGGCGGCGCTCGCGCCCGCGGAGGCGAGGAAGAACGTCCCGAAGATGAACGCCTGGAACGTCCAGGGCGAGCCGCCCATCAGCTTGCTCGTGAAGAGGATCGCCATCACGGCGGCGATCACCGCCGAGCCGAGGTACGTGCCCGCGATCATCGGCTTGCGCCCGAGCGTGTCGAACAGTCGCCCGAGCAGCAGCGGCCCGAGGAAGTTCCCGACCGCGAAGACGATCAGGAAGACGGGGACGAAGCTCGAGGAGACGCTCCAGAAGGTCGTGTAGAGCGTCCCGAGGTTGAACGTCACGCCGTTGTAGAGGAACGCCTGGCCGATGAAGAGCGCGAGGCCGAGGATCGCGCGGCGCGGGTACCGCTTGAAGGCCGTGCGCGCGATCTCGCGGAACGGGATCCGCTCGCGCTGGCGCACCGTGATCGACCGGTCCGGCTCCTCCAGGTCATCGGAGGTCTCCTGCTCGACGGCCTGCTCGATGTCGCGGACGATCCGCTCGGCCTCCTCCTCCTGGCCGTGGATGAACAGCCAGCGCGGGCTCTCCGGGACGTTGCGGCGGACGAAAAGGACGGCGAGGCCGAGGATCGCGCCGATCAGGAACGAGAGCCGCCAGCCGACGTTCGCCGAGAGCAGCGACTTGTCCAGCAGCAGGATCGCGACGGCGGAGCCGGCCGCCGAGCCGACCCAGTACGAGCCGTTGATGATCAGGTCGACGCGGCCGCGCACGCGCGCCGGGATCAGCTCGTCGATCGCCGAGTTGATCGCGGCGTACTCGCCGCCGATGCCCGCGCCCGTGAAGAAGCGGCAGAGGAAGAAGAACCAGGCCGTCCACGAGGCCGCCGTCGCGAGCGTGGCGAGGATGTAGAGGCCGAGCGTGAGCAGGAAGAGCTTCTTCCGGCCGAAGCGGTCGGTCAGCTGGCCGAAGAAGAGCGCGCCCAGACAGGCGCCGGCGACGTAGACCGCGGCGGCCGTCCCGATCTGGGCCGTCGAGATCGCGATGCCGCTGCCCTTCTCCGTCAGCCGCGGGGCGATCGAGCCGACGATCGTGACCTCGAGGCCGTCGAGGATCCAGACCGTGCCCAGGCCGATCACGACGAGCCAGTGGAACTTCGCCCACGGCAGGCGATCCAGCCGGGCGGGGATGTTGGTCTCGATCCGGCCGGTCTCGATCGACCCTTCGCCCGCGCTCATGATGATTCTGAACGCACGATGAGCCGCCCCGGATACGCTCGGCCCGTGCTCGCCTGCCGCGTGCTCGGCCACCGCTACCGCTTCCGCACCGAGGGGGCGACGATGCGCTGGGAGTGCGAGCGCGGCTGCGGCGCCGGCGGCGCGAAGGAGTACGCGACGGCCGGGGATGCTGCGCGCTACGCGTCTGCGTTCGACCGCGAGGACTCGGCGGAGCTCGGCCGCCGCGCGCCGTTCCTCGGCATGTTCCCGCTGCGGCTGTGGTGGCACCTGCGCCGCCGGGCCGAGCGGCGGTAGAAGGAGCGCAGGAGGGCGCGTCGAAGCGCGCTGGATGCCCGCCGACACGACCGGCTGGCCGCTGCTCGAGGAGCGGCGGCACGGCGCGCCCTCACCTGCACGCCCGAGAGTCTCGCGCCGCACGCGCGGCCGCCCGGCGTGGGGGATCGTGCTGGCCGCGTTCCTCTGCGGCGGGCTCGTCAGCGCCGCCGGCTTCGCCATCGGCTGGAAGCACCTGGCGCAGAGCGGGACGGCTGCGCAGACCCGCCTCGCGGCGGCGACCGCGCACGTCAGGCGACTCGACACCTCCCTCGCGCAGGCGCACGCCACGGAGATGCAGGCGCTGCGCCGGCTGGCGGCGGCACGGGCATCGGCGCGAAAGCTCGAGCAGGCCGCCGCGGCGCTGGAGACGCAGGCTTCCTCCTCGGAAGCCTCGGCGGGGCACGTCTCGGGCGAGGCGGGCACGATGGCCGCGACGGCGGCGCGGGTGGCGAGCGAGCTGAAGACGCTGTCGAGCTACCTGACGACGACGCCGGCGGGCGAGGTGGACGGCGGCTACGTGTCGACGCAGGTCACGTACCTCACGCGCCAGCTCGAGACGCTGCAGGCGAGCGGCGGCGACCTCGGCTCCTCCGCGGCGGCCTTCCGGGCGGACGCGCGCCGGCTCTCGGCGCAGGCGGCAGCGCTCTCGTCCCGCCGCTGAAACGGGCCGCCCGAATCTCCCCCGAGCGGGGGAGTTGGCGTTTCCGAAAACAAATGGCATTGTTCGAAACGGGTATGAGGGCAGCCCTTGTGAGCCTCGCTGCGGCGTGCGCGCTGCTGGTCTCCGCCGCCGCCGCGAGCGGGAGCCCCTCGCGCGCGCACGGGCCGATCATGGGCGTCGTCCCGCACCTCGGCGCCGACGGCCAGGCGCATGTCCCCAGCCTCGCGAAGGCGATCGCGGCGCTCGGGCCGTCCGAGGACCTCACCTACCACGGCGGGCCGGTGCTCCACAGCAACACGGTGTACGCCATCTACTGGATCCCGCCCGGCGCGACCGCGTGCGGTGGGGCGCCCTGCACGGTCTCCGCGAACTACGAGACCGACATCAACCAGTACTTCACGGACGTGGCCGCGGCGAGCGGCAGCAACACCAACGTCTACTCCGTCGGGACGCAGTACTACGACACGACCGGCCCGATCCAGTACCACTCGAGCTTCGCCGGCGCGGTCACCGCCACCGACGCGTTTCCGACGAGCGCCTGCGACGACAGCGACCCCGCGGACGGCATCGCCGGAGATCCCGTCTGCCTGACGGACGCGCAGCTGGAGGCCGAGATCCAGAAGGTCGTCACGGCGCACGGCTGGCACGGCGGCCTCGCGAACATCTTCTTCCTCTACACGCCGTCCGGAGTCGGGTCGTGCGCGGACGGCACGCCGCCGTCCTCGGGCGGCGAATGCTCCACCAACGTCTTCTGCGCCTACCACAGCTACTTCGTGGACTCGAACGGCGAGGACCTGATCTACGCGAACGAGCCCTACGAGTTCGACGGCTGCAACGACCCCGCCGACGGGCAGGGCTTCCCGAACGACCCGAATGCGGACACGACGATCAGCACCTCCAGCCACGAGCACAACGAGTCGATCACCGACCCGCTGACGGATCCGGCGCATTACGCATGGATCAACGACGACGGCGAGGAGGACGGCGACCTCTGCGCGTACACGTACGGCACGGCGCTCGGCGGCACCGGCGTGACCTCCTACAACCAGCTGATCAACGGCCACCAGTACTCGGTGCAGCAGGAATGGAGCAACGACGGGAGCGACTGCCTGCTCAACGCCGAGTCGCTGGCGCCCACCGACGTCTCTCTCCCCGCCATCGTGGGGACGGCCGCCGTGAGCCACACGCTCTCGACGACGGCGGGCATATGGTCCGGCTCTCCGACCGGCTACTCGTTCCAGTGGCAGCGCTGCTCCTCGACCGGCGGCGGCTGCGTGGACATCCCCGGCGCCACCGGCGCGGGCTACACGTTGACCGCAGCGGACGGCGGCCAGACCGTCCGCTCCACCGTCAGCGCCTCGAACGCGAACGGCGTGGCGAACTTCGTGGGCTCGGCCGTCAGCGCTGTCGTGGTGCCGCTGCCGGCGACGACGGTCGCGCCCCAGGTGTCCGGAGTGGCGGCCGTCGGCCGGATGCTCTCGACCACCTCCGGGACGTGGAACGCGACGTTGACCTTCTCCTACCAGTGGCTGCGCTGCGACGCGAGCGGCAACGGCTGCACGTCCATCCCGGGCGCGAACGACACCACGTACGCGATCGGCAAGGCCGACGGCGGCCACACGATCAAGGCGCGCGTCTCCGCGACGAACCTCGCGGGAACGACCGCCGAGCTCTCGAACCACACCGCGGTCGTCCTCGCCAGGCCCGCGTCGACGCACCGGCCGAGGATCTCGGGCAAGGCGAAGAGCGGAAACACGCTGAAGGCGAACGCGGGGACGTGGAGCGGCTCGCCGAGCTTCGCGTACCAGTGGCTCCGCTGTACCGCGACCGGCGCGCGCTGCGTCGCAATCCATCGTGCGGGGAAGTCGTCCTATCGCGTCACGAGGCACGACGCCGGCCACAGGCTGCGCGTCCGCGTGACGGCGCGGAACCGGGCCGGCAACACGGTCGCGATCTCGAGCGCCACCGCCAAGATCCACTAGCCCAGCAGGCGCTGCAGCCGCGCGGCGTTGCGCGGGGCGAATCCCTCCCAGTCGTTGTTGAAGTACGCGTACACCTCGTGCGTGCGCATCCAGCGGCGCAGCCGCTGCGCCCACTCGCGCAGCTCCGCCTCGCTGTAGTTGCCGCGCCGCCCGCGCGTCCCGCCGTGGAAGCGCACGAACGTCCAGTCCGCGGTCAGCTCGTGCGTCTGGAACCGGTTGACCTGCGGCCGGTCGCCGATCACGAGCGCGACGCCGTGCTCGCGCAGCAGCGCATACGTCTCGTCCACGAACCAGGACGGGTCGCGGAACTCGAAGCAGTGCCGCAGACCGCGCGGAAGGCGCGCCAGCGCGCCGGCGAGCCGGTCGTGGTCGCGGCGGAAGGTCGGCGGCAGCTGCCAGAGGAGCGGGCCGAGCTTGGGGCTCGCGAGCAGCGGCTCGATCCGTTCCAGGAACGTCTCCAGACCCGGCCCGAGATCGCGGAGGCGCTTGACGTGCGTCAGGTAGCGCGACGCCTTGATCGCGAAGAGGAAGCCGTCCGGCGTCTGCTCCACCCAGCGCGCGACCGCGTCGCGCCGCGGCAGGCGGTAGAAGGTCGAGTTGACCTCCACGGTGTCGAACCGCTCGGCGTAGAACTCGAGCCAGCGGGCCGCGGGCAGGCGCGGCGGGTAGAAGACGCCGTTGCGCCAGTGCGCGTAGTTCCAGCCGGAGAGCCCTACGCGGACAGGGCGCGCGCGATCCTCGAGCACACCTCGTTCGTTCCCCCGGCGGCGACGCGCGAACGCCCCTGGAGGTCGAGCGGCGCCGCGGCGAACGGGTCGTCGGCGTCGAAGAGCTCGATCGCGAGCCCGAGCTCGCGCACGAGGAGCTGCGCGGCCGCGATGTCGACCGAGCGCGCCGGCTTGAGCGAGCAGACCGCGTCGACGCGGCCGGCGGCGAGGTGGCAGAGGGAGAGCGCGAGCGAGCCCATGATCCGCAGCCGGTAGGCGAGACCGTCGACCTTCTGCGCGTCGGCCGCGACGAGCGAGGTGAGCGTCGCCTCGAAGGAGAGAATCTCGATCTCGTCCTTCGGCCGCTCGGCGCCGAGCGGCGCGCCGTTCAGCCAGGCGCCCTCGCCGCGGCGGGCCGTCCACTCCTCGCCGCTGCCGAAGTCGTGGACGAAGCCGAAGTCGACGTCGCCCATCGTGTCCCCGTGGGCGACCGCGACGGAGAGCGAGAAGAACGGGATGCCGCGCTTCGCATTGAGCGAGCCGTCGATCGGGTCGATCACGACGCGCGTCTCCCCGCCCTCGAGGATGCCGACCTCCTCCGAGACGATCGTCGCCCCCGTCTCGCGGAAGCGGGCGAGGATCGCCGCCTCGGCGGCGCCGTCGATCGCGGTCGTGTCGTCTCCGCCCTCGCCCGCGCCGACGACCGGCTCCCGCTCGGCGCGCGTCGGCAGCTCGGCCAGCACGCCCTCGACGTCCGCGACCGCCGCGCGGCAGAGCTCGAGCCAGTTCGTCACTCGTCGAGCGGCAGCAGCAGGAGGCCCGAGGTGAGCTTCGGGTAGAAGAACGTGGTCTTCTGCGGCATCACGTCGCCGCGGCGCGCGACCTCCCAGACGTCCTCGATCCGCGTCGGCCGGAG
>Ga0070739_10004755_pt1 | contig 15837 bp, 13 predicted proteins | sample Coa_R1_7_FD_66445 | JGI IMG/M metagenome (GOLD analysis project Ga0070739, IMG submission 66445) | Surface soil microbial communities from Centralia Pennsylvania, which are recovering from an underground coalmine fire - Coalmine... | ecosystem: Environmental > Terrestrial > Soil > Unclassified ... | reverse complement strand
GTGATTCTGGACGTCGTCTACAACCACCTCGGCCCCGACGGGAACTATCTGCCCTGCTTCTCCCCGTACTACTTCACGGACGAGTACGAGACCGACTGGGGCGAGGCAATCAATTTTCATGGAAAGAATTCAGGGCCCGTGCGCGAGTTCTTCACGGCGAACGCGGGCTACTGGATTTCCGAGTTTCATCTCGACGGGTTGCGCCTGGATGCAACCCAGAACATCTACGACGAACCCGACCACCACATTCTGGCCGACATCACGCGCGAAGTGCGGAAAGCGGCCGGCGCCCGAAAGACGATTCTCGTCGGCGAGAACGAGCCGCAGGAAACCCGGCTCATCGCTCCCCTCGCCGAAGGCGGCTACGGCCTGGACGCGCTCTGGAATGACGATTTCCATCACAGCGCCATGGTCCAGCTCACCGGCCGCAACGAAGCTTATTACACCGATTACCTTGGCGCCCCGCAGGAATTCATCTCGGCGGCGAAGTATGGGTACCTGTATCAGGGCCAGTGGTATGCCTGGCAGAAACAGCGCCGCGGAACGCCGTGTTTCGGATTGCGCCCGGAGGCGTTTGTCACCTTCATTCAGAACCACGACCAGGTGGCGAACTCCGCGCGCGGAGACCGATGCGGGGAGTTGACCAGCTTCGGCAAGCTGAAGGCGATGACCGCTTTGATGCTGCTGATGCCGGGCACGCCCATGTTGTTCCAGGGACAGGAGTGGGGCAGCTGCACGCCATTCCTGTACTTCGCGGACGCGCCCGCGAATATCGCCGAGCTGGTGCGAAACGGCAGGCGCGAATTCCTGCACCAGTTCAACAGCGCGGCGACGGCCGAAATGGCGGCATGCCTCCCGGATCCGGTCAGCGAACAAACGTTCGAGCGCTGCAAGCTCGATCACACCGAGCGTGAGCGGCCACGCAACCGGGCCATGCTGAATCTCCATCACGACCTGATCGCGCTGCGGCGTCGCGATCCGGCGTTCGAAGTCGTGCGCCAGGGTCAGGTGGACGGAGCAGTGCTCGCCAGCGATACGTTCGTTCTGCGCTGGTTCGGCGAGCCTCCCGACGGCGATCGTTTACTGGTGGTCAACTTCGGCCGCGATCATCATTACTCGCCCGCGCCGGAGCCACTGCTCGCGCCTCCGCCGGGCATGGAGTGGAACGTTCTGTGGTCCACTGAGGATCCGCGATATGCGGGCTGCGGAACTCCCGAATTCGACACCACCGAGAACTGGATGATTCCGGGTCACGCGGCCGCTGTACTGAGCCCCGCTCCGCGAACGCGCACGAAGCCGCTGAAAAAGAAGGTCGAGAAGAAGAATGGCTGAACTTGTCAGAAGGATGCCGTGGCCCGAGCCCGGAGCCACAAGCGGTGACGCGCTGATCACCCGCGAATGGCTGGTGACCAACGGGCTCGGCGGCTATGCGTCAGGCACCGTCGCCGGCATTATCACGCGCCGATTTCACGGATATCTGGTGGCCGCGCTTCCCAATCCGCTGGGACGCGTGATGATGCTCAACGAAGTGGTTGAGCAGTTCGCACTGCCCAATGGTCAGTGCATTCAGCTTGCCGGCGAGGAGCGCGCCGGCTCGCCGCTCAAGATGCACGGGGCGGACTACCTCACCGAGTTCCGGCTGGACAGCGGATTGCCCGTCTGGCATTACCGCGTGGACGGGTTTCTCATCGAGAAGCGGCTCATGCTGCCGCATCGCCAGAACACCGTATACGTGTGCTACCGCATTCTCGACGGCGAGGGTACGGTAAAGCTGTCGCTGCGGCCTTCGGTGAATATCCGGCCGCATGAAGCTCCCGTAAGCGCCCCGATCACGCGTCCCTACATGCTGACCGTGGTGGAGGATCAGTACGAGATCATCGCTCAGGATCTGCCGCCGCTGCGCATGATCTTATATGGCCGCGGGGCGGCGCTGACCATCGATCGCCTGCGCACGCAGGAGATCGTCTACCGCATCGAAGAGAGCCGCGGATACGAAGCGCGCGGTGATCTGTGGAGTCCGGGATATTTTCAGACCGAGATCGCGAGGGGACAGGAGGCGACTCTGGTCGCCTCGACGGAGCCCTGGGAAGTCGTTCGCGCGCTTAGCCCGCTGGACGCCTGGGACAACGAATTCGATCGCCGTAACCGGCTGCTCGCCGACGCGGATCCCGCGGTGCACGAAGGTGCGGGGGCGGAGTTGGTGCTGGCAGCCGACCAGTTCATCATTCGTCCGGCGGGCCGCCTGGCGGACACCGCGCGAGCCCAGGCAGCCGGCGACGAGGTGCGCACGGTTATCGCGGGCTATCACTGGTTCACCGACTGGGGCCGCGACACCATGATCAGCCTCGAAGGCCTGACGCTGACCACCGGCCGCCATGTCGAAGCATCGTACATCCTGCGCACCTTCGCGCATTATGTTCGCGACGGCCTCATCCCCAACATGTTTCCGGAGGGCGAAAAGGAAGGCCTGTATCACACCGCCGATGCGACGCTGTGGTTCTTCCATGCCATCGATCGCTACGTGGAGCTGACGGGCGACCGCACCATCCTGCGGTTGGTCCTGCCGAAGCTGCTGGACATCGTCGACCATCATCTGAAAGGCACGCGTTTCGGCATTCATGTGGACGCCAGCGACGATTTGCTCGTTCAGGGGGCTCAGGGCTATCAGCTGACCTGGATGGACGCCAAGGTAGGTGACTGGGTGGTCACGCCGCGGCGCGGCAAGGCGGTGGAGATCAACGCGCTTTGGTACAACGCGCTGCGGCTGCTGGAGCAGTGGCTGGTGGAGGAGAACCGGCCGGATGCCGTCCCCTCGCTGCAGCAGCATTCCGAGCGCACGTGGCATTCTTTCAACCGCAGATTCTGGAATGAGGCCACGGGTTATTTGTTCGATGTGATTGATACCGAGAGCGGCGGCAACGACGAAAGCCTGCGGCCGAACCAGTTGCTGGCCATTTCGCTGAAATATCCGGTGCTGGATCGTGTTCGGTGGAAACCGGTGGTGGATGTCTGTAATCGCGAGCTGGTGACGCCTGTCGGCCTGCGCTCACTGGGCCGGAACAGCCCCGACTACAAGCCGCGTTACGACGGCGACCTGCGCGCACGCGATGCCGCCTACCATCAGGGCACCGTCTGGGCCTGGTTAATCGGTCCGTTCATCGACGCATGGCTGAAGGTCTACCCCGATAACGTGGAGACGGCGCGGCGCTGTGTCGAAGGTTTCACGCCGCACCTCGGTGAAGCCTGTATCGGATCCATCAGCGAGATCTTCGATGCCGAACCGCCGTATACGCCGCGCGGCTGCATCGCCCAGGCATGGAGCGTGGCGGAGGTGCTGCGCTGTACGGCAAAGGTGGCCGATTTTTCGGTGTCGCGAATGCAGGCGCCGGAACTGGCGAATGCAGTGAAATGAAGCGGATCGGCCCTCTGGCATCCACCGCATGGCCTGCTCGCGCGGCCTTCAGGCAGGCGGGGGCGTCCGCAGCTCGAAGCCGAGTTGCTCCATAAAGCCCAGCCGGTCCCAAATGTTCCAGCCTTCGGCGATCCTTCCGTCTCTGATCCGGGCCAGGCTCATGCCTGATACCCTGAGCGGCCGCTGTGTCGCGGGAAAACCGAGCTGGTCGCCGGTGTGCGAACCCGTGGCCGTCCATCGGCCGGCAATCCAGTCCGCCGCCGCGACCACATCGTGCACCTCGACTTTCATATCGGGTATGGCGGACCTCACGCGATCGAAGAACACGAGGAATTCATCCGGGCCCCGGGAATCGCCCCCGCGTTCATCAAGCTCGTGAATCAGAGCGTCCGCGCCGAGAAGGTCGTAAACGGCGTTCCGGTCGCCCTGGGTCCAGACCCGGCGGAACCACTCGTGTAGAATCGTCTCAGCCATTGGGCGATTGTACAGCGTTTACCACAAGGTTAGCGAGGTAAATCAGCGCTTATCAGCGGCCAATTCCTTCAGCGCCGCGCCGGCACGCCACCAATGGCCTGCGGTCTGCGCCAGGCGCATGCACCGACGCCCGCCCATATGTCCGCGGCGTTACTTTTCGCCTTTTTTGCTTTGGTTTGAGTGGTAGCGCGCGGGAGCGGTGCTGTTCTCGTCATCCGAATCCGCCGGGCTGGCGACAAATCGGCGAGGTCCGCGTATCCCCAACCGCTTCACACGGTAGACGAAACCGGACTTGTCCTCGGTCAGGCTGATCGAGATCTCGGTGGTCAGAAAATCAGGAAGTTCCATATCTGTACTTCCCTCCTGTCTTGCAATCGATCAGAAGGTCCCAAACACGCGTGTCGCTCCTGAACAAAGCAATTCACAAACCACACCAACAGCGATAGAAATGCGCGCGGTCCGGTTTCTGAGGCGCCGCATCCGGGTTAAATCACCCAGCGTGAACGCCTTCTATAATCCGCCGGAAAGTGAACTAATGGGGTTCGGGCGGCTTGTTCAGCCTGCCGTTGCGTCTCGCGTGGAGCCGGCAGCCGACGTGGCCGCCTTCACCGCGGCTTCGTAATTCGGATGATCGGACACGTTCTTCACGTACTCAACGTGCGTGATCTTGTTGTCCCGATCCACGACGAAGATCGCCCGGCTCTCGATCCGCAGCTCCTTGATCAGCGTCCCGTAGTGCTCCCCGAACGAGCCGTTGCGATGATCCGACAACATTTTCACCTTCTCCACGCCGAAGGCATTACACCACCGCTTCTGCGCGAACGGAAGGTCCATGCTGACGGTGTACACTTCGACCCCGCCCATCTTGCCGATCTCGTCGTTGAAGCGCTTGGTCTGCATGTCGCAGACCGGTGTGTCCAGCGAAGGCACCACACTGAAAATCCGCACGGAAGTGCCTGTTTTGGAAAGGTTTACTGGCTGCAGCGTGTCGTCTATGACGTCGAAATCGGGCGCAGTGTCGCCTGGCTTCAGCTCCGGCCCGATCAGTGTCAGCGCGTTGCCGCGCAGAGTGGTAGCGCCCGGTCTCTCGATCATTTCCGACTCATTTTAACAACTCGGCGAATCGCTCCACATCGTCCGTTGGAAGCTCGCAGGCGAAATCGCGGCAAACGTAAGCCATCGTCCGGCCGTTCGCCGGCCGCATGCCGGCCAGCGTTGGACTGTACTTGCCCAACCGGTTCCGCGTCTCGTCCGAATCCACCAGCAGCACCACGTTATCCGGCAGAAATCTCTGATGCAGGTGCTCGAGAAACGCGCGGGTGCTCGCCGAATCGCGCTCTCCCGCAAGCACGATCTGCCGCGGATGCGCATGGGAGTACATCAGCGCCGAGAGCAGCGCCGGAGCGCCCGCCGGTTGCGCGGCAATGCGGGGCGCCAAGGCCCGAAAGCCGCGATCTGCGGCCGCCTGGAAATCCTCGCGGCCGGTGATCCGCGCCAGCCGCACGAGGTTCATGAGCGCGATGGAATTGCCCGCCGGCTCCGCGCCATCGTAGTCGTCCTTCATCCGCAGCGGCAGCGCGTCACCCTGTTCGGTCGTGAAGAACGCGCCGTGCTCGCGATCCTCGAACAGCTCGATCATGCGCTCGGTCAGCGCGACCGCCGCGTCCAGGTACCCAAATTCGAATACCGTCTCGTACAGATCCACCAGACCCTGCGCGAGGAATGCGTAATCGTCCAGGAACGCCGGAATCGCCGCATCTCCGTCGCGGAATCGGCGCCGCAACTCGCGGCTGCTCGAACTCCACATCCGGTCGACTACGAACGACGCCGCCCGCCGCGCCGCCTCCGCGTACTTCGGCTCATCCAGCACCTGCGCGCCGCGGGCCAGGGCGGAGATCATCAGCCCGTTCCACGACGTCAGCACTTTGTCATCCCGATGCGGCCGCGGCCGCGCCGAGCGCACGGCCAGCAGCTTTTCGCATGAAGCGCCGATCTTTTCCCGCACCATGTCCAGCGGAAGCGCGGCCGTCTTCGCGACCTCCTCCATCCTGCGCGCCAGGAACAGAATGTTGCGTCCCTTGAACTCCCCGTGCGGATCGTTGCGCACGTTCCCGTCCCGCTCCAGGCCAAAACGTTCGCAGACGAGGTCAGAGTTCGGATGCCCCAGCGCCTGCTCCACCTCCTTCGCCGTCCACAGATAGAAGGCGCCCTCGCGCCGCTGCGACGGATCTTCCGGATCCGGACTGTCGGCATCCTCCGCCGAATAGAAGGCCCCGTCCGGCGAGGTCATGTCCCGCAGCACGTAGCCAAAAATCTCGCGCGCCACCGAGGCGAAAAAATCGTCGCGCGTGATCTGGAACGCCTCCAGATACGCAACCGCGAGTTGCGCCTGGTCGTACAGCATCTTCTCGAAATGCGGCACGAACCAGATCTCGTCCACCGAGTAGCGATGGAAACCGCCGCCCAGGTGATCGTACATGCCCCCCGCGGCCATGGCCCGCAGCGTTTGCATGACCATGTCCGTCGCCTCCGGCGCGCCCATCCGCTCGGCGTAACGTAACAGGAACGACAAAACTACCGGACGAGGGAACTTCGGCGCTCCTCCAAATCCCGCGTGCGTCGAATCGAACATGCGCCGGAATGCGTGGAAGCCGGAATCGACCATCGTTTTGTCCGGCGCAACGGTTGCAGGCTCGATATTCGCATGGCTGCGTAACTGCTCGGTAACCTCGCTCGCCGACTGCAGAATCCGCGCCCGGTCTCGCTCCCATGCGTTCGCCAGGTGCTCCAGCACCGACTTGAACCCCGGCCGGCCGTAGCGGTTGTCTGGAGGGAAATAGGTACCCCCGAAGAACGGCTTCAGCTCGGGCGTCAAAAAGACCGACATGGGCCAGCCGCCGCTGCCGGTGCTGGCCTGGACGAAGGTCATATACAGGTGGTCCACGTCGGGCCGCTCCTCGCGGTCCACCTTCACCGGCACGAAATGCCGGTTCAGCACTTCCGCGATGTCCGGGCTCTCGAACGACTCGTGCTCCATCACGTGACACCAGTGACACGTGGAATAGCCAACAGACAGGAAAATCGGCTTGTCCTCGGCTCTGGCTTTATCGAAAGCTTCCTGACCCCAGGGATACCACTCCACGGGGTTGTTGGCGTGCTGAAGCAGGTACGGGCTCTTCTCCTGCGCAAGGCGGTTCATGCGCGGCTCCTCCCTCGATCAATTGTTCCACCAAGGGGATTCCCCCGACCGGATTCCGTTTCAGCCTTTGGGGGCAGGGCGCCGGCCGCCGGCGGGCTCTGAGTCCGTCTCACGGGCCTGCGGCTTCGGTTCGCCGTTGCGCTGCAGCGCGTTTCTCCCCGCCTCGATGACTCTCAGAATCGCATCCACGTCGTACACGCTTCCGCCCCACGGACCCCCGCCAATATCCTGAAGCGCCGCCCACAGCCGCGTATCGTCCGGCAGCGCGGGATCCGGCCGCAGGTCCGGCCGCGGAAGCCGGCCTGCCAGAAGGCGCCGTCCTTCTTCGGCCCCGAAAATCTGCCCCCCGCTGCCCACCAGATTGAGCGAGCCCTCTAAGCGATTCCGGTCGATGACGATCTCGATCGTGTCGCCGTCGAGCAAGCGCCCGATCGGTCCGCCCGCAAGCGCCTCCGGTGACACATGCCCGATGCACGCACCGGTGGAAACGCCGCTGAAGCGCGCGTCGGTGATCAGGGCCACGTGTTTGCCGAAATCGAGATACTTCAGCGCCGAGGTGAGCTGATACGTTTCCTCCATGCCCGCGCCCATCGGACCGCGACAGATCAGAACCAGTACATCGCCCGCCCGAATGCGTCCTTCCCGGATGGCCGCCATCGCCTCGGGCTCCGAGATGAACACGCGCGCCGGCCCGGTCTTGCGGTACACCCCGTCGGCATCCACCACCGATGGATCGATAGACGTCGCCTTGATTACTGCGCCGTCGGGCGCCAGATTCCCGTGGGGAAAGCAGACCGTGGACGTCAGCCCGCGCGCCCGTGCCTGCTCCGGCGAAGCGATCACGTCATTTGGCTCGATGCCGTCCCGTTCCTTCAGCAGGGAACGTAATCGCGTACGCCGCTCGGAACTCTCCCACCACTCCAGCACGCGATCGAGGCGTTCGCCGGTGACCGTGAGCACGCTCGTGTCCAGTAGACCGAGGCGGCGCAGATGCAGCATCACCTCCGGCACGCCGCCCGCGAGAAAAACCTGGATCGTCGGGTGATTGCGCGGCCCGTTCGGCAGCGCATCAACGATGCGCGGCACGCGCCGGTTCACGTCCGCCCAGTCCGCCGCCGTCGGACGCCGCAGCCCCGCGGCGTGCGCCACCGCGGTCAGGTGCAGGATCAGGTTCGTCGAGCCGCCGAAGGCGGCGTGCACTGCCATTGCATTTCGAACCGATACGTCGGTCAGGATGTCGCGGGATTTCAGCCCACGCGTCGCCAACTCCAGCATTGCGCGCGCCGAGCGCCGCGCCGCATCCCGCCAGATCGGATGACCCGAGGGCGCCAGCGCCGAATGCGGCATTGCCATACCCAGCGCCTCCGCAACCACCTGCGAGGTCGCCGCAGTTCCCAGAAACTGGCAGCCGCCGCCGGGCGAAGCGCACGCGCGGCAGCCCGCCTCGGCTGCTTCCTGGAGCGTGATCGCGCCATGTGAGAATCGCGCGCCGATACTCTGCACGCGCCCCGCGTCCTCGCCTGCCTCGGGCATCAGCGTGACCCCGCCGGGCACGAGCACACACGGCAGCTCGCGGGTCGCCGCAAGGGCCATCATCATGGCCGGCAAGCCTTTGTCGCATGTGGCCACGCCGATCACCCCACGCCGCGTTGGCAGCGAACGGATGAGCCGCCGCAGCACCGTGGCCGCGTCGTTGCGATAGGGCAGGCTGTCGAACATGCCGGTGGTGCCCTGCGTTCGCCCGTCGCACGGATCGGTGCAAAACGCGGCGAAGGGCACGGCGCCCGCGCTCTTCAGCTCGCGCGCCGCCGCTTCCACCAGCAGATTGACTTCCCAGTGTCCGGTGTGAAACCCGAGCGCGACAGGACTCCCATCATTGGCCCGAATGCCGCCATGCGTGCTGAGGATCAGAAACTCCGGCCCCAGCAGCCTCGCCGGATCCCACCCCATCCCGGCATCCTGCGTAAGCCCGAACAGATCCCCCGACGGCCTCGTGCGCAGCATTTCTGCCGTAATCGGCAGGGCCCCGGCCGGCCCTGCTGCGCGCGTGCGGATATCGTACAAAGCCGCGTTCCTTGTTTCGACAAGATCCTCGAAGGCCACGAGACCAGTGTTCCACGTGCGCTTACAATGAAAAACATTCGCCCATGCCGCCGAACCCCGCTCCTGCACCATCCCGCCGGGCCTTCATGGCAGGCGCCGCTCTCACCGCCGCCTCGTACGAGCGCGTCCTCGGGGCTAACGACCGCGTCGGGGTGGGATTCGTCGGCTACGGCCTGATCGGAGCGCAGCACGTTTACGATTTCCGCAATCAGCCCGACGCCAATCTGGTAGCGCTGGCCGAAACGTACGAGCCACGTCTCGAAGAAGGCGTAACGGCCTGCGGAGGCCATGCCCGCCCGTATCGCGATTTCCGTCGCATGCTCGAAGACAAGAATGTCAACGCCGTCGTCGTTTGTACCCCCGACCACTGGCACGCGCTCATCACCATGATGGCCTGCGCCGCCGGGAAAGACGTGTACGTCGAGAAGCCAATGACGCTGTTCGTGCGCGAGGGCCGCTGGATGACCGACGTCGCGCGCCGGCATAACCGCATCGTGCAGGTGGGCACGCAGCAGCGCAGCGGTCCCCACTATCAAAAAGCGCGTGAGCTCGTCCGCGCCGGCCACATCGGCAAGATCGTCGCCGCCCGCGCCAGCTTCTATCGCAACGTCATGCCCGGCTTCGGCAACCCGCCCGACGGCGCCGCACCCGCGAATTTCGATTACGATATGTGGCTCGGTCCCGCGCCGAAGCGCCCCTACAATCCCCTGCGCGGCATTTATCATTTCCGCTGGTTCTGGGATTACTCCGGCGGCCAGATGACCAACCTCGGCGCGCACGAGATCGACATCGTGCAGTGGTATCTCGATGTGAAGGGCCCGGCTGCGGTGTCGTCCATGGGCGGCCGCTTCGCTCTGGAAGGCGAAGGCGAAACGCCGGATACGCAGGACGCTGTCTTCGAATACCCCGGCGTCAACGCCACGTGGGCCGAGCGCGAGGCGAGCGCCGGTCACGACGCGCCGCACGGCCTGCAGTTCTGCGGCACCAAAGGCACTCTGGAAATCAACCGCTCGGGGTTTGAAGTGTTCCCCGACATGAAGGCCGACCCGGCCAGCCGCATCCCGCGCTTTCGAGGGCAGCCCAGTGGAGGTCCCCAGGCCTCCGCCGCGCCCCCCGAGCCGTGGACCACGCCGGCGAAAATGCCCGGCAAGTCCGCCGAGCAGTTCGCGCTGCACGCCCGTCATTTTCTGGACTGTGTGAAGTCGCGGCAGCGGCCCATCGCCGACGCTGAAGACGGGCATCGCACAGCCGTTGCCTGCCACCTCGCCAACATCTCTCTGCGCCTCGGGCGCCGCGTTCAATGGGATGCGGATCGCGAGCAGATCGTCGGCGACACTGAGGCGAATGGCTGGCTCGAACGCCCCTATCGCGCGCCGTGGGATCGCGAATTGCGGAGCCTGCTCGCATGACGCGCCGATCCTTTCTCGCCGCGTCCGCCGCACTCACCGCGGCCGGCGCAACTCCGCCTCGCTCGCAAATGGGCGTCGCGGAAACGGCCCTGCATCCGGCCAAAGACACCATCGCGTTCCTCGACTGGGCGTGGTCGCTGGGCGCCGGCGGCATTCAGGCCCACCTGACGTCCTTCGATGCCGATTATCTGAAGCGCCTGCGCGAAACGGCCGAGCAGCGCGGCATGTATATCGAGGTCATGGGCGACCTCCAGCACATCGACCACATTGCCCCCGCGGCGAGCGCCACCGGCGCCAGAGCAATCCGCGTTGTAGCTCCCGGTGCGCGCCGTTATGAGGCATTCGCCACCCTCGACGAGTGGCGAACGGCCGAAGCCGCCGCGCGGAAGCAGATCGCCGCCGCAATCCCGATCGCAGCCCAGTCCCGTGTTCCCATCGCCATCGAGAACCACCGCGACCGCACGCTCGAGGAACTGGTCGCGTTAATGCGCGAATTCGCGGGCGACTGGTTCGGGGTCAACCTCGATACCGGCAATAACATCGCTCTGCTCGACGATCCCATGGAAGTGGTCGAGCAGCTTGCGCCCTACGCCTTCGCCGCACACATCAAGGACATGGGCGTCGAGGAATACAAGGACGGGTTCCTCATCGACGAAGTCGCATTCGGTTCCGGTGTCGTGGATCTCCCCCGCGCCTGCAAACTCATCACCCGCGCCCGCCTTACGATGGAAATGCTCACCCGCGACCCCACCCCCGTCGCGTGCCTCACCGACCATTACTGGCAGGTCCTCCCGGACCGCAAGGCTTCAGGCCTGGCCCGCACCATCCGCGCGGCCCGCACGAGTGGAGCGAAGCTCCCCCGCGTCACCGGTCTCGATAAAGCCGCGCAAGCGGCAATCGAAGAAGAAACAATCCGCTACAACCTCTTCAAATCCCGCCAATTCCCGGGTTGATTCTGTGTGGGGCAGGCCCTCGGCCTGCGGCGGGCTCTCAGCCCGCCTCGTCAGTTTCTAAAAAATCCCCTTCAACTCCGCAAACCCCTCCACCCTCATCAGCCTCCTGCCATTTCGCGGGCTCCCGACTTCCTCATGCTCCAGCGCCCAGGTATGCGGATGCGGCACGAGCACCGCGTTCAATCCCGCCTCCAGCGCCGGATTGATATCCGATTTCGGCGAGTTCCCCACCATCCATGTCCGCTCGGGCTCCAGCCCCCGCTCGGCCACGATCGCCCGGTAGGAAGCCGCATCCTTCTCCCTGACGATGGCCGTGTGCCCGAACCAGATCCCCAGCCCCGAGCGGTCCAGCTTGAGCTTCTGCTCCTCCGGATGACCCTTCGTGAACAAGGTCAGATCGTGCCGCCCCGCCAGATACTCCAGCGTTTCCTCCACGCCTTCGATGAGCACCATCGGCGCTTCCAGAATCCGCTCGGCGAATGCGCCCGCCACGGCGAGATCCTCGTCGCGAATCTCCCGCTCCGCCAGACGCTCATAGCACTGCCGCAGATTCCGCGCGAAATTCAGCGATCCGTATCCGTGCGTTCGGATGTTCGCGATCTCGATCTCATCCAGAATGGCGCGAACTTCCGCCGGGCTCAGCCGCGAATGATCCAGAAAGGCGCAAAAGTCCGCGAAAGCCTGCTCGAAATAGATGTTGTTTTCCCAGAGCGTATCGTCGGCGTCAATGAGCAGGTTCAGCCTGCTCACAGCGAATCGGGAGCCTTTCCGTGCCCGTTCAGTGGCGCCACCGCCCGTACGTGCGCCGTGCGCCTTTGTCCCGGCAGCCACTTGTCCAGAAACGCCGCGATTTGCTGCATCCGCTCCCCTTCCGACCGCGTGGCCAGGAGCACCTGCCGAAAGGTCAGATCGGGCAGGCACTGCGCCAGCTGAAAACTCAGCTGCGGATCGGTTAGCGTCGGCTGCTGATAGGACTGTGGAATGGACATGTCCACCATCTCGCGGTAGCCCTGCAGAACTTTCAGGCGGACCTGGTCGTCCACCGGCTCGAACTCCTCGTCGTCGAAGAAACTCACCGCGCCCCGCAGAAACTGGCGCTCGTCGTCCAGCTCCATGATCTCGAACCGCCGCCGGCCGACGGCCACCAGGTCCATCCGCCCATCGTCGTAGCGGCGCATGATTTTATCCACCACCGCCGTGCACCCCGTGTTGACGATGCCCTTCTCGCCAGCCTGCACCACGCCGAACTCGCCGTCGCCGGCCAGAATCTCCCGCATCATCTCCTTATACCGGTCCTCGAAGATGTGCAGCGGCAGCGGCGTCCTCGGGAACAGCACCGTTTCCAGAGGGAAAAGCGGCAACAGCTGCTGCGGCATGTGTACTATTATGGCTTCTCCGGCCCTCCCCTCCATGCGAATAGACGGCAAAGTCGCTCTGGTCACCGGCGCGTCGGAAGGTATCGGAGCCGCGTGCGTGCGGGCCTTGCGCGAGCGTGGCGCGCGGGTCGCTCTCACTGCTCGGAGTGAGACGAATCTCCGCGCCGTCGCTTCGGAAACGGACCTCGTCATTCCCGGCGACCTGCTCGTGCCCGAGGATCGGCGGCGCATCGTTGAAACCACCGTCGACCATTTCGGCCAGATCGACATTCTCGTCAACAACGCTGGTATCGGCGTCTACGCTCCCGCGCACTCGGCGCAAATGCCACAGGTGCGGCATATGTTCGAGCTCAATTTCTTCGCGCCTCTTGAGATGACCCAGCTCGTCATCCCCGCCATGCGCCGGCACGGACCCGGGGGCTCCATCGTGAATGTCGGCTCCATCGCAGGCAAAGTGACCCTCCCCTGGTTCACGTTATACTCGGCTTCGAAGTATGCGTTGGGATCTCTGACCGATGGACTGCGGATGGAGCTGCGCGAGGCAGGCATTCACGCCATGACTGTCTGTCCCGGCTACGTCAAAACTGAGTTTCAGGCCCACGTGCTGGCTGGGCATGCTCCCGCGGCGCTGGCGCGCGGCCGGCAAACCTTCGCCATCACCCCCGAGCAGTGCGCCGCGGCCATTGTCCGCGGCCTCCAGCGCAACGCACGCACGGTCCTCGTCCCCCGTGTGGCATGGCTGTTCGTACTCGCGGAAAGACTCCTGCCGCGTCTCACCGATGCACAGCTGGCGCGCATCTACCGTGGGCATCGATGATTCATAAGCTTAAGCTCACTCCCGGCGTGTACCTGGTGGGCTTCATGGCCTCCGGCAAGACCACCATCGGCCGCAAACTCGCTTACGAACTCGGCTGGGCTTTCGCCGACATCGATGAGGATATCGAGGCCGAGGAGAAGTCCACCATCCATCAGATCTTCGAGGAGCGCGGTGAGGCCGAGTTCCGGAAGATCGAAACGAAAGCCATCCAGAAGCGCGTGAAATCCGTGCGCACCGGGCGGCCCATGGTGGTCGCGCTCGGCGGCGGCAGCTTTACCCAGCAGGAGAATTACGAACTGTTGGAGAACAACGGAGTTTCGATCTGGCTTGACGTGCCGCTCGCCGTGGTTCGCCGTCGGCTCGCGAACTGCGAGGATGTTCGCCCCCTCGCCCGCGACCCCGAGCGCCTCGAGCACCTCTTCTTTGCCCGCCGCGCTTCCTACCAGCGCGCCGACCACCGCATCGAGGTCACCAGCGACGAGCCCGACGACTCGGTCCACCGCATCCTCGCCCTCCCCATTTTCTGAGCTTTGCGGTGCAGGGCCTCTCCTGCGGCCGCCTCCCAGCGCACCGGACCTGTGATGCGCAAGCGCATGGCTGTGCTCCGCGTGAGGGTTCGCATATGGGACTCCTGGATCGTATGTCGATAAAGTAAGCCGGCGGATATCGGCGCCTGCGATAACCTGCGCCCGCATACAATAGCGATGCCGGATGAACTCCAACGTCGCCGTTCCCGTGAGTGCGATCCAGCACGCGCTGCGCAGCAGCCTGCCGTTTATCGCAGTGGCAACCATCGCGCTGGTCGCTGGACTGGCGGCGATTCTGCTTTCGCGGCTGCGCTCGCGTGATCGTCTGCTGCTGTGGCTGGGCATCTGCGCCACGCTCTATGGCTTGCGCCTGCTGCTGCAGAACGATCTCATCGTTCGCGCCATCACGCCGGCGTTGAACGCGCGCCCGTTCGACGTTTACATCCTGCTGTTCACGTATCTCATACCGATCCCGCTCGCAATGTTCGTGCGAGAGCTGCGCGGCCCAGGCTGGAAACACTCGATCGCCATCTGGGTCTGGGTGCAGATCGTGTTCGCGATACTCGCCATTCCGTTGGCGACGCTGGCGCGCGAGTCGCGCTGGACCGATCTGGTCAACGGACTGCTGGTTATCGGCGGGACCGTGTTGACCATCACGCATCTGGCGCCGCGCAGGAATCCCGGACCCGCGAGCGCTCTGAAATGGCCGTTCACCGTCTTCGGCGTGCTCGTGGTCCTCAACAACTTCGGCTTCCGCTTTCGCGGCGCCGATGTCGAGCCGGTGGGATTTGTTGTCCTGCTCTCCGGGCTCGCGTACGCGGCCGCCCGCCGCGCCATCTCGCGCGAGCGCAAGCTGACGGAGGTCGAGCAGGAACTGGCCACCGCCCGCCGCATCCAGACGTCGATCCTCCCGGCCGACTCACCGCATCTACCGGCGCTCAGGATCGCCACGCGGTATCAGCCCATGACCGCGGTCGCCGGTGACTTCTACGATTTCCTCCAGACCCGTGACACATCGGTCACCATCCTGGTGGCCGATGTCTCGGGCCACGGCGTCCCAGCCGCGCTCGTAGCCTCCATGCTCAAGGTCTGTCTGGCGGCGCAGCGCGAGCACGCGGACGATCCGGCGCGTGTGTTGACAGGATTGAATGCGATGCTGCGCGGCATGCTCGGCGGCCAGTATGTTACCGCGGCCTGCGCGGCGCTGGATCTGTCGGCCGAAACCGTGAGGTACGCCGGGGCAGGCCATCCGCCGGCGCTGCTGGTCCGACGGAGCAGCGGCGAACTGGTGGAGCTCGGCGAAAACGGTCTTTTCATCGGCCCTTTTCCGCACGCAACCTATTCGAACATGTCCGTCCCGTTCGCGGCTGGCGACAGGCTCCTGCTCTATACGGACGGCATCACGGAAGCCACTGCCGCCGGCGGCGAACCATTCGGCCATGAGCGACTCATTGAATTCCTACGCAGCACCAGGGCCGAGGAAGGCAATACGGTCATAGACCGCCTGTTCGCCGCGATCAGGACCGACACGCAGGAAGACGACCTCACCGTAGTCCTGGCCGACGCC
>Ga0070739_10004754_pt1 | contig 15848 bp, 15 predicted proteins | sample Coa_R1_7_FD_66445 | JGI IMG/M metagenome (GOLD analysis project Ga0070739, IMG submission 66445) | Surface soil microbial communities from Centralia Pennsylvania, which are recovering from an underground coalmine fire - Coalmine... | ecosystem: Environmental > Terrestrial > Soil > Unclassified ... | reverse complement strand
GTCACGATCATGGGCCACGTCGACCACGGCAAGACGACCCTGCTCGACGCGATCCGCGACACGGCGGTGGTCGAGACCGAGGCGGGCAGGATCACGCAGCACATCGGCGCCTACCAGACCGAGGTCGACGGCCGCAAGATCACCTTCATCGACACGCCGGGCCACGAGGCGTTCACCGCCATGCGCGCGCGCGGCGCGAAGGTGACCGACATCGCCGTGCTCGTCGTCGCCGCGGACGACAGCGTCAAGCCGCAGACAGTCGAGTCGATCTCGCACGCGCGCGCGGCCGACGTGCCGATCGTCGTCGCCGTCAACAAGATGGACCTCCCGGACGCGAACCCCGACCGCGTGCTCGCCGACCTCGCGAGCGAGGGGCTCCAGCCGGAGGAGTGGGGCGGCACGACGCAGGTCGCGCAGGTCTCGGCGAAGCAGCGCACCGGGCTCGACGATCTGCTCGAGAAGATCCTGCTCGTCGCCGACGCCGAGCTCGTCCTGAAAGCCAATCCGAAGGCCGAGGCCTCCGGGCCGATCATCGAGTCGCGGCTCGACGTCGGCCGCGGCCCGGTCGCGACGATGCTCGTCGCCCGCGGCACGCTCGAGGTCGGCGACGCGATCGTCGCCGGCGACGCGTGGGGGCGCGTGCGCGCGCTCTACGACTACCGCGGCGAGCGAATCGAGCGGGCACGACCGGGCGACCCGGTCGAGATCCTCGGCTTCGACAAGCCGCCGCCTGCGGGCGAGCTGGCGCGCGTAGTCGAGAAGGAGAGCCGTGCGCGGGAGCTCGCGCACCAGCGCGGCGAGCGGCTGCGGCGCGAGCTGCTCGCAAAGCAGGCCGGTCGCGGCATCTCGCTCGAGAAGCTGTTCGAGCAGATGCAGGCGGGCGGGGTGCAGGACCTGAACATCGTCATCAAGGGCGACGTGCAGGGTTCGGTCGAGGCGATCGTCGGCGAGCTCGCGAAGATCCAGCACCCGGAGGTGCGCGTCAACGTCATCCACACCGGCGTCGGCGGCATCACCGAGAACGACGTCAACCTCGCCGCCGCGTCGAACGCGATGGTCGTTGGCTTCAACGTCCGCCCGTCGGCGGAGGCGCGCCAGCTCGCGGAGCGGCAGGGGATCGAGATCCGCCAGTACCGCGTCATCTACGAGCTGACGCGCGACATCGAGCAGGCGCTCGTCGGCATGCTCTCGCCCGTCTCGACGGAGGCGGTGATCGGCGAGGTGGAGGTGCGCGCCCTCTTCCGCGTCTCGCGCCTCGGCACGATCGCCGGCTGCATGGTCACGAGCGGCGTCGTCCGCCGCGGCGCCAAGGTCCGGGTCTTCCGCGACGGCGCGCTGATCCACGACACCGCTGTCGCCCAGCTCAAGCGGTTCAAGGACGATGCTCGCGAGGTCGTCGAGGGCTTCGAGTGCGGCATCCTGCTCGACGGCTTCAACGACCTCCGGGAGGGCGACGTCTTCGAGGTCTACGAGACGCGGGAGGTCGAGCGCACGTCGCTCGACGAGGCCGTGCCCGCCGGCGCCGCGGCCGCCGAGCAGCCCTGAGACGCTGAGCGCCGGCTTCGTCGCGATCCTCGCGGTCGAGCTGCACTTCCCCGCGGCCGGCTCGCTGAAGGGCAAGCGCAAGTACGTGCAGTCGGCGAAGGCACAGCTGCAGAACCGCTTCGGCGCTTCGGTCGCCGAGGTCGGCCACCACGAGCTCTGGCAGCGGGCGGCGCTGACGGCCGCGTTCACGGCCCGGGACGCGCGCGCGGCGGAGGAGCTCGCGGCGCGCGCCGAGGCGTGGCTCGCCGCCCAGGAGTGGGAGCTCGTGCGCTGCCGGCGGACGCTCTTGTCCCCCGACGACTAGTGCTTACGATCTGATCAGGAGCAGGTGTCGATGAGTGAGCGGATGCGTCGCGTCAACGAGTCGGTGCGCGCAGTCGTCGCCGACGCGGTCTCGGATCTCAAGGACCCGCGGATCGGCCTCGTGACGATCACCGGCGTCGAGATCTCGCCCGACCTGTGCCAGGGCCGCGTCTTCGTGTCCGTGCTCGGCAACGAGCGCGAGCGTCGCGCGACGCTCGCCGGCCTGCAGTCGGCGCACGGCTTCCTGCAGGGGCGGATCGCCCGCGAGCTGAGCCTGAGGCGGACACCCCGGCTCTCGTTCGAATACGATCCGACCGTCGAACGCGGGGTTCGCATGACGAAGCTGATCGACGAACTCGTCCACGACACTCCCGATGACGCAGACTGAGCTCCGAGCCGTCGCCGAGGCGATCCGTACCTACAACCGCTTCCTCGTCGCAGGCCACGAAAACCCGGACGGCGACGCGCTCGGCTCGATCCTCGCGATGGCGCTCGCGCTGCGCGGGCTCGACAAGGAGGCGCAGATGTTCCTGCCCGGCGAAGGGCCGCTTCCGGGCGAGTACCGCTTCCTGCCGCTCGGCGAGGTGCGGCGCGACGTCCCCGACGACATGGAACAGCTCGTCCTGCTCGCGCTCGACTGTGCGAACGAGGACCGGCTCGGCCCCGACCAGAGCCTGCGCGAGCGGGCGCGGCTCGTGATCGACGTCGACCACCACCACGACAACAGCCGTTTCGGCGACGTCAACCTGATCGTCCCCGACGCGTCGTCGACGGCCGAGATCGTGCGCGACCTGCTCGGCGAGCTCGCCATCGGGCTGACGCCGGACATCGCCGAGGCGCTGTATGTCGCCCTCGTGACCGACACCGGACGGTTCCAATACACGAACACGACTCCGAAGGCACTGCGCCTCGCCGCAGAGCTCGTCGAGGCCGGCGCCGACGTGCACGGGATCTTCCGCCAAGTCTACGAGACGGTGCAGTTCGCGAAGCTGAAGCTGCTCGCGCGGGCGCTCGACCGTGCGCAGCTGTTCGAGGGCGGCCGGCTCGTCGTCTCCTACCTCGTGCGCAGCGACTTCGAGGACGTCGGCGCGGAGGAACCGTACTCGGAGGGGATCATCGACTACCTGCGCCAGGTCGAGGGCGCCGAGATGGTGGCGCTGGTCCGCGAGCCACCCCGAGACGACGCGCCCGCCCACCGCGTCTCGCTGCGCTCGAGCCGCGACGAGGTCGACGTGTCGGCGATCGCCCGCAAGGCGGGCGGCGGCGGCCACCGGCAGGCGGCCGGCTTCTCGAGCGAGCTGCCGCTCGCCGACGTCGTCGATTTCATTCACCGCGAGTTCGTGCTCGCGACCGCGTCGCTCGAGGCCGCGGATGCCGCCGCGGGCGCGTAGGCCGACCGGCGTCGTCCTCGTCGACAAGCCCGCCGGGCCGTCGTCGTTCGCGCTCGTCGCCGAGCTGCGGCGGCGGACGGGCGCCCGCACCGGCCACGCCGGGACGCTCGACCCGTTCGCGACCGGACTGCTGGTTCTGTTGTCCGGCGCTGCAACTAAGCTCGGCCCGTGCTTCCTCGGCCTCGACAAGCGCTACGTCACCGACGTCGACCTGCGCGTGACGACCTCGACCGGCGATCTCGAGGGCGCGGTCGTGTCGGAGCACGAGCCGCCCACCGAGGGGGAGCTGGAGGGTCGCCTCGCGCGCCTCCGGGGCGAGGTCGAGCTGCCGATCCCGGCCGCCTCGGCGGTCAAGATCGGCGGTGAGCGCGCGTACCGGCTGGCACGTCGGGGCACGGCGGTGGCGATGCCCCTGAGGCGCTCGCAGGTCTACGCACTCGACGTCATCGCGTATAGCGGCAGCAGCGTGCGTCTCGCGCTGCACGTGAGCTCCGGGACGTACGTCCGTTCGCTCGCGACTGCTCTGGGCGGCCACTGCCGGACGCTCCGACGCACGGCGGTCGGGCCGTTCGCGGTCGAGGAGGCCGATGCGGGGCGGCTGGTGCCGCCGTCGGCGGCGCTCGCACGCCTGCCGGCGGAGGCCGTCGAGCGGGTGCCCGCGGGCGTGCGCGCAGCGGTGCTCGCGCTGGAGGAGAGCGGCGAGCGCTTGCCGGACGGCGCGTGAGGGTCGCCCGGACGCCCGGCGAGCTCGAGCGGGTGCCGCGCGCGGCCGCGATCGGCACGTTCGACGGCGTTCACCGCGGGCACCGCTCGGTCGTCCGCGTCGCGGCCGAGGCCGACCTGCGGCCGACCGTGATCACCTTCCACCCGCACCCGCGCGAGGTGCTCGGCAACCGCGTGCAGCTGCTCTCGAGCCTCGAGCGGCGGCTCGAGCTGCTCGCCGCGCTCGACGTCGAGGAGACGCTGGTGGTCGAGTTCACGCCCGAGGTCGCCCAGCTCGGCCCGGACGAGTTCGCCCGGCTCTACCTGGAGCCGATCGGCGTCCGCCTCGTCGTCGCCGGCGAGTCGTTCCGCTTCGGCCGCGGCCGGAGCGGAGATCTCGACCTGCTCCGTCGGCTCGGCTTCGAGACCGCGGTGGCGCCGCACGTCGACGGGGCGTCGTCGACGGAGATCCGCCGGCAGCTCGACGCGGGCGACGTCGTCGGCGCGGCGGCGCTGCTCGGGCGGCCGCCGGAAGTGGAGGGGACGGTGGTCGCCGGCGACGCCCGCGGCGGCACGCTCGGCTTCCCGACGGCGAACCTGCGCGTCGACCAGGCGCTGCTCGTGCCCCGGTTCGGCATCTACGCGGGCGCCGCGCTCGGGCACCGGGCGGCCGTCTCGATCGGCGTCAACCCGCACTACGGCGGCTCGGAGCGCCGGGTCGAGGCGCACCTGCTCGACTTCGACGGCGACCTCTACGGGCGCCGCCTCGTGCTCGAGCTCTGGCAGCGTCTCCGCGACGAGGCGGCCTTCGGGAGCGAGCAGGAGCTCGTGGAGCAGATCGCACGCGACGTCGCCGCGGCCAGAGCCGCCGTCCGGCCCGGAGATCCGTGAAGCCGCGGGTTGCTACCCTTCCGGGCGACCTCGTCCCGGCCGTGCGCGTTCTTCCTTGCGCGGCGTCGCTGGGGCGCCGGCGACGCGAACGCTAGGAGGTTCGGTGGCTCTCACCAAGGAAGCAAAGCAGGAAGCGACGAGGCGGTTCGGCAAGCACGAGACGGACACGGGCTCGCCCGAGGTCCAGATCGCGATGCTGACCGAGCGGATCAACGACCTGACGGAGCATCTCCGGACGCACGCGAAGGACCACTACTCGCGGCGCGGCCTGCTGAAGCTCGTCGGCCGTCGGCGCCGGTTCTTGAACTACCTGCAGCGAAAAGATCTCGAGGGCTACCGCGCCCTCATCAAGGAGCTCGGCTTGCGCCGTTAGCTCCGCCAGCCCCCGGAGGGTGGAAGTTTGAGCGAGCCCCCGCCGCGGGGCTGACTCAAACTCCCACCCTTCACGAGCAGAGTGGAGGAGATAGAGAGATGAGCATTGTCGAGGCCGAGCGCAAGGTGGCGCCGGTGTCGGTGTCCGTCGAGATCGGCGGCAAGACGATCTCGTTCGAGACCGGGAAGCTCGCGAAGCAGGCGGACGGGGCGGTCGTCGTACGCTCCGGCGACACGATGGTCCTCGCGACCGCGCAAGGGCGGACCGAGGCCCGGGAGGGAACGGACTTCTTCCCGCTCACCGTCGACGTCGAAGAGCGGATGTACGCCGCCGGGAAGATCCCGGGCGGCTTCTTCAAGCGCGAGGGTCGGCCGACGGAGCGGGCGATCCTGACCGCGCGAATGATCGACCGCCCGATCCGGCCGCTCTGGCCGAAGGGCTTCCGCAACGAGGTGCAGTGCATCGCGACCGTGCTCTCGGCGGACATGGTCGTTCCGCACGACATCCTCGCGATCAACGGCGTCTCCGCCGCGCTGATGGTCTCGCCGCTGCCGTTCCTCGGCCCGATCGGCGCCGTTCGCGTCGGCCTCGTCGACGGCGAGCTCGTCGTCGACCCGTCGCTCAAGGAGACCGAGGAGGAGTCCGAGCTCGACCTGGTCGTCGTCGGTACGAAGAGCGGCCTGACGATGGTCGAGGCGGGCGCGAACCAGGTGCCCGAGCCGAAGCTCCTGGAGGCGCTCGATCTCGCACAGCGCGAGATCGTCAAGCTCTGCGAGGCGCAAGAGGAGCTGCGCGCGCGAGCGGGGAAGCCGAAGTGGCTCGACGCGGAGGTGACGCGCCGGCTCGGCGAGCAGTACGGCGCCGAGATCGACGCGCGCATCGCCGAGCAGGGAATCCGCGAGGCGGGCGCGATCGTCGAGGAGATCGTCGAGCGCGAGATCGGCCAGCTCTCGATGGAGTCGACCGAGGACGACGTCGTCCGCGAGCTGCAGACGCGGATGGCGCTCTCGACCCTGCTCGAGGAGCGCCGGACCGCGGCGGTCGCGGGCCCGGTGCGCGAGCAGTTCGAGCAGGATCTGCGCGCGCTGACCGAGGCGGAGCAGGACTCGAAGGAGCTCAAGTCGGCGAAGCAGCACCTCCTGTTCGAGCGGATCGTCGAGACGGCCGAGCTGCCGTTCCCGGTCGGGCCGGCGACCGTCGACGGGGATCCGGTCGTCAAGGACGCGCTGACGAAGGCGTACGTGAAGAAGGCGGCGGAGGCGATCTACAAGGAGCTCGTCCGCAAGAAGATCGCCGTCGAGAAGCGGCGGCCCGACGGTCGCTCGGAGGAGCAGATCCGCGCCGTCTCCTGCGAGGTGTCGGTGAGCCCGCGAACGCACGGCTCGGGCCTCTTCACCCGCGGGCAGACGCAGATCATGACGCTCTGCACGCTCGGGACGGCGAAGGAGGGCCAGCGGATCGACGACCTCTCGCTCGAGCAGGATCGCCGCTACATGCACCACTACAACTTCCCCCCGTTCTCGGTCGGCGAGACGGGGCGGATGACGGGGCCGCGGCGCCGCGACATCGGCCACGGGGCGCTCGCCCAGCGCGCGCTCGAGGCCGTGATCCCGTCGGAGGCGGAGTTCCCGTACACGATCCGGCTCGTCTCCGAGACGCTCGAGTCCAACGGCTCGTCGTCGATGGGCTCGGTCTGCGGCTCGACGCTCGCGCTGATGGACGCGGGCGTGCCGATCTCGGCGCCGGTCTCCGGCATCGCCATGGGCCTCGTCAAGGAGGGCGACGACTACGTCATCCTCACCGACATCCAGGGTGCGGAGGACCACCTCGGCGACATGGACTTCAAGGTCGCCGGTACGCGCGATGGGATCACCGCTCTGCAGATGGACATCAAGATCACCGGCGTGTCGCGTGAGATCATGGAGCGGGCGCTCCAGCAGGCGAAGCGGGCGCGGGAGGCGATCCTCGAGCGGATGCTCGAGGCGATCGCGGAGCCGCGGCGCGAGCTCGCCGGCCATGCACCGCGCATCTCGTCGATCCAGATCAACCCCGAGTACATCGGCATGGTGATCGGCAAGGGCGGCGAGACGATTCGCGCGCTCGAGACGGACTTCGGCGTCCAGATCGACATCGAGGAGGACGGCACGATCCTCATCTATGCGACCGAGGGCGACAAGGCGGACGCGGCGATCGCGGCGATCAACGCGCTGACGAAGGAGCCCGAGGTGGGCGACACCTACACGGGCAAGGTGGTGAAGACGACGGACTTCGGCGCGTTCGTCGAGCTGAAGAAGGGAACCGACGGGCTCCTGCACGTGTCGAACGTCGGCCCGGGCCGCGTCAATCACATCGAGGACGTGATCCAGCGGGGCGACGTGCTCGACGTGCTCGTGCAGGAGGTCGACAAGGCCCGCGGCCGGATCGGGCTGAAGCTCGTGCAGAAGCACGAGAACGGCGGCTTCGTCTCGCCCGAGGAGCTCGTCGAGCGCGCGAAGTCGGCACCGCCGCGCGAGCCGCGCGAGGAGCGGGCGCGCCGTGACGACCGCCGCGGCGGTCGCGGCGGGCGCGGCCCGCGACGCGACCGCGAGGGAGCCCGCTCGGACTGACGCGAGGGCGGCCGGGCGGCCGCTCTCGACTCGTCCAGGCGCCGAGAGGCGGCGGATCGCGCCGCCTCGCCGTCCCGTCCCTCGCCCCGGTCCCAGGGGCCGAGCCGCGCGTGCCTCCGCGCCGAGCCGTGACCGGTGCGTGCCCGGGCCGTCACGAATCTCCGCCGATCGCTCCACCGCTGACGCGCGATGATGCGGCCGTGAGACGACTGGCGACGGCTGCGGTGGCGGCGCTCGTTCCGGTGCTGACGGTCGCGAACGGCGTCGCGGTGCTCGCGCACCCGTGGTTCGTGCGCCTCGAGTACCACCGCAGCGGCTTCCCCGCCGACGAGCTCGGGATGAGCGAGCCGGAGCGCCTGCGCCTCGCACTCGACGGCCTGCGCGCCGTGCAGCCGTGGCAGCCGACAGGAATGACCACGCTCGAGCGCGCACGCCTCGCCGGCGGCGAGCTCGCGTTCACGCCGCGCGAGCTCCGCCACATGCGCGACGTGCGCCGCCGGATCTGGGTGCTGCTCGGGCTCGACGCCGTCGCGCTCCCCGTCCTGCTCGCGCTCGCGCTGCGGCGCCGAACGCAGCCGCTCGTCCGGCGCGGGCTGCGCGCCGGCGCGCACGCGACGCTCGCCGTCGCCGGCGCCGTCGGCGTCGCGCTCGCCGTCGACCCGATCGGCTTCCTGACCGTCTTCCACGAAGCTGTCTTCTTCTCGGGCTCGAGCTGGCGCTTCGCCGATTCGGACACGCTGCGACGGCTCTACCCCGACCGCTTCTGGCAGGACACGTCGGTGATCCTCGGCGTCGGCGCGGCCGTGCAGGCGCTGGCACTCGTCGCCGTGACGGGCGGCGTCTCCCGGCGGCGTACGATCCGCGTGTGCAGAACTGGGAGCTGACGGAGCTCGACTCGGGCGAGCGCGTGATCTCGGAGCGCCTCGACCACGCCCGCTCGGTCGCGATCGGCTACTGGATCGGAGCCGGCTCCCGCGACGAGACGGACGCGAAGGCGGGGATCTCCCACTTCATCGAGCACCTCCTCTTCAAGGGATCGGAGCACTACACGGCACTCCAGATCGCCGAGATCTTCGACGGCCTCGGCGCCGAGCTGAACGCTGCGACGTCGCGCGAGCACACGCACGTCTACACGCGCGTGCCGACGAGGCATCTGAAGACGGCGCTCGAGGTCATGAACGACATGGTCTTCTCGCCGCGCTTCGACGAGCTCGACTCCGAGCGCGAGGTCGTGCTCGAGGAGATCGCGATGTACGAGGACACACCGCAGGAGCTCGTCCACGACCTGATCGCCGAGGCGGTGTTCGGCAACCATCCGCTCGGCCGACCGGTGATCGGGACGGCGACCGTGATCTCGAGCCTCTCGCGGCGGACGATCCAGACGTACCACCGCGCGCTCTACCGGCCGGCGAACGTCGTCGTCGCCGCCGCCGGCGAGGTCGACCACGACTGGCTCGTCGACTTCGTCGCCGGCGCCGCGGCGGCGCGTCCCGCGGCCGTCGACGGCAAGCCGAAGGTGCGGCCGCCGCTCGTGAAGCCGCCGAAGCCGGGGCTGCGGTTCCAGCGCAAGGACACCGAGCAGTACCACGTCTGCCTCGGCGCCCCCGGCATCTCGACCTCCGACCGGCGGCGCTTCGTCGCCTCGATCCTCGACGCGGTACTCGGCGGCTCCGCCTCGTCGCGCCTCTTCCAGGAGATCCGCGAGAAGCGGGGGATGGCGTACTCGGTGTACACGTTCGCGTCGCAGTACACCGACACCGGCCAGCTCGGCGTCTACCTCGGTACGCGCGAGGAGAACCTCGCCGACGCGCTCGCGATCACCGCCGAGCAGCTCGCCGACCTCGCGGCGGGCAACCTCGGCGAGCGCGAGCTCGAGCGGGCCAAGGAGAACATCAAGGGGCGCGTGCTCCTGTCGATGGAGTCGACGTCGGTGCACATGAACAGGCTCGGCAAGTCGCTCGTGACCGAGTCGGAGATCCTCTCGCTCGACCGCATCGTGGCCGAGGTCGACGCAGTCGAGGGCAGGTCGGTGTGCGAGCTGGCCGCCGTCCTGCTCGCGCCGGAGCGCCTGTCCGCGGCGGGCATCGGGCCGAGCGAGGAACGGTTCCTGGAAGCGGTCGAGCGCGTGACACCCGCGCTCGCGCGCGCGGCGTGAGGATCCTCCTCAACGGCCACAAGCCGCCGTCACCGGAGATGGGGAAGGTCGGCGCCGTGCTCGGGCCGTACCTCGAGGAGCACGGGCACGTGCTCGTGGCGAGCGAGAGCGACGCGGAGGCGATGGTCGACTTCACCGCGCCGGCGGCCGTGGTCGCGAACGTGCTGCGGGCGCTCGCCGCGGGGGTGCCGTGCGTCGTCGGCACGACCGGCTGGGACGCGGGCGAGGTCGACGCGCCCGCGCGCGAGGCCGGCGTGCCCGTCTTCGTGGCGCCGAACTTCGCGATCGGTGCCGTCCTGATGATGCGGTTCGCCCGCGAGGCGGCGCCGTACTTCGAGGCGGCGGAGATCGTCGAGCTCCACCACGCGACGAAGCTGGACGCGCCGTCGGGCACGGCGAAGGCGACCGCCGTCACGTTGGCGCCGGCGTTCGGTCGCGAGGTGCCGGTGCATTCGGTCCGCCTGCCGGGCCTCGTCGCCCACCAGGAGGTGATTCTCGGCAGCCACGGGCAGACGCTGACGATCCGCCACGACACGACGTCGCGCGACGCCTTCGCGCCGGGCGTCCTGCTCGCCCTCTCGAAGCTGGGCGAGCTGCCGCCCGGCGTCACCGTCGGCCTCGAAGCCGTTCTCTGACGTGTCGCCGAAGCCGCCGCGGCCGACCGTCCCGACCTCGCCCCGCCACGTCCCCACCCTGGGTGGGGACGTGCCACCCGCCACCCGCCGCAAGCATCGCACGGCCGGTGGGCGGCGCGCAAGCTGTCCTCTGCGCCGGACGCGTGCCGTTTCGGTGCCGGATCTCTGACGCGTGACCGGGCTGCGCGGCGACGCGCTGCGGGAGGAGGTGGTGCGTGTCGGCGAGGTCGAGCTCTCGCTGTTGCGGCCGCGCGATCCGGCCGCCTTGCTCGACGCGGACGCGTTCGCCGACGACGAGTTCCTGCCCTACTGGGCCGAGCTCTGGCCGGCGAGCCTCGCGCTCGCCCGCGCGCTCCCGGCCCGGCTCGACGGCGTGCGCGTCGTCGAGCTCGGCTGCGGGCTCGCGCTTCCCTCGCTCGTCGCGGCTGCGCGCGGCGCGCGCGTGACCGCGATCGACTGGGCCGCCGACGCGATCGCGCTCCTGCGGACGAACGCGGCCGCGAACGGCCTCCTCGTCGACGGGCAGGTGCAGGACTGGCGCCGGTTCGACGGCGACTTCGACCTCGCCCTCGCCGCCGACGTGCTGTACGAGGAGCGCAACGTCGAGCCGCTCGCGCGCTTGCTGCCGCGGCTCGCGCCGGAGGCGCTCGTCGCGCTCGCCGGGCGCCCGCACGAGGCTGTGTTCCTCGGCCAGGTCGCAGGCGAGCCGGTGGCGGACCGCGTCGTCCGGATCCAGCCGCGCTAGAGTCGGGTCGTGTCGACGCCGCTCGAGCTGCGCGTCTCGGACGCGGACCGCGAGCGCGTCGCCGCCGAGATCCGCGAGCACTTCGCGCAGGGCCGGCTCGACGTCGACGAGCTCCCGCAGCGCCTCGAGCGGGTCTACGCCGCGCGCACGCGCGGCGAGCTCGACGCCGCGTGCGCCGATCTCCCCGGCGCGCCCGGCGCCGAGCTCCCGACGCGGCGGGCGGGGCTCCGCCGGCAGCTCGTCCAGCAGACGGGCGCCGCGCTGACGCCGTTCCTCGCCTGCACGCTGATCTGGCTCCTGAGCGGCGCGCAGGGCGGCTTCTGGCCTGCTTGGATCGCGGTCGTCGCCGTCGTCCCGCTGCTGCGGAACGGCTGGCGGCTCCACGGCCCCGCCCCGGAGCTCGACCGCGTCGCGGCCGAGCTCGAGGAGCGCCGGCGCCGTCGCTGAACGGCCGTGACGCCGTCGCCGCCCACATTCGGCCGCTCGAGGATCCGAACGTACAATCGAGAGGTGCTCGGGCACGTCCTGACCGCGATCGCGACGCCGTTCCGCGACGACGGCGCCGTCGACTACGACGCCTTCCAGCGGCTTGCCGCGTACCTCGTCGACAACGGCAGCGACGGCCTCGTCGTCGCCGGCACCACCGGCGAGAGCCCGACGGTCGACGACGACGAGCGGCTCGAGCTCGTGCGCGCGGCGATCGAGGCCGTCGGCGACCGCGCGAGCGTCGTCGCCAACACCGGGACGTACTCGACCGCGCACTCGAGGCATCTGACCGAGCAGGCACACGAGGCAGGTGCCGACGCCTTCCTCGTCGTCACGCCGTACTACAACAAGCCGCCGCAGCGCGGGATCGTCGCCCACGTCGCCGAGATCGCGCGCGCGAGCGACCGCCCGATCGTCGTCTACAACATCCCGAGCCGCGTCGTCGTCGACATCGTTCCGGAGACGATGACCCGCCTCGCCGAGGTCGAGAACGTGCGCGCCGTGAAGCAGGCGCACGACGACCTCGCCGAGGCGCGCCACATCGTCGACCTCGGTCTCGACCTCTACGCGGGGGACGACGCCTTGCTGCAGCCGTTCCTCGAGCTCGGCGCGACCGGCGGCATCTGCGTGCACACGCACGTGGTCGGCCCGCAGGTCGCGGAGCAGGTACGCGCCGCGCGGGACGGCGACCTCGAACGCGCGCGCCAGCTCGATCGCGAGCTGCAGCCGGTCTACGAGCTGCTCAGGATCACGACGAACCCGATCCCGATCAAGGCGGCGCTCAACCTGCTCGGCCACGAGGTCGGCGGGTACCGCCTGCCGCTGGTGCCGCCGACCGAGAGCGAGCTCGCGCAGGTGCGCGACTGCCTCGCCCGGCTCGGGCTGCTCGTCCCGGCCTAGGAACGTGGACGCCTTCTCGTGCGTTCGCAGTCATCAGCGCAGACGGACGCGGGGGAGATCGGCGCGTCCCGAGGGCGGCGCCGACGGGCGCGCCTGAGCGCGCCGCTCGTATGCTGGGAGCGATGAACGACGTTCTGCGGGTGATTCCGCTCGGCGGCCTCGGCGAGGTCGGCAAGAACATGACCGTCTACGAGTGCGCGGGCGAGACGATCGTGGTCGACGCAGGGCTCGCGTTCCCGCGCGACGAGCACCTCGGCGTCGACCTCGTGCTGCCGGACTTCGGCTACCTCCGCGACCGTCAGATCCGCGCCGTCGTCCTCACGCACGCGCACGAGGACCACGTCGGCGGGCTGCCGTACCTGCTCCGCGAAGCGCGGGTGGCCGAGATCTGGGCGACGCGGCTGACGCTCGGGCTCGTCAGCTCGAAGCTCGACGAGCACGGGCTGCTGCGCGCGGCCGAGCAACGCGAGATCGACCCGGAGGGCCCGCCGGTCGAGCTGGGCCCGTTCCGGCTCGAGTTCGTGCGCATGGCGCACTCGGTGCCGGACTCGGTCGGGATCGCGATCGAGACGGCCGCCGGCCGTGTCTTCCACACCGGCGACTGGAAGCTCGACCACACGCCGATCGACGGCCTGCGCACCGATGTCGGCAGGCTCGCCGAGCTCGGCAACCGCGGCGTCGACCTCCTGCTCGGCGACTCGACGAATGCCGAGCGGCCCGGCTTCACGCAGTCGGAGCGGCTCGTCGGCGAGGCGTTTCGCCAGATCATCCCGGCGCGGCAGGGGCGCGTCCTGATCTCGTCGTTCGCGTCGAACATCCACCGCATGCAGCAGGCGATCGACATCGCCGGCGAGGTCGGCCGGCGCGTCAGCGTCGTCGGCCGCTCGATGCGCAAGAACCTGAACATCGCGCGGAACCTCGGCTACGTGCAGGCGCCCGACACGATGCTCGCGCGGCCGGCGGAGCTCGAGGAGCTCGCGCCTCGCGAGCAGCTGATCCTCTGCACCGGCTCGCAGGGCGAGCCGCTGTCCGCGCTGACGCGGATCGCCTACCACGACCACCCGGCGGTCCACGTCGAGCGCGGCGACACGGTGATCATCTCGGCGCGGCCGGTGCCGGGCAACGAGCTGCGCGTGCACGATGCGATCAACCGCCTGACGCGGGCCGGAGCCGAGGTCCTGCACGAGGAGAACGCGCCGGTGCACGTCTCGGGCCACGGACGCGCGGAGGAGCTGCGGACGCTGCTCGGGCTCGTGCGGCCGAAGGCCGTGATGCCGATCCACGGCGAGTTCCGGATGCTGGCGGCCCACGCGCGGCTCGCGCGGGACGCCGGCGTGCCGGCGTCGTCGATCGTGATCGCCGAGAACGGCGACGTCGTCGAGCTCACGCGCGACGGCGTACGCATCGTCGACCGGGTCGAGGCGGGAGTCACGTTCGTCGACGGCCTCGGCGTCGGGGACATCTCCGACGTCGCGCTTCGCGACCGGCGACACCTCTCCGAGGACGGCGTGCTGATCGTGGTGACGACGCTCTCGAACGGCGCCGTGTCGCCGCCCGAGGTGATCGCCCGCGGCTTCGCCGAGACGGAGGAGCTGCTCGGCGAGCTGCGCAGCGAGGCGTACGAGATCGTCCGCGAGCTGCTCGACGACGACATCCGCGAGATCAAGCTGCTGCAGGAGCACATCCACGACGGCGTCGGCCAGCTCGTCTACGACCGCACCCGGCGGCGGCCGATGATCCTGCCGGTGGTGGTCGAGGTCTGATGCGCGTCGCTCGCCGGGGGGAAGCCTCCGGTTTCCGGCCCGGTGCCGCTCGTCGCGCGCGAGCCCGGCCGAACCTCGCACTCGCGGCGCCTCGCAGTGCACGTGCAGCACGCGGGGAGGCGTGATCGATGAGCTCGATCGGGACGCAGCCCGACTGGGCCGACGTGATCGCCGAGCACGCGGCCGAGCAGGCGACGGCGCGGCGCCTGATCGCGCAGCTCGTCGCCGTCGAGGTGGCCGCGCTCGCCTTCTGCCGGCTGCTCGAGCGCTGGGGCCGCGGCGAGGCCGAGCCTTCGACGCCGGGGCGGCGCGAGGCGGCGCTGCGGCGCGCGGCCGACCGCGTCGAGACGGCGCTGACGGGGCTCGAGCGGCCGCTCGGCCGCTACCTGCTCGAGCTCGAGGCCGAGCTCGCGGAGGGTCGCTCGTGGTTCGGAGACCCGGGCGCGGCCGAGCTCGTCGACTGGGAGCCGGTGCTCTCGCGCGCAGGCGTCCGCGCGTCCCCGCATCGCGTCGCGGCCGTCTACCTCGAGCTCGCCGTGCTCGTGCGCGCGCTCGAGGGGCTGGCCGCGATGGTGCGCTTCGCCTCCGGGCTCGACCGCGGGTCGCTCTGGGCCGGCCTGTTCGACCTGCGCGAGAACCTGCTCGGCCGCGTGCTCGACGACGTGCGCGCGCTCGCGGCGTAGCTCGCGACGGCCGCGAGCCGCCGTGGCAGTCGAGCTCACCGTCGTCGGCTCGATCAACCTCGACCTCGTCGCGCGGCTCGAGCGCCTGCCGCGGCCCGGGGAGACGGTCAGCGGTGCGAGCCTCGGCCGCTTCCCCGGCGGCAAGGGCGCCAACCAGGCCGTCGCGGCGGCGCGGCTCGGCGCGCGCGTGCGGATGATCGGCGCCGTCGGCGACGACGCGTTCGCCGACGAGGCGCTGGCCGGGCTGCGCGCGGCCGCCGTCGAGCTCGAGCTCGAGCGGCACGGGTCGACCGGAATCGCGATCATCCTCGTCGACGCGGCCGGCGAGAACGTGATCGCGGTCGTCCCCGGCGCGAATGCCTCCCTCGCGCCGCGGGAGGTGACCGGGGCCGTCCTCTGCCAGCTCGAGGTCAGCGACGCCGTCATCGCGGCCGCGGCGCGGCGGGCGTCGTTCCTCGCGGTCAACGCGTCGCCCGCGCGTCCGCTCGTCGTCGAGCCGGACCTGCTCGTCGTCAACCGGCTCGAAGCCGAGACGGCGTCGCGCGGCAAGCTCGTGGCGGTCACGCTCGGTGCCGAGGGCGCAGTGCTCTACGACGACGGCGGCGAGGTCGCGCGCGCCCGGCCGCCGGCGGTGACGGCGGTCGACGGCACGGCGGCCGGCGACGCCTTC
>Ga0070739_10004753_pt1 | contig 15852 bp, 10 predicted proteins | sample Coa_R1_7_FD_66445 | JGI IMG/M metagenome (GOLD analysis project Ga0070739, IMG submission 66445) | Surface soil microbial communities from Centralia Pennsylvania, which are recovering from an underground coalmine fire - Coalmine... | ecosystem: Environmental > Terrestrial > Soil > Unclassified ... | reverse complement strand
CGGTCCGAGCTGTACCGCAGCGGCGACGTCGCCCGGGTGTCCGTCGTGTCGGGACGGCTCGAGCACTACGCGGACGTCGAGCGCGCGCTCCTCGCGCACGGCGCGGAGGCCGTCTTCCATCTCGGCGCGCAGACGATCGTGGGCACGGCACGGCGGGCGCCGCTCGCGACGCTCGAGACGAACGTGCGCGGCACGTGGAACGTGCTCGAGGCGTGCCGGCGGCACGCAGACGTGGTGTCGGCCGTGGTCGTCGCGTCGAGCGACAAGGCGTACGGCTCCGTCGACGAGCTGCCGTACCGGGAGGACATGGCGCTGCTCGGACGGGAGCCGTACGAGGTGTCGAAGTCGTGCGCGGACCTCGTCGCGCAGGCGTACGCGACGAGCTACGGACTGCCGGTCGCGGTCGCGCGCTGCGGGAACGTGTACGGCCGGGGCGACCTCAACTGGTCGCGCATCGTCCCCGGCACCATCCGGTCGCTGCTCCACGACGAGCAGCCCGTCATCCGCAGCGACGGCACGCTCGTGCGCGACTACCTCTACGTCGAGGACGTGGCTGACGCCTACCTCCGGCTCGCCGAGGCCGTGGTGAGCGGAACCGCGGCGGGCGAGGCGTTCAACTTCAGCGACGAGTCACCGCTGTCGGTCATGGAGATCTACGACGCGGTGTGCGACGCGGCCGGCCGTCCGGGCACGCCACCGCTCGTGCTCGGCGAGGCGCCCGGGGAGATCGAGCGCCAGTACCTCTCGGCCGCGAAGGCGCGCGCCGTGCTCGGCTGGAAGCCGGCGTTCGACCTCGCGCGCGGGCTGCGCGAGACGGTCGCGTGGTACCGCGAGCTGTTCGGAGCGGCGACGTGAGCGACGACGGCGCCACCGCGTCCGAGCTGCGCGAGCAGATCCTCGACCTCGCCCGGCGGTACCACGACGTCGCGTTCCCGCCTCGCGTCTTCGTCCCCGGCGTGACGCCCGTGCCGGTCTCGGGAAAGGTGCTCGACGACGCCGAGCTGCGGCTCCTGCTCGACGCCGCGCTCGACATGTGGCTCACGACGGGTCGCTTCGCGGACGAGTTCGAGCGTCGCTTCGCCGAGCGGTTCGACGCTCGCGCCGCGCTCCTCTGCAACTCGGGTTCGTCCGCGAACCTGCTCGCCCTGAGCGCGCTCACCGATCACACGCTCGGCGACGCCGCGCTGCGACCGGGCGACGAGGTCATCACCCTCGCGTCGGGCTTCCCGACGACCGTGAACCCGATCTACCAGAACGGTCTCGTCCCTGTGTTCGTCGACGCGGAGCTCGGGACGTACAACCTCGACGCCACACTGCTGGAGGAGGCGGTCGGACCGCGCACGAAGGCGATCATGGCCGCGCACACCCTCGGCAACCCGTTCGACCTCGGCGCCGTCACCGAGGTCGCGCAACGTCACGGCCTGTGGGTCGTCGAGGACATGTGCGATGCGCTCGGCGCGACGTATCGCGGTCGGGCCGTCGGCACGTTCGGCGCGACCGCGACCGTCAGCTTCTACCCCGCGCACCAGATCACGATGGGCGAGGGCGGCTGCGTCGTCGTCAACGACGCGCGCCTCACGAAAGTCGTCGAGTCGCTCCGGGACTGGGGCCGCGACTGCTGGTGCGACCCGGGCAAGGAAGACACGTGCGGTCGCCGCTTCGGGTGGCAGCTGGGCGATCTTCCGTACGGTTACGACCACAAGTACATCTACTCACGGCTGGGCTACAACCTGAAGCTCACCGACATGCAGGCGGCGGTCGGGCTCGCGCAGCTCGACAAGCTCGACGCGTTCGTCACCGCGCGTCGCTGCAACTGGCGCCGCCTCCACGACGGTCTCGCTGACGTCGACGGACTGCTGCTCCCCCGCGCGACGGACGGCGCCGAGCCGAGCTGGTTCGGGTTCGCGATCTCGGTCGAGCCCGACGCCGGGTTCGACCGCTACGACATCGTGCACCACCTGGAGGAGCACAACGTCGCGACGCGTCTCCTGTTCGGCGGGAACCTGCTGCGCCAACCCGCGTACACGCACCTCCCGCGGCGCACCGTCGGATCGATGCGCAACGCCGACCGGATCGCGGAGTCCACGTTCTGGATCGGCGTGTTCCCAGGTCTGACCGACGAGATGCTCGACTACACGATCAGCGTCGTCCGCGACTTCGTCGCCGCGCCCGTCCGCGCACGGCGCCGCGCGTCCCGTGCTGGTTGACCTCGCCGACATCCCGGGCTGCGTCCTCGTCGACCTCCGGCTCGCGCACGACGACCGCGGCGACTTCGTGAAGCTCTACCAGCGCAGCCGATTCGCCGCCGACGGCATGGACCCGACGATCGCCGAGGTCTTCCTCTCGCGCTCGGCGCCCGGCGTCGTGCGCGGGCTCCACTTCCAGAGCCCGCCGCACGACCACGCGAAGACGGTCTCGTGCCTGCAGGGCAGCGTCGTCGACGTCGTCGTGGACCTCCGCGTCGACTCCCCCACGTACGCGCACCACGCGTGCGTCGTCCTCGACGGCGCAGCGCCCGCCGCGCTGCACGTCCCCCGCGGGTGTGCGCACGGCTTCCAGGCGACGGCGGACGCGTGGATGGCGTACCTCGTGTCGACCGAGCACGCGCCCGACCACGACACCGGCATCCGCTGGGACAGCGCGGGCATCGCGTGGCCGATCCCCGAGCCCGTCGTCTCGGAGCGCGACCGCGCCCTGCCCGCGCTCCCCGACTTCGTCAGCCCGTTCCGGCTCTGAGGCGGCGATGACCACCGCGAGAGCCGCGCTCGTCACCGGCGCGACCGGGTTCGTCGGCGGGCACCTCGTCCGCCGGCTCGTGCGCGACGGCTGGTCGGTCCACGCGCTGGTCCGCCCGCCGCTGTCACGCGCCCCCGACGGCGTCCACGCGCGCGAGCTGCCCTGCGACGCCGGCGAGTTGGTGGAGTACGTCGCGTCCGTCAGACCGACCGTCTGCTTCCACCTCGCAACCCGGTTCCAGGCCGCGCACGCACCGGCCGACATTGCGCCGCTCGTCGCCTCCAACGTCACGTTCCCCGCGCAGCTCGCGGAGGCGGCCGCCCGGTCCGGGACGCCGTTCGTCAACGTGTCGAGCGCGTGGCAGCGCTACGAAGGTCGCGACGCGACACCGACCTCGCTCTACGCCGCGACGAAGCAGGCGTTCGCGGACGTGCTGCGCTACTACGGCGACGTCGAGGCGCTCCGGGTCGCGACCCTCGAGCTGTTCGACACGTACGGTCCCAACGATCGCCGCCCGAAGCTCGTCCCGCTGCTGCTCGACGCGGCCGAGTCGGGCCGGACGCTCGACATGTCACCGGGCGAGCAGCTCATCGACCTCGTCCACGTCGACGACGTGGTGCGCGCGCTGCTCGCCGTCGCCGACGCGCTGCTCGCCGGCGACGCCCGCGGACGACTCTTCGGTGCGCGCGCCGACCGGCCGGTCACGCTGCGCGAGCTCGTCGACACGGTCTCGGACGTGACCGGACGTCGACTCGCCGTCCGGTGGGGCGCGCGGCCGTACCGACCGCGTGAGATGTTCACGTCGTGGCCGTCCCCGCCGAGACCGCCGGGCTGGGAGCCGACCGTCGACCTCCGTGACGGGCTGCGCGCGCTCGCCGTCGCGCGCGGGATCAGCGCGTGACGACGAGCGTCCCGTGGAACGTCGGGTTGATGCTCACGCTCGGTTCGGTCAGCGAGTGGATCGCGTACTCGCCCGGCATGAAGTAGCGGCCGATCCGGCCGAACGGTTGCTGGTCCCCGACGTCGAGGTTGGCGGTGACGTCCTCGATCGAGACGTTGTGGAATGCGGTTCCCTTGTTGACGAACAGCAAGTCCTGCGACAGCCGCGCCGTCACGCACTTCGGCGTGATCCCGCTCTCGTCGATGGTGATGACGACGGTGGTGCCGGTCGCGGCCGGGCATCCGGACGGCGGGATCGTGACCGGCGGGATGACGTCGGCGTTCACGCGGAGCGATCCCTTCGGTCGTTGCGTCGTCGTCGTCGCCGGGAAGTCGGTGCTCGCGTTGCTGCTCGAGCAGGCCGCGAGCGCGACCGCGCCGAGCGTGAAGATCAGCGCCGCGAGCACCGAACAACGCGCGCGCATCACGCCGGCGCGGCGGCATGAGCGCCGCCGCGCCTCGCGCCGCGCCGTGCGAACGCGTCGATCGCCACCGCGGCCAAGACGACGAGCACCACCTCGACCGGTATCCGGAACCGCCACAGCCCGTAGAACACGGCCGCGGTCACGACGACGATGCCGAACTGTGCCAGCAACGGCCAGACCATCACGCGCCGGCGGCGAAGCGTCAGCACGCCCACAGCCGCGAGCGGCACGAGGATCCAGTACGCGGCGTACCCCAGCCACGAGACCCAGGGTTCGCGGCCCTCGCCCTTGTTGTACGCGACCATCGTGGCCGGGCGGAACACGCCCCAGACGAGCCCCTCACGAGCGGCGATGACGATCGGCAATCGCCCGACGTGGTGCCTGATGTACGAGAGGCCCCGGTGGCGGAGGTACGCGTCGACTTGTGACTGATCGCCCTTCGGCGCCGTCTGGCAGTCGAGCGTCCAGAGTCCCAGGCCCTTCCCGGAGTAGACAGACGGGCAATTCGCGCCCGCGAGCGTGATGCCGTCGTTCGTCGAGAGGTAGACGGGCTTCTTGAACCGGAACATGTTCGGGACGACCCACGGCGCGATCACGACGACCGCGCTCAGCACGATCACGGCGGCGAGCTCGACGCGCCGGCGCGTCGCCAGGCCGCGGGCGACGAACACGACCGGGATCGCGACCGCGGGGATCAGGAGGCCGAGCTCCGCACGGGTGAGGATCGCCAGCCCACACACCGCGCCGAGCGCGACGACGCTCGTCCAGGACGGTCGTCGCGCGACGCGGTACGCGAGCAGGAGGGCCAGCGCGACCGTGAGCGCGGCGAGCGTCTCCGACATGATGAGCCCGTCGTTGACCCAGAGGTTCGGGTACACCGCCGCGATCGCGGCCGCGATCAGTCCCGCGCGCTCGCCCGCCAACGACCGCCCCAGCATGCCGATCACCACGATCCCCGCCGTCCCGATGAGCGTCATCGACAGGCGCTGCGCGGTGTCGTCCTTCGGGAACAGCCACGATGCAGGCGCCATCGCGAGCGCGGTGAGCGGCGGGTGATCGGCCACCGGGACCTTCTTCGGGCAGCTCGGCGTGCCGGGGAACGGGCACGTGAAGCCGCGGCCCTCGGCCAGCGCGACGGCCTGGCCGTTGTAGTAGATGGCGTCGCCCATCATCGGCTCGCCCCGCTTCGCGCCCAGTACGTACGCGACGCGCAGACCGAGCCCCGCGATCGCGATCAGCAGCAGGACCGTCCAGAAGCGCTGCGAGCTCGACGTGGGGGCGCGCGCGCCGGTCGCGACGGGCGCCTCGTCGGCGGGCTCGATCGACGCGGTCGAGGTCGACGACATGGGGTCGCCAGCCTATGTGGTGCGACCCTGTGACGGGACGCCCCGGCGCGCCGGTCACGGCATCGGACGAGGTGGCGGTCCGTTCACCGGCGCGCCTCGCGACCGTGCCGGAGTGGGTTCGTGCCCTGCTCGTGCTCACCGCGCTCGCGGCCGTCTTCCTGTGGAAGCCGATCACGACGGCCGGCTACTACACGCCCGCCGACATCCTCCAGCAGTCGGCCGTCTTCAATCTCGGAGACCCGTCCTACCGGCCCCTCAACCCGGGATCGTCGGACGTCGTCCGGCAGTTCGATCCCTGGTTCCAGTACGGGCGCGACGCGCTCCACTCCGGGCACCTACCGCTGTGGAACCCGTACAACGGCGCCGGCGCGCCGCAGCTCGGGAACACCCAGTCCGCGATCTTCTCGCCGTTCAGCCTCCCCTACTGGGTGTTGCCGTTCCGCGCCGCGCTCGCGGTGGCCGCGTTCCTCAAGCTCGTCGCGGCGGGCTTCTTCACGTGGCTGTTCCTGCGGATGCTGCGGGTGAGCTTCGGGGGAGCGCTCGTCGGCGCGACCGCGTTCATGTTCTGCGCGTTCAGCGTGCTGTGGCTCTCCTGGCCCGTCTCGTCGCCCGTCGTCTTGATGCCGGCCGTGATCGCGGCGGCCGAATGCCTCGTCCGAGCAAGAGATCGCGAGCACGTCGTCCTGGGGGGCATTGCGGTCGCCGCCGCGGTGGCCCTCAGCCTGTTCAGTGGCAACCCGGAAGGATCGCTCTTCTCGTTCGTGCTCGTCGCCGGCTACGTGATCGTGCGCGCGCTGACGTCGTCCGACGTACCGCTGGCGGCGCGCGCAATGCGCGTCGTGACGGTCGGAGCGGCTGCCGTGACCGGCGTCGCGCTGGCCGCGGTGCAACTCGTCCCGTCGGTGGAGTACCTGCACCGCAGCGCCATCTACGTCTTCCGCCAGCACGGCTCACCTTCCTTCCTCAACGTGCACCTCGCCGCGCTGTACGCCGTGCCACGCATCTTCGGTGACAACACGGGCGCGCGCGACCCGAACGTCATCCCGCTCCCGGAGTACGCCGGCTTCTACGTCGGGCTGCTCGCGCTCCTCCTCGCGGCAGCAGCCGTGCTGTCGCTCGTGCGTCGGCGCCGGGCAACCGTCGCGTACTTCACCGGTGCGGCGGCGGCCTGGTTGCTCTACGCGTACGACGTCGCGGGCATCGGCCGCGCGCTGAACCACCTTCCCGGTGCAGACGTCGCGCAGGTCGTGCGCAGCGACGTGGTGTGGATCTTCAGCATCGCCGTCCTGTCCGCGATCGGCTTCGACGTGTTGGCGCGCCGCGACCTGTTGACCACCGCGGTGCAGCGCACGCGGGCGTGGCTGGTGCCGGTCGGCGTGGCCGCGGGCACGATCGTGCTGCTCCTCGCGACGTACCTCGCCGCGCGCTACCTGCGCCACTACGCGACGCCCCGGGTCGCGCCCGGCGTGCTCACGACGCCGGCGGCCAAGCGGCTGGCGCGTGACCAGCTCCTGTTCGTCGGGGTGTCGTTGGCAGTCGGTGCGGCGGCCGTTGCGGTCGCCGCGCTCCGTCGTACACGCCGCGTGACGGCGGTCGCGTGCGGCGTCGTGGTCGTCGTCATCTTCGCGCAGACGGGTTGGATGTTCCGCCGCTTCAACCCGACCGTCGCGCCCAAGTACGTCTATCCGGTGACCCCGGCGCTCGAGACCGTCCGCAACACGGTGGGCCAGTCAGTGATGCTGACGACGGACATCACGTCGATCCCGGGTGACGTCAACCTCTGGTACCGGCTGTACAAGGTCGACAGCTACGACGCCGTGCTCGTGAAGGACTACGACGCGTTGTACCGCCGGCTCCTCCGACCGCCGCGTGTCGTCGTCGCGGGATCGGAGATCGGCGTCGAGGGCGACGGCGCGCCCGTGAACGGCACGACGAGCCTCGCGGCGATCGGCGTGCAGTACGTCGTCACCGGAGGGCCGTACCCGTACGCGCGCCCAGTCCCGGCGCAGCCGAGCGCGACGGACGCCGCGCGCTTCACGGTGACGGACGGCTCGTTCGACGGGCTCAGCGTGACGATCCCGGGACAGCACGGCGCGCACCCGTGTACGTTGACGCTCGCCGACGCGCGCGGCACACCGGTCGCGGAGGGCGCGCGCGCGACGTGCCGGGACGGCGAGGGCGTGTTCACGTTCTCCCCCGTGCGAGGCGCCGGACCGGCGGTGTACGCGGCGACGGTCGCGTCCGACGGAACGCGCACACCGGATGCCATCGCGGTCCGCAGCGTGTTCGACACGAGCGTGCCCGGCCTCGAGCTCGTCCGACGGTCTCCCCCCGTCGGGATCTTCCGCGTCCCCGGCGCACCGCCGCGCTACTGGTCGCCTCCCCACGCGGTGCGGACCAACGCGACCACCGCGTTGCGGACGATGACGTCGCGGCACGCCGACCCGTCGGACGTCGTGCTCGTGGATGCACCCGCGGGCCCGCCCAGCCGCTCACCCGGCGACGTGCGCGTGGTCAGCGAGACGGCCACCCGAGTCGTCCTGCGTGTCTCGCGCACCGATCCGGGATGGCTCGTCGCGCGCATCAGCCGGTTCCCGGGCTGGAAGGCGACGGTCGACGGGCGGAGCGCGCCGATCGTCACGGCGAACTACGCGTTCTCCGCCGTGCGCGTCCCGTCGGGCACGACGCAGGTCGAGCTGCGCTACGAGCCCCACTCGGTACGCACGGGTGCAGTCGTGTCGATCGTCGTCCTCGTCGCGCTCGTCGCGCTTCTCGCGACCGCGCTCGTCGCGATGCGGAGGAGGCGTGGAACACGCGCGGCGGAGCGCGCGCCCGAGCCCCGCTGACGGGTCAGCGCGCGGCGATGCTCGCGAGCTCGGGGACGAGCCACCGGGCGACGATCACGGATCCCTGCCCGTCGAGTCGGACGCCGTCCACCGGCCGCGCGACGACGCCCTGCACCAACCGGGGACACGGTGGCCCGCCCGGGCACAGCACGGGGACGAGGTCGGCGACGACAACGCGGCCCGGATGTCTCGCCGCGAAGTCACGGTAGAGCGCGTCGAGATGGAGGATCGCCGCCGTTCTCGCGGCATCAGGTGGACGGGCGTGCTCCACGGCGGCGTCGGGCGCGTTCGTCACGATCACCAGACGCGCACCGCCCGTGAGCCGCGCGAGCGCGGCATCCATCCGTGCGAGAAGGAGCGCGTCCGCGTCGGGCGTACCGAATCGTACGACGCGCCGGCCGACTCGCTGATCGGCGATGTCCGGCCCGCTGTACCAGACGACGAGGTCCGGGCGGCCACGCGTCAGAACAGCCGCCTGCAATGCGTGAACGGTCGAATCGCATCGTTGCGTCTCCCGCGGCGAAGCACCGGCGGGTCCGATCCCGTCGGTCAGGGGACTGCATCCGGCGACCGCGGCGCCCTCGACGGAGACTCCCGCTTGCTCCCCCAGGACGGTCAGGCCGGCAAGCAGGCTGCACGCGGCTGTGTCGCCGACGACGGCGACGCGCATGCGCGTCGGGAGAGGATCGACCTGCACGCCTGTCCGGCGGACGTAGCTCGCGGCCGAGGCGAGCGACAACGCGCTCGGTCCGCTGCACGGCGTCGGTGAGGTGGTGGCGGTGCCGGTGGCGGCGACGGACGGCGTCGACATGCTCGCCCCGACGACCAGCGCGAGCGCCGCGCAGAGCACACCGGCGGGCGCACCGAAGCGCACGAAGGCGCGTCGCGCTGCTCCCGACCGGACCGGCCGTTCGAGCGCGTAGAACGACACGGTCGCGATCGCGAAGGTGATCGCGAGACGGAGCACGTCGAGCGTCGGCCCGTGGAGTCCCGCTCTCCCCTCGTACAGGTAGACGTCGACGGGCCAGTGCCAGAGGTACAGGCCGTACGAGATCCGCCCGATCCAGCGAAGCGCGCCGACAGAGAGCGCGCCGCGCAGCACGTGTGGTCCCGGTTGCACCGCCGACGCGATGACCGCGGCGACGCAGACGGCGAACACCGCCGAGAGCCCGCGGTAGTAGGACGCGGACTGCTCGCCGAGGCCGTGGAATGCCCACAGGCACGCTGCGGCGCCGGCGAACCCGAGGCCGCGCACGACACCACGAGCGAGCGGCGACCCCGGCGACCAGCTGGCGAGCAGCACGGCGAGGAGCGCGCCGATCAGGAGCTCGTGAGCACGCGTGTCGGTGCCGTAGTACACGCGGGACCAGCCGTGCGCGCTGTACAGCGTCGCGGACAGCGTGATCGAGACGACCGTGCCGACGATGCACGTCACCGTGAGCAGGCGAAGGGAGCCGCGCGCCGCCCGAAGGCAGCCCGCGACGACGAGCGGCCACACGAGGTAGAACTGCTCCTCGATGGCGAGCGACCACAGGTGGCGGAACGGCGACAGCGACGCGAAGAAGGCCTGCCCGAGCGCGGCGAACCGCCAGTTCGCGACGTAGAACAGGCTCGCGAGGCCGTCGAGACGGAAGTTGTGCGCGTCGGGCAGCGCCGAACCGGACGTCATCGAGGCGTAGACGCCGATCACCGTGAGCAGGAGGAAGAGCGCCGGGAGGAGGCGCCGTGCACGCCGCGCCCAGAAGGCCCGGAAGTCGATCCGCCCGCCCCGCTGCCGCTCGTTCACGAGCAGCGACGTGATCAGGAAGCCCGACAGCACGAAGAAGACGTCGACGCCGAGGAACCCGCCCGACACCGACGCGATTCCGTCGTGGAACGCGATCACCGCGAGGACGGCGATCGCGCGCAACCCGTCCAAGGCGGGCTGGTAACCCCAGTGGGGCGCGTCGCGCCGCGTCGTCACCGACGGCGGTGCAGGGACGACGTCGGTGCGGGCCACGGGGAAGACGTACACCACCACCCACCGCGTTCGCCAGGTTGGGGTGCTGGCCCGCAGCCGTGCCCGGCGCCGGCAGCCGAGGCGCGCGGGCAGGGATTCAGCGGGACGCGGCGCGATAGATCGCGCCGTTGCGTGCCGTCGCGACGGTCCTGAGCAGGAGACCGTCGCCGACGTCGCTCACCGTCGCGAGACCGGGCGCCCCGGGCGTGTACATGACGAGGTAGGCGTCACGCACGCGCATCAACGAACGGACCTCCCTGACATCCGACGCGAACCGCGTGTTCGTGGTGCCCGACGTCGGATACACCTGGATCGGGACGAGCACGCTCGGGCGCCGGGTCGCGATCCACACCGCATCGGGCCCGTTGGACACGATCAACGCCGACCGTGGCAGGCGCTGGACCGCGTGTGCGAGGGCGTCGTTCGTGGTCCGTACCGGGATGCCGTGGTCGACGAGGCGGACGGCGTCGGGCACGAACGGCGCCACGACGACCAGCGCGGCCGCCGCGACGCCGAGCACCGCGCGCTGCGGCCCGAACCGGCAGAGGAACCGGTAGGTCACGCCGAGGACGACGAGGTAGACGATCGGGCGGACGACCGCGAGGAACCGCGGATCGAACCCGGTCCCGCGGATGAGCAACGAGTGCGTGACGAACACCGCCGCGAGATACGCGACGACGAACCCGCCGAGCACGACGAGCAACCACCCGGCTTCGTCGCCCGGCGCGTCGGCGCGCAGCCTGGCCGGCGGGCCGGTCGGCTCCCCACGAGAGCACGCCGCCATGGCGACCGTCCCGCCCACGATCATGAGGAAGACGAGGGTCGCGGCCCAGCTCGGTACGGACAGCGGTACGAACCAGTGGGTGAAGTGGGGCCACGCGAACCTCCACTGCTTCATGGTCATCGCGTGATACGCGAGCGGCAGGCCGCGCCCGCGACCGACGAGCGCCGCGAGCAGCACGCGCCACAGCACGAACGGGCCCGCTCCGACCACCAGGACGACGAGCGCGGTCCGCCGCCGTTGCGACCACACCCAGCCCGGGCGGACGAGCGCGGCGACGACCACGACGACGAGGAGCGCGAGACCGAGGAAGCGTGTCAGGACCGACGCCGCGATCAGGGCACCGGCGACGACCGCCGACGCCGCGCTGCCGCGCGTCAACGCGCGCGCGGCGAAGAGGCAACCGGCCAGTGTGAGCGCGAAGAACAAGGCCTCCGCGAGAACGGTCCCGGACAGCAACATCCATGACGCAGGCGTGAAGTCCTGTACGACGGGACCGCCGGCGAGGAGCAGCACGATCGCCACGAGCACGAGCACGCGGGAGCGCGTGAGGACCCACGCGACCGCGCCGGTCACGGCGGTCATCGCGCCGAGCGAGACCGCGCCGACGACGCGCGCTGCGGTGTCGAGACCGGGCCCGAGCCACGCGACGGCCGCGATCGCGATCGGGTAGAGCGGCGCGTGCGTCGTGATCGGGAGACCACCGTCGAACGCGGCGGCCGCGGCGGGAGCGAACGAGTCCGTGAACGGCATCGAGATGGGTGACGTGACACCCTTCCCGTGCACGATGTTGCTCGCGGTCCCGAGGTAGATCGCGGTGTCGTTGAAGTACGCCTGGTGGTGCCGCGTGACGGCGAGCCCGACGACGGTCGCGCCGAGCGCCGCACTGACGAGCAGGACCGCGAGCCACCCGGTGCCGCTCCCCCGCTCCTCGCCGGGGCGGTCGTCAAGTCGCGGCACGATAGATCGCCGCGCCCGGGAAGGTCGCCACCGGCACCAGCCGCACGACCCGCATGATGTCCTGCGCGGTCGCGAGGTCGGTGTCCGGTCCCCGATCGAACATGACGAGGTAGCTGTCCGGCCGCTTCAGTAGCTCACCGACCTGGCCGAGGTCGCGCGAGAACGACGGGTTCGCCCGGTCGGACGTCGCGAACCACCGCTGCGCGACGAGCACGGACGCACGGCCGGCGTCGCCGTACACCGCGTCAGGCGCGTTCGACACGAGCAGTGCGTGTGCCGGCAGCGCGCGGATCGCGGACGCGAGCGCGGGTGACGACGGTGTCGAGGCGACGCCGTGCCTCACCAGGCGCGTCGTCGGCCCGAGCGAGGGCACGACGACGAGCAGCGCGGCCACCGTGACCGTCGCCGCCGCTGTTCCCGTGGCGAGACGGGAGAGGGACCGGAACGCGACGCCGACGATCGTGAGGTACAGCATCGGTCGGACGATCGCGAGGAACCGGGAGTCGAATCCCGTGTTCGCGACGAGGAAGAGCCCGGTCGCCGCGATCGCGATCAGGTAGGCGATCTGCACGACCACGAGGACGGCCAACAGCCATCCGACCTCTTCGTCGTCGTCGCCGTCCGGCCCGACGTGCCACGCGGGGCCGACGCGCCCGCCTGCGATCGCACGGGCGCCCGCGATGCCGGCGCCGACGAGCACCACGGCCGCGAGCACCGCCGCGCCGTACAGGGCCCAGTGCGGCGCGCTCGACGGGAGGAACCACCCGCCGACGAGGCGCACGCTCTCGGCGGGGTGCGCGCCCTGCATGCTGTGGAAGCGGACGGGGATCGTCGTGCCGAGACCGACCGTCAGGCGCAGGACGACCCGCCACACGACGACCGGCACGAGCGCGGGCAGGCCGACGATCAGCGCGGCACGTACCCGGTCGCGCGCGAGCCAGCGCGGGCGCAGCGCGACCAGCAGGAGCGCGGCCACGAGGACCGAGACGCCGATGAACCGCGACACGATCGCCAGACCGATCGCCGCGCCCGCCACGACGAGCGGGACGGTGTCGCCCGTCCGGAGCCCGCGTGTGAGCGGCGCGATCGACGCGAGCAGGAAGACGAGGAAGAGGGTCTCGGCCAGTCCGCTGCCGGCGAGAAGGATCCACGACGAAGGAACGAACGCACCGCCCGTCACGGGACCGCCGAGCAGGAACAACACCATGACGGCAGCGCTGACGTACCACCGCCGCGTGAGTCGCAGCGCGAGATCGCCGACGAGCGCGGTCGCAGCCGCGAGCGCGACGACGCCGACGACCCGCGCCGCGGTCGTCACGGTCGTGAACAACCCGATGAACGCGATCAGCAGCGGGTACATCGGCGCATGCGTCGTGATCGGCAAGGCACCGTGGAAACCCGCTTCTCGCAGCGGCGAGAAGTAGTCGGAGAACGGCAACGCGACCGGCGACGTGAGGCCGCGACCGTGGAGCAGGTTCCGTGCCGTACCGAGGTAGATCGCCGAGTCCGGGAACGTCTGCAGGCGGTGGCGTACGACGAGCGCGACGAGCGTCGCGCCGGCCGCCGCGCCGAACACGAGTGTCACGTGGGCGACGACACCGCGCTGCGAACGCGCGCGCGTCTCACTTCGGACGGGACGGATCAAAGGATCGCCCTTGCCGACCGCGCCTCGAGACCCACATGGTCGGTCCGCGAAGCGAGCAGCGCCCGGACCGCCGTGATCGCGATCACCGCGGTGAGGAGCAGCGTCAGCGGCTCAGCGGGGAAGCGCAACCGCGGGTTCTCGCCGTGCTCGAGCACCGTGCTGGCGAACGTCACGAACGCCACGCAGAACGCACCCATCAGCATCCCCGCGCGCACCGGTGAGATCGCGCGGCGGCGGAGCGACCATTGCGCCAGCACGACGACGCCCGCGCCGATCACCGCCAAGGTCCCGAGCACGATCGTGATGCTGAGGTGATAACGCTTCGTCGTCGCCGGCCTGTCGACGGGAAGCGCGACAGGCGGAGTCCAGACGACGTCGAGCAGAACGGTTCGACGGTACACGGCGTCGGCGGTTCGCAACTCCTTGATGTTGTCCGACGGGAACAAGCTCGACGGATATGCCCAGAGCTCGAACGACCCGGCGATGTTCTTCGCCACGGCGAAGGGCTTCTTCTCGATGACGCGGATGGCATCGTGCTGGAGACGCGCGTAGTACGGAAGGAAGCACTCCCAGTTCGCGTTCCTCGGATGCACGCCTCCGATCGCGGTCGGCTTCTGCTCGTCGGCGAGGGCGGGGACCCCGGGATACTGGAGCTTGCAGCGCGGCGGCTGGAGCGGCGCCGTGATCGTCCCGTCCTTCCGCAGGTCGGCCGCCGTGCCGGGCGGCAGCGCAGCGACGGCGACGCGCCACATGTTGAACCCCAACAGCGAGCTCAGCTGCGGCGTCCCGAAGAGCACCTCGTTCTTCACCATCAAGCCGCCGACGAGCGCGAACGGCACGGCGAGCGTGACGATGTGCCGCCACGTCCACCGGTTGGGTCGCCGCATGAGGAGGGCGAGCACGACGACGACCACCAGCCACAGCGGGTGGAACAGCGCGCGCACGAGGACGGTCGCGGTCGCAACCGCCACGAGGCCGACGAGAGCGCGGAGGCGACCCGTCGCGACCCAGCGGATCGTGAACGCCACGACCCAGATGACGAGTGCAGCCGCGAGGTAGTCGTAGCTGAGCCCGTTCTCGTACATCAGCGTGCCGGGACTGCAGCCGATGACGACCGCGACGACCAACGCCGTCCACTGGTTCAACCCGAGGCGACGGGTGACGTCGTAGAGACCGACGATCAGGAAGACGCCGACGATCTGGAAGACGACTTGCAGGCTGAAGCGGTCGCCGAACGGCGACAGCTGGAGGACGCCGCCGACGAGCAGATTGAACCCGGGCGGCTGCACGTGGAGGTACCAGAGGCTCCGAAACAGATCGTGGCGGAGCAGGCTCGGGTCGAGCAGCGCATCGGCAAGGTGCAGCTGATACATGTCGAAGTGCACGCCGGCGACCCAGTAGTAGAGCATCCGGCTGACGACGAACGCCGCGACGACCGCGCCGACGAACCAAGGCTCGTGGTGGCGCGCGGACGCCCGCTCGTCCTCGACCGCCGCGTCGGTACCGCCGGCCGTCGCGACGTTCACGTCAGCTCGAGAGCGGGTTCGACGTCGCGTCTCGGCGTGATCGCGACCGCGGCGAGGACGACGATCGCGATCTCGACCGGTATCCGGAAGCGGGTGTTGCCGTAGAACACGACGGCGGTGACGCTGACCATCACCGCCGTCATGACGAACGGCCAGATCGGGACACGGCGTCGCCAGAGACGCACGGCACCGGCGATGCCGAACGCGAGCACCACGAAGAACGAGAAGTACCCCACCCAGGACCAGGAGCGCGGCTTGTTCTCCAGGATGTCCGCGTCGACGGTCTGCTTCGGCCGGACGAGGCCCCACTCACGGCCGAAGCGCGCGGCCGCGACGACCGGTAGGCGCGACACGTGGTGACGCGCGTAGTGCAGGGCACGGCTACGCATGTCCTGCGCCGCGACGGACTCCTCGAGGTTGCGGGCAAGGATGTCGTCGAAGCACTGCTCGCCCCAGTAGCCGAGCCCGCTGCCGTAGTACGCCAGCTTGCAGTTGGCGCCCGCGAGCGTCGTGTCCTGCGCCGTCGAGATGATCACCGGATGCTGGAAGCGCGTGAGGTTGTAGAGCGTCCACGGCAGCACGACGACGGCCGTCGCCGCGACCGCGGTCCCCGCGACGAGGAGTCTTCGTCGTGCGCTGCCGAGCGGAG